>Ga0335077_10000549_pt1 | contig 42189 bp, 43 predicted proteins | sample Lox_Sample_31_FD_207151 | JGI IMG/M metagenome (GOLD analysis project Ga0335077, IMG submission 207151) | Soil microbial communities from Loxahatchee National Wildlife Refuge, Florida, United States - Lox_Sample_3.1 | ecosystem: Environmental > Terrestrial > Soil > Wetlands | place: USA... | reverse complement strand
TATCGTTGGCCTTGCACTCGTCGCCGATGCGCTCCGTCCAGGCATGCTTGTGATCGTTGATCTTCGGGTCGTCGTAGATGGAGTAGTAGAGCAGAATCTTCACGCAATCGGCGCCCGCTTCCTTCAGGCGCTTCGCCGACCACAGATCGAGCAGGTCGGGGAGGCGGCCGGGCAGTGTCTTGTCATATCCGGTTTTCTCATACGCGAGCAGTAAGCCAGAACCAGGATTACGGCACTTTGCAGCTGGCAATCCCCACTCGGGATCGAGCAGAATGGCGCTGGCGTGTTTGGTCAGCACCTCGGTCACGTGGATCTTGAACTCTTCCAGAGCCGTGTCAGTTGCGTACTGGCCCAGCGCTTTCTTCAGCGAACCGCGCTGGTCCATCGCCGCGGCGGCAATGACGCCGCGCTCGTTCGAAACGTTCTTAATGCCCGCAAGTTTTCCGGGAGTAAGTTTCACGGCAGACCTCCTCAGGCGCCGACGCGCCCTCTTAGAATGGAATTTGAACTCGGTCCCGCGCAGCGGGATGGCGGCTGGGCCCGGAATCACGGGACAAAGCATTTTACCCGAATTCCAATGTCGTGCGCGAGAACCTGCGCACGCTTTCCTACTTGGTGGCAGGCTTAGTCTCCGTTTCGAAGAATGTGTCCAACGAAAATGGGTGTCGGAAATATTCGGCCTTCCACCCCGGATTCATCCGGTCGAGTAGCAGGCCCTCGGTCGCGCCGAAACTGTAAACCACCGTGCGCTTCCACCGGGCAATGTCGGCCTGCTTCAGTTCGTTCAGGGTCTCCGCCCTCGCCTTGGCGCCGTAGCTGGCAAACGACTCGTAGTCCGGCAGGGCGGCATATTCTACGGTGGCGTGGTATTGCGCACCCGCGGCTTCGGCCACCTTGATCTGCGTATAGCGGGCGACACCCTCATACCAGAGCTGGAAGCTGAAGTACCGGGCATCGTCAGCTGCGAGCTGCGTGAAGAATTGCTTGCGCACCTGCCTGTACTGTTGCGCCAACCTGGCAAACTTTTTCGGATCGGCCTCATTCACTGCGTTCAGCAAGAGGTCACGCAGATCCCCGAAGCTGCGCACGATTTCCGGCTTCTCATAAGGGAAGGGATAATTCAACATCCACATCCCGGAGGTGTCACCGCGGCTCAGCCCCAGGTCTTTCACCCCCTGAAGGTAACCTGGTTGGGCACCCTGCAACTGATGGAAGTGTTCATGCATAGCGGTGATCAACCAGGGCGTACTTGTTTTGGCGGTCGTGTTCTCCGGTTCGCCAATAACGATTACCCAAGGCGGCCCAAAGGCCGGAAAAGTGGCGAGCAGGTTGATGGGAAACTGGCGCGGGCAGGCGTAGATATCGTTGCCAATAGGCTTGAAGTCGGCGGGCGGTTTTGGATGGTGTGTTAGAAACTCGGTGTTTGCAGTCACTAGCAAGAGCGGGACTGGAGTAGCACTCCACTTGGGCCATATCTGGTCCTGAATCCGGGTCGCCAGGCGGTAGAACTCGCGCAGGCGAATGGCATCGTCAGCGGAAAGCTGTTCGGAAGATTCCTGAGGTACAACCGGCACACTGCCAAGCACGATGCATACGAGAATCCAGGTTGCAATTCCTGTCCGTTGGATGGTCATGGGCGACGCTGCTTCGCGAAACGGCAGGCCGTCAGCACAGCCGGCTGCTTCTGTTCCCGATGATAGCAACGCTACAAACTCGGAAAGGTCAACCCGGAAAGTTCGACACAATATCACTGCCGTAGCGGCAAACCGGTCAGCACCGCACGCTGGCGGTCGATAAGCAATTCGATCCCTCGTCGCGCCAGCGCCATCATCTTCGCCAGTTGCGCGTCGTCGAACGGACAGCGCTCGGCTGTGGCCTGCACTTCAACCATTTTCTTGCTGCCGGTAATGACCAGGTTCATGTCCACGTCGGCGCGCGAGTCTTCCTCGTAGCTGAGGTCGAGCATCACCTCGCCGTCCACAATGCCGACGCTGGTGGCGGCGATGTAGTCGCGGACGGGCGCGACGGTCAGTGCGCCCGACTCGATCATGCGACGCATTGCCAGGCCCATCGCAATGAACGCGCCCGTGATGGACGCGGTGCGCGTACCGCCGTCGGCCTGAATGACGTCGCAGTCGAGGAATAGAGTACGCTCGCCCAACTTCTCCAGGTCGGTAACGGCGCGCAGCGAGCGGCCAATGAGACGCTGAATTTCGTGAGTGCGCCCACCCGCCCGGCCCTTGGTAACCTCGCGGGGTGTGCGCGTCAGTGTGGAGCGCGGCAACATCCCGTACTCGCTGGTTACCCAGCCTTTGCCGCTGTTGCGCAGAAATTGTGGCACAGTGTCCTCGATAGTTGCTGTGCAAATCACGCGGGTATTGCCCAGCTCGATGAGGCACGAGCCTTCGGCGGTGGAGATGAAGTCTGGCACGATGTTCACCGGCCGCATCTGTTCGGGCGAACGGTTGTCGGAGCGAAAGACCATAAGGGGCGATTGTACTAGGGAGCAGTCAACCGCCTAAGTCCACATGCTCGACGTGGTCCACCTGTCGCCCGAGGAAGCGTGTTGCCAGGCGCTTGAACTTGTCCACCGAATCGGTGACGTAGAAGCGAAAGGTGCGATGGTCACGAGGGGAAGATCCTTCGCTGATAGGGGTCCTTCGCTCCTCGGTCGCCCCGCAATACGGGACGACCTTGTCGCTCAGGATGACAGCATCATGTTGGTTGCTCAGCATCCGCCGCACTACGCGCGCTGTGGATTCTGCCGAATCCACGATCTGCATCTGTGCGGAAACGATCCGTCGCAGCAACGGCGCAAGTAGCGGATAGTGCGTGCAGGCGAGCACCAGTACGTCAGCCTGGTTTGGCGCTTGTGCTACCGCGTCGTCAAGATAAATACGCGCAACCTGTTCTGTCACAGGATGGTCAATCCATCCTTCCTCTACTAGAGGAACGAACAACGGGCAGGCTTTTTCATAGGCGTCGATCCCGCGTTGTTGCAGTGCGTCGCGATAAGCATGGCTGCTGACCGTGGCTTCGGTGGCGATGACGATGGCCGCGCGGTGCTTACTGATCTCTGCCGCCATGGCCGTACCGGGCTCGACTACCCCGATCACCGGCACGTGCGCAGCATCCCTGATTTGAGGCAGCGCCAGCGCCGTTGCGGTGTTGCAGGCGATCACCAGCAGGTCAATGCTTTGCGCTTCCAGAAAGCGCGCTGCGCAGATGGCATAGCGCGCAACCGTCTCAACCGATTTCGTGCCGTATGGCAAGCGGGCCGTGTCGCCGAAATAGAAATAGTGCGCTGCAATTTGTTCGCCCATGGCCTTGAGCACGGTCAAGCCACCGACGCCCGAGTCGAACACGCCAATGCGCGGCAGAGTCATTGCAGATCCTTTACCGCCTGGCCGATGTTGCTGGCCAAGTAAAACCGCTGCAGGTCGGCGTGGCCGGCCAGCGTTTCACGCTCGTGACCGTTGACGAGGATCTTCACCCGCTGGATTCGGCTGTCGTCTGCAGTCAGCGTGGCGACAATCGACGCCACGGTCAGCTCTTCGGCAAGCACGCCTGAAGGATGCCCGTCGGCGAAGGCAGTGTTCGTGTCCACCACCGCGGTGTCATCGCCTAGCAGGTAAACGTCGCGTACGTCGGCGCCCGCTCCAATAGGATGTGGCGACGGCGATTTCAGGTATGCGCTGAAGAGGGCGCGCAGCACTGCCCGCGCGCGTTCCGACCGCTCGGGCGGCAAAACAATGCTCATCTGCGACTTGCCCAGTGTCGCCATACTGTCAGACGCAACATAGAGCGTCACTGGTGTTGGCAGCCCGTTCGCGGGCGGTGCCATCGCCAACTGTTGCTGTGCAGCCACCTGCTCTTCGCGCGCCACCTTGCGTTTCAGGTGCCAGGCATAGATTCCCAGCCCCAGCGCAATCAGCAACAGCAGGCCGAACACAACAACAATCCGCCGGCTCACGGCCGCACCTCGGGCAGCTTGGGTCGCACCGCGACAATTCCCGCGGCGATCGCCTGCGCCACCTGCTCCTGGTAGGCTGCGCTGGCGATCTCTTCCACGTTCTCCGACGGAGGCGCAATTTCTACCGCAACCGCAGGTGCGGCAATGTTGTTCATTGGCCGCAGCGGTGCCAGTAGCGTGGCATTAGGCAGCTTTCGCGCTTCCAGCTCCGCGGCCACCGAGCCCGCAACCGTGCCGCTGAGGTCGAGGAAAGCTGCCTGGGCGGTGTCCCAGGGAAGGAAGCTTTGTGGCGAGGTGTTGGCCGCGGGCAGCAGCTCGGTGAACACGTGCACACCTCGACCAGTGTTGGCGGCGTGCAGAGCTACGTAAAGCGCGGGACGCGCCGCATTTGCCGAGACCGCCCGCTGGTCAAGAGCGATACCTATGTCGGAATTACGCAACAAACCTGCAGCGACACCGTGACTGGCAAGCTCTCTTTGCACCCGCCGCGCCAGCGCCAAAACAACGTCCTTCTCCTGCAGCGAAGGTGTGATGGCGGCCCCGATGTCTGCGCCGCCGTGAGCGGGATCGATGAGCACCAGGAAGCGCGGTGTCGCTGGCTGGCGTGGCGGTGGTGTGACGGCGGGCGGCAGAGGCGGAACCTGCGGCGCAGGTGCGGGTAGCTCGGCCATCGACGGCGGAGGAGGCGGGGCGCCGGTCACGATGATGGTCTTGCCGCCATCGGCAAAGTTGGCCATCAGCGGGGCCGTTCCTGTGATGTCAAGCTCCGCAACGCCATCATGTTCGGAGAAGCTGGCGCCGGTGATGAGCGGGTCGTCGTAGTTGACCTTGTCAGCGCCTGCTGCGACTACCGGCTCACGGCGAAAGGTAAGGCGCACGCGCCCGGGCTCGGTCGCAATCGTGGGGTTCACCGCTGAAGAAAAGCCCAGCAGTAATCGTGAAGGATTACCCGCTCGCATGTCCAGCGTAAACCGCTCCGGTACGGTGGCGACAAACAGTCGCCGACCCGCTGGATGAAATTCGGTTTGGGTGGAAAGGAGCCGTGCCAGCAAGTTCGAGATTGCGGTTAGGGGAACATAACCGCGGCCATTTTGCACTACGAATGTGGCCGGCAACTTGTAACTGTCGCCACGGACCTTGCCCTTGTCCTTCCCTTCGGTAAATTGCGCCTCTTCCGTCCGGCCGCCTGCGGGGGTAAAGCGCAACTTGTACTTCTTGCCCTCAGGCTTGGCATCCAGCGACCCGAGCGGTTCCAGCACTTCGACGAGCCCGACGTACGGTTGTCCCTTAACGTCGAGCAGTGAAACAGAATACGAAGTCTGCGGAGAATAAACCGTGATCTGCGCCGGGGCTGGCGCCTGCGCCTGGACTGGCACAAGGCGCAGCAACAGGACAACCAGCAATAAAGGTGCGAAGACAACCAGTGCGGCCCAGAGGGGCGCGTTGCGGTCAAACCGCGGCAACCTTGTGCCCTCCAACCTCCGAGCCTCGCACAGCGTGCTCCAGAGAATACGCAACCAGCCCACTCAGCAGCTTGGGATAGAAGTCGGTGGACTTCTGCGGCAACACCTCCCCGCCGAAGGCGATATCGCGGACCTGGTCCATGCGGGCGGGATTCATAAGGAACGCGACGTTGGCTCCCTGCTCCATCTGATCAACCGCTTCGCGAGCATCGCGCACGTACCTCAGGTGCTTCTGCTCGCGAATGTCTTCATCTGATAGTCCCAGCACGCCTTCCAGGACCAGCTTGTGCAGTTTCACCACGTCGAGAGCGCGTTGTCGCTCCGACAAAGCTGTTGCGCCGTTCCAAGAAACCTCCGCCCGCGAGCGCAGCAGAAAACCGCCGTGGGCGGTTGCAGCCAGCAGCACCGTTCCCTGGTTGCCGGCTTGACGCAAGCTGCCCAATGCAGCTTCGAGGTCCGTCATCAGCCCAATGTCTTCCACCTCGAAGTTCGTTTGCAACTTCGCCATCATGTCGAAGATCGAGAAGGTCCCCAGCCCGAAGACCACACGGTGCGTGGGCAGGATGACTAGACCTGGAGCGTCCATATTGACGAAGGTCATCATCACTCGCTCGGAAGGACCATCGGTATCCCCGCCTGCCTGCTGGCGCATTTCGTTGCGATAGTTCAGCGCGGTCTCGTAACGATGGTGCCCATCGGCGATGATCAGCTGCTTGTCGGCCATCATCCTCTGCACTTTGTGGACGACGTCTGTTTCCCAGATCTGCCACATGCGATGCAGCACGTCGTATTCGTCCCGCACCTCAACTGTCGGCGGAACGTGCGTCGTGGCCAGCCTCAGAGTAGCGTCGATCTCCGCCGCCGGGTCGCTGTACAGCATGAAGATCTGGCCAAAGTGAGTGCGCGTGGCACGCAAAAGGTTCAGCCGGTCAGCCTTCGGCTTGCTCAAGGTCTGCTCGTGCCGGAAGACTACCTTCTGGTCATAGTCCTCGATCTGGCCAAGCGCAATGAAGCCTCGGCGCTCCACTGACTGACGGGAGCTGCTCCCGGGCACGCTGAAGGTCTGTGTATAAAGGTAAATGCTCGGTTCGGCGTCGGGCAGCAACACACCGCCGGCGATCCATTGCTCCTCGTAGTTGGCAGCGCGGGTGTAAACACTCTCCCGTTCATTGTCGTTGGGTTGCGGTTTGCCCAGGATGATACGCACCAGGTTGTAAGGACTGGCGGCATAGTACCGGTTTTGCATGTCGGGCGTGATCTTGTCGTAGGGCTGAGTCACGACCTCAGAAACTTTGACTTTGTCGGGGTTGTAGCGCAGGCCGCGAAAGGGAAAGATTCTTGCCATCAGGATTGCCTCCGGTATGAAGTTGGGCGCCGGATCAGCTTAGGAAGACAACTCGATTGTAGCCTAAAGAAAAGGCCACCCGCGTGTTCGCAGCGCCGCTTGCCGAAGCGGCGCCCGACCGTGGTCCGGCGCGGCTGCTCCGTGTAGGGCCGACCTGTCCTGTGGTAACATCAGGCCACACCCCAGAGGGACCTATGGCCCGCGGTCGCAGTTGGGAGATCGGGTCAGAGCACTCGACGATCCCATGTCTATTTCCCGTATGGCGAACGGGACGTAACGTTGGTTCGCCCGTCCAATTCCCCGTGGGCTTCCGCTACTGTCTTTTTCTCGCCGCACTCTGTGTTGCTGGCCTCACGGCCTTCAGCTATGCCCAGGACGACATTCATGTAGTACCGCGCGAAACCAAGAAGGCCGAAGCGGCTGTGCCACCGCCACCCAACGTCGACCCCAGCCTGAAGACCTACACCAAGCCGCTGCGCAAAGATGTGAATCTCGTACTGGTGCCGGTGACCGTCACTGATCCTATGAACCGGCTGGTGACCGGACTCGAAAAGGAGAATTTCTTGCTAACCGACAGCGGCCAACCGCAGGAAATTCGGCACTTCTCCAGCGAGGACGCGCCCATCTCTCTGGGCGTGATCTTCGATATAAGCGGTTCCATGTCCGACAAAATCGACAAGTCGCGACAGGCGGTGGTGGAATTCTTCCGGACGGCCAATCCACAGGATGAGTTTTTCCTGATTACTTTCGCCGACAAGCCGGAGCTGCTTGTGGACTACACCTCATCGGTTGAGGACATTCAGGACAAGCTCGTCTATGCCACACCCAAGGGCCGGACGGCCCTGCTCGACGCCATCTATTTAGGTATGAGCCGCATGCGCAAGGCGCATTACGAGCGCAAGGCTCTTCTCATTATCTCGGATGGCGGCGACAATCACAGCCGCTACACGGAAAGCGAGATCAAGTCGATGGTGCGCGAGGCCGACGTGCAAATCTACGGCATCGGCCTCTACGACTACTACTTCAAGACGCCCGAGGAACGTGAAGGTCCCGCCTTGCTGTCCGATGTCACGGAGGTCACCGGCGGACGCACTTTCACCATCAATTCACCCAATGAATTGGCCGATGTGGCCACTAAAATTGGCATCGAGTTACGCAACCAATATGTCCTCGGTTATCGTCCCAGTAATCCGGGAAGAGACGGCAAGTGGCGAAAGATAAAGGTGAAACTCAATCCACCCAAGGGCCTTCCTCCGCTGCATGTGTACGCCAAGACGGGATACTATGCCCCCTCGGAATAACGGAAGCTGTCCTCTGCTCCTGATCGTAACGGTCGCGCTGCTGGGGACTTGGCTGGCTGCTCAAAATGCACAGCCGAACACCCAGAACCCAGCCGGTGCCGCGACCATAGCCCCGCAGAACGTAACGCCGCCGCCGAGCGCGACTCAAAGCCAGACGCCAACGGCGGAGACTCCAGAGACCAAGAAGGAAAAAGAGGGCGACGTTTACGTCTTCAAGAAGGAAGTGGACGAAGTCGTGCTGCATGCCACGGTGGTGGATGACCGCAATCGCCTGGTCACTAATCTGGCGCGCAACGACTTTACGGTCTTCGAGGATGGCAAGCCGCAAAAGATCAATTCCTTCCGCCGCGAAGACATTCCGGTGGCCATTGGCATCGTTATTGATAACTCCGGTTCGATGCGCGAGAAGCGACCGGCGGTAAATGCAGCCGCCATCAACCTCGTACAAGCCAGCAATCCCCAGGACAAGGTCTTCATCGTCAACTTTAACGAAGAATATTTTCTCGACCAGGACTACACTTCCAACGTTCGCAAGCTGAAGGACGCATTAGAGCGCATCGAGGCTCGCGGGGGTACGGCGCTGTATGACGCGACGGTGGCGTCTGCTGACCACTTGAAAAAGAGTGGCGACTTGGAGAAGAAGGTGCTGCTGGTGGTGACCGACGGCGAAGACAATGCCAGCCGCGAGTCACTAGAGCAGGCAGTGCGCCGGCTGCAAGTTGAAAACGGTCCGACAGTCTACACGATCGGCCTGTTACAGGAAGAACATTCTAAGCGGGCACGCCGGGCCCTTCGCGAAATGGCAGAGGAAACGGGAGGAGTGGCGTTCTTTCCCAAGGACCTTGGCGAGGTTAATGCCATCACCTCTCAGATTGCGCACGACATTCGCAACCAGTACACCATTGGGTACAAACCGGACACCCCGCAGAGTGCCGGCGGATATCGCGCAGTGAAAGTCGATGCTCAGGCCAAGGGCTACAAGAAACTCCAGGTACGCACGCGCAGCGGCTACTACGCCGGGCAAAAGTCGGCAGCCAGTACGCAAGGCGGGAACTAGCGAGAATGATTCAGTGCTGAATGCCAGGTGCCGCTGATGAGATTCATCAAGTACAAGAAATATGTTCCCGAGCCCGCCTCCGAGATGAGCATGGAGGACCTGCTCAACGCCCTCTCCGACTTCCTGCTGCAGAGCGGATTTCGCCAGCAGTACATGGACTTCTACGACTTTCGCAACATGGAGCAATCGCTCGATGAGTTGCGCGAGGCCATCGCCGAGGCACTCCTCAACAGCGACATGCTGGACGACGCCATGCGTGAGCAGATCGAGAACATGACGCCCGAGCAGATGGAGCAACTGATCCAGCAGCTCATCGAGCGCATGGAGCAGGAAGACTACATCAGCGTGGACCAGCCGCACGATCCCGCGCGGCAATCGAGTGTCGGCGGGCAGGTGGGCGAGCCGCAGGGACAGTCGCGCTTCGAAGTTACCGACAAAAGCCTCGACTTCCTCGGCTACCGGGCGCTGCGCGACCTGATGGGTTCGCTGGGCAAATCCAGCTTTGGCCGCCACGATACCCGCGACCTGGCCACGGGCATCGAGGCCAGCGGGGCATCCAAGACATACGAGTTTGGCGACACGCTGAATCTTGACATCACCGCCACGCTCTCCAGCGCCATCCAGCGCGAGGGCATGCGCCTGCCGCTCAACATCGAGTACAGCGATCTTCAAGTGCATCAGTGCGAATACCAGTCCTCATGCGCGACAGTCCTGATGCTCGACTGTTCACACTCCATGATCCTCTACGGCGAAGACCGTTTCACGCCTGCGAAGAAAGTTGCGATGGCCCTCTCGCACCTGATTCGCACCCAGTATCCGGGTGACTCGCTTTCTCTGGTGCTCTTCCACGATTCCGCCGAGGAACTGCCGCTGTCGCATCTGGCTCGCGTCAAAGTTGGCCCGTATTACACCAACACCCGCGAAGGCCTGCGCATGGCGCAGCGCATACTGCAACGCCAGCGCAAGGACATGAAGCAGATCGTCATGATCACCGACGGCAAGCCCTCAGCGCTCACCCTCGAAGACGGGCGCATCTACAAGAACGCCTTCGGCCTCGATCCGCTGGTAGTCAGCGAAACGCTGAAGGAAGTCTCCAAGTGCAAGCGCGGCGGAATTCTGATTAACACCTTCATGCTCGCGTCTGAATACGGCCTGGTCCAGTTCGTCCAGAAAGTTACGGAGATGTGCCGCGGCAAAGCCTACTTCACCACGCCTTACACCCTCGGCCAGTACCTGCTGATGGACTACATGTCACGGAAGACGAAGACGGTGCATTGAGGCGGGGAATAGCGATCGGTCCTCTCCCACAACGGTCTGGACCTGATGGCATCTTACACTCGACTTGATGCCTCGCTCGGCGGGCTCCCGAATCGCTCCCAGATATAGTCGAAGTCGGAACTGGCAACCTCGACGGATTCTTTCAAACCAGCTACTCCAAAGTGATCGGCTTGCAACGCCAGCGTTATAAAGAAGCATGTAATGAGCTCTGAAGAGGGCCCGGTCAGCCCATTCCCGCTGCGCCCCACCCTCAAACACCGTGCCATCCTCGGTCACCGATCGCCGAGGCAGAATCGCCATTACCGTACTGTGCCCGTACTGGGTTGGAATAGCATACGAGTCGAAGGCGAGCCTGGCGAGCGCGTCGATGCCGCTTTTATTTGCCATAGCGACAGGGTCCATCTTGGACCAAGTGTAATTGGCCCTTGTCTTTGGACAGTGTTCGCAATGTGGAACCTGATAATCGCCCTTCAGTTTCTCAAACTGCGTTTGTGCCGCTTTCCACTCTTCAGCCCATTCCCCTTCGCTCCCGAAGTTGTCCACTAGTACCTTGAGCAAACGGTATCCGGCTACCCCAAAGAAGTTCAGGAATGTGTCAGTTTCCTCGGGATGCGTGCGGAGGTAAGCTGCCGTCACGAGCTTTTCGTACATACCGCGGAGCAACTTTATTCCACCGAATCCGTAGCCATTGGCGCATAGCAGCAGGATCTCGAAGAAGTCCTCCGTACGTAGGCGACCCGAGCAAAAGATTAGCTTATCGAGAGGTTGATCCGTCGGGGCTGACCTCTCGAACGCGATTTTGGTTGCACTTACAAGTGACGGCATCCTCCCAACAAACTTCGCATTACGCCGGGCAAGATCCTCCCACTCGGCAGGATCGCCGATCCGAATCGTGGCACGGGATGCCGACGTTCCAGCCGCCGTACTTTCTGGTTTGTTTGACATCCGCCAATTGCATGGCAAGCTAGCGAATGCTTCTTTCCTAGCTATTTCAGAAGTCGTGAAAGTCCAACGGCAGCGGCTGGCCGTCTTCGTCGAGGGCGATGACGGGCTGTCCGGTGGAAAGTTCCGGCCGGGCGGCCGATTTTTCTTCTTTTAGGAGGGATTTCTTTTGCAATTTTTCGGCCCGCCGCTCCTGGCGGGCGCGCTCTTTTGCGCGCTTGGTAAAGGTTGTTCGTGAGCTTCCGGCCACAGGCATCCCTCCTATTTGGTAGTTATGAAGACAGAGAAACCCCGGGATCACGTCCCAGGGTCTCCAATTCGGTAGAACTTACGCCAGTTGGACGTTTTCGGCTTGCAATCCCTTGGGGCCGGTCACGACCTTGAACTGAACGGCCTGACCTTCCTGCAGGCTGCGGAAGCCCTCGGCCTGAATCGCCGAGTGATGGACGAACACGTCGTCTCCGTTCTCCCGGCTGATGAATCCAAAACCCTTGGCGTCGTTAAACCACTTCACTGTTCCTTTTTCCACGTTGCTATCCTTTTGATTTGATTGTACTTGCAGAGAGTGTCAGGAGACTTGGAGTGGCAAACGCGGACAGAACCAGCGGGTGAAACTCAAAATCGCAAGTCAAACTTTGCGAGATACTAATTGGATGGTATCACGCCAGAGACGATTCAGAAAGAATTTATTGCCGTGGTGATTGCGCATGACCACGGCGGCGGGGAGACCGCAACTTAGGATCAGCGCTGGCGAGGGCAATCCACCTGAGTGAACGTGGACTACTGAATCGGCTGAGGCTTCTGCGCCATCAGCTCCGTGAAGCGCGGGTCTTCGCGCAAGCTGGCGAACTCGGCGTCGGTGTACACCTTGTTGATGTGTTTGTAGCCTTCCTCCATCGCCTTGCGCAGGTACTCGAGGGAATGGTTGAAGTCGCCGGCCTGGGCGTACATCTTGGCGACCATAAAGGAAAACGCGCCGCGGTTCTCGGGTGAGGTTGTCTGGGCAATGATCCCTGTCTTCGAGACGCGCTCGAAAATATCGGGATCGAGATGGTAAGCAGTGTGAAATGCCTGCGCCGCACGTGGGTAATCCTGCATTGCAAAATATGCCGAGCCGATGTTGTAGCGGAAAACGGCGTCCGTGGGCTGCAGCGAGACTGCCTTCTGGTAGAAATGCAATGCCTTGTCGTAACTTCGCGCCCTGTATTCCATGTAGCCGCGATTGTTATAGGCTGCGGCGTTGCGCTTGTCCATCTTGATTGCCCGATTGAAACAACTCGTAGCATCGTCAAAGCGCTGCAACAGCAGGTAGGCCATACCCTTCTTGTTCCATAGCAAGGCAGAGGGTTGCTTGGCGATGGCGGCTTTGTAGAAATCCACAGAGTCGAGGAAGCGCTTCTCGGAGCGCAGCTGATCACCTTGCTCTTCTAATTCCTTGGCAGAGGCATTGGGACTCGGAATGGGCGCCGGTGGAGTGGACTGTTGATCGCTCATCGCCGTGAAGCGAGACGGAAGCAACAGGCAAATTGCCAGGCCTAATTGCAGCAGCGATGTTCGCGGCGCTGGAAGACGAGCCATCACCGGACTCCAAGGTCCTGTTATTTGACCATAATAGACCTATTTTGGCGGAGAATTGTTCCCATTTTCGGTATTGCCCGTCCCGTTGTTCTGCTGTTCGTCATTGCTGCCGGTTCCCCGGCCAAAGAGTCTGCTGAAGAAACCTTTCTTCTTCTTGGCCGGTTGCGCCTGGTTTGCGACGGGCCGGCCGTTCTCTGTCTGGTCTTCTATCCCGCTCGCGTCGGGCGTAATCGCGCCGTTGGTCGTGGGTGGCGGTGGAGCAACTGGAGGCGTACCCAAACCGAATATCTTCGAGAAAGCCCCGCGGTGATCTGTGAAGGCGTCGTCGCAGGTCTCCTTTGGTTCCGTGCCCGCGATGAACGCCACCGTGTAATCCTGCGGACAGGTGGACGTCGCCAACCGGTTGGTCAGCTTATCCAGCGTAACCTCCACCACGCCGGACGGGGCGGAAAAGTTCTTTGTGCCGGAGTATTGCGGCAGCATGACGGCGCGCTTCATGAACTCCGCCCAGATGGGTGCAGCCGTCGTTCCGCCGCTAAGCTTCAGGTCGGTGTAGTCGTCATTGCCCACCCAGACGATGCACAATAGATTTGTGGTGTAGCCGGCAAACCAGGCGTCATGCGACGTTCCTGTCTTGCCCGCAGCGGGAGCCTGGAACCCGCGTGCACGAACGGTGTAGCCCGTCCCGCTATTGACCACGCTCTCCATCATGGTGGTCAGAACATAAGTCACACGCGGGTCGAGCACCTGCTTGCTGTCAGTCTGGTAGTTCTCGAGGACCTCGCCGCGTGAATCGAGTACCGACTTTACCATGATCGGCGAAAGGCGAGTCCCGCCATTGGCGAACACCGTGTACGCTCCCGCCATTTCGAGTGGAGTCGCATCATAGGCGCCAAGAGCGATCGCGGGAGTTGCCCTCACGCTACCGATTCCAGCAGACTTGGCAAGCGACGCGACCTTGGAAAAACCGACTTCCTGCGCTACCCTGACCGTCGCGTTGTTCAGTGACATGGCCAGCGCATAGCGCAAGGTCACTTCGCCGTGGTACTCCTCTTTGTAGTTGCGCGGTTCATACATCTGGTCACCATACTCAATGGCAACCGGAGAGTCCTCCACTAGCGAGGCAGGAGTGAGCACCGCGTCGTTCTTACCCTCGTTCGCGCTATCGGAGGCGGTTGTTGCGGTTCCTCCTTTGAGCGCCGTATCGATCGCGGCAGCATAGACAAAGGGCTTGAAAATGGAACCGGTTGGCCGCTTTGCGATCGCGTGGTTGAGCTGGCTCATACCGTAGTTTCTGCCACCCACTAGCGCCAGCACCTCGCCAGTGTGAGGGTCGATGGCGACCAGCGCTACCTGCGGCATTGGCCCGGAATCCACCTTAGTCTCGGTCTTCGCGTCCTTGCCCGTGCCAACCTTGGTTTTGTGCGTACGGCGTTTTGTGACCTGCTCATCCACCAGCTTCATGCCCTCTTCTATCGCCTCGGCGGCGGCGCGCTGCAAGTCGGGATCGACGGTGGTGTAAATGCGCAGGGCGTGCTCGTTAAGTTCGGCCTCACTGTACTGATTGGAGACCTGGTCTTTGACCAAATCAACGAAATACGGAGCATCGCTGGCCTCGACGTTGGGCGCGGCCAGTTTCAGCGGGGTTGCTTTTGCGCGCTCGGCTTCCTCGCGCGTGATGGCGCCCATGTCAACCATCGAGTCAAGCACGAGATTGCGGCGCTCCAACGCACGCTTTGGGTTCTTGTACGGCGAAAGATAGTTCGGGCGTTGGATCATGCCTGCCAGCAACGCTGCCTCCGGCAAGGTCAGGTTCTTGATGTCCTTGTTGAAGTAGGCGTGCGAAGCCTCAGCGAATCCGGCGATGGTGAAGGAGCCCCGCTGTCCCATGTACACCTGGTTGGCGTACATTTCGAAGATTCGCTGCTTGGAGAACTTTTGCTCCAGTTCATAGGCAATAAGAACTTCTGTGATCTTCCGTTTCAAGGTCTTCTCCGGGGTAAGGAAGAAGCCTCGAGAAAGCTGCATCGTGATCGTCGAACCGCCCTGGCCGTGGCGGCCGGCCCGCAGATCGACGAATGCCGCTTCCATGAGCCGGTAGTAGTTGACGCCGCTGTGCTGGAAAAAGCGCCGGTCTTCAATTGCCAGCACTGCGTCCACCATCACCTTGGGAATGTCGTTGAACGTGATGAGTTCGCGCTTGGAACGGTCCTGGCCTTCAAACAGCGCGGTTACCAGTTGCGGCTCCAGCTCGTATGTGTTCGGGTTTTGCTTACCGGTTTCGGAGATGCTGGCGACTTTCCCATCCTCAAACGTTATGACGGCGCTGTCGGACGGATGGAAGGATTCCGGTCCGGGCGTGATGTGGATGGAATGCGACGTAACCACAAAATGACCGACCTGGGAATCACTGCCCTCTTGCGAGTAGCCGGCACGACGCAATTGCCCGGTGACCTCTGTGGGGCCGACCTTATCGCCGACCGAAATGGTTTGCGGCCGAGCGTAGATCTTGGCGGCATTGCTGAAGATTGGCCCAGCCATGCGGCGATCCACGATCCTCTCGTACTTGACATAGAAGTACGTGAACACCGCAAGGAAGATGACGGCAAAGATGAGGAAGCCGGCGGCGAACAGCTTGACCAGCGGGTCGTGGAATGAGAGATGATGCGCCGGTGCAGGCTTGCCCTTGACGGCGCGAGATCTCGGTTTCGGCGCGTGACCGGCCCAAGGCTGGCTACCAGGTAGTTTGAGTTTGATTGCCACTATTGTGAATACGCAGAGATGCCGCCGCTCCGTGTATGACGGCGCTACAGTTTCTTTCGTTATCTAAGATGTTGGTCGCTAGGGAATACTCTAAGCTTTTCAACATCTTAGTGACACAGCCCAAGTCTGGCGCGGGCCCGGCACTCGGGCACATAAGGGGAAACAATGCCACGCCAAAGCAGTATTTATTGTAATCCACAGATTGGCATGTAAGCACAAATGCAGCGTTCGCAATGAAGGAGTGAACGAGTGGTTAACTGCAACAACATGAATTGCGTCACATCAGCAGCTCCGTTTCAAGTGCTAGAATTCAAGCGAGTTACCCGTGACATCACCAGCCACCTCTTCGACCTCGATCGTTACCGAAAATGTGGTGGCTTTCCTGGCCAAGGTGCCGCCGTTCCAGTTTCTCCCGACAGCTGAGATGCGTAGGTTGGCCAGGACGATGACCCTGAAATATTTCCCCAAGGACACGGTGATCCTCAGCGCAGGACACCGCGCCTCCGACGCGCTGCACATCGTACAGAAGGGAGCGGTCAAGCTGGCGCTCCGCACCCAGGCATTTGACACCGCACGAGTGCATGAATGGATGTTGCGCCACGGCCGTACTGTGAAGACCTCGAGCAGCAACTGGGGAACATCAGCCTGGCGGCGTTGGCCGCCGTGTACCATCTCGACTTTCACGAAGCCCACCATGCTCTGGACGATGCCTTCGTCACTGCGCGGCTGTGGCAGAAGATGCTCGCCAAGCTGCAGGTGATGAAGGTCCACACGCTAGGCGACGCGCTGCGGATTGGGAAAGCCTGAATATATGAAAGAATTCCGACGCGCCATAACATTGACGATTGCCTTGAATATGGTTGTATGGGCGCAGGATTCCACTACGGCTCCCACCGGCAATGCTCCTCAGGAACAACCCGGCAACGCTGGCCAGACCGCTAAGCCTGCCGAACCCGCAGGCCACACCACGCTCATCGGTTGTTTGAGCGGGCCCGGTGCCTCGGGCAAATACACGCTGCGTAGCATGGAGCACCGCACCGGGGTTGAAGTCTTCGGGTCGGACGACCTGAAGAAGGGTTCGGGCGAAAAAGTAAAACTGACTGGCTCGTGGAACCCTGGCGACAGCCCGGCGGTCAAGGGCAAAGAATCGCGCAAGTTCCAGGCAAGTGAGGTCGAAGTGATGTCGGAAAAGTGTGAAGCCCCCAGCGAGAAGACGCCAGTCAGCAAGCAGAAACAGGAAAAACAACAGCAGAAGCAGAAGGCTGCCACCCAGTCCGGCGGGGATGGGAGGAACCCAAAATAGCCTTTCGCTTGGTCACCGCTGGGACGTGGGCAGAACCCAACGCAGCCCGGCGCCCAGCCACAGCGTTATCCTGCGTACTCGATTTCGATCTCAATCTTGGCCGTCTTCTCCAGCATGGCCGATACCGAACAATATTTCTCCTTCGATAAACGAACGGCGTCTTCGACGGCTTTGTGAGTGACGGCGCCGGCCACGCGATAAACCAGGCGAATGCTGGTGAACACTTTGGGGAAGTTCTCGGCCCGTTCGGCTGTGGCGCGCACCTCCAGGCTGGTGAAAGGTTCGCGCTTCTTACGCAGAATGCCGACAACATCGCTCGCTGTGCAGGCGCAGAGGGCAATCAGGACCAACTCCACTGGGCTGTTGGCGGTCTTCTCGCTGCCCGTGTCCACCGCCAAGGCGTGGCCGCTGCTGGCTTGGGTAATGAAACGGTCGTGGTCGGTCCAGAGTGCATAGGCTTCGATCATTGAGGATGCCTCACACGGGCTTTCAGCCATTGGCTGTTAGGGGTCGTGCTCGCTCACGACATCGCCAATAGTCAAGAACGTAAGAGCCGATGGCTGGTTCTACTGCTTGTCCTTCGGCTGACTACCGCCCGGGGTGTCGTAAATCGTGTATTGGTCCTTTGGCCGCTTCAAACGAATCGTAACGTTCTGGTCGGGCTGATTGATGTTGTAATCATCCCCGAAAGTCTGAAACCCAGGCGCGATCACTTGCACCCTCAGCGGGCCATAAGGAATGCCATCAGTTTCCGTCTTGCCCTCAGCGTCAGTCTTCAACTGGAATCCACCCTTGGCCTGTTTGCCGTTCTGCTGGACGGGATGCAGAATGACCGAGGCATTTCGCACCGGCTTGCCGTTGTCGTCTTTCAGCACAACAAACTTAACGGCGGAGGTCGGCCCGGCTTCCTTCTTCTGGTCGCCCGCTGCGACCAGAGTGGAAATCACAAGCATAGTGAGGAGGGCAAGCAGCGGCCGAGGCATTGTCCCATTTTAGCAACAGGGCTGCTTGCCGCAAGACGCCCCCGGCGCACTACACGCTCATGCGGAACTAGGCTGCCGCCATCCGGCGTAGCGATAGCATCGGGTTACGAATGAACTGCGATTTCCGCCGCGGAAGTAATTGGCTGCCGCGTGACGTCTATCGGGAAACGCTGATCGCCTATCGTTCGCGGTCAGTTTGGATCGGGAGTGGGATTTCGCTTGAGCGTAGGACGTCCATCGTCGTTCTGCTGGTCGCTGCTTTGGCTCTGGCTCGATGATTGGCTGGAATCGCCGTCACTGCTCGAAGTAGAGGGACTGGTCCGCCTCAGCAGTACGGGACGATTTCCATCTCCACCTCTGGCGCCTCCCAGGCGGCGTCCACTCTCCAGAGAAATGAGCCGGGCCTTGACACTCTCGAACTCGCTGGTGTTCACCAGATACTCGGGACGATCGGGTAGGTACTTGCGGATCTCGTCTTGCGCCGCCTTGATGCGGTCAGCATTCATGGGATGAGTGGCGAACGCCTTAGCCAGGGCGCTGTGTTTTCTGGTTCCATCCAGGTTGAGCTTTTCGAAGAACTCCACGAAGGCGTGCGGATCGTATCCCGCGGCATAGTCGTATTCCAACCCCAGCAGGTCGGCCTCGCGTTCGGCGTCGCGGGAGAATTTCAGGTACGTCATCGGAATCGCGATGGAAGCAACTTCGCTGATGATGTACGCTGCCGGGCCCCCGACGAAGATGAGCGGAATCGACGCCATATTCCAGATCTGGGCCCGCGTCATGTTCTTGGTGGCGTGGCGGGCCGCAACGTGCGCGATCTCGTGCGCCATTACTCCGGCAAGTTCGGCCTCATCGTCAGCGGCGAGAATCAAACCGCTATTCACGTAGAAAAACCCGCCTGGCAGTGCGAAGGCGTTCACCTCGTCGGTGTCGAGAACCTTGATGGTGAACGGCACGCGCGCATCCGAGTTGCGCACGAGATTTTGCCCAATGCGATTGATGTACTCGGTGACAATGGGGTCGGTAACCAGCTTGCAGCTCTGCTCAACCTCGATGGCCAACTGATGTCCCAGGGCAATCTCACGGTCGAGCGAATAGAAATCCAGACCTGATCCGACATTGCGATGGCCGATCTGGCTGACGTCGTATTTCGCTGCCACAGGCGCCCCCCGACTAGCGGCACCAGATGTCTGAGCGCTCGGAGTTGCCGGAGTGGAAGATATCGGGTCGAGCCTGGGAGGATCGGCGGGAGGCGCAACGTTCGCGGCGTCTTCCACCTGCGCAGAGGTGGCCGGCTGTGAAGTTCCAGGTGATGACGCTTCTGCGGTGGCGGGGATGCCACTCTGCGACACACCTTCAACCAGTGTGGGTGAAACCTGTTGCGTAGTCGCCGCGACCGACGCCTGATGTTCTTCGCTGGCCTCCTGATTCGGGAGCGGTGCTGCGTTTGTATTTTGCGCGGTGGCGAGGGCCGAAAGGCTTAAGGCAACCAGCAGCGGCGCGAACAAACTTCTCCACAGCGGAGCGGAGCAAGGAAAGCGAACATCACCAGAGACTGACACGATCACACCCACCGAACTTCCCGAATATGATGCTATTCCTCTCTGCCGAGAGAACTCAAGAATTTACTCAGTGCGATCGAAAAAGCTTCAGACCACCAAACGAAGGCGCCCGTTGCAACTATTTGTACACCAGGCTCGCCTTTTTGCAAAGCCACTTTGGCTAAATGATCCGGTAACCCGAGGGCTCGCCATCCCTGGCGTAGAAAAACCTCGGCTCGCTCCACCGTGGAACCTCTAAGAGATTGAATCCAAGCATGATACGGAGTCCTGCCTGCTCATTCGGTAAAATTTGAGTCAATTGCACTCATATCGACTTGACACAGCCAACGTGCCGGGATATTATTAGCACTCGTTGGGAGTGAGTGCTAAGTCAGCTACTCCATGGCATCAGCTCCCGCAATCCGGTAATCCCCAAGCGCTGATGAAACTAGCTGACCAAATGCAAGAACTGAGCGCCAGGGCCGACAAGTGTAACGCAATCCAAACTGAAACCACAAAGAAGGAGTTCGAGCATGGCTACAAAACTGACTCCCCTGCACGACCGCATCGTGATCCGCCGCGTGGAAGAGGCGGAGACGACCCGCGGCGGCATCATCATCCCCGACAGCGCGAAAGACAAGCCGCAGGAGGGCGAGGTGATCTCGGTAGGCCGGGGCAAGACCAATGACAAAGGCGAGACCTTCCCACTCGATGTGAAAGCTGGCGATCGCGTGCTGTTCGGCAAATACGCCGGCACCGAGATCAAGATCGACGGCGAAGACTTCCTCATCATGCGTGAAGAGGAGGTGCTTGGCATTCTCGAAGGCGCCAGCAAGGCCAAGGAAGCCGCTGCCAAGAAGTAGTCAGTAGCCAGCAGCCAGCTGCCAGTGATGAAGGCTGGCAGCGATGCAGGCACTGACGACAGGAAACCGAGTTCAACAATTTCAAAGATGAAGTCAGCACCAGCACCAAGGTTCAACTGGCTACTGGCTACTGACAACTAGGAGAGAACAATGGCAAAACAGATTCTGCATGGTGAAGAGTCACGCCAGGCGATCCTGCGCGGCGTGAATGTTCTGGCCGATGCGGTCAAGGTCACCCTCGGGCCCAAGGGCCGCAATGTGGTGATCGAAAAGAAATTCGGTTCGCCGCTAAGCACCAAGGACGGCGTGACCGTGGCAAAGGAAATCGAGCTGAAGGACCCGCTCGAGAACATCGGCGCGCAGATGGTGCGTGAGGTTGCTTCCAAAACCTCCGATGTGGCCGGTGATGGCACCACCACCGCGACCGTGCTGGCGCAGTCGATTTACCGCGAAGGCGTCAAGACAGTCGCCGCCGGCGCGAATCCGATGGCCCTGAAGCGCGGCATCGAAAAGGCCGTGACCGCGGTTTGCGGAACCCCTGACGAAGATGGCAAGCCCAAGGGCGGCTCGCTCGATAAGTACTCGCAGAAAGTTTCCGGCGAGATGATTGCGCAGGTCGGCACCATCTCCGCCAACAATGACGAAACCATCGGCAAGATCATCGCCGAGGCCATGAAAAAGGTCGGCAAGGACGGCGTCATCACCGTGGAAGAAGCCAAGACGATGGAGACCCAGCTCGAAGTCGTCGAAGGCATGCAGTTTGACCGCGGCTACCTGTCACCGTACTTCGTCACCGATCCCGAGCGCATGGAGGCCGTTCTGGAGAACGCGCTGATCCTCATCCACGAGAAGAAGATCTCCTCGATGAAGGACCTGCTTCCGCTGCTCGAGACCATCGCCAAGAGCGGCCGTCCGCTGGTCATCATCGCTGAGGACGTGGAAGGCGAAGCGCTCGCGACCCTGGTGGTCAACAAGCTGCGTGGCACGCTGAACGTCGCCGCCGTCAAGGCGCCGGGCTTCGGCGACCGCCGCAAGGCCATGCTGCAGGACATCGCCATCCTGACTGGTGGCAAGGCCATCACCGAAGACCTCGGCATCAAGCTGGAGAACGTGCAGATGCAGGACCTCGGTCAGGCCAAGAAGATCACCATCGACAAGGACAACACCACCATCGTTGAAGGCAAGGGCAAGGCAGCCGACATCGAAGGCCGGGTGAAGGAAATCCGCAGCCAGATCGAAAAGACCACGAGTGACTACGACCGCGAGAAGCTGCAGGAGCGGTTGGCAAAGCTGGTTGGTGGCGTTGCCGTCATCAAGGTCGGTGCTGCCACCGAAAGCGAAATGAAGGAGAAGAAGGCCCGCGTTGAGGACGCGATGCACGCCACCCGAGCTGCGGTGGAGGAAGGCATCGTTCCCGGCGGCGGCGTGGCGCTGATGCGCTCCGGCGACGCCATCGAAGCCCTTAAGCTCGAGGGCGACGAGAAGACCGGCGGCAACATCGTTCGTCGTGCGCTCGAAGAGCCTCTGCGTCAGATCGTCGAGAACGCCGGCGAGGAGGGCGCGATCGTGGTCGGGAAGATCAAGGAGTCGAAAGACGGCAACTTCGGCTACAACGCGCAGACCAATCATTTCGAGGACCTGGTAAAGGCCGGCGTCATCGATCCGACCAAGGTCACGCGCACTGCCCTGCAGAACGCAGGCTCCATCGCGGCCCTGATGCTGACCACCGAAGCGCTGGTTTCCGAGATTCCGGAAGAGAAGAAGGAACCGGCAATGCCTCACGGCGGCGGCGGCATGGGCGGAATGTACTGAGCGCGCAGTCCGCGGCGTCTGAGCCGCGGGCGCTCATCCTGAGCGAGGGCGTAAGCCCGAGTCGAAGGATCTCAGCATTTAGCTCTTGGCTAATACTGCACTATGAAGGCCTCGCAGAAATGCGAGGCCTCTTGTTTTTTGTCTTTCCTTGACAGCTGACGACCGACAACTTTCTACTTCGTCACTTCTCCGATATAAACTCCAAACGGCTGTAGCGCAATTTCCGACAGCTTTTGCGTGCTCGCGGCCTTTGGTGTTGACATGAGCGTCGTCGCCGTTCCCGAACTGAAGCCCTGTTGCGACAGGTCAAACTTCGCCTTCTGCGGCTTGGCCGACATGTTGATGACCACCAGCACCGCCTTGTTTTGAGCCTTGCGCAGGTACGAAAGAACATTAGGATCGCTTGTGTTCAACGCGATGTAGTCGCCATCCAGCAGCGCCTCGTTCGTGTGCCGCAGCGCCAACACTGCTTTGTACCAGTTCAGGATGGAGTTCGGGTCCTTCAGCTCGTCAGCCACGTTGTAGGTTTTGTAGGTGACAGGAATCGGGTTCCAGGGAATGCCGGTAGTGAACCCGGCGTTGGGCGTCTCATCCCACTGCATGGGAGTGCGCTCACCGTCGCGGCCAATCTCCTTCGGCCATCCCGTGCGGCCGATCGGGTCCTTCACATCTTCCTTGCGTTTGGGATCGTTGTTCTGCATCCCGATCTCTTCGCCGTAGTACATGATGGGTGTGCCGCGCAGGGTAAGGTACATTGCTGCCATGTCCTTGGCGATCTGGTCGTTATGCTTGCCGTCACCGTAGCGGTTCCACGCGCGCACGATATCGTGGTTGCTGATGACCCACGTCGGCCACTCGCCGGTGCCATTGACGGCTGCGATGTGCTCGCGGAATACCGGCGCGGAAAACTTGAGCTTGGTCAGCATCAGGTCCATCGGCATTTGCAGTTCATCATGGTTCGAGCCGTAGTATTTTTTCAGCTCGGCGATGTTGTCCGTCCACGTCTCGCCGATGAGAACCGCCCCATAGGGATCGGCGGCTTTGCGCAATCCTTTTAGCGCATCGTGGACCTCGGGCAGCTTGTCGTTGTTCTCGTTGTCCATGTTGGGATCGCCCTGCTTGTTCTTCCCCGGTAGAATCTTGTTGTCCTTCAGGTTTGGGTCTTCAAACAGGGTGCTCACCGCGTCGAGACGAAAGCCGGCCACGCCGCGTTTGTACCACCACTGCGAGGTGCCATACATCGCGTCAGCTACCACGGGATTGCGCCAGTTGAGGTCGGGCTGCTGCGGATAAAAGAAGTGGTAATAGTACTGATTGGTCTTGGTGTCCCACTGCCACGCCGAGCCGCCAAAGGTCGAAATCCAGTTGTTGGGCGGCTGGTTCTTGGCCTTGCCATCACGCCAGATGTACCAGTCGCGCTTGGGATTGTTGCGCGACGACCGCGACTCGATGAACCACGGATGCACGTCGGAGGTGTGGTTCACCACGAAATCCAGAATGATCTTGACTCCGTGCTCCGCGCCCAGCTTCTCCAGGCGGTCGAAGTCTGCCAGGGTGCCGTACTTGGGGTCGATGTTCTCGTAGTCGGAGACGTCGTAGCCGAAGTCCACCTGCGGCGAAGGGAAGCATGGGGAAATCCAGATGGCGTCCACGCCGAGCGCATGCAGGTAGTCCAGCTTTGAAGCGATGCCATTCAAGTCGCCAATGCCGTCGCCCGTGCTGTCCATGAAGCTGCGCGGATAGATCTCGTAGAACACCGCATGCTTCCACCATGGATCGGAGCTCGTACCGCCGGCTTGAGCATGTACAGTTGGAATAGCAAGAACAAGGGCGAAGACGAACGCCAGCAACCGTGCTGCAATTCTGCGCATCGCAAAACCCCCTGGAGAGAATGATCGAACCGCACCAAAGGTTACGAGTCTAGCGCATTGGGGGCAGATGAGGCCAATGAACGTGCAGTTTAGGTAGCGGGTGTTTTGAATTACTTTAGGCTTGGAAGATGCGGTCAAGCGTGCACTGGCGAGCGGCCCCATAAAAGGTCACTCGAAAATGCTCAAAGAATCCTGACATTCCCAAAAGTCCGGCAATAGGCAACTTTTCTTTGAATGCGGCCTTAGTCACAACTGGCCCACCTGGAATGAACAATTTAATGTCATGGAGGTACGTGACTTCATCTCCGCCGATGCCCCTGGTTTTTTCGATTTGGCATTTTGCGAGGTCAATACCCAAGGGGTTGGCAAAGTCCGCGTGGAACATGGTTCGAGTTGCACCTGAGTCAATGATCGCCTCGAACCGCTTAGTTCGTGGAGAGTTCGCAATCGCAAGCGACACTTGTATCGGCAGCAGCGCACAATAGCGGTGCCCACCAAAACCATCCGGTTCTACTTTGTACGCAAGAACGGTCGGATTCAATGTGAGTAAAGGGAGAATGAGCCCCAATGGGCCGGAGTCTTGATTATCAGTGGATCGGTAACGCCAGCTCTCTCACTGTTCTCTACGACCTCGTCAAAAGTAGCGCCGACAGCGACAACTTTGCTTTCATCCTCAGAAAGCGCAATCCAGCTATCAAGCGGTGCAGAGTTAAGCGCCTTCAGGCGTGCGGCAGCTTGTGGAGACATACTAACCAACTTTCGCGACTTCCAGTGATTAGACGTGAAACAGTAGCGCAAGGTTTCGCGTCGGTCAATGGGCACTTTCGGGTAGGCCGCTTTCCTTGCAACCCTCCATGTTCACTAATGATACCAGTCCCGAAATGGCCAAATGTGATCTGCGATATGTGCTTCATCGCAAACGTCGCACGAAGAGCCTGATGAATACGGCAGATACAGTAAGCAAAACAGATAGCCCCATGTGACAGTGATTGAATAGCGTTCTAGACGTCGCGCCGAGTTGGCGCGACTGAGACGCGATCCAATCTGTCGAACACAATCGCCCTTGCCTGTCCCGCAGACTCGAACAGGTGTGCCTCCATCCCGAGGTCCCGCGCCGCCTCGACGTTATTCAGCCGGTCGTCGAAGAAGAGCGTTCGCCCCGGCCTGCAACCGAGGGCCTCGAGGCAGTGGCGATAGATGGCCGGATCGGGCTTCGTGCTGCCGAACTCGCACGACCACACCTTCACTTCGAACTCATCCAGCCAATCGAACTCGCGGCGGACGTAAGCCAACAAGTCATGAGGCATGTTGGACAAGATTGCGATGCGTGCCCCGTGCGCCTTAACTTCACGCGCGAGAGCGAGCGTCTCGGAATTCACTCGCAGCCACATGAGGGTTTCCATCTCGGCGATGCGATCCACCTGCGCCGGCGCCAGCGCCACCCCCGCCGCTTCACAGAAAGTCTTCCAATGTTGATGAAAATCGGCCCGGCCACAGTCGTACTCGTGGCGGGTGGCGGAGTAAATCTCATAAAAGGGCGGCTCGCTGACTCCGACGAGAGCTGCAAATTGCTGTAGCTCGTCATGCGAAGGCGCGAGGCTCAGTACCCGGCCGTAGTCGAAAATAACGGCGTCCCAGCGGTTCGAGGGCATCCGTTTAACTCGCCTTCAACAGCATCAGGGTCACGTCATCGTGCTGGGGAGCGGTTCCGACAAAGCGGTCGAGATCCGACATGACGGCGTTCAACAATACGGACGGGGACACCGCTGTGTTGGCGTGCAACATGGTCAGCAGGCGCGCTTCCCCGTACTCTTCGGCGCGAGCGTTTTCCGCCTCGACTACCCCGTCCGTGAAGATGACCAGCCAGTCGCCGCTTTGCATCGTGAGTATTCCCGACTCGTAAGCCACATTTTCCTGAATGCCGAGCGGAATGCCTCCCGTTTCCAGGCGCTCGATGGCTCCGGTCTGACGGCGCAGAATCGGCGCGTTGTGCCCGGCGTTGACATAGGTCAGGTTGCGCGACGCGGGATCGTACTCGGCAAGAAATGTCGTAGTGAACCGGCGGCCATTCTGGCTGTTGCTGGTCGCGTAGGTGTTCATCCGGGCCACCAACTCAATGAGGGAACCCGATGTTGCAGAAAGCGTCTTGAGGCTGGCCTGAAAAGTCGCCATCAACATAGCGGCAGGTACGCTCTTGCCGGCCACGTCTGCGATGGCAATCAGAAACGTGCCGCCGGACGAGCCAGTGGAGGGTCGGGCGAAGACGTCGTAGTAGTCTCCCGCGACAGTATTGGCTGGGCGCGTTGCGAATGCGATCTCAAGCCCGGGGACCTGCGGAGGATTTGGCGGCAGCAGCCACGCCTGGATTTCCTTGGCGATTTGCAGGTCGCGCTTCATGACCACGCGATCGCCGACTTCAAGAACCAGCAGCAACAGCATCAACAACGCGCCCCAGAAGTGGCCGTCGAAAGTGAGTATCTTGACGCCGCCTTCGCTGCTTTGCCAGGTGGCCTCTCCTGCCGGCGAAAACATGAAAACCAGGGCGATGAGCAGCAGCACGCGCCGCGCCGGAGTCAGCTTCAGAATGATGGCCCAGAAAAATTGGACAGCGAGGTTGAAGAAGTGCTTCGCCCGGCCGATTCCCGGTTCCCGGGTGGGATCAACTTCCCGGGAGTACAGCTGATAGCTGGAACGCGCGTCAGTGCGAAATTGATTCCAGAGTTCGTTGAGCTTCATGCCCTCCGTCACGCGCTGCCAGAACTTGTCCAGCCGTGTCATGACGGGCTCAACTTTGGCGGTGTACGGATCGCGCTGTTGTGTTGAAGGGCTGGAGCGCTGGGCATTCGAACTCATACGGATGCAGCAGGATTATAGGCGAGACAGGCTCGCGCGAGACTCGTGCGGAAACGTCATTGTGTGCGTTCCGGTTGGACGTGCTCGTCGAGGAAGGCCACCGACTGAACGCCGGAGACCTCGAAGCGCTTGCGGCAGCGCATGTTCTTGCAGGCCACAAGGTCGTCGCGACGGACCATGTAGGAGCGGGCCTTGGCGAACTTGGCGCGGTCACGCTCGTCGGCGCGCCCGGGCAACTGGCGCTTCTTGGTGCGGACGAACCAGCCCAGATCATATTCGGCAGCCTGGTGGCAATGGGGACAGTTGAGGGTCGCCTTACGGGTTTCCTGCCGCTCGTCGTAGAAGTCGCGCTCTTCCATGCCGCCTCCGTCCGCCGCACGCTTGCGGCGACGCCCTTGACCTCTAGACATTAGAACACAAGCCCGGTGGGGTTGAGGCTTTTTAAGTTGACAGCCCGCAGCGTACAATCGCCCAGGCTGCGCTCTGAAGGGCAGTCGCTCAGCAAAGGCGAGGTTCCGCATGGCACTGTGGCAAAAGGGTGTAAAGATGGCGGCGGGGAAAATGCCCAAGGTCATCGGTCCAACAACTCACGCCGTGCTCGATTACGCCGTCGCCGGCTCGTTCCTCCTCATGGGCATTCTCTTCTGGAAGCGCAACAAGCGGGCCGCGGTCGGGTCGTTGGTCTGCGGCAGTGCGGCGGCGGCCAACATTCTGCTTACCGACTATCCTGGAGGCTCGCAAAAGCTCCTCGGTTACAAGGCGCATGGCCACATTGAGACAGGGATCGCCGGCATGACGGCCGCGATGCCGCGCCTGCTGCGGTTTGAGGACGAGCCCGAAGCTAAATTCTTCGAACTCGAGGCGTTGGCAAAGACGGTAATTATCAGCCTGACCGATTACGATTCTTACGAGCAACGGCCACCCAAGGCCCTGCGCAGCCTGGATGAACCAGATGAAGCCCTGGATGACGCCGCCAGTTAGGCTCTACTGCGGTCGAGACGCACCCGCCTGACCCGTCTGTGCCACGGACCCAGCTTGCGTCACACCGTTGGCGGCTTGCACTTGAGGCGCGAGAAGCGGCTCCAATCCGTCTGCCAATATGGAGGCCATGACCCCGGCTCCGTATGTCGTGAAATGCACGAAGTCCGCGAAGTATTTTGGGCCGTGGGGCATTTCTTCGTCGGCGTCAATAAGCGGCATGTGCTCTTCGGTTGCGGTTTGGCGAATAATGTCGTTCATTCGCCGCTCCATGTCGAGGAAGCCTTCTTCCTTCAGCATCGGGTAGATTTTTCGCCAATGGGTCAATGAGACCCGGTCACTTTCTGCCAGCGGCTTGGAAAAAATTGTGGCGTGCGTGACCAGGATCGGTTCCACCTGGTGCTCGCGCAGCACGCCCACCAGCGTTTGCAAGTCCTGCCGAAAGTGCTCAAAGCGGTCATCCGGCAGATGATCGAGGATAACGTAGTGGCGCGATGCAATCTCCCGCCTCATGGAGATTTTGAACAGCTCGTCCTGTATAGCGGTAGGCAAGACTTGCTTCAATAGATTTTCTACCCGGACAGACAGCCTGGACTCAAACGTCGGGCCCGGCCTACTTGCATCCTGAGCGGGTACGGCGCTCGCGAATGGCTTTATTGACATCCATATATAGGACGAGAGGTCAGGGTAAATCAGCGCATACGACGGATGTATCTCCCCAACAATCTGTGGCACACGGAGAATGGACGTGGGCAGCGTTTCACCGGCAAAGGCAACGTTCACAACCTGAAACAAATCTTTGCCCGCCCAGGCATTCAGGTCCCGCTCCAGTTGACGCGGATATTCCTCCCCTGGGGCTTCGTAGAGGCCGAAAGTTTCGGACGCGCCCATGGTTAGAATCCTGATACTTCCGGCACGCAGCTCCGGACCACGATACCCAAGGCTGTTTAGTTGCCACTTCGCATACCGGGCCCCTGGCCTGCCCCACTTGCCAATGTTGTCTCGCTGCAGCAGGATTTCGTCGTTGTAGGCTCCCCAGAAAGGAGCGCCATAGGTTACGACATCGTCAATTCGGGCGCATATTTCGAGAACAAGGACGAAAACAACCAGCCCCAGGCACCACCGAATTATTTTTGCGAACGACCTCATCAGAATTGAAAGTAGATGAACGCCTGGGTTTGAGCAGCGTGAAAAATACCGAGGTAGACCGCGACTGCATATAAGGCAAATCGCGCTTCCAGTGGAACCCTTATACCGTCAGAGTACTTCCTTAGCAATTGCTGGCCACCCATGGTGGCGAAGTAGCCTAGTGAAAGAGTGCCGACTAACAAAAACACACTTCCGGGAAGTGTATATCTCGCATAGGTAGCAGGATTAAGAGCGGCGCCGAGCATGCTGAACGCCTGTACAAGGCTATCTGAACGAAAGAACACCCACCCCAGACAAATCGCACAGAAGGTTACCAGCCAGGAGAGTGGCCCCATGATGCCCTGCGATATCTGCCAGTCATTGCGGACCCGCAGCTGTTGCCACTGCCGGTGTAAGACAAGCAGGATCCCCTGATAGAGCCCCCACAGAACGAAAAGAATTGACCCTTTGTGCCATAAGCCAAAAACTACCATCGAGAGCACTAATACGAAACTCCGCCACCACACTTCCCGCCGTAGCATGACCATCGGAAGGAACAGGTAGTCTCGGATCCAGAACGACAGCGACATGTGCCACCGCGTCCAGAACTCGGAAGGGGTGGTCGAAAGATACGGGCGGTCGAAGTTCTCATCCAAGCGAAAGCCAAACAGTCTCGCAGCGCCGATAACCATGTGCGTGTAGCCTGCGAAGTTGAAGAACAGCTCGAACCCATACCCAATAGCCAGACACCACACATCAGGACCGGTAAACCCTGTCCTGGCGCTGTCGAAGATGCCGTCTATGCCCTGCCCGGTGTGAAGCCCGGCCCCAAGGATCTGACCCAGGGCCGTCATGAACAACCCAATACAAATACGATCCAGTCCGTCACGCACATCTTGGGAAGTGGGCTGATAAGGCGCGCGAAACTGAGGAAGCAAGCTGGACAGGCGGCAAATCGGCCCGGAGAGTACCGTCGGCCAGAACGCCATATAGAGCAGGAACTCCAGTAGCGACGGATCCAATTCCTCTTCCCTGTACAGATCGAACAGATACGATAGCGCCTGGAATGTCCAGAAGGAGATTCCGACCGGTAAGACGATTTTCGCCAGAGCGCTGCCGAACGGTGAAGCGGGCAGTAGCGGCGCCAGCGGAGGCAGGTACTTAAACGTAGCGAGCAGTGCAACGTTCAGGGCGATACCCAGCCACAACCTAGGCACTGAGGGCTTCCGGCGCAGCAAGACGCCCATCACATAGTTCACCAGCGAGCTGCAGACGAGTAGACCCAGGAACCGCAGACCCCAGCTCGCATAAAGCGCATAGCTGGTGATGAGCAGGAGAATCTGGCGCGAGCGAACACTCTTCAGGGGCCAAAGCAGCAGCCAGACAATGGGAAGGACTATGACATAGAGGAGTGCCTGGCTACTCATCCCTAGAATCTTCTGCGCGCGTGCCTGGAAAGGAGCAATCTCGCCATCCCCTGTTCGGGCTGCAACGTGGCTGCACAATAGCAAGTTATCGGCGTGAGAGTCAACGCGGAGAGGCACTGCGAAGGTTAGAACGATTGCGGGTGTTGCCGCCGGTTCCAGGTCGCTGGTCACAGGCTTCGGTGATGCGTGATTGACGTCCTATAGAGGTTGACATTTACACTTGTCATACCTGTGGAAATACAAGCCCCAAACCAACGCATTGGCGTCATCAATGCGCTACGGGCCTTTGCGGCAATTTTTGTCGCCTGGGGGCATTTCGTCTCCGGCCAGGGAAAATATCTGAGCCTCTCGGGCAAGTATGGCTACTTGGGTGTCCATATCTTCTTCGTCATTTCCGGATTCGTGATTCCCTGGAGCCTCTATCGCGCCCGATACACACTGCACGACTATTCCCGTTTCCTGCTGAAGCGCAACGTGCGCTTGTATCCGCCGTACGTGGCTTCCATCGCTGTAACCATCCTGGCAACGAACCTGGTCATGGCGCCGGTGTTGCATTTTCCCCGGCTGACGGTTACGGCGCCTGATCTGCTGGCCCATCTCGCCTATCTGAATGACGTCATCCATCTGCCTTGGATTAACGTTGTGTACTGGACGCTCGCGATTGAATTCCAGTGGTACTTGCTGGTCGGGCTGATGTTCCCGCTGCTGGTGACTGGCAGCAAATGGGCGCACTTTGCCTGCATCACCGGGATGCTGGCAGCCTATTTCATGTGCGGAAGCGACCGGCTGATCTTCCACAGCCTGCCGGTTTTTCTGATTGGCGTGTTTGTCTTTCAGTACCGCTCGAACCTGATCGGACTACGCAAGATGCTGGGGCTGATAGCGGTGATGGTGCTTGCCATGATCGGCCCAACCGGCTGGGTCATAGCGGGCGTCGCTGTCGCCACGGGGCTGCTGATCGCCTTCGTGACCCTCGAGAACCGCGCCATGGATCGCGTCGGCGACGTTAGCTACTCCCTGTATCTGTTGCATCTGCCGGTTGGTGTCGCCCTGATTGGCTGCCTCTCGCGTTGGCTGCCATATTCCGGCAGCTACCTGATCGTGCTCGACGTGGTTGGCTTGGCAGCTTCCGGCCTGGCTGCCTGGATCATGTATCAGCTCATCGAGAAGCCCTCGCAGGAGATGTCCTCAGCCATACGCTTCACCCGGCGCAACCAGCAGAAGCTGGCGCCCGCATCGATTGCCGCAGCAGCCGGCGACTGACCCCGTCCCCTAGCGGTTTGCCGCAGCCGTTTCGCGTCGCGCTTGCACCCGATCAGCGTGTTCTGCTGCCGACAGATACGCTCCGCCTAGGAGTAGCAGTCCGCTCCAGAATCCCCAAAAGAGGAGCGTCACCGACACCGCGAAGGGTCCATAGACCTCCTGAAAGTTGAGCCACGGCAGCACGAGGATGTAGATGTATTTCGCGACTTCGGTCAGCAAACCGGTCATGATGGCCGCCGGTAGCACAGCCCGAGCCGGAACCTTACCGTTTGGCAACACCCAATAGACAAGAAAGAAGACTGCAATGATCGCCAGAAGGGAAGAAACCTTCATCACGAGGAAAGCCAGGCCGCGGAAGACGAGGCTTTGATCGTCAACCGCAAGGCCAAGTATCCTGAGGTTTTCTGCTGTCAGAGCAACGGAGAGCACAGCCAGGCAGCCCCATGCCAGCGCCAGTCCAAAACCCACAATCAGATTCATGAGGTAGGAGCGGTTCTTCTTGAAGCCCCAGACGCTGTTGAGCGCGACTTCCAGTGGCAGGAAAATCCCCGTGGTCGAAACCAGCAGCATGACCAGCGATAACAGCTGCCCACGCGCCTTCACACTCGCCAGATACTGCAAGTTACGGATGAGGAAGTCCCTGTTACTGGGCAAGTTGTCTCGCATCACCTGTAATACAACGTTGTACATTGCCGGAGAGTGGAAGACGCGACGAGACATCGTGAGCAGAAGCACAAAAAACGGACACACCGACAGCAGCGAGTTTGCGGCCACCGAAAAAGCGTAAGTATGGACTTCGGTCTGCATCAGGTACCGCAGCGTGGACCAGACATGGCGGCCCAGTCGGCTCGCCCAGCTGTAGGTTTCCGGCAGATGACGGAAGAGTGCTTTCGCTGCCTTTTCTTCCTCCGCCAGCAGGCGACGGGCGGCAACGCCGGGACGCAGCGGAGTGGAATGTAACTCTGTGGTTCCGTGAGGCGTAAGTGGAGCCGCGGGGGTCACTGTGGAGGAAGCCGAAAGCCCCTGCGCCTGCGATTCGCCTGCCGATTTAGAGTCACCGGCCATGATTTCAATCGTAGCAGAGCACCAAAGGGCAACTGCGCTGGAGCAAGGGTGTGGTCCCCCGTTCTCTCTTGGGAGCCGGGAATCTGTTGCGAAGAAAACACTTGCCAGAACTCCGACTTCCTGCAATTATCATTTGCTCGCCTTCGGTTGCCAGAGGGTGAGCTTTCGGGCCAACCGAAACGCGGATTTGGGTTGATGTTTCTGTCAGCAGTTGAATCGACGCTTTGCACCGGCTCCAGGGATCTGCTCTGACGGCATTGCACGAACTCGTCAGGGCGAATCTGTGGGCCTTTTGCTTTGCGGAAAAGCTGCGAGCTGAGCTGCAGCCCTCGTTTCCCGGCCGCGCTGCTACGTCTCCAGGCTTCTTTCGTCAAGGTTTGGCTGGACCGTTCGGCGAAGCAGGGTCATTCCAAGTACACCAGGTGAAAGGAGTAGGGTTGTGAGAGAGAAGGGGACAGTAAAGTGGTTCAATGGAGCCAAAGGTTACGGATTCATCCAGCGGTCCACGGGCGAGGATGTATTCGTACATTTCTCTGCGATCCAGGAGAACGGCTATCGCACGCTAAATGAGGGCGAGACGGTCGAATTCGACCTCACCAAGGGACCGAAAGGCTTCCAGGCCGCCAACGTCTCACGCGCATAAGACATCTCCGCTACGCGGAAGCTCAGCGTCACATCGCTCCTTGCGCTTCCGAATGCGGCCAACCACTAAAACCCTTCCGCTTCGGGAGGGTTTTTCATTGCAGCCAGACGCCGCTGAGCCCACCTCGCATGCTCCGCCACCACTTCGTCCTCATCACGACTGAGCTCCTCTAACACCGGCATGAATCGCTCCTCGCCGCTATTCCCCATTGCGATAGCCACATTACGCCGCAGGCCGGTGAATCGCGCACGCTTCACCGGCGAGCCGCGAAACGCCTTGCGAAACTCCTCAGCGCTCATCCGCGCCAGCCATTCCAGATCAGGATTAACCAACTGCGTCCGCGCTTCCATCTCCGGCGTCTTTGTCAGCGGCGCCTTGCGGTTCCACGGGCAAACATCCTGGCAGATGTCGCAGCCGAAAACCTGGCGCCCGATGCCTTCGCGCAAGTCTTCCGGTATCGCGTCGCTCTTCTCAATGGTGAGATATGAAATGCACTTCGTCGCGTCAAGCTGATACGCCGCGGGGAACGCGTTCGTCGGACAGGCTTCGAGACAGCGGGTGCAGGAGCCGCAGCGGTCCACAGCCGGCAGGTCAGGCGTCAACTCCAGCGAGGTGAGCATCACGCCGAGGAAGAGCCACGAGCCCAGCTTTTCATTCAGGATGCAGGTATTCTTGCCAACCCAGCCAATGCCTGCGTACTTGGCGAAAATGCGCTCGATTACCGGCCCAGTGTCAACATAACACCAGGTGCGTGGCGCCGGAGCGCCCTGCCGCTCGTAGACTTCCAGCAGCCTAGCTTCAAGGGCCCGCAGCTTCTCCAGTACCACATTGTGGTAGTCGCGCTCAGTCCAGGCGTAACGCGAGATCCAGCCCTGCGAGGTCGTACCCGCGTGCGTGGAGTAGGGTTGATCCGTGTTGTAGTTCAGCGCGCAGACCACCACCGACCGTGCCCAGGGAGCAACGTTGCCCAGTGACGCCCGCTTCAACTCGCCGGCGTCGGAGCGCTTCTCCAGATAGCCCATCTCTCCGGCGTAACCCTCGGCGATCCACTGCGGGAAAAACCGGTGCTCCCAGGTCTCATCTACGCCGGCCACTCCCGCCAGATCAAATCCAACCTCGGAGGCAAGCCGCTTGATTTCCGCGCTGATCGCTGACACAGCAAAACCGCTCGACATGCTGCGGCGATTATAAGAGCAACTATCAGCCGCCAGCTTTCAGCCATCAGCCACTGTCGTCTGTCGCCGGGTGCCGGCCAAAGCTTGTTTGATCTGCGCCAAGCTGCCGGAGCCGAATCCTGGCCCATGGAAAAATATGGAGTAGAATCAGCTTTTTCTTGGAAGTCCAGAAGCAGTTCCAGTTTCGAAATCAGACAAGGAGATTCCAGATGAAGGGATCAAGTAAGACGGCTGGTCTATGTCTGGCGCTGTTGCTGGCCACATCCGTCCTCATTCCCTCGGCGTTATGCCAGGGTCTGCCGAAGTTCGGAAACGTAGTGATCGTGGTCGGCGAGAACAAGGATTTCAGTACGACCTACAACTCCGCGAACATGCCCTTTTTGACCTCCCTCGCCAACGAGTATGGCCTCGGGGTGAACTACTACTCGGACACGCATCCTTCCATCGGCAACTACTTCAACTTAACCACCGGGTATATTCTCACCGACGACGACAGCAAGACCCCGTCGAACTTTCCGGTCTCGCTGAATAACATTGCCCTCGAAGTGCAAACAGCGGGTGGAACCTGGAAGGACTATGTGGAGAACCTCCCTGGCCCCACGGCTTGCAACGGGCTGAATCGCGGAACTTACTACGTCCGCCACGATCCGCTGCAATACATGACGACCATCAACCAGGAGAGAAGCAACTATGTGTGCTTAAGTACGTTCGGCATGGATGTGCTCTTTCACCGGCTGCCTACGCTCTCGTGGCTCGTTCCCAACGGGTGCGATGACGCCCACGACTGCTCCATCCAGACCTTCGACACCTGGCTGTACCAGGTAGTCGGGCCTTTGGTTAAGAGCCTCTACTTCAGGCCCGCCGGCACGGGTTTGCTGATCATCGTATTTGACGAGAACAACAGTGACGGGTCCCCGAATTGCGAGACCACAACCGAAGGACGGGGTTGCGGCGGGCAGGTTGAACTGGTCGTGGTCAGCCCGTTCAGCAAGCCGGGATACCAGTCGCCCGGTGGCGACCCGCGGAACTACAACAACAGTTACGATGCGGCGGACATCCTGGCCCTGATCGCACAGGCACTCGGTCTGCCCACGTCTAATCTTGGCTGGGCTGCCAATGGGGTGCCGATGGCTGATTTTTTCTCCAGCCAGGACGAGTTAAAGCAAAACCGCCAGAAGCGACAGTAGCCCGGAGCCAGGCATCTCTCCTCAAATGCCAACGGATCTTGCTCGCAAACATTAGGGTGAGGTTACGTTATCTGTGCCGTAATCCGCTCTTCCTTAAGCTTGTCATCCCGTCTATAACGACGTTGGCGTTGTCAAGCGACACCAATCCTCGCGTGGTGGAAGCGGGGTCAAGGGCGCCGCGCAGCGGCGTTCATCGCAGACCCTTGACGCCGCTTCCACCGCGGTCACAATCGCGCCAGGAACGAAGGGGAGAGCGGGTTTTTCTCACCTTCGTTCCTTAGCGGAAAAGGTTTTGTTTTTCGCTGCCACCACCCAGAGCCTTGTGTTCGTGTAATCCCTGCGGGACCTCTACGGTCTCGCCATCCACCTATCCGATCCCGGCCCTACGGCCGTAGACCATGATTAGCAATTCGAACTCCCGTCTTCACGGGAGGCCGGCTGCCCCTGCAAGCGCCCGGTCCGGTTTCTCGCCGATGCCCACCTTAACGAAACCATAGTCACCGGCGTCCTGCGCCGCGAGTAGCCGGGCGAAGCAAACCCCAGTGCATGATACCCGCATGAACCTTCGGTTCACCGCTGTCTTTCGCCGCGTTCCCAAGGGCTATATCGCGTTTGTTGAGGAGCTGCCCGGCGCCAATACACAAGGTGCAACCCCGGAAGAAGCCCGCGTAAACCCGCACGAAGCCGTTACCCAGGTGCTCGAAGCAAACCGAATGCTGGCGCAAGACACCTGAGAAATCATTGCCTTTTACGCCATTTGGCGTTACGCTAAGAGGCGTAAACATATGGCGCAGCCTGAAAATCCCTTCGTCTTTGGTGAAATCATCGACGACGCCAACTTCGTCAACCGTGTCGAGGAACGCAGCCAGCTCGTCCGCGACCTGGCGGATGGGCAGAAAGTCTTCCTGCTTTCTCCCAGGCGCTTCGGCAAGAGTTCCCTGGTGGCGGTCGTCCTGCAGCAACTGAAGAAGCGACACATTCACACGGTCAATTTGACAGTGAGCAGCTACGCCAGCTACGCGCAGTTTCTGGAGAAATTTGCCGAGAAGGTGCTGCGCGCTGCCGGGCCGTGGGACCGGGTCAGAGGCTGGGTCACGCGCTTTGGCCGGCAGGTGAAACCGGAGATCAGCTTCAACCTGACGACGGGCGAGACCAATGTTTCGCTCAACAAAGGCGTTGGCTTCGATCCTGCACCCATTGCGCCCGAGGTCTTTGCCCTGCCGGGGGAGCTTGCGCGCAATGCCGGTTTTCGCATGGCGATTTGCCTTGATGAATTCCAGCAGATTTCCCAATTCAACGGCGGTTCGGTGGAAAATGCTCTGCGCAACCAGGTGCAGGAGCAAAGAGAGGTGGGCTATGTCTTTGCCGGATCGCAGCCCTCGCTGATGGAGGAGATGCTCTCCGTCCGGCGGCCGTTCCACAAAGCCGGACCGCAGATGTTCCTGGACAAAATTCCGGCCGGGGACTGGACCGAGTTCATTACCCGCCAGTTCCGCAAGCGGGGCAGGACACTGGACGAGAAGGGTCTGGAAACGCTGCTCCGCACGGCCGACCTGATTCCCTACGACGTGCAGCGCATCGCGCACGAGTTGTGGGATTACGCCGAATTGAAGGACAGGCGGCAACTGGGCGCCGCCGATGTCCAAACCCTGACCGACACGCTGGTGAGCGGGCAATCTACCTTCTATGAGCTGCTCTGGGAGCAGGTTTCCCAGCGTCAGCGGGCGACGCTGCAGGCACTCGCCACGCGGGGTCCGGCAGAAATCTACTCCCAGGCGGTGCGCGAGGAGTTTCGCCTCGGACCGGCCTCGACCGTGCAGAAGGCCCTGCAGTCGCTGGACGCGCGCGACGTCCTGGATCGCTACAAGGGCAATTACTTCTTCCTGGATCCGCTGTTCCCATGTTGGATCCGGAGGAGAACAGGCTAGGCGCGGCATTACGCCTTCTAGCGTTACGCTATTATGCGTAACGAGAGCCGACCCTGTTCCTTTCGGGCACCGCAGCAAGGCGAATTACCGGGATGCGTGGCATCCCCTTTTCAAGAGCTGTTGGGCTTTCCATTTTTAGTAATAGCCATTTGATTACTTTAGTTCTTGACATTTGATTACCGTCGCCCTATTCTGGGGTTAGCGCAACACGCCTCCATTCCCTTCCGCGTGGTGCGTGCTTGCACTGAATTTGTTTTGAGGTGCGAGCTTAATGAGTACGCCGTCCTGCCGCCGGATGCCTCCGCGCCGGGACGATCTGCGCCTGTTCGGGGCAATCGTAGGCCACAACCCGCAGGCCTTATCCGGGAGTTGTCATCACGAGGCCGCTTTAGCGGCCGAGGGATCTGCTTTTGGGAGAGTGACGATAAAGCAGATCCCTCGCCGGCCTAGAGTCCCTCTCGTGATGACAATTCTTGGCGAAATCGCGGCAAAATCGGGCACAGTGTCAGGTGGATTTCCAGCTAACTATCGTCTTTGCAATATTTTGCCGCGAACAAACGTGAGCCGTCGCGAGCGCAAAACCATATCTACTCTGGTTTCAACAGTTTACGTTATGGCCCAACTTGCGCCCTGTAACCTAACTCCTTATTTCGGAATATTTTGCAAGCATTCTCTTGCAAATCAACAGCTTGCACGCCATGCTCGCAAAATATTAAAAACAAACAACTTTAACCTCAACGATTTCAATATTTTGCAAATTTGTGTCTACAACTTGCTGAAATCAGAGATTTTATTTTTTTACTTTTTTTCTGAGGTACGTCATCATGGCCGTCAAAATCTGTGAGCACATCAAAGCCAGCGGTTTCCGCTGCGGTTCCCCCGCCGCCAAAGGCGAGCGGCTCTGCTATTTCCACAAGGGACTGGGTCAGGCCTTACCCATCCGCTCGGTGCTGTTTGACCCCTGTCTCGACCAGCAACATCAGCAGGGTCCGCGCATCATGATGATGCCCTTGCTGGAAGACGCGGCCTCCATCCAGATGGCTTACATGCAGGTGCTGGGCGCCATCCTGTACAACGAAGTGGATACCCGCAAGGGGCGGGCGATGCTGTCCGCCCTACACGGGGCGCAGCGCAACATGAAAGTCGTGAAGCGCGAAATGGCAGCGGTGGAAAAGCGGCCGGCCAAACTGTACCGCGGGCGCTGGGGCAAGCGCACCAAAGGCAATCCGGATGCTTTGGTCAGCGCGCCCGCCGAGTTCGTCGGCGACAAGACGAAGGAGCGCGAAGAGCTGACGAAGAAAGCTGAAGCTGAGATGGCCGAGGCGAAGGCCAGGTTTGAGGAGTCCAAGAAGACGCCGGGATTGTCCATCGTGAGAAAGGATGAAGATCTTGCGTGACATGATTCGCGCGCTCATCGGAACTTTGGGCCGGCGGTTCCCGTACCTCTGAGTGCAGGCAGTTCAGCACGCGGCAAGCCGCGTCGCGATGCCGGAAGGAGAAATTATGGACGGAAACATTGTCGGTCTGGTGGCAGTGATTATGATCTTCGGCATCCCAATTGCCGCCATGTACACCTATTACCGGGTGCGCAAGTTGCGCACCGAAGAGCGGCTGGCGGCCATTGCGCGCGGCGTCAGCGTGCCCATGGAGCCGGAGCTTTCGCAGGCGGCGCGCACCCGCCGATCGGGCATTCTGCTGGTGAGCGCGGCGCTGGGCTACACGATTGCGTTCGCCCTTATCGGGCGCGTTGAGCATGATGCGTGGATCGCCGCCACGTTCGGCGTTATCCCGTTTGCGATCGGGCTCGGCTGCTTCCTGGATTCCGCGCTGGTGCGCCGCGACCTGCGGGCTTCGTAGCTGGCTGAAGGCCGGCGGTGCCGGTAGAGTTGTCAGGGACCGGTTTTTTTCTCCGGCGATCCCTGCATGGGAGGAATGGCGTGGGTGCGAGCCGACTCGGCCTGAAGCATTGGCAGCCGCGCCGCGCCGAAGAGACCGGCATCACTGCCCAGCAGTGCGATGGTCACGACGGTGTGCTTGTGGCCGGGCTCCACGTTGTCGGGGGCGGTGAGTGAATAGATGGAGGAGCGGACCTTCATCTCCTCGAACATCGTCGGCGCGAAAGCGTTCCACGCGCTGGCCACTCCGCCGCCGATCACGTACATGGGAAGATTCAGCGCGTTCACCATGCCTCCGATGCCAATGGCCAGCGCGCGGCCGACAGTCCGGAAGATCTTTTGCGCCGACGCATGGCCCTGGAGTGAAAGCTGGTAGATGCCGCGCGCGGTGAACTCGACATTGCCTCGCGCTCCCTCGGCGAGATCGGGAGCGTTGCCGCTGGCAATCGCTTCCTGCGCCATGCGAACAATGGCGGTCGCCGAAGCGTATTGCTCCAGACAGCCGCGGCTGCCGCATCCGCAAGGATGGCCTTCGGGCTCGACGTTGAAGTGCCCGAGCTCCCCGGCCATGCCGCTCATGCCGTGCCAAAGGCGTCCATTGAAGACCAGTCCGCCGCCGACGCCTGTGCCGAGCGTGTACATAGCCATGTCATCAAAGTTGCGGCCCGCGCCCAGCCACTTCTCTCCCATCGCGGCCGAGTTGGCATCGTTCTCCAAAATCACGGTCGTGCCGAGCTTGTTCTCGATCTGCTGGCGCGCCGGGAAGTTGACCCAATCGGGCAGATTGGGAGAGCGCATCACGGTTCCGGTGTCCATGTCGATGAATCCCGGCACGCCGATCCCGATGCCGGCAAGTTGGCCGGAGTCGCGATACTTGACCATCAGCGACTGGATGGCGCTCGACATCTCGCTGATGACGAAATCGCGGCCGCGCTGGATTTCGGCTCCGGTGGTCAGCTTCTCCAGCAATTTGCCATCGCTGTCAACTGCGGCGATACGAAGATTGGTGCCGCCAAGATCGACTCCGATCGAATAAACGCGCATCAAGTCTCCCCGGCTGTTCTCGAATGTTTACTTCTGGCAGTGCGGACAGTAGTGGCTGCTGCGACCAGTGATGATAACCCGTTTGATGGGCGTCCCGCACACCAGACACGGCTCGCCCTCGCGCCCGTACACGCGATGTTGCAACTGGAAGAAACCCTCGCGCCCTTCGGCATCCACGTAGTCGCTCACCGACGAGCCGCCGAGCTTGATCGCCTCGCGCAGCACTTCCTTCAGGGCAGCGTGGAGTTGGCTGAGCTCGGTGCGAGTCAGCGATGCGGCACGACGGCGCGGTCGAATTCCCGCCCGGAAGAGCGACTCGTCAGCATAGATGTTTCCCACTCCGCTCAAGAGCTTCTGGTTTAGCAGGGCGCTCTTGATCGGGGTTTTGCGCCGGCGGAAGAGCACGATGAAGCGGTCGATCTGAGAATCCAGCGGCTCGTCGCCAGGGGCAGTAAATCCCGCGGCCGCTTTCGACTCCATCCTCACGACCGCCAACCTCCCGAATCGCCGCGGGTCGACAAAACGCAACTCGCGACCGGAAGCGAGTTTCAGGGCTGCGTGCGTATGTTTGGCGGTTTCCGTCGCAGAAGACGCAATGAGGAGACTTCCGGTCATGCCGAGATGGACGATCCACTGCGCGTTCGAACCCGGCGGTCTGCGTCCATTCCGGCCCGGTCGCGCCAGATCAAAGACGACATGCTTGCCCACACGCCGCACCCGCTGGATGCGGGCGCGTTCCAGCACGGCAACCATCTCCCTGGCGGGCGACCTCAGCGGCTCTGGCTTTTCACCGAGCCAGACGGACTCGATTATGTCGCCAGCAATGCGCCGGTCGAGTCCACGCGCGATGGTTTCTACCTCCGGCAGTTCGGGCATGGAAACCAGTGTACGGTAATCGCCGGCGACCGCGAGGCAGTCTTCTTAAGAGACTCGGCGCGCATTCATTGCAGCAATAGCCGCCGCCATTGCGGTCTTGTGGTCCTGGCCCCAGGGCGGCCCAACCGAACGCCTCAGCTGGACGAAGTGAGCGTCAAGATTTTCGACTCCCAGCGCTTTGCTTGCCATAGCATGCACCTGCCGCGAGTCGTACCAATAAACAGGCCAACGGCGCGATTCGGCTGCTGCGGCGAGCGCCCTGCGGTACATCACCCAGTCGGCGACATTCCGCGCGCGATAGTTCGTGATCCGCTCGGCGATGGTCGGTGGAAGCTCCGGACACTGGCGAAGTGCGACGCCGAGAATGCGCTCAGGCAGCGCCATGGCGACGGCGTCAAGAACAAGTCTCGCGTGCCGCTCGGCCGATGCCCGCACGCGCTCGACCAGCTCAATTGCTTCATCGAGTGGGAGTGTCTGCCCTTCGCTGTGGTGCGGAATTTTGGGCAGGCCGTTGTCCACGAGTTCAACGCGCCGACGATCAAGAAGAGTCCCACTGCCATCGGCCGTAACCAGCACGGCCCAACCGCCGTGATCCGATACTCCTATGATTCCGGCTCGCGACATGATGTTTCCTCCCTGGTGAAGCGCTGGGTC
>Ga0335077_10000548_pt1 | contig 42207 bp, 34 predicted proteins | sample Lox_Sample_31_FD_207151 | JGI IMG/M metagenome (GOLD analysis project Ga0335077, IMG submission 207151) | Soil microbial communities from Loxahatchee National Wildlife Refuge, Florida, United States - Lox_Sample_3.1 | ecosystem: Environmental > Terrestrial > Soil > Wetlands | place: USA... | reverse complement strand
AGATGGCCAGCCCGCTTCTCCGCAGCTACCACCAGAAGGAACGCCTGCTCGGAAAATATCTCTGCCCCGCTGACGCCCGCATCCAGTCTTTTCTTGACGATTATCTGCGCGACTGTTGTCCGGAGGGCGCGCCCCGTTTGCCCGCCGGCACATTTGTTCTCGACCGCGCCGGGCTCGCCCGCACGCTCTCGTTGCCGCCCGACGCCCACAGCTTTTCGTCTCCCTATGTGCGCTCCTATCGCGTGCCTCAAGGCGTGCTCCACAATCCGTCGAGCGACCGCCGCACCACGCGCGGTATCTTCCACATCGCCGAAGGCGGTTTCCCGGTTCCGGCGGATAAGCAGGCCGTCCCCAAGCAGGCTTTCGCCGCGCTCCTCGCTGCCGCCCTGCAACCGCCGCCCGACGTGCTCACTCTCCCATTCACCGCGGAGCAGGATGAGCCCGCTCGCCTGTTCGTCTCCCTGCTGCTTCGCCCTCTGGTCTGTCCCGCCACGGGCACGGACGCGGCCAAGTCGATGGAAACCCGCTTTTTCGCGCCCGGCAGCCTGGTCAGCAATCTCGATTTCGTCGAAGCGATCTTCGGCAATGGCGGCGATCCGCACCTTCCTGAAAATGACGCCGCGCTCGACGTCGCCCACTGGACCGGCCACACGGGCTGCGTGATTCTCGCGCCTCATCTGGTGGGAATGAAGAAGTCCGCGCTCGGCCTGCCCCGCGCGAGCGACGCCACCGAACGCCAGCGCCGCGACGGAATGTGCTGGAGCGATCCCGACGAGCTCTACAACGAGGGCTCCGCCTTCAAAATCTGCTGCCGCGATCATCGCGGCGTCATGGTCACCATCCTCGCGGACAACTATTACGGCTATTGCAAAAAGGAAGTGAAAACGCAGATCAGCTTCGCCGCCAACCTCTTCGGCCTGTGCGAGGAAGAGCACGCCGGCGGCGCCATCGCCTTCGCCACCTACGTTCTCGGCCAGGATTTTCATGCCGCCGGCGCGGTCAGCCTGAAGAAAGCGTCCTTCGAGCAGGCCACGCATCTTCTCGGCGAAATGGTGGACCGCAAGCCCGAAGGCTACGCGATCGATCGCCGCTTTCCGGACGTCTTCTATGTCCCGGAAGATTCTGTCTTCACCGTTCGCGACGGCTTCGTCCGCTGGCTGCGCGGCGGCCACCCGCACCAGCTGACTCTCCGCCCCGGCTCCGTGTACGTGCTGCCGTCGGGATTCCGCATTCGCCTTGAAAAGCAGCTCTCCGGCAACGCCTGGAGGCTCATCGGTTCGCGCCCGCGCGGCACGCTCTGCCACAAGCCGTGCACCGTTTCCGGCGGGGGCAAATCGGAAATCTCCAAGTCCATCGCCAACGCTCTGTTAAAAGGCCCGGTGTACGTCCGCGATTACGCGAGCGACATGGACCAGGTCGCCGAAATCTTCCGGCGCGATTTCTCCGCCATCTACAAATCGCGCCCGCCCGACGATCGCTCCCGCCGTCCCATCCTCAGCGCCGAGCGCACGCTGGGTTCGGTGATTCAGCTTTTCACGCCCTCGCCCGCCTACACCGACGCGCACAACGAATGGGTTCGCCAGCTTCCGCAGACCACGCGCCAGCTGCTCTTCACCGTGAAGCGCTACTACCGCCCCGAATGGGGCGACAACTGGCGCGAGCATTTCACCGTGGACCGCATCAACGGCTTCCTCGGCCACGAGCTCAAGTTCGATAACGAGCCGCTCGTCGCCAACTACCTCCGCATCGGCTACGATCGCGACGGCGCATGGCGCATCTACAAGCTCCGCCCCGATTTCCATCCCGCCGAAAAAGTGCAGGTCGAGGACGACATCACTGCCTCCGTCGTCCTCCCCCGCTCGAGCCTCAACGATCTGGACCGTGAGTTCAAAAACGAGAGCGTCAAGCTCGTCGCCAATTGCGAGACTCTGCTCTTCCAGCGCCCCGACGACGCCATCCGCCCCGGCGTCGATGCGCAGGCCGAAGCGGACATGGCCGGCCCCGGCACCTTCATCTCGAATTACGAGCCACTCACGCACGCGCAGGTCCGCGCTCTGGTCGATCACATCGTCGAGCTCGACCGCTACACCGATCCGATGAAACGCCTGCTCGAGGATTTTGCCGCCGGCGAATCCCGCAACGGCTCGGAAGCCTTCGCCGTCTGCTCCTCACGCCCGCGCATGGTCAATGGAAAGCCCTCGCTCAATCCGCGCTATCTACAAAAGCGGCCGGACCTCTCTGCGCCGCGCGAGACGTATCTCGCCGAAATCGCCGCGCGCCTCGAGCGCGAGGTCCCCGCTGGAAATCCGGTTCACTTTCCGGTCAACGCCGTCCTCTCCGGCCGCCGCAACAGCCCGCCGGACGCCTCGATCGGTCTGCCTCCGCTCGCCGTGTACGGCCCGGTTCACTATCAGGAGCTGCCAGAGCTTTTCATGGAGTTCATCTCGAGCCTCACCGGCAAATCTCCCGCCACCACCGGATTCGGCAGCGAAGGCGCGCTCACCAAAGGCCCGTTCAACGCTCTCTGGCCGGTCGTCGATCTCAATAACGCGCTCGTCTCCGCAATCCTCACCGGCGACACCGGCTTCACGACCTCCGCCGGACACATCGGCCCGCACTTCCGCGTCGATCACGACGTCAGCTTGCTCGTTCCCGAAATCTGGTGCCGCATGCGCGTGGCCGAGCGCGACCCGCGCCTTTGGATCGAGCACGGCTATCTCGAAAAGGTCGGCGATCTCACGCACCAGGGCCGCACCGTGCTCGCGAGCCGTCTCGGCTATCGCATCAGCCCGCTATTCGTCGATCATTTTCTTGGAAGAATTTTCGAGACGCCGGACGCCGTCTTCCCACTGGAATTGCTGCGGCCCGAATTGCAGGATTTGGACATGTTCTGCAAGGGCGTGGACGCCATCGTCGAAACGCAGCGCCGCGTCGCGCTCAACTATTTTCAAGACGGCAGCGTCGAGGCCGCCTGCCCGCCGCTGCGCGCGCTGCTTGAAATCATGGCGCACGGCTCGTATCTCGGCATGGGAGTGGATCATCCGGAAATTCGCGCCATGTTTACGCGCGTGGCGCTGCTCGCGAGCGGCTGGTATCAGGAGCGTTTGCGCGTCAAGCAGCAGCGCGATATCGCGCTCTGGCAGCGCCACGTTCATTCGCTGGAAACTTTTCGCCTCGCCGAGCAGGAATTCCCGCCGCGCGACGACATCGACTTCGAGAATCGCAGCGCTCTCGCCCGCGACCAATTGGCCCGCGTCAGCTCGCCCGCCTATCTCGACGAGCTCGTCGGCACTATCGGCGCCGACCCCTTCCACGGCCAATTCCCCGCCGCAGTTTCCGTGGTTGGCTAGCCCTGGAGTCCGATAGAGGCAGTTAGCGGTTCGGCTGGAGAATCAGCAGTTCGAGCTCGCTCTCCGGATGAAAGTTGGTGCGAGTGAGTTCGTATTTCGTGGGCGAGACCCGCTCCAGGCCGGACATACAAGTCAATACGATGTCGTCGGCGTGATCGGCCACTACCGTGAGGTGAAAGTCGCGTATCGGTCCGCGCCAGTTGTTTCCCGTGGTCAGAATGTACTGGATAGCACTTTCAAGTAGCGCCACTTCGGACCGATTCTTAGGCACTCGCGCCTTTAGCTCTTTAATTTGGCTAAGAGCTTGAGGACCAACACAATAGAGTCCCGCGTTCGATGGTCCGTTCATGCTCTCCGTAACATAGCCGCCTCCTACCACAGGCCGGTAGGTGTGAACGACGTGAATAGTTCCACTGGCGGGGAAACGTTGCCTCCAAAAGTATCGAATGCGTGTATCCCAGAAGGGCCAGTGAATTGTCTCCGGCTTGCGGCCGTTCAAATGAATGTCTTCGGTGACGATTAGTTCATCGCGTTCCAACTTTCTTTGTTGTTCTTGCGGCAGAGCTGCGAACGCGGGTCCAATCTTCGGGTCGAGCACAGAAAGTGGCAGCCCCAGTGAGCCCAAACGAGTCGTAATGTCTTGCCCATTCTTGAATGCCCGGATTTCAACCGATGGCTCGACGGTTTGACCTTCCACGATTACGTTGAGCGAAACAAAATTCGCGGGGTCCTTCGACGGTAGCCTAATAGGCTCATTCTCAACCACGCCACCATCCAAGTCAGGGAGGGGAAATGCGACGACGGCATCCACGTCGTGATCGCTGGTATTTCGAAATACGTAACTGACCATGATTTCATGGATAGAAATTTGAAGGTTTTCTGATTCCATCACGATTTCTGAAGACTTCGACGGGACCAGGCCGCCAGCGCCCAGCGTTACCATGGTGTCGTTGCCCGCAGCTGGCAGTGCGATTGCGAAAGCGAGAGCGGCGGTCACGATCCGCGACGTGAGCGACATTTGCAAGTGAAACATATGTTTCTCGTTTGTAATCCTATCAATAGGCCACGGTCGATGGGATAACTCCTAGCACTACTTTGAAGTAACGACCGACACCTGCCATGCCGGCAAATCGCCAGATCATTTCGCGACCCAGCCGATCAAAATCATCCGCAAGCCTGAACACTCAACAAGTTTATCGCTTCGGATTGCCGGCGCCCGAAGCGTCGGACTGGCGCAGCACCACTTGCGAAGGATCCTTCATATCGGCAACGATCACGAATCGTTGCGAGAGCGCGCCGGAAGTGGTCGAGCTTCCAGCTACAAGCACCTTCAGCGGCCCGATTGCCTGCACGATGCCCGCTCCGTCGGGATTCGTCTTGAGGACCGCGAGCGGCTCGAGCTTTCCGAAAGGCGCGCGGCTCGATTCGGCGAGGTACACTTGATATTGTGCCCTGGGCGCAAGCCCCTCCGCGGCGATCTGCACCAGGTCCAGCAGTCCCAGCGAATTCACCGCCACCGATGCCTGCGCGTTCGGCAGCGCGCTACCTCCCGCCTCGAGATGCAGCCGCGCCGTGTTGCCTGCCTCGCCGAGCGGCGTGAGGTTTTCAGTGCCCGCGCCGCTGGGAACCGCGTCCGGCACATACACCAGCGCTTGCGTCGTCTGCCCAATCGGAATGTTGGCGATCACTTGATTGCGGAGAGTATCGATCACCGCGGCCTGCTCGCCGTTCTCGAGCGCGACGTACACGCGGGAACCATCTCCCGACGGCCAGATGCCGTGCGGAAGATTTCCCACCGCGATCGTTGCAACCAGCTCCGGCGTCGCGCCCCTCCGGAACACCTTCACTTCGTTCGATCCGCCGATCGTGACGTAAACGAATTTCCCGTTTCGGTTGTTGACGAAGTTCACGTGGTTCGTGATCGGCCCGGTATCGAGCAATGCCTTCTGTTCAAACGGCGGCTGCGCGCTGAAAATCTGTACCTTCCCCGCGTCTTTCAGCGTGATCCAGACTTCGTCGTTCTCCGGGCTTACGGCAATATTTGGGCAGAAAGGACTCGCCTGCGGCACGCGCTTGATAACCTCGTGCGACGCGGCATCCACAACGGCGAGCTCCGGCGTGAAGCTCGAACAGACGAACCCATACTTGCCATCCGGGCCGAACATGGTCATGCCCGGACCATTCGCCATCTGTATGCGTCGCGTTTCCTTCATCTGCACGGGATCGATCACCGAAATGTAGTCTTCGCCCCGTACCGTCACCCACAACTCGCGGCCGTCGGGCGTGAAAAACGCCTCGTGGGGCGACCGGCCCACGTAAATCGTTTTCCTCACCCGGTTCGTCCGCGTGTCGATCAGCGTGACCGAATTCGAGGCCACGGAAACCACCGCCAGCACGCTTCCATCGGGCGAATAGCCGAGGCCGTGCACCAGCAGTTGGCCCTTGTAGAGCGGGCTCAGCGCGCCGGGCACCGGATCGCCGAGCCGGATTACGCCCAGCAGCTTGTTGCTCGCGGGATCGATCACGGAAACCGTGTTCGAAGTCTGGTCCGCCGCATACACGCGATCGCGTGAAGAAATGGGAATGTCCGGCCTTCCCCACGGCGCCTGTTGCCCGAAGGCGGATGGCAGCAGGAAGAAGAACGCCAGCCAGCGGACTGCTTTCATGCTAGTGCTCCTTGCCGGCGCCGTCGGCGGGCGTCGGATGATTTGCATTCCGCGACTTGGTCCCGTGTTGCTTCAGCCAGAGTTGCATCAATTCGATTTCCGACTGCTGATCGGTGATGATCTCCTGCGCCAGCCTGCGCATCTGTGGATCTTTGCCGTACATGAGTTGCGTCCTGGCCATGTCGATCGCGGCCTGGTGGTGCGGAAGCATCAATCTCACGAAATCGGCGTCGCTGTCGCCGGATGGCGCAACCGACCCCATGGCGGCGTCCATTTTTTCCATGCCCGCCATCAGCTCGGACCACGCGGGGCCGCCGCCCGCCTTGTCATCGCGCGAGCGAGCACTCTCTTGCAGCGCGGGCGTTGCCGCTGCGAAGATCGAAATCAGTAACACGGCGAATCGCCACGCGCCCCTGTTCACGTTCTACCTCCTAACTTTTGAGCCGCACCTACCCCGGCAACCTCGCGGTTTTGCGTTCCTCAGGCGGTTCGGTGATAGATCAAGGATGCGCCCCTCAGCCAAAGAATCACGCCGGCAACGGCGGAAGCCACGATCATGGTGTGCGACCAATACGGCAGGCGGAAAAGCATCCTCGTGACTTGAAGGATCACGGCCACGGAACCCACCCACGCGAAAAACACAATGCCGTAAAGCACAAGGCCATTCAGCGCGGACTCGATCCACGACCGCCGCGTTAGGACCGTCTGTTGTTCGGCGCCGATGAACGTGTGCGAGGAAATCAGCGTGTCGAGGTTGGTCTCGCTCAGTCTTGGAAGAAATCTTCCATAGCATTCGCGTATCGCTTCCTCCAGCACCATCGTCGTCGTCAACGCGGCCGAGAAGATGTAAGAAACGTATCCCAGCGCGATCGGTCCCACGATCAGGAGTGGCTGGAGATTTTTCAGCTTCATCCCGCTGATGTCCGCTTCATCCACCAGTCCCTTCGCCACCAGGTAGGTTGCGGCCCAAATAAGCAAGAACGCCAGGAAGCCTCGTGCGGAAGCCCGCTCGGCGCTGGTTAGCCGATCGGAGAGCCCCGATATGAAGCTCTGCGCCAGCTGAAACTGTCGGTCGTCGAGTTGATCGAAGGCATGTTCGGCTTGCTCCTTGATCGTTTTTTCGCGCATCTTTTCCTCTCCGTTGGTTCAATTTTCGCTTAGGGCCTGCATCAACCGAGCCTTGGTCCCCGGTGGTCGGACGAAATTACATGCGCGCGGGTGGTTCACCCTTTGGCCATGATTCTTCGGGTGCCCGTGCCTGGCCGCAGGAAGCGCCTGAGATCAATTCGGCGGCGAGTTTATCAAGGAGTCGCGCAGTCCGCACTCTTTACACCAACAACCGGATGAAATCGCTCGGGGATCGTGCTAGGGTAATTTGCGGTTTGATAAAGATGATAAGCGCGAAGAAATTCGGTGACAGGGAGCCGCGAGATGTCAGTCTCGCCGGCGAATGCGCGTTCGTTTCGCGCACATCTAAGTGTCACACCCTGCCAGGTAAGTTTGCCCCTAAGTTATTGAAAACAAACAATCGGTGTACATCTTACTCGACACACTTTTCAGAGGTACGTGCGACGCTTTTCAGGCCGGAAATCTAGCCGGAAATCGACAATGGCGAACATTCAAATCACGCTGCCGGATGGCTCGACGCGCGACGTGCCCAGCGGCACCACCGCCGCACAGGTCGCCGCACAGATCGGCCCGCGCCTCGCGAAGGACGCGCTCGTCGCCCGCGCCGATGGCGAGCTCGTCGATCTTTCGCGCCCGCTCGACCATAGCGTGAAACTTTCGATCCTCACCGCGAAAGATCCCGACGCGGTGCAGGTGTTCCGCCACTCGGCCGCGCATCTGCTCGCCGCCGCCGTCCTCGAGCTTTACCCGGACGTAAAACTCGGCGTCGGCCCGCCGATCGAAACCGGATTCTTCTACGAATTCCTGCGCGACCAGCCGTTCACGCCCGAAGACCTCGAAAAGATCGAGGCCAGGATGCGCGAGCTCGCGGCGAAAGACGTTCCCAACGAGCGCAAGCTGATTCCCAAGCCCGAGGCGCTCGAGCTCTATCGCAAATCGAATCAGGAATTCAAGTGCGAGCTGGTCGAGGAAAAGGCCATCGAGCCGATGGTCTCCTTCTACACCACGGGAAAATTCATCGACTTCTGCCGCGGCCCGCACATCCCCTCCACCGGCCGCATCAAGGCGTTCAAGTTGATGAACGTTGCGGGCGCCTACTGGAAAGGACATGAAGGCAATCCGCAGATGCAGCGGATTTATGGCGCGTGCTTCGTCGATCAGAAAGAGCTCGACGATTATCTGCACAAGCTCGAGGAAGCCAAGCGCCGTGATCACCGCAAGCTCGGCCAGGAGCTCGACCTCTTCAGCATTCAGGACGAAGCCGGGCCCGGCCTGATCTTTTGGCATCCCAAGGGCGGCATCATCCGCCGCCTGATGGAGGATTGGCTCCGCACCGAGCTCACCCGCCGCGGCTACGATCTGGTCTACACGCCGCACATCATGCGGCTCGATCTCTGGAAGACCAGCGGGCACGCGAATTTCTACCGCGAAAACATGTTCGGCCCGATCGAAGTCGAGAAAGCCGATTACCAGCTCAAGCCCATGAACTGCCCGGGCCACATCCTGATTTTCAAATCGCACCTGCGCAGCTATCGCGAGCTGCCCGTGCGTCTCGCCGAGCTCGGCACCGTCTATCGCTACGAGCGCTCGGGCGTGCTGCACGGGCTGATGCGCGTCCGCGGCTTCACGCAGGATGACGCGCACATCTTCTGCATGCCGGAGCAGATCGAAAAAGAAGTGCAGGATTGCGTCGAGTTCGCCTGGGAAGTGCTGCGCGTATTCGGCTTCAGCGACTACGTCGTCGAGCTTTCCGGCGGCGATCCCGCGCATCCCGAGATTTATGCAGGCACTCCCGAGGAATGGAAGCGCGCGGAAGACGCGCTCACGAACACGCTGAAGCGCATGAACGTCCCTTACAAATACATTCCGGGCGAGGCCGCGTTCTACGGCCCGAAGATCGACGTGAAGCTCGTGGACGCGATCGGCCGCCCGTGGCAGCTCACCACCGTGCAGTTCGATTTCAACCTGCCGCGGCGCTTCGAGCTGGAATACGTCGGCGAGGATGGCGCGCGCCACCAGCCTCTGATGGTCCATCGCGCGCTGTGGGGCTCGGTCGAGCGCTTCTTCGGCGTGCTCATCGAGCATTACGCCGGGGCGTTTCCCGCGTGGCTCGCTCCCGTGCAGGCGTCCGTGCTGCCGCTCAGCGAGAAGACTATCGAATACGCCCACAAAGTCACGCAGCAGCTCAAGGACGCCGGCATCCGCGTCCATCTCGACGACCGCAACGAAAAGCTTCAGGCGAAAATCCGCGACGCTCAATTGCAAAAGATTCCGTACATGCTCGTCATCGGCGGCAAGGAAGCCGAAGCGGGCACCGTCGCCGTGCGCCACCGCGCGAAGGGCGACCTCGGCCCGCGCCCGCTCGATCAATTCATCGCCGACCTTCGCAATGAAGTGGAATCTCGCGCGACGCAGTAACCGGCCGGAAAATGAGAATCCCAATCGTGAAATCCGCCGCCGTCGCGATCGCATTCGCGCTGATCGGCCTCTCCGCCCGGCCGCAGGCGGACCCCAATCGCGAATGGACCGACAAGCATTTCGCCGCGGCGTTCGACGAGCTTTTCCCCATCGCTCACGGCGAAGGCGATTTCGTCGCGGTTCGCGCGCATCAGGACGGAGAAAACAACGCTCTCGAATTCTCGCTCATGCTTGAAAACACGCAGGACGCGCGCACGATCCGCGCCTCGCTTCGCGAAGCGCAGGGCCAGCCGATCTATCAGCAGCTTCTCGCGCTCCACGCGAAGGACTCCGCGAAGTCGTATCAGGATTTGAAGCCGGACTTGAAAATACGCACATGGAATTTTTCTCTCGAGCAGTGTCCGGCCATCGCCGCGCAGTTCAAGGCGTTCAACAATATCGTCTTCGTCCGCCCGCGCGATGAGGACGAGCCTCCCGAGCATCCCATCCTTTACCAGTTTCACGAGTCCGTCGGAGGAAGCGATTCCGAGGTGGTCGAATTCATGGAATCCCGCGGCTTCCCTCGCTGGGCGAACGACACTCACAAGGCGCTCGATTCCTGCGCCGCCGCAGCGCCAGCAACCGGCACAAACTAGCTGCTGATCGCTCACCCCTTGCGGGAGTGTGAGATTAGTAGTATTAGTTTGCCGCTCTCGGTGGGGAGAAGAAAACCATGCGAACAAAGATTTTAGTGATCGCTGCGACGTGCTGTCTGGCCGTCGCGATGATGGCGGGAAAGTTCACGCGGACGGTGTCCGCGACGGGCCCCATTCCGGTCGATTGCGATCGCGCCTGCCTCGAAGGATTGGCCACTCAATATCTCAACGCGCTCGTGGCGCACGATCCCAAGCGCCTGCCGCTCGCGGCCGACGTGAAGTACACCGAGCAGGACCAGGTGATGGACGTCGGCGACGGATTCTGGGGCACTGCCACCGCGGTCGGCGGCTACAAGCACTGCTTCTCCGATCCGGTCGCCGAGCAGATCGGGTGCATGACGACGATGCACGAGGGCGATCACCTGCTGATCATGGGTATGCGCCTGCGGGTGGAGCTCGGCCGCATCACCGAAATCGAAACGACGTATTACCGCCAGGGCGGAGGCGGCCCGAACAACATCGCCGGGCTCGACACGAGCCAGCCCGATCCGCTCTGGTTCAGTACGATTCCTCCGGCGCAGCGCGCTTCCCGCCAGCAATTGATCCGCACGGCCAACATGTACTTCGAGGGACTGGAGAACAACGACGGCAAGGGCAACTACCCGTTCGCCGACGATTGCGACCGCATGGAAAACGGAATCCACACCACGAACAATCCCACGCTTTCTCCGAATGCGCCCTTCAATGCTTTCGCGATGAGCTGCATGGCGCAGTTCAAGAGCGGCTACTACGCAATCGTTACGCGAATTCATCACCGGCGCTTTCCGATCGTGGATGAAGAGCGCGGCGTCGTGTGGGCTTACGTGATCTTCGATCAAAACGGCACGGTGCAAAACATCCACCTCACGAACGGCCAGGACGTCTCGATGAAGAATTTCAACCGACCGTCGAGCCTCGAGGTCAGCGAGGCGTTCAAAATAGAAAACGGCAAGATTCGCCGGATCGAAATGTGCGGCTCCGGCTTGCAGTACCATCTGACTTCCGCGTGGGGCGGGATCAGCGACAAGTAGGCTTTCATCCTGGGGACAACTAACGTGACAAGGAAACGCTTGGTCGTGCTGCTCGCGGGCGCCGTCAGCTGCTTTGCCTGGAGCGGTCCCGCGGCGGCGCAGGGCCCGACTCCCGCAACCGGGACTGAGATGGGCATCGCAACGTTCCAGCAGCACTGCATGGGCTGCCACGGGAATCCGAATCTCGAGCGCGTGCCCACGCCCGACGCGATCCGGCAGATGTCGCCGGAGCGAATCTACGACGCGCTGACCATCGGAGTCATGAAGGTGCAGGGAGACCAGCTCACGGACGATCAGAAAAAGATGCTGGCGACGTTTCTGAGCGGCCGCCCGCTCGGCAGCATGAAGGCAGGCGACGCGAAGGACATGCCGAACCAGTGCGCGTCGAATCCCCCGCTCGGCGATCCGGCTTCCGGGCCGTCGTGGAATGGCTGGAGTCCGGACGTGGTCAACTCGCGGTTCCAGAGCGCGAAAGCAGCGCGGCTGAGGGCAGGCCAGGTGCCGCGCCTCAAACTGAAGTGGGCGTTCGGCTATCCGACCGGCCTCTCCGCGTACAGCCAGCCCACCGTGGTTTCCGGGCGCATCTTCATCGGGACCGACATCGGCTACGTCTATTCGATCGATGCGAGCAGCGGCTGCGTCTACTGGTCCTACCCAGCCAGGGGGAATGTGCGCGGAGCCGTCACCGTCGCGCCGATCAAGGGCCACCCTGCGACGAAATACGCCGTCTATTTCGGCGACGCGCACGCGAACATCTACGCGGTGGATGCTCAAAACGGAAAGGAATTGTGGATGACGCGCGTGGACGATCACTTCGTCGCGCGCATCACGGCGGCCCCGAAGGTGTACGGCGGGCTCATGTACGTGCCGGTGTCTTCGTCGGAGGAGTTTTCCGCTTCCAATCTCGACTATCCCTGCTGCACGGGACGCGGCAGCGTGGTGGCGCTCGACGCCAATACCGGAGCGCGCGTGTGGAAGACGTACTTCGTCGGCGAGCCGAAACCGACGCGGAAGAATTCGCGGGGCGTGCAGCAATATTCGCCCTCTGGAGCAGGAATCTGGAATTCGCCGACGATCGACGCGAAGCGGGGCGCGCTCTACGTGGGGACAGGCGACGGACAGAGCCGGCCCGTGCCGGAGACGACGGACGCTGTCGTGGCGCTTGATCTGAAGACGGGAGAGATTCTCTGGCACTTCCAGGCGCAGGCCGATGACGCGTTCATGGGCGGATGCAGCGGACCTGAGAAAACCGACAACTGTCCCGACCCGAACGGCCCGGACCAGGATATCGGCAATTCACCCATCCTGCGAAAGCTGGCGAACGGCAAGAGCGTCGTCGTTTTCGGAATGAAAAACGGGACCGTCACCGCTCTCGACCCGGACAACAAAGGCGCGGTGGTGTGGACAACCCACGTGGTCGACATTCCCAAGGGCCAGGAGCACACGTTTGCGGCGCTCTTGAACGGCGTCGTGTGGGGCGGCGCGGCGGACGACAAGAACGTCTATTACGGATTGCAGTCGGGCGGAATGGTCGCGCTGAAATTAGCTACCGGCGATGTAGTCTGGCGCGCGGCGTTTCCGAAACCTGCGGGCGCCCGCGTGATCAACTCGGCTGCCGCGACGATGATGCCCGGCGTCGTGTTCCTCGCTGGATCGGATGGAGCGCTGCACGCGCTTTCGACCGCCGACGGCAGAGTTCTGTGGGAATACGACACGGCTCAGAAATTCGATACGGTCAACAAAGTGGAAGCAAGAGGCGGCGCGATCGCGTCCATCGGGCCATCGATTGTGAACGGGATGCTTTTCATCGGCTCGGGCTACGCCGTCACCGGCAGCAATTTCGGCAACGTCCTTCTGGCTTTTTCGGTCCAATAGCGGAATGATTGCGCCGCGATGAGGGAAGGTCTCGGAGAATTCCTGCGACCGGCTTAGTGGAGGCAGGCTTTCTTACGCTTTTTCGGCGGCCAGCTCGTCCAACACGGTCGCGGCCTTGTTCACGTTGTCAACTCCGAAGACCAGCAGCCCCAGCGTCGAGCCCGGCTCCTGCCCGCAGTAGCTGTAGTCGATGTTGATATGATTTTCGCCCAACTGCGTGGCTGCGCGGCCCAACGCACCCGGGCGGTGCGGAAGTCTCACCACGGCCGCATCCGTCTCCTCGAAGTTCATGCGGAGGCTGCCCAGCACTGCCTTGGCGGTGGCCGTATCGTCCGCCAGGAATCGAGCGAGGCTCTCGCCCTCTTCGACATACGATTGGAAAGCGAGGATGTTCACGCCGCGTTCCGCCAGAGCGAGGAAACACTTTCCCAACGCGCCCGGTTTGTCTTCGATCGTTACTCGAAACTCCTTCGCCTTTGCCATGTGACTTGGCTCCATTCCTATCCGGGACGCCGGCAACCGGCATCGCGGTCCGTCCCGCGGTCAACTCCAGTGTAGCGGCCCAAGCTTGGACATTCCACTAATCTGCACGTCCGGTCGGCGTCCCACGAGTCATCCGATCGGAGAGTGACCCACTGGCGCGGAATCCGAGCTTGCGGGCAGACGCAAAAGCCGTGCTATACTTTTTGGCCTGTCGCCTCCGCGCGAGTTTCTGTAAGCTCGGTGGACAGGAAATCGGGTGGCGAACACAGATTTCGCCGGCCCGGGAGGTGGGTTTATCGCAGAGCGGGGTGCGGGTGGTCTCCGGGTAAACGAGCGTATTCGCGCTCGTGAGGTCCGTGTGGTTGATGAGGCAGGGAATCAGCTTGGCGTGATGACCCTGTTCGACGCGATGAAGGCGGCGCGGGACGCGGGGCTGGATGTGGTGGAAATCTCGCCGAACGCCGTGCCACCGGTCTGCAAGCTCGTCGATTACGGAAAATTCCTCTACGAGCTGAGCAAGAAGGCACACGAAGCCAAGAAGCACCAGAAAAGCTCGCACATCAAGGAAGTGAAGTTCCGGCCCGCGACCGCCGAGCACGATTATCAGGTGCGGAAGAACCAGATTATCCGGTTCCTCGGCGAAGGCCACAAAGTGAAGGCCATGATCTTCCATCGCGGGCGCGAGATGGCGCACCAGGACGTGGGCCGCGCGAAGATGGAGCGGCTGCTGAAAGACATCATGGAGTACGCGCTGGTGGAATTCGGGCCGAGGATGGAAGCGAATATCTTGCTCGCGCTGCTGGCGCCGAAAAAAGGCGCGCCCGCTCCGGCGCCGGCGCGACCCGCGCAACCCGCGGCGGGCAACTAGCACTCGAGATTTTTCGGAGAATGAGGAAATCGTGAAGAAGAACAAGAAAATGAAGTTGAAGACGCATCGTGGCGCGGCCAAGCGATTCAAAATCTCGTCCACCGGAAAAGTGATGCGGTGGCATTCGGGCAAGCGCCACCTGCTGGGCACGAAGTTGCCGAGGCGGCAGCGCAAGCTCTCAGGCGACGTGCAGGTGAATCCTTCGGACGTGCACAACGTGCGCCTCGCATTGCCGTACGGCCTGAAGTAGCGGCCTCTTAAGAATTTCTTGAGCCAGGCAGAGCGAAACCCGCCGCGGCGGGCCTGCCGGCTCACCCTGAGTCGCGCCAATTGAAGCGACGAAGGACCGACGAGCCGGAATCTCCGGCTTGCTTTGCTCCCGCTCCCGAGTAACATCGGGTCGCCGGGGGCCACATGAACACGCCGCGGAGACACGCGCAGTGGCAATCTGCGCCGAGTCCCATATTTGGGGGCGGCGCAGCGCTGTGCACCCTCTCCGCGTAACCCAGGAATTTTTCGCAATCATCACAGGAGACGAGAACCATGGCTCGAGTAAAAAGAGGTACGAAGCGCCGCGCCCGGCGCAAGAAGCTGCTGAAGCACGCGAAGGGATTTTTCCTCACGAAAGGAAAGCTCTTCCGGTCGGCGAAAGAAGCGGTGAACCGCTCGCTGCGGTACACCTATCGCGACCGCCGCACGCGCAAGCGCGATTTCCGCACGCTGTGGATCCAGCGCATCGGCGCGGCGGCGCGCGCGAACGGCACCACGTACAACCAGTTGATCCACGGCCTGAAGGTCGGCGGGAACGAGATCGACCGGAAGATGCTGGCGGACATGGCCGTGCGCGACACCGAAGGATTTGCCGCGCTGGTGGCGTCGGCGAAGCAGCACCTGGCGGCCGCGCCGAAGCCGCAGCCCGCGGCGTAGCGCAAGCGATTCGCGTACGGCGATGTAGGGGCGGGTCTGGGACCCGCCCCTACGGATGAACACCATCTCATCATGACGATGAACGAATCACCGAAACAAACCCTCACGCAGCTTGGAGTCGATTCTCCGGGAAAAGTCGTTTCCCTGTTCGACGACATCCGCGGACTTTTCGATTTCACCGCCATCCACAACGAGACGGACTGGAAAGCGGTCCGCGACTCGTGGCTCGGGCGAAAGTCCGGCGTGCTCTCGCTGATCACCGACAACTGGCTCAAGCCGGCAACGCCGGAACTGAAAAAGACGGTCGGCCAGGAGATGAACAAGCTCAAGGCACACGTCGAAGCGGCGCTCGAAGAAAAGCGCAAACACATTGAAGCCGGGGCGGAGCTGGCAGCGGCGGCGCGGGATCAGATCGACCTCTCGCTGCCGGGCGTGGAGCGCGCGATCGGCACGCGCCACCTGATTCACCAAACCTACCAGGAACTCGAGCGCGTTTTCCTCTCGATCGGATTCAGCGTGGTCGAGGGGCCGGAGATCGAGACGCCCTACTACAATTTCGAGGCTCTCAACATCCCCGAGCACCATCCCGCGCGCGACAACATGGACACGTTCTACATCCACGGCGCGCGCGGAGGGCATCTGCTGCGCACGCACACCTCGCCGATGCAGATCCGCACGATGGAAAAGGAAAAGCCGCCGGTGCGGATCATCGTCCCCGGAAAAGTGTATCGCCGCGACAATCCCGATTCGACGCACGGCTACATGTTCCACCAGATCGAGGGGCTCGCGGTGGATACGGACATCACGTTTTGCGATTTCAAGGGCACAGTGGAATATGTCGTGCGGGAATTTCTGGGGCCGAAGGCGAAGACGCGCCTGCGGCCGAGTTATTTCCCGTTCACCGAGCCTTCTGCGGAAGTGGACGCGACGTGCCACGTCTGCGGCGGGAGCGGCTGCCGCGTGTGCAAGTTTTCAGGATGGATCGAGCTGTTCGGCGCGGGGATGGTGGACCCGGCGGTCTATGGCTTTGTGAAGTACGACCCGGAAAGGCTTTCGGGATTCGCGTTCGGCATGGGTGTGGACCGGCTCGCGATGATGAAATACGGCGTCACCGAGCTGCCCGTGCTCACGCAGAACGACGTGCGCTTCCTGCGCCAGTTTCCATGATGATGGCCATGCCTGCCGTGGACCCAAAACAGAGATTCTCGAACCGCGTGGAGGATTATGTCCGCTACCGGCCGGGATATCCGCGCGCGATTCTGGATGCGCTGCGCGAGGAGTGCGGCCTGACGCCGGAGTCGGTGGTGGCAGACATCGGATCGGGCACGGGGATTCTCGCGGAGCTGTTTCTCGAAAACGGGAACGTGGTGTACGGCGTGGAGCCGAACGCGGCGATGCGCGACGCGGGCGAGCAGCAACTGGAAAAATACCGGCACTTCTGCAGCGTGGCGGGATCGGCCGAGGCCACGACGCTCGCGGATGCGAGCGTGGATTTCGTGGTGGCCGGGCAGGCGTTTCACTGGTTCGAACCGAAAGCCGCGCGCGCGGAGTTCCGGCGCGTGCTCAAGCCGGAGGGTTGGGTCGCCGTGATCTGGAACGAGCGAATCAAGGACGCGACGCCGTTCCAGCGCCAGTACGAAATCCTGCTGCGGACGTTCGGGACCGATTACGAAAAAGTGGCGGCCACGTATCCGGGGAAGCGCCGGATGGAGGATTTCTTCGCTCCGGGCACCTTCGAGAAGAAGACGTTTGCGAATGCGCAGGTGTTCGATTTCGAAGGGCTGCGCGGCCGGCTGCTGAGTTCGTCCTACGCGCCGGCAAAAGGCCATCCGAATCACGAGCCGATGCTGGCTGCGTTGAAGCAGCTTTTCGATGCGCACGAAGTAGGCGGCTGCGTGCGGGTCGAGTACGAGACGCACGTGTACTTCGGGCGATTGCAGCCACGCGCGGTCGGATGAGAAGGTGCGCGGGCGGCAGAAATGCTTACTGCAATAAATGCAGCGTATAGGAGCTAAAGCTCCGACCCCCTAAGGGATAAGCAAAAGAGCCGGCTGGAAGCCGGCGCTACAAGAGGCTTCAAGACAGCGATGAAGGTTCTCTACAACTGGCTAAAGGAATTCGCCGACGTGAAGGCACCGGCGGCGGAGCTGCGCACGCGGCTCTCGCTCGCGGGCACGGCGATCGACTCGGTGGAGGAATCGGCGGCGGGGCCGGTGCTCGATGCGGAAGTCACGGCGAACCGTCCCGACTGCCTGGGCCACTACGGAATGGCGCGCGAGGCGGCGGCGATCTACCGGCTGCCGGTGAAGCCGCTCCAGCCGAAGCTGAAAGAGTCAGGCGAAAAGGCTTCCAGCGCGACGCGCGTGGACATCGAATCGCCGGACCTCTGCGGGCGGTACACGGCGCGGATTCTGCGCGGCGTAAAGATTCAGCCTTCGCCGGACTGGCTGCGCCAGCGCCTCGAAGCGATCGGGCAGAACTCGATCAACAACGTGGTGGACGTGACGAACTACGTGATGTTTGAGCTGGGGCAGCCGCTGCACGCGTTCGATCTCGACAAGCTCGCCGAAAAGCGCATCGTGGTGCGGCGGGCGCGGCCGGGCGAAAAGATCCGCACGCTCGACGGCGCCGAGCGCACGCTTGCGAAAGAGATGTGCGTGATCGCGGACGCCTCGCGCGCGGTGGCGATTGCCGGCGTGATGGGCGGCGCGGAAAGCGAAATCGGATTCAGCAGCCGCAACATCCTGCTCGAATCGGCGTGGTTCGATCCTATTTCGGTGCGGCGCACGTCGAAGGCGCTCGGCCTGCGCACCGAGGCGTCGTACCGGTTCGAGCGGGGCGTCGATCCGGAGATGGCGGAGCTGGCGTCGCGCCGTGCGGCGGAGCTGATCCAGCAACTCGGCGGAGGCGAGATTCTCGCGGGCGTCGTGGACGTGTATCCGGGGCACAAGCCGGAGCTCGCGATCGAGGTTTCGCGGAAGGAATTGCTGCGCGTGATGGGAGCGGACGTCCCGGACCGCGACATCGAGGAGATTCTCGGCGCGCTGGGTTTCCATCCCGTGCGCAAGGATGCGAACCGCGGCAGTGAAGGCTCGCTGCTGGCCGTGTGGGAGTGCCGGCAACCTTCGTGGCGTCAGGATGCGGCGCGGGGGATCGACTTGATCGAGGAAGTGGCGCGGCATTACGGCTACGACAAGTTTCCGCCGCGGTTGCCTCCCGCAAAGCAGCCGGCGCGCCGCCTGCCGCACGCCGAGGCGATGGATCGCCTGCGCGAGCGGGTGATCGCGCTGGGATATCAGGAAATTGTGGCGATTCCGCTGGTGGATGCGCGACGCGACGAGCTGTTCCGCGCCGAGGGCGTCGCGCCCGCGGTGATCGGCAACCCGCTGGCGGAAGATGCGTCGCTGATGCGGTCGAACGGGATCGTCAGCATGATCGGCGCGCTTGAGTGGAATTTGAATCACGGCCAGCGCGATCTGCGGCTGTTTGAGGTCGGCAGCGCGTACGAGCTGCGCGACGGCGAGCCGGTCGAAACACGCGTTCTCACGCTCGGCGCCACGGGCCTCGCGCGCGAAAAGACGATTCACGAAGCGGCGCGCGATTTTGCCTTTGCGGATTTGAAGGGCGATCTCGATCGAATCGGCGAGCTGGCGGGAGGATTGGTCTGGCTAAGCGCATCGCTAGACTGGCTGCGCGCTGCACAGTCAGCGACGTTGCATCCCTCGCGCAATGCGTATCTCAGCGCCGACGAGCGGCCAATTGTCGCCACTAGTGGCCCTCACTTGGGCAACGCCGGTGCGCTTGCGCGCAAAGTTGCCGACAAACTGAAATTACGCCAAGAGATTTTCATCGCTGAGCTGCGGCTCGAGCCTTTGCTGAAAGCCATCGAATCAGAGGATGCTTCGCGGAAATTCGAGCCGATTCCGCGATTCCCGTCTGTCGAACGCGACTTCTCGTTGGTGCTCGATGAAGGAATTTTGTTCTCTCAGGTCAAGTCCACGATTCGCGCGCTCGGCATCGGCGAGCTGCAAAGCGTCGAGGCGCTCGATCTGTTCCGAGGCGGGCAGGTCGCCGCCGGAAAATTCTCACTGATGATCCGCGTGACGTTTCAGAGCGCGGATGCGACGCTCACCGACGCGCAGATCGCGGATTTTTCGTCGCGCATCGTCTCGGCGCTGGAGACGAAGCTAGGTGCAACTCTTCGCGCCAGCTAGGTTCGACTTCAGGGGCTAAAGCCCCTCCATATAGCGCGCTTGATGTCGGACCTGAAGGTCCGACCCCCTAAGTTGCTCTCGCCCCTACCGAGTCTTGGTCTAGGTTTTCCCGCGCCTCCGTGTTTCTGTGCCTCCGTGGCCAACGATCCCGTTGCGCCGCTGCGCGCAATGGCCGACAATGGCGGCCTCAGCCGGAAAACGAGGGCGGGGGCCGAACCCATGAAAATCGAAATTTACGATCAGATCTACAACGTCAATTCGGCGGGCCAGAACGAAGAACAACTGAAGGAGCTCGCGGCCTACGTGGACGGCAAAATGCGCGACGTCGCCCAGGCGACGCGCATGGTCGACTCCGTGAAAGTGGCCGTGCTCGCGGCGCTGAACATCGCCGACGAGCTGTTCACGCTGCGCGAACGCCAGCAGCAGCTCGACGGGCCGCTGCGCAAGCGCGTCGAGAAGTGCGTGGCGCTGGTGGAAAAGGCCCTCGAGCAATCCAACTAGAAGCTGTTCAGCTCTGCTGACATTCCTCTCATTAGCTTACGCGGAAGAGAGGTTCTTCGACTGCGCGTCCCAACCGTGAGATCTCAAACCGATCTCCCGGAAGGGATAGTGCGTCGGGACGCTCCGCTCAGAATGACAACGAGGCGCGTTCCATCCCACCTGAGAGCCTCGGGCCTGTGGCGAAACTCAATCGAACTGCAACCCGTTGGTCCCGGCCTACATCTGCTATGTCATCAGGATTGGCCGATTCGTAAGCTGGCCCTGGGGATGCGTAAACCAAAGCCAACTCGGTATCTGGTCGTCCCCGTAGCGCTGATCGCGCTGAAGCTGACCGGCACGCCGTTCAGCGTGTCGTCGGTGCTCGGACTGCTCGCGCTCATGGGCGTCTCGGTTCAGACCGCCATGATCCTCGTCTCGTTCATCAACAAGCTGCGCCAGGAAGGAAAAGACATCCGCACAGCCACGCGCGAGGCGGCGCTGCTTCGGCTGCGCCCGATCATGATGACGGCGCTGGTCGCGTGCCTTGGCCTGCTGCCCGCCGCGCTCTCGACCGGCATCGGCTCGGACACGCAGAAACCGTTCGCGATCGTGATTGTTGCGGGATTGATATCCAGACTCCTCCTAGGCTTCTTCGTGAACCTCGTGCTCTACGAGATGGTGGCGAGAAAAGGCGACGTCTTGCAAGTTTGATCCCGGCAGGCGCGTATTGCCGGATGAGGATATGCGGCGACACAACGATTGCCGTCCGGGAAACATCAGAGTTAGAATCTTGGTTGAGGTTCGGTCGAGTTCGGCATGACGAAACGGGTCACAAAAGGACTGCTGGGCGTAGCGCTGATGCTGGCGGTGGCGCTGTTGGCCACGCACGCGGTCAGCCACTGGCATACGGAGGCGGGCAACGAGCAAAATTGCCAGGTTTGCCACGTCTGGCACGCCGCGATTCCGCAGCCCGCGGTCCAGGCGGCAACGCAGGCGCCTGTGCCGGTTGCGAGATTTGCGCCCACGGAAGACTTTCACCTCGATCTCGAAGAACCTCGCAGCCTCAGCATTCCACGAGCACCTCCCGCCTAATCGCAATCTCGAAAAATAGGCTTCTCCCGGCACGCGGCGTCTTTTGTGCGGCGCGTGCGAATTTCCACATTCATTCCTAGCCATGGCGCGGAGACGCGCCGCGGCCGCATTCATACAGGGAGACGATTCATGAGATCTGCGAAAGCGCTGTTTGGAATTCTGCTTTTTGTGCTTTGCCTTCTAACATTCAACACAACAGCCCGTGCCCAGAACGCCGGCAATTCAACGAGCGTGGGAGGAACGGTCACCGATCCTACCGGGGCGGTGATTCCCGGCGCAACGGTCGTGATCCACAATCCGGTCAGCGGATTCGAGCGGACCGCCACGACCGGTGCGACTGGAGAATTCAGTATTGCGAACGTACCGTTTAACCCCTATCACCTGACGGCGACGGCAAACGGTTTCGCGACGACGGTCCAGGACATCGACGTGCGATCGTCAGTGCCCATCAACCTGAAGATCAGCCTGGCATTGGGGACGGCGAGCAGCGTCGTGACGGTGGAAGCCGCGGGCGATCTCATCGAAACGGATTCGACGTTTCACACGGATGTGGACCGGTCGCTATTCGACAAGCTGCCGCTTGAGAGTGCGTCCTCGTCGGTGAGCTCGCTGGTGACGCTCTCCTCGCCCGGAGTGGCCGCGGATTCGAACGGCCTCTTTCACGGCCTCGGCGATCACGCGGAAAACTCGTTTTCCGTTGACGGCCAGCCGATCACCGATCAGCAGAGCAAGGTTTTCTCCAACCAGATTCCGGTGGACGCGATTCAGTCGATGGAGGTGATTTCAGGGGCGCCGCCGGCGGAATACGGAGACAAGACGAGCCTCGTCATCGATGTCACCACGCGCTCCGGGCAGGGCATGACGACCCCCCACGGCAGTGTGACGGCTGATTACGGAGCCTTTGGCACCGTCAACGGCGGCTTCAACCTGGGTTACGGAGGCGCGAAGTGGGGAAATTTCATATCCACCAGCGGCCTGAACAGCGGGCGGTTTCTCGATCCGCCCGAATTCGTGGTGATGCACGACAAGGGCAACGAAGAAAATCTGTTCGACCGGCTGGACTTTCAAGTCTCGAAGGCAGACTCGCTTCACCTGAACGTGGGCTACACGCGCTCGTGGTTCCAGACGCCGAATTCGTTCGACGGGCAAAACGCCACGCCGTGGTCCGGCGTGGTGGTCGATAACGGCGGACTCGATCCGAACGGCAACGTCGTTGGCCCTACGGACCAGCGCTCGCAGATTCAGACCTATAACATCGCGCCAACCTGGACGCGGCTGATCAATTCGTCCACGGTCTTCACGCTCGGCGCGTTCATCCGGCGCGATCAATACAACTACTACCCGAGCGGCAATCCCTTCGCGGACCTCGGCCCCTCGAACCTTCAGCAGGAAACGCTAGCTCAAAATCGGACGCTCACGAACGCTGGAGCCCGCGCCGTGCTTTCTTACGTTAAGGGCATCCACAACATAAAGGCGGGTGTGACGTACGAACAGACGTCCTTGAACGAGAATGACACGTTTGGAATCGTCGATCCCACCTTCGTTCCATCGCTCACGGACTCGGAAGGCGACCTCTGCCTAGTGGATGGCATCGCCGAACCCGATACGCCGTGCGCGGTGCTCAAGCCCGTCGACCTGACGCAGGGAGGAAGTCCATACACGTTCCACGGCCACACGGATGTGAAGCAGCTCGCTCTGTACGTTGAGGATACGATCACAAAAGGAAATTGGAACTTCAACCTCGGAATCCGCGGGGACATATACAACGGCCTGACCATCGCGCGGGAGGCGCAGCCTCGTCTCGGCATCGCCTACAACATCAAGCCGAGCAGCACAGTGCTTCGCCTTTCCTATGCGCGAACTCTGGAGAGTCCCTTCAACGAAAACCTCGTGCTTTCCAGCCTGGGGTGCGCGAACCCGATCGTCGGCACGCTTTTCTTTGCCGCGGGCGAAGGCTGCGCAACCGCAGCAGGCGTTTTCACTTCCACCGCCACTCCGCTCGCTCCCGGTTTCCGCAATGAATTCCATGCCGGGATTCAGCAGGCGCTCGGCCGGTACTTCGTCGTGGACGGCGAGTACATCTGGAAGTACACGCACAACGCCTACGATTTCAGCGTGCTGGGCGCGACGCCGGTCACATTCCCGATCGAATGGCACAACTCGAAAATCCCGGGCTATGCGATCCGCGCGAGCGTGCCGAACCTTCACGGGTTCACGGCCGCCGTGGTGATGTCTAGCGTGGCCGCGCGCTTCTTCACGCCGCAAATCGGCGGTGTGGGCGCGGTCCCGAGCGCCGTGGGACCTTTCCGCATCGACCACGACGAGAAGTTTAACGAGACAACGCACCTGCAATACCAGCCCTGGAAACGCGGACCGTGGATCGGCTGGAACTGGAGGTACGACAGCGGCCTGGTGGCGGGGCCCGTCCCATGCGCGGGAGGCAACTGCGCGAACGGCCCTGCCGGCACCAGTGGGTTCGGTGGAGCAGACATCGTGGACGCGTCCATCCTCAGCCCGGACCAGCAATTTCAGGCCGGATTGTTCTGTGGGAGCGTACACGCAACTCCGACAACGCCGATCAGTCCGGATTCCACCTGCGTCGCCTCGCAGTATGGATCGACGCTGATTCAGATACCGGCTCCGGACAAGGAAGACGACGACAAGAATCCGCCCCGCGTCAAGCCGCGTAACTTGTTCGATCTCGCGGTCGGCGACGACGATCTCTTCCACACCGAGCGCTACAAGTGGAGCGTCCGCGTGACGGTGATCAACCTGACGAACAAGTACGCGCTGTACAACTTCCTTTCAACGTTCAGCGGCACGCACTACGTGACGCCGCGAGCCGTCACCGGGGAAATCGGCTTCCACTTCTAGGGCCTGGGAACGAAGGGGAGGTGCGGCCAAACAGGCCGCGTCTCCCCCAGTTCGCCGTCAAGCGCTCAAGCTGCCAGGAGGGATGCCCTTTGCTAAGATGACGCCAGCCCGCGTGAGGAAGATCCGAAAGGCACTCGCATTTTCACAAGAGGATTTCGCCCATGTCCTCTGGGTGACGTGGACAACCGTGAATCGCTGGGAGACCGGATCGGCGGCTCCCCATGGCATCCATCTTCGGATCCTCGCCCTGCTGGAGCAGCGCCTGGCCAGCCCATCGTTCCGGGCAACCTTGCGGGATTCGCGGGCGGGCGACCCGACGTTCCTGTTGTATCGGCTGCTTGAACCCTTTTACCAAGACCGCGTCGCTCGAAAAGACCTAAGCTAGATCGCGTTCGCGATCGCGGTTCAGCGACTGCGGTTAGGCGCCTGAGCACCCAGCGGCTTCACTCGCCTAAGTGCTGATGGATCCCTCCGAGCAAATCTCTCCCAGTTGCAAATTGTTACAAATCTCTTCTTGACAGCCTTTATCAACTGAATTAATCTCCGGCCTCTTAGTTGCAAACGTTTTACAACTAGGAAGGCGGTCAACCTATCAAATGCTCCGCGGCTCGATCTTGGTGCTAGGCCTTGTGGTCCTGTCTGCGTGCGCCTGCCCCCGCACTACCGCGCAGGAGACTCCCTACATCGTCACGTACTCGCACCACCTGGAGGAGCCCGGAAACCTGGAGATCGAGTTCTACTCGAATTACGCGACGCAGGAGGGCGGCAACGACTTCGTAGCGCCGTGGCTGGAGTTCGAGTACGGCGTGACCGGGTGGTGGACTACCGAGTTTTATCTCGACTCGCAGACGACGTTTGGCGACAGCACGGTCTTCACCGGGACGCGCTGGGAGAACCGCTTCCGACCGCTGATGCGCGAGCACTGGATCAATCCGGTGCTGTACGTCGAATTCGAGAACACGACGGACGCGGACAAGACGCTCAAGGAAGTCGTGGGCCGCGATAACCAATTCGACGCCGCCGAGCCCAACTCCGAAGCGAACAACTCACACGCGCACGAAATCGAGACCAAGCTGATCCTCTCGAGCGACTACAAGGGTTGGAACATCTCCGAGAACTTCATCGCCGAAAAGAATCTGGGACACGAGCCGTGGGAATTCGGGTACGCCGTCGGCGCGAGCCGGCCGCTGCGTCTGGCCGCGACGCCGCGGCCCTGCAACTTCTGCCGCGAGAATTTCATACTCGGCGGCGAGATGTACGGCGGCCTCGGCACCACCGACGTGCTGACGCTTTCCGGCACTTCGCACTATTTCGCGCCGATCGCGGCCTGGCAGCTTCCCAGCGGAGTCAATCTGACGCTCTCGCCCGGCTTCGGCCTCAACGACCAAAGCCATCGCTTTATTCTCCGGTGGGGGCTTTCCTACGAAGTCAGCGGATTTGGCCGCCGGCTCAGGAGCTTGTTCCGATGAGACGCGCATTCCTTCCTCTGCTGCTCCTCGTTGCGACGATCGCGGCCGCCGCCGACGCCGCTCACGACTGGAAGAAGGACGACCGCGGCGTGCTGCTCGCGATCGCTCGCGCGCCGGTCAAGACGCGCACGTGGAAGAACCCCTACGAAGGCCAGGCCGACGCCATCGCCGCCGGCGAAAAACTCTATCGCCAGCACTGCGCGGAATGCCACGGCGAGGACGCGCGCGGGTCCCGCACCGCCGCGAACCTGCACATGGCCGACGTGCAGGGCGCGACGCCCGGCGAACTCGTCTGGTTCCTTCGCGGCGGCAACCTCGCGAACGGGATGCCATCCTGGTCCGGCCTGCCCGAGCAGCGCCGCTGGCAAATCGTCGCCTACATCAAGACTTTGCGCTGAAGAGCGCCTGCCCGCCACGAACCGCGTGCAAGCCGCTGCGCCAGCGTACCGGCGCCAAATCGTCGCGCGTGCGATTCCTGCTACAATGAAGCGCGGAGCCGGCCTGCGAAGCAGGTGACGTTGCGAAAGCCTTTTGAACCAACACTGGATCCCAGGGAGTCCGCGTCGTCCTGCCCTTGTGCACGTCCCGAGCCGGCTTGCCGGTGAGGGAAAGCCTGAAAGCAGGCGCAGGGCACCCACCTATTCGTGGGGTTCAGGGCCTAGCAACGCACGGCCGAGTGGACCGCTCCTACGATGCGACCAGCATCGTAGTCTCCGGTTTCGGGAGTCCTGACACCGGACCCGAGCGAGCAACGTGAGCCGAGGGACTCGACTTTCCCCGGAAAGGTTCTAACCTGAAGATCCTATTTGTTGGCGACATTGTGGGCTCGCCCGGCCGCAAGATCGTTCACGACCGGCTGGCAGACATCCTCGCGCAGCGCGAAGTGGACCTCTGCATCATCAATTGCGAAAACTCCGCGTCCGGCTTCGGCGTGACGCCACGAATCGCGGAGGATTTATTCGCCGCGGGCGCCGACGTCCTGACCAGCGGAAATCACATTTGGAAGCGGAGGGAAATCATTGACTATTTCCCAACGCAGCCGCGCCTGCTGCGCCCGGCGAATTTTCCCGGCATTTCGCCCGGACGCGGTCTCTACGTCGGCAGCACGAAGAGCGGCACGGGCTATGCGGTGCTGAATTTGCAGGGGCGCACATTCATGACCCCCATCGACGATCCCTTCCTCGCGGCCACGCGCGAGCTTGCAAAGATTCCGCCCGACGTGAAAGTGATCGTCGTGGACATGCACGCCGAGGCCACATCGGAAAAGATCGCCATGGGCTGGTATCTGGACGGAAAGGTTTCCGCGGTGCTCGGCACGCACACGCATGTGCCCACCGCTGATTTCCACGTGCTGCCGGGGGGAACGGCGTACATCACCGACGTGGGCATGACCGGCCCGCACGATTCCGTGATCGGGATGGAAAAGCGGGGCATCCTGGAGCACTTCTTCGACAACACCATGCCCTCGCGTTTCGTGGTGGCCGAGGGCGATATTCAGATGAATACCGTGCTGATCGACGTCGATGAATCGACCGGCCGCGCGCGCGCGATCGACCGCCTCAACTTCCGCCTCGACTAGCCCGCCTTCCGGCCAGGTTCCGCTCAAGCAACGCCCGGGCGGGGCGGCGCATCTCTTGGCACTTGCAGCGGATAGAATCTCCCAGTCCATGCTTCGCCGCGCACAACTCGGCGTGTCGCTGGCCGCACTGATTGCCGTGGCGGCGGGATCGACCCTGCCGCGCGCCGCCGGGCAAGAAGAGAATTTCGCGCGGCCGATCCTGGCGCGGGCGCGCGTCTTCCCGGAAATCGGCCCGGGCGTCTCCGCGCTCAAGCGGGATTCCGCTGGGCGCTACTACGTGCTGGCCGCGCCGGCGAAGTCCATCGTCATCTATGGGCCCGGCGGCGCGCGCGCCGGCCAGATTCCCAACGCAAACTCGCGCGGCGCGAAGATCGTCTACGCGCAAGACTTCGACCTCGACGCGCAAGGGCGGCTGGTCGTGGTGGACCGCGGTGCGAACTCGCTGAAAATCTTCGAGCCCGACGGCTCGCTCGATGCGACGATTCCGGTGACGGCACCCATGTCGATCGCCGCGCTGTCGAGGGACGAATTTGCGGTCGCGGCGCTGCGGTCGGAAAACCTGGTGAGCATCTTCGACCTGCACGGCAGGCTGGTGCGCGGCTTCGGCGAGGTCGAAGGCGCGCCCGCCAGCGCCGAAAAGGGCGGATTGCTCAGCCGCGGCCGCCTCTACGGCGATTCGACCGGGCACATCTATTTCGCCTTCACCGACCGGCCCGATCCGACCATCCGGAAGTACGACCGCTTCGGCTACGCGTCGTATGAAATCTCCGTGCCCGCGTCCGAATTCACGCCGCAGGCCGAGGCGCGGCGCTGGAACTCCATCACGATCGAAGAGGGCGGCGCGACGGCGACCACGAAGCCCGTGATCCGCGCGCTGGGCATCGATCCCGAGACGCACGAGGTGTGGGCCGCAATCGGCGACGAGCTCGTGCACTTCGACAGCGACGGCAACCGCCGCGCGGCATATCTCACGTCCACCAAAGAAGGCGCGCGCATCGATGCGAGCGCGATTCTCATCGAGCACGATCGCATGCTGATTGCGGCCGATCCGATCGGCGTTTTTGATTTTGCCCTGCCGGAAAGACAGCTGCCTCCTCCGCCGCAGCCGTAAGTCGCGGCGACCTGTTGAAATTCCGCTTGTGGAAAATTCCATACGGCTCGCGCGCCGTTCCATGCTCGCGGAGCGCATTTCATCGCGTGCGCGGGCAAGTTTTCGCGCGCAATCATGCGTCGATTCACGCTGTGGAAAAACTGTGGATGATTTGTGGAGAGCGCCACTCTTCTTCGAGTAGTTTTCTCTTGCTCAACGCGTTTCGTTTAGGCAGAATCCCGGCTCGCGTATTTGAGGCCGTCGCATTCGAAACGCCAGCAAGCGCGAAGCGGCCGGCACCGGGTCAGTTCCTGCAACATCGAGCCCGATAAGCTAGACCATTCAAAGCCCCTCTCGCAGGGGGAGGGGATTTCCACAGCATTTCCACGTCAGTGGAAATTGCTCAGGGGCGTATTTTCTCGATGAATCTCTGGGACAAAGTCCTCCAGCATGCGGAGCGGCGCGTAAATCCTCATAGCTACGCTACCTGGTTCCGTCCCACAAGGCAGGAGAGGGCCGACGAAAACCGCCTGGTGATCCGCGTGCCCACGCGGCTGTTTTGCAAGCGGCTCAAGGAGACGTACGGCGAGCTTCTGAAGGCGGTCCTGGCGGAAATCGGCCGGCCGGAGCTGGTGCTCGAATTCGTTTGCGCCGATCCGGAATCGGTTCCCGCGAATGCGGCGACGTCGCAGGCGAAGCTGGATTTCGATTCGTCGGACCACCAGCTCAATCCGCGCTACACGTTCGACAAATTCATCGTGGGCGCGTCCAATCAATTCGCACACGCGGCGGCGCTGGCCGTGGCCGAGCAGCCGTCAAAATCCTACAATCCGCTTTTCCTGTACGGCGGAGTGGGGCTGGGCAAGACGCACCTGATGCAGGCGATCGGCCATGCGCTCAAGCGCCGTAACCCGTCGCTGCGGCTCACCTACATCAGCGCCGAAAAATTCACCAACGAAGTGATCGCCGCGATTCGCTTCGAGCGCATGCCGGCGTTCCGCGAGCGCTTCCGCACCATGGACGTGTTGATGGTGGACGACATCCAGTTCATCGCGCGCGCCGAGCGGACGCAGGAAGAGTTTTTTCACACCTTCAACGCGCTCTACGACCAGCAAAAGCAGATCGTGATCTCCTCCGACTGTCCGCCGAAAGAAATCTCGGCCATCGAAGAGCGGCTGCGCTCGCGGTTCGAATGGGGGCTGATCGCCGACATCCAGATGCCCGACCTCGAAACGAAGATCGCGATTTTGCAGAAGAAGGCAGACAGCGAGCGCGTGCGACTGCCGGATGAAGTCGCCGAGTTCATTGCGCGGTCGATCAAGTCGAACATCCGCGAGCTGGAAGGTGCGCTGATCCGCCTGATGGCCTACGCCTCCCTGACGGGTGTGGAGATCAACCAATCGACCGCGCAGCAGGTGCTCAAGAACATCATCGAGACGCAGGAAAAAAAGGTGACCATCGAGCAGATCCAGAAGCGCGTGGGGGAACATTTCGGGCTCCGCGCGCAGGACTTGAAAGTCCGCAGCAACTCGAGAGTGATCGCGTTCCCGCGGCAAGTCGCTATGTTCCTAGTGAAGCAGCTCACGTCCGCCTCGCTGCCGGAGATTGGCAAGCAGTTCGGCGGCAAGCATCACACGACCGTCCTCCACTCGATCAACAAGATTGAACACCAGCGCCAGGTAGACAAGGATTTGAACAAAACGATCAACAGGCTACTCGACTCATTTGGATGATCTTGGAAGCAGTTGGCGGCGCGGGCAGGCATATCGGCTGTGGATGAGTTGTGCAAGATGATCGCAGTGAGCGGCAGGCAGGGTAGGATGCACAGGGGCGCGCCGCTTTCCACAGTGATAGGGAGCTGGTAAAGCCTGTGCACAGCGTGGATTGAATGGTGTTTCGCGAAATCCACAGATGCGGCGACGGCGACGGTTCTTATATCTAATCTATTTATAGAAATAGGGAAAAGCAGTAGAGTAGCCGAGACGAAAACATGAGCCCAGAATCCAGCGCAAGGACCGCACCGGAAATGGAATTCAGCGTAAAGAAATTCGATTTACTCGAAGAGCTGTCGCTGACGCAAGGCGTCGTGGAACGCAAGACGACGATTCCCATTCTCTCGAACCTGTTGTGCGAGGCGAAGGGGAACCGGCTGACGATCACCGCGACCGATCTCGAGTTGAGCATCCGCACGTCGTGCGAAGCGAAAGTGAAGAAAGACGGCTCTGGGACGATACCGGCGAAGAAACTCCTCGAGCTCGTGCGCTTGCTGCCGGACGAGGAGATCCGCTTCAAGCTGCTGGAAAACCACTGGGTCCAGGTTACTTGTGATCGCAAGAACTACAAGCTCGTGGGGATGTCGAAGGATAATTTCCCCGCTTTGCCGGAGTTTCCTCACGCGCTCGTGCGCATTCCCGCGAAGCTGCTGGCCAGCGTGATCGCGAAGACAACATTCGCCATCTCGCTCGAAGAGTCACGCTACACGCTGAATGGCGCGCTGCTGGTGCTGAAGCCCGCGTCGCTGACCATGGTCGCGACCGACGGCCATCGGCTCGCGATGGTCGAGGTGGATCACAAATTCGAAGGTCTCACGTCCGAGACGCGCGTCCTGGTTCCCAAGAAGGCGATGAATGAAGTGCAGCGCTTGGCTGCGGAATCCGGCGATGACGCTGTGGTGGAATTCGGGCAGGATGAAAGCCATCTCTTCTTCCAGTTTGGCGGCCGCCTGCTGACTTCCCGCAAGCTGACGGGCCAGTTCCCGAATTACGAGGCGGTGCTGCCGCGCGAAGTCAACAAGACGGTAGTGCTCGAACGCAGCGAACTCCAAGACGCGCTCCGGCGCGTTTCGCAGCTGGCGGATCAGCGCTCGCACGCCGTGAAATTCGTGCTCGCGAAGGAAGGCTTGGAAATTTCCGCGTCAAGTCCCGAATACGGCGAGGCGAAGGAAGCGATCGAAAAGGAATTTAAGGGCGATCCAATCGCGATCGGATTCAACGCGCAGTACCTGCTCGATTTTCTCGCTGCCGCCGCAGATGGCCCGATCAGTTTCGAGCTGAAGGACGATCAATCCGCCGGCCAGCTTCGCCCGCTCGGCGACGAGTCGAGCCGCTACCGCTACGTTGTGATGCCCATGCGGATTTGATCGCGCGGAGACGCCGCATTCATTGCAATTTTCGCGCGCAGCAGCGCTAGAATCTCGATTTGTCGCGCCTGAATTCACGCTTCCAATTCGTCGCGCTGGAAGCTCCTCGGCACGCCTGTAAGTTATTCGATTAAAACAATTTAGTAGCGCAAGCGCCGCCGAGAATCGCCTTGTGAAATCCGCGTCGTTCCAGTAAAATTTGAACGTAACAGATTCCTCTTGAACGGCACTTTGTTCGGATAGAACTTGCGCCACGCAAGGCCCGCCAGTGCCAGAACTGGCGGCCGAAACGCGCGGGGCAGCAAGCGACGAACATCCCCTTCCGCGGGGAAACAGCTTCGCCGCGTCCCTCCGAGAATTCGGTGTGGGACGGGATGGAGCTCAGAGGAACCCTTCGAGTCCCAGCTCGGGCGAAACTGTTCGCGAGAGCGGGGCCAATGGGCAAGGCAACTGTCGGGCACTTTCCGCGCGACCGCCTTCCCGAGCACGACTCGAACATCACAGCAGCAAACGGCACGACTCGCCATCTGAGGGGAGACGCACGATTCATGGCTGACAAAGAGACTCCGGCCGCCAAGGGCTCCGGCGCTGCCTCGCCTGCGGGCGGGCACAAGTACGACGCGACATCGATCAAAGTGCTCGGCGGGCTGGAAGCGGTCCGCAAGCGCCCGGCGATGTACATCGGCTCGACGGGCGAGCTCGGGCTGCACCATCTCGTATGGGAGGTGGTTGATAACTCCGTCGATGAGGCGATGGCCGGCTATTGCGACGAGATCAACGTCGTGGTGCAGGACGACAACAGCGTCAGCGTGACCGACAACGGCCGCGGCATTCCGGTCGACATGCACGCCACGGAAAAAAAGCCTGCCGCCGAAGTCGTCCTGACCGTGCTGCACGCGGGCGGAAAATTCGACAGCGACACGTACAAAGTGTCGGGCGGTCTGCATGGCGTGGGCGTGTCGGTGGTCAATGCGCTCTCCGACTGGCTCGACCTGGAAATCTGGCGCGACGGGGAAGTCTGGGAGCAATCGTACGAAAAGGGCATTCCCACCACGAAGCTGAAATCCTCGGGCAAGACGAAAAAGACGGGTACGAAAGTCACTTTCCACGCCGATCCCTCGATCTTCACGACGATCAACTACAGCTTCGACACGCTTTCGCAGCGCCTGCGCGAGCTCGCCTTCCTGAACAAGGGCCTGAAGATTACGCTCGACGACGAACGCAACGGAAAGAAGGCCGAGTTCCGCTTCACCGGCGGCATCACCGAATTCATCAAGCACCTGAATCGCGGCAAGCAGACGCTCCACGATTCGCCGATTTACATGGAAGGCAAGCGCGGCCAGGTGGACATGGAAATCGCGCTGCAATACAACGACAGCTACGCCGAGAATATCTTCGCGTTCGCCAACACGATCAACACCGTCGACGGCGGCACGCACCTCGCCGGGTTCCGCTCCGCGCTCACGCGCACGATCAACTACTACGCGAACTCCGCCGGGATGCTCAAGGAGCAGAAGGACGAAGTCACGATCAACGGCGACGACGTGCGCGAGGGCCTCGTGGCCGTCGTTTCGGTGAAACTGCCGCAGCCGCAGTTCGAGGGGCAGACGAAGGGCAAGCTCAACAGCGACATCAAGGGCCTGGTCGAATCGCTCGTGAACGAAAAGCTCGGCGAATATTTCGACAAGCACTCCTCGATCGCGCGAAAAATCATCGGCAAATGCATCGACGCGGCCCGCGCCCGCGAAGCTGCGCGCAAGGCGCGCGAGCTGACGCGCCGCAAGTCCGCGCTCGACTCGAGCGGCCTGCCCGGAAAGCTCGCCGACTGCCAGGAACGCGATCCCGCGCGCTGCGAGCTGTTCATCGTGGAGGGCGAATCGGCCGGCGGCTCGGCCAAGGGCGGGCGCGATCGCCGTTACCAGGCGATCCTGCCGCTCAAGGGCAAGATTCTCAACGTCGAAAAGGCGCGCTACGACAAGATGCTCGGCCACGAGGAAATCCGCGCCATCATCACGGCGCTCGGCACGGGCATCGGCAAGGACGATTTCGACGCCGCCAAGCTCCGCTACCACAAAGTGATTCTCATGACCGACGCGGACGTGGACGGCAGCCACATCCGGACTCTGTTGCTGACATTCTTTTTCAGGCACATGCGCGAGCTGATCGAAAAAGGGAATATCTACATCGCCCAGCCGCCGCTCTATCGCGTGAAGCGCGGCAAGATGGACCGCTACATCCGGGACGAGCGCGAATTCTCGCGTGAGCTGATGAAGCGCGCCACCGAAGAGCACGTCGTGAAGGGCAAGACGGGGAAATCGCTCGAGGGTGGGGATCTCACGCAATTTCTGCTCAACATTCAGGAGTTCGACCAGGTGGCGGCGAAGCTCGGCCGCCGGCTGCGCGAGCCGAAGCTGATCGAGCTGCTGGCGGACGCCGAGCTCGACAAGAAGACGGACTTTGCGGACAAGAAGAAGCTTCAGGAGTTGGTGAAGGCGATTGAGAAAGCGAAGCTCGAGCTTGAAGCCAAGCTCGAATACGACGAAGAGCACAGCCTGCACGAGCTGGTGTTGAAAAACGGCGGAGAGCGCCGCATCAACTGGGCTCTCGCCGCCACCGCCGAATACAAGCGCCTCCGCACGCTGCGCCAGGCGATCGCGGACAACGACAGGCCGCCCTTCACCATCGCGCACAACGGCGACAAGACCACGAAAGACAGCGCACTGCAGCTTTTGAATTACGTCCTCGAAGATGCAAAGAAGGAATTCACAATCACGCGCTTCAAGGGCCTGGGCGAGATGAATCCCGAGCAGCTCTGGGCCACCACGATGAACGCCGAGACGCGCACGCTGCTCAAGGTGCGCCTCGAGGACGCCGTGGCCGCCGAGGACATTTTCTCGACCCTGATGGGCGAAAACGTCGAGGAGCGCCGCAAGTTCATCGAAGAAAATGCTCTCGATGTCGTGAATCTCGACATCTAGCGGGGGCTATGGAGTACTGGTTTTCGTCAGGACAACGGTTTGGCCGTGCCGGAGGCAGGGGGTTTGTGGGTCGCGGCTTTAGCCGCGACATTATAAGGGCCATGGTGGTCGGGGCTTTAGCCCCTGAAGGTCCCTGATGAGCAGAATTGCAAGGCGCGTCAAACAACCAGGGGTCTATTTCGTGACAACGGACACCTGGCAGCGCCGGCAGCTGTTTCTGAAGCCAGAACCGGCGAGGATCGTCTTAGAGCAGATTTTGGACTGCCGGGAGAGAGGGTTCTACAAATTGCATGCATTCGTCGTCATGCCGGAGCACTTGCACATGTTAATCACGCCCGGCGAGGAAACGCCGCTCGAGAAAGCGGTCATGATGATCAAGGGTGGCTCCTCTTTCAGAATCAAGAAAGAGTTGTTGTATAGCTTCCCGATTTGGATGGGCGGCTATCACGACCGCTGGATTCGCGATCTCCACGAATACAGAATCCGAAAGCAGTACATTGAGCAGAATCCAGTGAAGGCTCGGCTGTCGGAAAAGCCGGCGGCCTATGCATTGGGCTCGGCAAGTGGCAAGTACAGGCTCGATCCATGCGTGCACGAGGTGGGATCTTCAGGGGCTGAAGCCCAGTTAGCTGGCGACCGTGATGTCGCCCCTGAAGGGGCGACCCACAAACCGTAGCGAATTCAGGCGGCGCGGCTGAAGCCATGCCCTGACGGAAGAGCTATGAGCAACCAACTGGCGCATTTTGCGATACACGCGGACGACCTCGAACGCGCGCGGAAATTCTATGGCGGCGTGTTTGGTTCGTCATTCCAGGGTCTCGACGGCATCGGCGTTCCCATGTCCGATTTCTGCCAGATCGTCCCGGACGCTTCCGGGAATCCGTCCGCGCACATCGGCGCCATCCAGTCGCGGAAATTCAATGTCGCGCCCCAGCCCGTGATCGGCTACGAATGCTCGTTCACGGTCGAGGATGTTGACGCCGTCGCGCGCGCAGTGGAGGCGAACGGCGGGAAGATCGTCATGAAGAAATCCCCGATTCCGGGCGTCGGCTGGATCGTCAAGTTTCTGGATACCGAGGGCAATCTGGCCTGCGCCGTGCAATTCAATCCGGCGGCGCGATAAAGGGTTTTTCACGAATCACTACTCACTACTCACGAGGACTTAATGGCTGACGAGCTGAACCAGCAGATATTGACGCCGGTCGATATCGAATCGGAAATGAAGAAGTCGTACCTCGATTACGCGATGAGCGTAATTCTCTCTCGCGCGATTCCCGACGTGCGCGATGGTCTCAAGCCGGTCCAACGCCGGATCTTGATCGCCATGAACGATCTCGGCCTTGCATCGAACAAGGGCTACCGTAAATGCGCCAAGATCTGCGGCGATACCTCCGGCAATTATCATCCGCACGGCGAGGCCGTCATCTATCCGGCCCTTGTAAGGCTGGCGCAGGATTTCAGCATGCGCTACCCGCTCGTCGATGGGCAGGGAAACTTCGGCTCGGTCGACGGCGACCCGCCCGCGGCGATGCGATACACCGAAGCGCGCCTCTCGAAGATCGCCGAGGAATTGTTGGCGGACATCGAGAAAGAGACGGTGGATTTCGTCGAAAACTTCGACCAGACCCGGCTGGAGCCCAGGGTTCTCCCCGCCAGAGTTCCGAACCTTCTCATCAATGGCGCCAGTGGAATCGCAGTCGGCATGGCGACGAACATCCCGCCGCACAATCTGACGGAAATCGTGGAAGCCTGCATTCTTCTCATCGAAAATCCGGAAGCCACGCTCAAACAGGTGATGAAGTTAGTCCCGGGCCCCGATTTCCCCACGGCGGGCTACATCTACGGCCGCGATGGAATCGAACAGGCTTACAAGACCGGCCGGGGCAGCTTCCAGGTCCGCGCAAAGGCCGCCATCGAGCAGCGCGGCAAGGACCGCCAGGACATCGTCATCACCGAGCTGCCCTACCAGGTCAACAAAGCGCGGCTGATCGAGCACATCGCGGAGCTGATCCAGAACAAGAAGATTGATGGCATCGCCGACATTCGCGACGAAAGCGACCGCGACGGCATGCGCATCGTGATCGAAGTGAAGCGCGACGAAGAGCCGTCCATCGTGCTCAACCACCTCTACAAGCAAACCCAGATGCAGGAATCGTTCGGCATGATCCTGCTGGCGATCGTCGCGGGGCAGCCGCGCGAGATCGGCCTGATCGAATTGCTGCGCCTGTTCATCGAGCACCGCGTGGACGTGGTCCGCCGGCGCACGCAGTATGAATTGCGCAAGGCGCAGGAGCGCGAGCACATCCTGCTCGGCTACCACATCGCCCTCGACAACGTCGACGACGTCATCAAAATCATTCGCGGGTCCGCAAACCGCGCGAACGCCCGCGAGAATTTGCATGAATTCTTCCAAAACAAGTCGGTGCGCGTTCTCGTGGGCGGCAAGGAAACCACTCTTCGCGGCGTCAAACTCGACGCCAAGAAGTACGGCATCACGGTTGCCGCCTCGGGCGAAGGGCTCGGCCTCAGCTACATCCAGATCGACGCCATCCTCGAGCTGCAATTGCACCGCCTGACGCAGCTTTCCGTCGATGAAATTCTCAAGGAGCTGGCGCAAATCCGCGAGCGCATCGCCGAGCTGAAGGAAATTCTCGCGAGCGAGAAGAAGCTGAAATCGGTGATCGTTGCCGAGCTGCGCGAAGTGGTGAAGTCCTACGGCGACGAGCGCCGAACGCAGATCGTGGACCGCGTCGAGGAGATCAAACTCGAAGACCTGATCAAGGACGAAGAGATGGCGATCACGGTGAGCCACGCGGGCTACGTGAAGCGCACGTCGGTCGACACCTACCGTCACCAGTCCCGCGGCGGCAAGGGCCGCATCGGCGCGAAAACGCGCGAGGACGATTTCGTCGAGCACTTCTTTACCGCGTCGGCGCACAGCTACATCCTGCTGTTCACGTCGAAGGGCCGCGTCTACTGGCTGAAGGTGTACGAAATCCCCGAGGCCGCGGCGGCCACGCGCGGAAAGGCGATCAACAACCTGGTGCGATTCCAGGAGGGAGAGAAGCTCACCGCCGTAGTACCCACGCGCAATCTCGAGGAGACCGGCCGCTACGTGTTCCTCGCCACGAAAAACGGCACGGTGAAGAAGACGGAGCTCGTGGAGTTTTCAAATCCCCGGCCTTCCGGAATCATCGCCATCAATCTCGATGCGGACGATGAGCTGATCGGCGCGAAGCTCACCGACGGAAAGCAGATGATTTTCCTCGCGAGCCACGACGGGCAGGCGATTCTCTTCCGCGAGACCGAAGTCCGCTCCATGGGCCGTGCCGCAGGCGGCGTGAACGGCATGGACCTCGGGAAGGGCGATTTCGTGGTTTCGATGGACGCCGCGCAGCCCGATTTCGGGATCATCCAGAAGGAGTACAAGAAGGAAACGCAGGACCTTGACGAGCTCGAAAGCGACCAGATCCGCGAATCACTCACGTCGCTCATGCTCACAGTCGCCGAGAAGGGCTACGGCAAGCGCACGCCGCTCGCCGAATACCGCGTCACGTCGCGCGGCGGCAAGGGTGTGATCAACTTGAAATCGACGGACCGCAATGGACCGGTGGTCGCCGCTTTGCAGGTGCGCGAGGATTCCGACGTCATGATCATCACCGGCCACGGCAAGGTGATCCGTGTGCACTCGGGAGAAATTCGCGAGGCGGGCCGCTCGACGCAGGGCGTCCGCCTCCTGCGCCTCGATGAAGGCGACCGCATCGCCGCTGCGGCAGCCATCCTCGAAGAAGAACCGTCAGCGGAGCCTGAAAAGAAATAACGCCCGCAGGCCTTCGCCGAGCGGTGCAGCTTTTCAATTGATCGCGGTAACATGGGTGGCATCGCTCCCCCAAAGGAGAATCGACGTGAACCTGGCAGCGAAAGCATTTCTGTGCATAGCTGTATTGCTCATCGGAGCGGTCTGCGCGCAAGCCCAAGGCGCTGGCGTTAGCATGATGGTGCCCATGGGAAGGGGTGGCGATGCGATCAGCAGCGATGGGACGGACCCCAAGACGTGGGACCCAAAGCTGGATGCGCCGGTTGCAGCCCCGGCGAGCCACAAAATCATCTACGAGGACGACGATGTACGCGTTCTGTATGTCACGATTGCACCAGGCCAAACCGAGCCGAAGCATCATCATAAGTGGCCCAGCATACTGGTTGTGCTCGACGGCTCGATGAAGGGTGAGTCCATCGATGCCAATGGACATGCGACTCCGTCCGGGCCGCTTCCGCCGGATCTGGTCCTGCCGGTGGTTGTGCGAGGAGCCCCCGAGGGCCTGCATGCCAACAAGAACACGGATCCGACCAAGCCGATGCGCTTGATTCGAATCGAATTCAAGCACGGATTTCCGAAAAATCCGAACGCGCCAGCGTCCTAGATAAGAGGGCGACAAATCCACCCAGCCCGGGAAGCAGTTGCGATACAGATGAGCCATCGAGAACAACTCGCAAATCTGCTGCGCGCGAAATCGATCAAGCGCGGCGAATTCACGTTGGCGTCGGGCAAGAAGAGCAATTACTACCTCGACTGCCGGCTGACGACGCTCGATCCGGAAGGCGCACGGCTCACCGGCTATTGCGTGCTCGAACTACTCGACGAGATGGGAGTGAAGCCGGACGCCATAGGAGGCCTCAGCATGGGCGCCGATCCCGTGGTGTCCGCGGCGATCGTGGTGAGCGCGATCGAGAAGCGCCCGGTGCAAGGGTTCCTGGTCCGCAAGGAAGCAAAGGGCCACGGCCGCAAAAAGCAAATCGAAGGGATGGAAGAAACGCGCGGCAAGCGCGTCGCGATTGTCGATGACGTCTGCACCACCGGCGGCTCGACGCAGGAAGCGATCGCCGCCGCCGAGCGCGAGGGCTGCGAAGTGGTCGCCGTGATCAGCCTGGTCGATCGCGAAGAGGGCGGCTCCGAGCTCCTCCGCGCGAAATACAAATATCGCTCGATCTTCACCGCCCGCGAATTGCTCGCCGAAGAACCGAAATCCAGCGGAACGGCTCGCAGCGCTTCCTGATCCACCCTCTGCAGCTCCGCTGCTCCCCCAGTATCGGCTTCCGGCACAGCCCTTAGGCGTTATGCAATCGCGCATGTGCGTGCGAAGTGGCCGCGCAGCGATGCGGCGGCAGGGCTAGAATGCTTCTCTGGACAAATTGCGAGGGGGAATCATGAAGCGTTCCGGCCATCTTCCGATGGCGAGCCTGGCCTATCAGAATCCTGTCTTCACGGAAAGCCTGCCGGCGCGGCCTCTGCGGATTCTGGCCGAGTACATCGATCCTCTCAATCGCCTGCGGCGGGCGAAGGTGGGCGATACGATCGTGATGTTCGGCTCGGCGCGCATCAAGTCGCGCGACCAGGCGCTGGCCGATCTGCGGCGAATCAAGCGGGAATCGCGCGGCCGGCGGACGCGGGAATGGCATGGGAAGATTCGGACGGCGCAGTCGCATCTGGGGATGTCGCGCTATTACGAAGATGCGCGCGAGCTATCGCGGCGCATCACGGCCTGGGCCATGACGCTCGGCGTGCACCCGAGGCGGTTCGTCATCTGCTCGGGCGGCGGCCCCGGCATCATGGAGGCAGCCAACCGCGGCGCGGCCGAAGCGGGAGGCTCCTCGATCGGGCTGAGCATCCAGCTTCCGCACGAGCAGCGGCCGAATCCCTACATCAGCCCCGAATTGAATTTCTGCTTCCACTATTTCTTCATGCGCAAGCTGTGGTTCGCGCAGATGGCCAAGGCGCTGATCGTTTTCCCCGGCGGCTTCGGCACGATGGACGAGCTATGGGAAATGCTCACGCTCATGCAAACGGGCAAACTCGCCCAGCGCCACATGATCTTGATCTACGGTCGGAAATACTGGGACAAGGTCCTCAACTGGCGGCACATGGTCCGCACCGGGACCATGTCGGAGGAAGACTACCGGTTGCTTCAGTTCGCCGACAACGTGGACGACGCGTTCGACCGCGTCCGCACACAGATGGAGACCCACCACCTCGCGCTCGACGTGGACTGAGCCCGCCCGCAGACACACTCATAGGGGTAGCGCCGCGACGCCCGGGAATCCGGCCCGCAGAATTAGTTCTTGGAGACTTCCAGATTCGCCGAGAAGACGGCGTTGAACCGCCGCTGCTCGTCGCGGTCGTGCACCAGAACCACGGGCGAGACCCGCAGCGACTGCCTGCAATTCCGGCACTGGCTCATCTCGCCGTGCAGGTCCTGCACGAACCCGTCCGTGAAGTGATATTCGGAGCGGGGACGCCTTGCAGCCTTGGCGCCGTGCGCGCCGCAATGCGGACATGTGTACTCGACCAGATCCTCAAGCGGGTCGCGGTTCAGCGCGGCCCAGCCCGTGTAACGAACGCCTACTGTCTCAATAGAAGAGCCCTTCATGGTGACCACCTCAATGACCCCCAATCGGGGTGCCCACAAGCCGTTAGACGCACGGAGTGCGCGGATTGATGCACCGATTTGGCCGGAGGCTGTAAATTGCCGCCGCGCAGCAGCTTAGGGGTCGACAACCCGCAAAATTCAGGGCTTCGGGAACCTGCCCACACCTGCGGTGTCTATGCCCTGTAGAGATCGCGCGAACTTCGACGTCAGGCCAACAGAGGTGCCGGGCCGACTCATCCGAGCCTGAGCCGCGGCGCCATTTCAATCATTCTGCCGTGCTGAATGGAGGAGGTGTGCCCGTGAGCGACCTGGGAAATCTTTCTCAATGCGTTCTGGACGCCGATGCCGGCGCGATCGGGCGTGCGCGAAGGCTTCGCCGGAAAGCTGTGTTTGCGTCGATTGTCTTCGAGGCGGCGGTGGTTATGGGCTTGCTGCTTTGGCCGCTGGTGACGCCGGGAGTGCTGCCGCCGGCAACTATGGTCACGCAGGCGGTGCCATTTCCGCATGTGCGGAGTTCCCCGACAATTCACGAGCATGCGAATACAGATCCTGCTCCAAGGCCAAGCTCCACCTACGCCCCGCCAATATATGGACCGATTGTCCATCCGGCTGGCGCTCGAACCACTACGCCGCCGAGCATCGACGGCCTGCCGGACGCGCCGGGACGCAGCGATGCGCCCCCATGGATGAACAACACGCCCGTGGTTTCCCCACCGCGCGAGACCAAGCCGCGGATGATCAGCCGGGGCGTGATGGACGCAATGCTGGTTCACCGTGTGCAGCCTGATTACCCGGCGATCGCGAAGACAATCCATCTTGGCGGCACCGTAGAACTGCGGGCGATCATCGGCACCGACGGAGGCGTGCGGGGCGTGGAAGTCGTCAGCGGCAATCCCATTCTTGCGAAGGCAGCCGTTGACGCCGTCTGGCAATGGCGCTATCAACCAACGCAATTGAATGGCGTTGCTGTCGAGGTCGAGACGCAAATCACTGTGAATTTCGTACTCGAGTGATTGGAAAGATCAGGAGCGGTCCGCCAGGCGCTTGCTTAGGGCACGGCGGACCACTCCTGAATTGCGTGGACTGAATCGGCGACTAGAAGTGAAACACGATCCCAGTCGAGATGCGCACGTTGTCTTCCCGAGCGCCGCCAAAGTGCGTGGGAAGATAATCAAACTGAGCGATACGCCAGTAGATTCCGTGAACCAGCTCCGTGTCGATTCCCCCGCCGATCGCCGTCGCAAAAGCCGAATCAGAGAAGCTGCCTGCGCTGACATGGGCGCCGCCGATCAGCACGTGCGCGAACGGCGAAACGCGAGCCGGCCACGAAACCTGCGGTCCGAACAGGAAAGTGTGGAGCGAAGAGCTCGTGCCACCCGGCGAGCCGTAGTGGCCGTCGAGGTCCGCGACGGCGCCGAGCCAATCGGCGAACTTGTACTCGCCTGCG
>Ga0335077_10000547_pt1 | contig 42231 bp, 36 predicted proteins | sample Lox_Sample_31_FD_207151 | JGI IMG/M metagenome (GOLD analysis project Ga0335077, IMG submission 207151) | Soil microbial communities from Loxahatchee National Wildlife Refuge, Florida, United States - Lox_Sample_3.1 | ecosystem: Environmental > Terrestrial > Soil > Wetlands | place: USA... | reverse complement strand
CGGTGCGGATTACGATTCCCGTTCCGCCACAGGCGGAACAATTTCCGGCCGCTGCTTGCAGCGCGCCGTCCGTGGCATTCGTCGAATGCGAAGCGGCACTGCCAGCGCTGCGTTCTGACCTGGACGGCCGCCAGGTTCCGCGCTCCAGGGCTTTTTTTCGCTGCAGCAGCACCGGCGCATACCAGATACCCGACACCAGACACCTCTCGAGAATCTTCTCCAAAACCGCAACAATGGCCCACGGTTCGCGCGGGCTGCCTCCTTCTTCCCACACGCGATTCGCGAGCAGCAATGATTGCTGGGCCTCGGGCCCCACCAGCTTGCGATCGATTTCGAGCAGACGCAGAAAGTCCATTGCCATCGCCTCCTTGCTGGAAGTCAGTCAAGTCAGAAAGAAAAAACCTGGCATTTGTCAGGGGTTGTGGATAAGAAAGTCAGTCAAGCGAGCTGAAAATCTGCCGATGACGGACCAACCTGACTGTGGGAAGTGAAGAACTGCCCGTTTCCGCCGCTGCGGCCAAACTGAGCACTGGCCGGAGCACGCGAGGAAAGGACGATGAAAATGCGGGAGCCCCAGCGTCCGCGGGCGGCCGGCTTGCGATCCAGGCGGAGCCACCCGGCGCGGACGAGTTCCCGCTGCGCCCGCTCCCTCGCGTTTCTGCCACAGCCCAGATGCTCATCGAGCATGCGCAACCGCAGATAAGCGCGGCCCGTGCGTGCGTCCGCGTATGCCGCCAGCACGGTGTAGAGCAGCCTGGCTCGCGGCGAAAGAGAAGTATCCTTCACAAGCGATGCCGGCACGCGGCAATAGAATTCGCGCGGAGACGAGGACAAGGAACGCTCCAGGAAGGGTCGGAAAAAGGAAAAGCCCGGGCCATCGCCCGGGCTTGTTTCGCAGGTTTTCCCACCGATAACGGTATCAGACTCTTTATGATCGGGTCAAGGGAATTCTTTGCATCGCGCTCGCTCGCAAAAACAGCGCCGGAATTTCTTCCGGTAACACTTCATCCCCTGCCCTGTCAATTTTGACAGTTAACGGACGGAAAAGGCTCATACATCGTGCCTTTGCTGGGGGAAACCCCCCAAGTCCGAACGCGGGGGCATACCGGCCTCCAGCGAGCCGGGGGGCAACCGGCGTCCGGAAATCTCCGAGAACTGGACAAAGCAGGGCAGCTTTTCTCTGCAATCGAAAGGTGTGGCCAAATGAAATCAGCAAAGATCCTGATCGCTGCGGCTCTCGTGGTCGTGCCGATGCTCGCGGCAGCGGTGGCATTCACGCAAGAGGACACCAGCTTCCAGAGCAAGGAATTGAATTTCCGCGAATACGTAAAGCTGATGCGCGAAAATGTCAAAGCCGAGCGAAGAGACATCATCACGCAGCTGATGCAATTCGACGATGACGATGCCGCGAAGTTCTGGCCGATCTTCGACCAGTACGATGCGGAGCTCACCAAGATCGGCGAACGCCGGACCGACCTGATCGTCGAGTATGCCAAGAACTACGACAACCTGACGGACGATGATGCTGACCAGCTCATGAGCAAGGCGCTCGACCTGGAAGCCGAGCGGGCCGTGCTCAAGAAAAAGTACTTCGACATCATGAAAAAATCCATCGGCGCCATCCAGGCCGCCAAATTCTTCCAGATCGAAAACCAGATCCAGCACATCATCGACCTGCAAATCTCAGCGAATCTGCCCGCCGTTCCGGCGCAGGCAAAGTAGCTCGCAAGCAACGCGAGGAAGCGGAAAAGGAGAAAAGGATGAGAAATCTTGCAGAATTCGGGAAGGGAAGGCTCCTGGCCGTCCTGCTGGGATGTGCCTCGATTGCGTCGGCGGCCCCTGCGCAGGCTCAGAAAATGGTCTCAGTCCCAGCGGGAACACAGCTCTTGGTGCGCATGATCGATAGCGTGGATTCGAGCAAAGTATCCGTGGGGTCCCGCTTCACTGCGAGCCTCGAGACCAACCTTACCGTGGGCGGGGTGGTGGTTGCGCCGGCGGGCACCAAGGTTTTCGGCCGGCTGGCCCAAGCCAAGCAAGCAGGACGCATGGCTGGGAAATCAGAACTGCAATTGGAGCTTACGGAAATTGTCGTGGGCGGCACAGCATATCCGATCATGAGCACCGACTACTCTGCCAAAGGAAAGAGCAGCGGCGGGAGAAGCGCCAAGCGAGTCCTCGGCGGCGCAGGCTTAGGCGCAATTATTGGCGGGATCGCCGGCAACGCAGGAATGGGAGCAGCCATCGGCGCCGCGGCAGGAACTACCGCCGCTTTGGTTCAGAAGGGCGAGAAGGTGAACATCCCGAGCGAAACGTTGCTGGAGTTCCGGTTGGAACAGCCAGCTTCTCTGCCCGCCCCCAGATAAACTTTTCCGCGCATCTCGCAGGTCCGCTTGCGCGCTCACACGGATGGCTAGGGGCAGCACTGAAAGTGTCGTTCTCAGCAATCAGGCGGGTCTACCTTTTCACTTTGCGCGTGGGCACCCTTGGCGGGAAGGCCCAAGGTTAGCAGATCAAATGCATGGCCGGGACACTAGGAACCGATAAACTTCACTCGATCCTTTAGCGACTGGAGCTCTTTGTCCGGGATCACGAACTCGGCAAAACCACAGTCCATGCAGACAAGAAGCTTCTGGCAGACGTATACGGGTGCGGCGGTCACAGCCTTTACAACCGGAAGGCTGGCGGTCAGCTCGGCATCAAGCTTCTGCAAATTATCAGAACTACAAGCCTTACAAGCCATCCGTCCCCCCACATCGCGAATACACGCGTAGGGGAGCCCGAAGTCAGCGCGCACTCCCCCCGCCAAATCTTAGCATGAAGCCCTTTGAATCTCCGCGCCCCCTTGGGGGTTGCCTGGATCGAACCCGGGCGATGTGCCTGCTTCGCGGGCAGGACCTGTCTTCCGCCAAAGCCACAAAATAATTGAAACACTGTTAGCCTTGCCAGTAGGCAAAACCGGATTCTAGTTGGATTGTGGGGCGACGGATGCATCGTTGGTTCGCTGAGAGTGGCGGCTTTTCCACTCCTTGGTGCCGCAATGTTGAATGGTGCGCCACATGGTTGGGGCAAAACCGCTACCGGCGTTCCTTCGCTGAGCGCCAAATTGAACAGACCGACGATATTATTGGCGGACGACCACCCCGGTTTCCCCGTGATTGAAGAACAGGTCCTGAAGGGGGAATTCGACGTGATCGGGATGGTCTGCGACGGCCATGCCTTATACGAGGCGGCGATGCGTTTGAAGCCTGACGTCATCGTCACCGACATTTCTATGCCGGTCATGAGTGGTATAGACGCAGTCGATCGCCTAATGCATTCCGGTTGCACCTCAAAAATTGTCTTCCTGACGGTTCACACCGATGACGAATTCGTACGCAAGTGCCTTTCGACCGGGGCTCTCGGTTATGTGGTTAAGCCCAGGATGTTGGCCGACTTAATCCTTGCCATTCGTGAGGTCCTCGCGGGGCACATTTTCGTGTCTGAACGCCTGGCGGATTAGGAATTCGGCTAAGCTGCGAATCTTCAAGCACTTACGCTCAGTTCCGCTCTTCAGAATAAATGTTGCAGGCCCTAGTGAAATTAACAGTTATCCAACTTCGTGAGCAGGTGGTATTCACGTCAGAGAGAGTCTGAGGAGGAGCCGGATGAAAAATTATCGTGCTGCGATTGCCGGGGTTGGCGCGTGCGCCGCCCTCGCTCTATGCGTGGGAATCGTCTATCCGAGACAGAAGCCCGCTCCCGCTACGGTGCAGGTCCACTTGGTGCTGACGGATCAGAGCCTTAGCGATGACGGCGAAATTCCAGCCATCCAGAAAGAGAATTTGCAGGTGAAACAAGGCAAGAACGTACTCCGCCTGGAACAGTTGATTCCTGCGCAGGGGGATAACGCCGCATTGCAGCTTTTCCTCTTGATTGACGATACGTGCGATTCGCAGATTGGGAACAATCTTAATGATCTCCGGGAGTTCATCAAAGCCCAACCTCCCACAACGATGGTCGGCGTCGCCTACATGTCCAACGCGACCATCCAGGTCGCGCAGAATCTTACTGTCGATCACGATCTGGCAGCCAACGCCATTCGTCTTCCCCGCGGAATAACGTCAACCATGGACAGTCCTTATCTCTCCCTCATTAGCTTGGTGAAGGCTTGGCCGCAGCAGAAAGTGAGGCGGGAGGTCATCCTGGTATCCGACGGAATCGATCGCCTTCGCAATGAAAGCGAATGGTCTGGCCCGGAAACATCCATGGCCATGCGGACAAGCCCGGGACGGCCGGCCAGACCGGTAGCTCCCATGAGCACGATGCCCTCGATCAGCCTGGACGCCGACACGGCAAGCTCAGTCAGCCAACAGTTTGGCGTGATTGTTCATTCGATTTACTCCCCCGGAGTAGGCCGGCTCGGCCGGAATGCGTGGGAGCAACAGCTCGGTCAATCAGGGGTAGCCAAAATTACGGATGAAACCGGTGGAGAATATTTCGCGCTCGGCACGCAGAACCCGGTCAGCTTCAAACCATACCTGGACCGGCTGCAGAGGATCTTTGGAAATCAGTATTACCTGGTGTTCCAGGCGATCCCCAAGAAAAAGCCAGGTCTCCAACGCGTCCAGATTTCCACGAATGTCGCGAAGGCGGATATCGGCGCCGCAAATAACGTGTGGGTTCCCGCAATGGCCTCCGGCGGTGATTAGACGGCGCTGCATGCGCCGAAACGCAGGTACCAAAGCGAATTGCCGTGGTGATTTGGCGGCGGGAGAGGAAACGATGAAAGTTTCAGCCCCCGGTCCGCATCTGAGCAAAGGGAATCTTCCTCAACCAGAGCCGACTGCGAAACCTGGAAGAGCCTGAGGCCAGGCTGACATGCCAACGCCAAGTGCAGTCACCCTTTGCGCGAATCTGGATTCTCAGTTCTTAAGGGGATTTTCTCCCGCTGAACTCAAGCTGATCCTGGCCAGTGCGAAAAGGCGCTACTATCGAACGAATTCCGTAATCACAGTCCAGGGCGATTCCGCGGATCGTCTGTTCCTCCTCGAGAGAGGGCGCGCACGACACTTCTTCAATACGGAAGATGGCAGAAAAGTTCTTCTCTTTTGGCTGAATCCTGGGGATGTCCTGGGAGCTGCAGCACTGGTTTCTGAGCCCAGTTCTTACGCCGTGAGTGCGGAGACGCTAAAGGATAGTTGGATGTTCGAGTGGGACCGGGCCACCATACGAAGTCTCGCGGTACGTTACCCGCAACTGCTCGAGAACGTTTTACTCATCGCCAACGATTATTTGGGCTGGTACGTTGCCGCCCATATCGCTTTGGTGAGTCACACAGCCCGCCAAAGACTCGCCGGTGTGCTCGCCTGTCTGGCGGAAACGATTGGGGTGAGAGTCAAAGATGGATTTGAATTCGACGCCACAAACGAAGAGCTGGCAGGGGCGGCGAATGTCACCCCGTACACGGCAAGCCGCCTATTGAGCGAATGGCGCGGCAGCCGCGCTTTGATAAAGAAACGGGGTAAGATTCTGCTTCGCTCGCCAGAGCGCCTCTTTCTGCACACAGTGCAAAAACCCTGAAGCCTCCCTTCCTTCATCGGACCTTAGGACATCCCTGCGCCTGATTGCTCCGGCGCAAGCCGAGACCTGCTCTGGCACAACGACGAATCCCCCTCGGTTGGGAATACTGGTTCGCAGTGATGCTTCAAGCGTCGAGGGAGGGTGCTTGTCCGTGTTGAAGTTAGAGGAGGCGAAGGAATTGCAGACGCGTGTAGCGCGCATACTTCATGTGGATGACTGTGAAGCATGGACGAGCGTGGTTCGAATGCATTTGGACTGGCACCCTAAGCTCCTGCTCGTCGGCGTTGCGACGAATGGTCAGGAAGCCGTCTGGAAAGCAGAGCAATTGCAGCCGGATTTGATCCTGCTGGACGTCGGCCTGCCCTTGATGAACGGCATTGAGGCCGCCAGGCAGATTCAGAAGGTTGCTCCGAAAGCCGCGATCTTGTTCTTGAGCGAGAATTCTGATCGTGACGTGGTAGAGGCGGCACTTAGAACGGGAGGACACGGGTTTGTCCTGAAGTCGGAGGCCATCCGGGATCTTGTAACCGCGATTGAAGCTGTTCTCCGGGGCCAGCGCTTTGTCAGCACTGAGCTGCTTGATTACGACGATCAAACCTGAACTTGCGGAGCCGCCGCGGCCTGCCGCACTTGCGTTCGCTTCAGGATCACCGCCGTCAGATCGTCTTGCTGCTTGGTGCCGGCGGAGAAATCAATCACCGCTCGATAGAGATCCGCGATGATGTCGCGCGGATGCTTTTCCTTTGATGCGCGGATGACGTTTTCCAGCCTCTGGGGACCGAACTGCTGGTTCTGCAGATCGGCCCATTCAAAGAAACCGTCCGTCACCAGCACGAGCAGATCGCCGGGATTCAAGTCGAAAAGTTGAGGGGGCTCAGAAATCAGATTCGCCACAATCCCAAGTGGCAGACCCTGTGCACCCATCTCCTCGAAGCGGTCTTCCTTGAGTATGTAAAGGAATAGAGGGCCGTGCCCGGCCGAGAGCAATTCCACCTTTGCGCTCCCCGGCGCGCAGACGGCTGCCACAAAGGTCACGAATCTCCCTTCTCCCACGTCCGTAGCGAGTGCGGCGTTGATCTGTTCCATGGCACTCATCAGACTATCTCCAACTCGAAACGTGGCTCTCGCATAGGTTCGGCAAACGGAAGCGAGCAGCGCAGGACCGATTCCATGACCAGTTACGTCAGCCAGTGCCAAGACCACTCTTCCATCCGGCAATATCTGCCAATCATAGTAGTCACCGCCCGTCTGATCGGCAGGCTGATTCCATCCTGCGATTTCAAAGCCTTCAAGCTCCGGCATTGTCTTCGGGAGCAGGGATTGCTGGATTGATCGCGCCACCGCGAGATCGTGCTCCAGACGATCCATCTGCAGCCGCGTCTCTGCTTCCCGGAGCGCCGCTTCGACTTGTGTTCGGATTTCTCCGGCCACGATCCCCGCTACAAAGCCACCGAGGAGCAGAGCGATGGCATACCCGAAGACCGCTTTTGGGGGAGATAGCAAGGAGGCGGAGGCGCCGAGCGATGGCCTCCAGCCAAGATATGCCGCCGCTGCAAGGTAGCTAAGCGCCGCCGTAACTCCAGAAAGCCGGCAGAGCACGGGATCCAGGCGCAGCGTGGAGAGGATAATGAACAGGAAAAATCCGAGAGCTGCGGGATTGGCCAGCGGGCGATAAGCGGGCTCAATGGACGGACTCGAAAGAAAAGCAATCGCAAACGCCGGCAGAAGCGTCTCCAGGATGATGTTGCTAAGCCATACCCAGTTGGCAAGTTCATGCCCTGTGCGAATGCTGCGACCTGCAGCTCGCAGCATCGCGAATTCATAAACGAGGAAAGGACCCAGCAGCCCACAAGTGATCAGCCACGAGGACAGATTCTCGTGCCCTCCGACAAACAGTGTCCGTAGAGTCCGCACCAGGAAGGCCGCAACGATTGTTCCCAGGACGATGCGAATTCGTAGTTGTTCACTTTTGAGCAGAGCTTGGCGATATGCCGCGGAAGCCTTGCGTGGATCATTCATGGCGCTGCATCTCGGCGGGAGGTAAGGTGCAGATACTTGATCAACAAAACATCGTTGCCTTGCTCGCCGTAAATCAGCTCATCGACGAAATGCCGGGCTAGCAGCACCCCATAGCCCCCCGGCCGCAGCCCTTGGGCTTCGCGAGCAAGGATATGCTGAAACGGCGCTTCGCCCGGATTCTCCAAAGTAGTATGACGGACCTCATCAATCGAAAAGCCCTGCCCTGGGTCCTTAATCCGGCAGATCATCATATGGCGTGCGCGAAGGTAAGCGATCTCAACATACTCGTTGGGATCAAAATTTCCGCCGTGTTCCATGGCGTTCAATAGCATCTCGCGAAAGGCCAGTGCTACGTCGCTCCTCTCCGTTTCGGGCAACTCGGAGATCTCACCGATGAATTGAATCAGCCTTTCCGCCGTGTTCAGCTCGCAACGCGCCGCCAGGCGAATCCAAGCTGGAGTGGCGGAGAGCACTTCAATTCCATCGTCCCAGCAGGGTCCTTCGGCTGCCAGGCGAATCATTTGGGCAAGCGATTCGGCGGAATATGGCTTGGAAAAATAGCTGAACGCACGTTCGCGCATCGAAGAGATGATGTCCGCTGGCGTGGACTCATCGGTGAGAATGATCAGCCGTATGTGCGGACGAACACGGCGGATCTTGCGCAACAGCTCCACATCTTCTTTGCCCGAAGTCTTCTCACTCGTCAGAAGGAGATCACATGGTCCCGATTCAGTCATCGCCAGCGCGGTCAAATTGTCCGGGGCATGCCGAATCGTCCAGTTCTCAGGTCCGAGGACCAGCTGAAGGACCGCATCCACACAAGGGTCGCTATCAACCACCAAAGCGGTCTTGCGCGGAGCTGGTCGCAATTCTAGGCAGGGGGTAGTGCTTGTCATGGCCCGTAGATGGACCGTATTCTTCAACGGTCCACGATGTCACTGTAAGTTCTGCCAGATGCTTCGTTCGCAGGCAAAAACTAGCGTATTTGGGGATGAACTCTCCAACCGGGTAATCGTGTCGGCGCCGAGCATGAAGCTTTCCTTCTCACGCAGCACAATCCTGACAGTTCTCACGGCAACCGTACTTCTGGCCGCTGTGCCAGGCGAAGTCCGAAGGTTCATGCAGACCCACGACGTGTATTTGCTCTCCCGGGAGTTTCTTGAGGACATCATCGCGCGGTTTTCGGGCCCGGGACGCCTCCGATTCATCTTCCAGCCAACCGTGGCGATTGCGTTGGGCCTGCGCGATGGCAGAAAAGACGCAGACAGGGGCTCCCCACCCTTCATCCTGGGGCTGCTGAAGTCAAGATCACACCGGTCCGAATTCTTGCGGTCTGCTTTGTCTTCAGTCCGCGACATCGTTGCGGTCGCAATCCTGCTGGACGTGATCTCGCAGTACCTGATCTTCCGCAATATTCACCCGGGCGCCGCTCTGCTGGTTGGTCCGATTCTGATCGGGACCCCGTATGCGGTCTCCAGAGCCCTAACGAACCGGATCAAGGTGGCGGCGAAACAACAGAAGTAAGGATCAGCGCCACAGCCTGCTCGATAACCTCAAGGAAGAGCCAGCCTCATGCTTGACGCGCGAGTACCAGTATGCCGTTTGCCGGAAAGGTGACAACCCACTTGCTTCTGACAGGCGATCCGCTGCTAAACTCCCGAAAATAGGCCTGTTGCTGCTGTTTTGTTTCTTCCCGAGCCGCAACCGATGGCGCATTAATTCTCACGTGCGGCAGCCATTCTGTAGTACATTGAGCTGGTTAGAGCCGGATAGAACTCCTTAACCCTCAAGTTGTTCCGAGCCGGGTGTTGCGTGACTTTACCAAGAGTGATACTTGCCGACGACCATGCGCTTGTTGCAGAAGCGCTGGCGAAGCTTGTAGCGCCTCAATTCGAAGTTGTGGCAAGGGTGTCGGACGGCCGCGCGCTCCTCGATGCCGCCCTGTCTCTCAAGCCGGACATAATCGTTGTTGACGTGGCCATGCCATTGATGAACGGCTTGGAGGCCAGCCGGCAAATTAAAGCGAAGATGCCCGGGGTCAAGTTCATCTTTCTGACGATGAACGAAGATCCAGAGCTCGCCGTGGTGGCGATGAAGGAGGGGGCCTCCGGCTATGTACTAAAGAAATCCGTGGGTTCGGAATTGCTTCAGGCGATGCAGGCAGCACTCAGAGGCAAGACCTACGTCACGACGGAGATTGCGCGAGGGATGGAAGAGTCTTTCATTCGTGATCCTCGAGGACCGAGGCTGGAGAAGTCGCTCACACCGCGCCAGCGCGAGGTCGTCGAACTCCTGGCACAAGGCAAATCCATGAAGGCAGTGGCGGAGATCCTGGAAGTTACACCGCGGACTGTAGCATTTCACAAATACCGCGTCATGCACGAGTTCGGGATTAAGACAAACGCGGAACTCGTTCAATACGCGATCAAAAACCGGATCGTTCACCAATAGTCTTGGAACCGCGATCTCTTTTGCTTCAGCGAATCAATTGCCAACTTCCTACTGGCAGGCGCTTTTTTCGAAGGGAATTTCCGTCGGATGTCCGAATTCCTCGGTTGATACTCCGGACCGACTCTCTGAAGATTTGGAATTGAGCGGTGGTTCACCGCTGTTTTGGGCGAACAAACCGGGGTGAGGGGGTCTTGCTTCGATAAGCCTTTGTACCGCCGCTTGAGACAACGGGCGGGCTCCGCCAAGAGATTCCGCGATCAGCATGACCTGTGCGAAATGCTCCACGGTTTCCATATGTTGATACGCGGAAGCAAGATCGTGGCCGCAAGTTACGACGCCATGATTCTCCAGCAAAATGGCATCATGATCTTGCACCAACGGTTGGAGGCCTTTGCAGAGTTCCCACGTACCCGGAGTTCCATACCTCGCCAGAGGGATCTTGCCGAGAGAAACGATTACTTCAGGAAGAACAGGCTCCTCTAAAGATCGGCCCGCGACGGCAAAACCGGTCGCGACAGGCGGATGGGCGTGACAAACTGCTCTCACTTCCGGTCTGGATCGGTAAAAGAGGAGATGCATCTGCATCTCCGAAGAAGGTTTTCCTGCTCCGCAAAGAATTCCTCCTTTCAGATCAACCACAATCAGATCCCGGGGTTCCAGTTCACCTTTGCAGACACCTGCAGGAGTCAGCAAAATTTGATTGTGGCTGAGCCGCACCGACAAATTGCCTTCGCAAGCGACCACGTATCCGCGGTCGTACATGCGGCGGCCCATCGCGCAAACTTCCTGCCGGAGAATGTCTTCGCTTTCCGAATGGTTGACTTCATAGACTGTCTTTTGCGATCGGCTCAATTGGCACCTTCCCACCCGGGTTCATCCTTTTTAAGCGTTGAATTTCTGCATGCTAATTGCCCCGAGGATGCTTAGTTTCTTCGCCCTCATTCGCGGCGAGCGAAGAATCGGGACTTACCCCACCTCGGGGCGCAGACACTTTCCGCATAAAGAAAGGGGCGGGGTCAACATTCCGCCCCTTCCTTCTCACTTCCAATTTGCGCGATTTTTCGTCGCCGCAGTCGCACAAATCAGCTTGCGAGCTTCCGAATCGCAGTCGCAGTCAGAGAGAGGGCGCAGAATAGAGCTCCCAGCAGCCCAATGAGCGGCAGATCACTGGCAGTCTTCGGGAGTTTCTCCGGCTTCTGCTCGGCTTGCGCCGCCTCAACGGGCGCAGGCGCGGCTGGAGCTGCAGCAACGAGAATCGGCACATCGGCCTGTGGCGCAGGCGGCGGAGGTGGCATCTTTCCCGTACGCTTGTACTCTTGCTCTACCATCGTCACAGGCTCTTCCGTGACTCTCTGCGCGCTGACAACCATCCCCTTCTTGAGGCCGAATGCATCCGTTTCCTTTCCATTGATGGTGAACTTTTGACCATCAGGAATGTTGAACTTCTGATTCTCACCGTTTTCGAGCGTCAGAATGACAGTGTGTGGCGGCGTGACGTGCCAAACCTTTCCGGTGACTGTTTCTACCGTTGTGACCACCTTCGGGGTGGACGTCTTCACCACTTCCCTTTGAAGCTGCATTCCGACCTTGGCGTTGTGGATGTTCACAGGCTTTCCGTCAACCATGAAAGTCACGCTATCCGGAACGTTTTCAAAGTGCCGCAACGTGCCGTCCTCCATCTTGATAATGACATTGCGGCCGTTGAGATAGACAATTTCACCGCGCTGAATCGTCACTTCCCTGGTGGGGGCCCCGCTTGCTTCCGTGGTTTGCGTTTGCACTTGAGCGGCAGCTGGGAGAGAAAACGCAAAACAAAGCGCGCTTCCGACCAGCAGGCCGCTCAAGGTTGTTCTTGAGATCCTGAATGACTTCATTTCTTCTTCTCCTTTTGATGGGTGTTCTTGTCCGTGGTAATCGAGTTTCCACTTGCCCTCGGATTCCGCCGGCCAGAATTCAGCAGCTTGGCTGTCACGATGTATCGTTTCGGTGCGTGTCCGATGTAATAGAACGGATAACAGGTCACGAGTGTCAGAGTGGTCGTGGGCGTGGCATTCAAAACGGAGACGTCTTCGGGTCTGACGATCAGAAGACGGCCGACCACGTATTGATCCGTACCTCCCGGGTACTGCAACTCGATGACGTCGCCAAGCTGGATATCCTTGAGGCCGCGGAAGAATCCATCGCGATGCCCCGCGATACCAAGGTTTCCAGGCTTTCCGACGCGGGCAGTCCCGAGTATCCGCCCGACACCTCGATCAAGCGTCAGGTCATCCGTGCCGTTGAAGACGGGCACTTCCAGCTGGATCTTCGGGATGCGAAGAATTCCGAGTGGAGTACCAGTCTTCTCGGCTAAGCTTTCTTTGTAGGCTTCGACCCGCTTAAAAGACCACAACCGAAAATCAACCTTCGCCGACAAGTCGGGATCGACAGGAACAGCGTGATCTGTAGCGTGGTTTGCTGACTCTTCGGCTTGAAATCGCGCAATCGCGGCGCGCGATGCAGCAATCCTGTAGAGTCGGGCGCTTCCCCAGAAAGCCAGGAGCAATAGACCGATTGCGAGAACGATGCGTTCAGCCGTTCTCATCTTTAGATCCGAGTTTGGAAGAGTCCCGACCATCTTGATTCGCAGCTTCGTCGAGCCACCTTCGGTTCCGCCGTACCTGACTAGGATTAACCCTGTATGGATGAGCCGACCTCTTGCCTAGCAACAAAAGCGAATCGAACTCGCCGAGACCCGACTGGGATGGGCCCGAGCCTGGAATTCTTTGGCTAGCCATCTCCCTTTGCTGGCACGTTTCCAATAAGCGCCTGAACTGGCTCGTTTTTCTCTCGCCAAAACACAATTTCCGACGAATGGCTGCGCCTCAAGCCCTGCAGGCGAGTTATTCCGTCCAGGCATCAAAGCTAGGTCACAGTGCTGTCTGGGCATACTGTCAAATATGACAGCTAGGGGGCCAACCGCTTTCCGCTGGAACCGAATCGCTGCAGCGCTCTCTCTCGCCAGTCTTTGCAGCCCAAATACTCCAGAAATGGCACCCACTCTTTCCGTGCTTCGCAAACAAAACTAATCCATATCTTTCTGCGGCGAGCCTCACTGGCATTTCTGACAGTGTTGCCGGCTGGAATGCAGAGCTATAAGCAAACTTGTTTTTGCGTCAGAGGAGCAATGCAATGCGTCTTTCCACACGCGATTTACTGAGGCAGTTCACTGCGGTGAGCTGCTCATTTTTGCTGATTTCCTTCGAGGCGCCTGCTTTCGCGCAAGAGCCGGCACCATCCCAAGAGGCAGCCGCTCAAGAGCAGGCCCCCAAGATTCCAGACGATCAATTGGATTCGCTCGTAGCGCCGATTGCACTCTATCCGGATCCACTTCTGGCCCAGGTCTTGGCGGCTTCTACCTATCCCTTGGAAATCATGCAGCTCCAACAGTGGCTGGCCAAACACAAAGACCTCAAGGATAAAGCCCTGGAAGACGCCGTGATGAAAGAGAATTGGGATCCAACCGTGCAGGCTCTGGCAGCCCTTCCAGATGTTGTCAAACGTCTTGCGGACGATATCCAGTGGACAACCGACCTCGGAAATGCCGTTCTCGCGCAACAATCCGATGTGATGGCAGCTGTTCAGCGCATGCGCCAGAAGGCCGAGGGCACTGGCAATCTCAAGTCCAACGAGCAGATGAAAGTCGAAACAAAAGTAGTTGAGAATAAGAGTGTTATTGTAATCGAACAGAGCAATCCTCAGGTCGTCTACGTTCCCAGTTATAACCCTACCGTCGTCTATGGGCCTCCCGCTTACCCATACCCTCCGGTCTACTATCCCCCTCCGGGCTACTACGCCGCAGGCATGGCCATCTCGTTTGGAGTGGGTATGGCGATGGGTGCGGCTTGGGGGGGCGGATGGTGCTGCAACAGCGGCTGGGGCAGCAACAATACGATCAACATTAACAACAACAACTCTTTTGTAAATAATTCCAACCGCCAAAACAACGTTTCAAACAGGAGCGGCAACCGCACTGGGAACAGTGGCTGGCAGCACAATTCCTCCCACCGCGGCGGCACACCTTACGCAAACAAGGCCACAGCGAACAAGTTCGGCGGAACGGCCCGGGGAGATTCCATGTCCAGTCGCCAGGCTAATGCCCGCCAGAATCAAGGTCAGCAGGGTTCCCGGCAACAAGCCGGCAATCGCCAAGGTCAGGGACAGTCTGGAGGCCGGCAACAGGCGGGTGCAAGCGACCGAGCTGCCGGCGGGGCCAGTGACAGGTCGGCAAACCGTGGCGGAGGTGGTGGGGGCGGTGGAGATCGCGTTGGCAACAGAAGCGTCTCGCCGAGCTCAGGTGCATCTTCAAAAGGAGGCGCTTTCGGTGGCTCCAAGGGAATGAGTGGAAGCAGCGCAAGGAGCAGCAGTTCGCGCGGTTCATCGAGCATGGGATCTCGTGGATCGCGGGGCGGCGGCGGCGGGCGGCGGAGGTAATATAACCATGATCAAGGATAAGCATATGAAGCCAGACACAGCTCTCCGTTGTGGGTTGAAAACACTCCAGGGCATGTGCTTGCTTGCCGTTTGTCTGGGCACGGTAGCGCTCCTGCAAGCGGCTGGCAAGGCCGGGCAGGCGGAGCCGGCGGCAACCAAGACCGCAGTGCAGAAAACGTTCGCGACACCGCAAGCGGCAGCCGATGCATTCATCAAGGCAGCGGGAAGTGATGATTTGCCCTCGCTTATGGCAATCCTGGGCCCGGCTGGCGAAGACTTAGTGTCATCGGCGGACACTGTCCAAGATAAGAACCGGGCGGCGGCGTTCGCCAAAAAGGCGAGCGAAAAGATCGAGGTGACGATCGATCCCAAGGATTCCAAGCGCGCCACTCTCTCCGTTGGAGACGATGATTGGCCCCTTCCCATCCCGATCGTTCAAAAAGGAGGGAAATGGTCCTTCGACACAAATGCAGGTCGCCGAGAGATTCTCTACCGCCGCATTGGAGCCAACGAACTAGACGCCATTCAGGTCTGCCGCGGTTACGTTGAGGCGCAGAAAGAGTATGCGTTGGAGAAGCATGATGGCGCAGAAGTCAATCAATATGCTCAGCGTATTATCAGCACCCCTGGAAAACAGGATGGGTTGGTTTGGAAGAATCCCGACGGGAGCTATGGAGGTCCGATCGGCGAAGAGATTGGCGAGGCGATTCAGCAAGGTTACTCGAGCAAGAGCCAGCCTTACCACGGCTATTACTTCAAGATACTAAAAGGTCAGGGTCCTGACGCTCCGTTGGGCGCGATGAATTTTGTGGTGGAAGGAGCAATGATTGGAGGTTTTGCCCTTGCCGCCGCACCCGCCGAATATCGCGTAACTGGGGTAAAGACTTTTATCGTCAGCTATGAGGGGGTCGTATACCAGAAGGACTTGGGGCCAGACTCGCTAAAGACTTTCAAAGCAATGCAACTTTATAACCCCGACAAAAGCTGGAGCCGCACGGATGACAACTGGTAAGGCCCGGCGAAGTCATTCGTCTGAAGATTCTTAAAAGGAGAAAAGAAGAATGAAAAAGCTAATCTTTCTAATGGCTGTTGTATTTCTGATCGGAGCAAGCGCTACAGTAGCTCAGGATGTTCGCTACGATTTCGATAAAGACAAGGACTTTTCGAAATATAAGACGTACAAGTGGGTGCCGATCAAGGGAGCTGACATGCCTGACGAGCTCACCCAGAAAGCCATTACCAGCGCAATTGACGAAGAACTTGCCAAGAAGGGCCTGACGAAAACAGATTCAGACGACGCAGATCTTTACGTCGGATACCAGACTGCCATTGGAACCGAGAAGCAGTATACCTCGTATAACACTGGGTGGGGTTACGGGCCAGGCTGGGGCGGCGGGTGGTACGGGGGGTACGGAGGCATGTCGACCTCGACAACTTACGGCTCAACTTCAACCGTTTACGTAGGCCAGCTGGACCTGAGCATGTATGACCCCGCCGCGAAGCAACTGGTTTGGAGGGGCGTGGCAACGAAAACTCTGGACCCAAAGGCCAAGCCGGAGAAGAAACAGAAGAACATCGCCAAGGCTGTCGCGAAGCTTTTGAAGAAGTATCCGCCGGAAGTAAAGAAGTAGCCGGAGACAAACCCTCGATGACAAAGTGAGGATCTCGGGCTGGCTTGGGACGATTCATGGTTGTAGTTCGGGTGGATCGTCCCACGCCCATGCCGGGGGCGTGGGGAGGAATGCTACCCAAACGACGTCCATAAACTTCTCAGCGATTCGAACGGAGGTTGTTCGAAATATCCGCACACCTCTCACAGGAACCGTTCTGATTTGACTCCAACTCAACTGCCCCATCGCACCTGACTAGCACTCGTTCCCCCGTTCTCAGTTCTACCATCTTTTTCCTGTTAATTCTGCCAGTTCCCACAAAGGCAATCCGATGGCTATCTGCAGAGGGAGGCCACGGTCTGGATCTGGCAGTGACATGAGAATCTCCTCTCGGTTACTCATCGCGATCTTGAGTGCTGTGAGTTTTGTCAGCTCACGATCCACTTCTGCGCAATCCCAAACTACTGAGATTCTTCCATCTGTCGATGTTCCGAAGATCTCAATATCGAAATCTCCTTTTACCGGTCTCACACCTTCCATCCGGCCTGGCCAGAACAAGCCTGAAGAGGCAAAGGGCGTAGATTGGAATCACCTCTTCAAGCAATCTTTCCTTTTCTTAAGTATCGAGAATGCTTTTCGATGCGCAACAGAAGAGGGAACGCGCGAGGGCGTCTCGGGGCCGTTTTTTCCCGGGTACTTCAATTCTGTTGGAAACCTGCATGGATGGAACGACGGCGACCCATTCCTCGTAAATTATGTTGGCCACCCCATGCAAGGAGCCGTAAGCGGTTATATCTGGACACACAACGATCGTGCCTATCGAGACATCCAGTTCGGACAGAACCGCAGATATTGGAAAGGGAAACTTCGCGGTGCCGCCTATTCCTATATTTACAGCGTTCTTTTCGAAATCGGACCTATCAGTGAAGCTTCTATCGGGAACATCCAGGCGGAATACCCTCAGCAGGGATTCGTAGACCACGTGGTTACCCCCGTTATTGGCCTTGGGTGGTCGATCACGGAAGACGCATTGGACCAATATCTCATCCGCCGGATTGAGGCTCATACGGCGAACCGTTGGATTATCCTTCTCGTTCGCGGAGGGCTGAATCCGTCGCGCTCGATGGCCAATATGATGGCATTCGAGGTTCCTTGGCACCGGGATAATCGCCCAGGGGTAAATTCTGAGCTGCTCAGAGATTCCGAGTTCATGGATACGCTGAGCGTGCGCAACACTTCTCCAATTGAGGTATCGCCGCCCGTCGGGGTTGCGCCCTTCGAATTCAACCTGATTGCCAGGGCTACAACTTATTTTGGTAAGGACGGTGCAGGACCGTGCCCCGGAGGCGGAGGTAGCGGGGCCCTTCGTATGTCTTCGGAATTCCAGTTCGTTGTGGATGTGAGTGGATGCAAATTGCTCGGGCTCGAAAAGAACCTAAGCGGAGACTCCCTCACGTATCTGGCTGGAGCCCGCTGGACTCCAAAATTAAGGGGTAAATGGACGCCACATCTGCAAGTTCTCATCGGCGGCAACAAACTTACACACGAGCTCGTGAATCCCAAGCTGGAAAAGATAATTACGACCGCCTCCAAAGACTCCGACGATCCCAATACGCGCTACGCGAAATACGCCAAGCATTGGGAAACAAACGGATTTGCGGTCCAGACGGGAGGCGGAATTGACCTACGGCTTAACAACGCATTGTCCTATCGGATTGCAGATCTCGAATACTCTCGTTCCTGGACCAATGAATTGAACGGCATCGCATACCGAAATGGCCTTCAATTGACCACTGGCCTGGTCCTTCACATGGGTACCTGGTAGCTCCAACCAATTCGGTGGGTTCGATCTGCTTTTGCCGGTGTTCCTGTCAGTTGCGGGAGCGCAACGTTTCGACTATTTGTGCCCTGTGCATCGCGCGGTTCATCCAGACTGGCTGCGCTCGATGCAGAAATGATCGCGAATTCCGCCGGGCTCTACTGCCTCAACAACGCTCCAATATTTCCTTACGCAAAGCTATTTGTGCGCGCATCGTGTGAGTATTTTTCGGAGAAGATCGCAAGCCAACAATTGAGGCAGATTTCGGAAAGTCCCCGAGCTCCAGAAGGGATCGCCCTTCAGTCCTCTGGGCCGGATTTCATAGTTCCGCCGAATGGCTGGCCGTCCAGGCCCCCACTTACAAAGACTCCGCCTTGCAGCGCAGCTTCGATTGCAGCCATTAGTTCGGCCGCGGCTCGTGCCTTGATCACGTAGCCCCGGGCCCCCAAATCAAGCGCTTCGTGAATAATCTCAGCGGAAGTTTCTTGGGTGACAAAGACAATCCTTGAGTCCGGAAGCTCTTTCAGGATCCGGCGCGCAGCTTCTATGCCATTAAGTCGCGGGAGCCCGATATCCATCAAAATCAAATCTGGCTTTTGTTGACGGGCCCTCTCAACAGCTTCAATACCGTCCACCGCCTCGCAAACCACTGGCAAGTCGCTCTTTTCCTTCAGCATTGTCGTAATGAAAGAACGGTAAGCGGGAAAATCTTCGACTACGAGAATCTGCCCAACCTGCCGCAAGAGTTTGTCCGCCTGTGTGATGGCGTCTCCTTCCGACTGAATCTGTTTTGCAACTCTTGGAAGGGGACGAAACTCCGTAGGTTGCAACTCAGGTAGGGCTTGTTCAGCTGCGCTGCAACTCCGCCGTATCCTCACGCCTTTTTCGTCGAGGGGGAGAGTCCTGTTGGCCACGACGTCGGCGTATCACACAAAACCTACTGCGTTTGTGTGGCGGAGTCAAGCTATTCGGCCTCCTGCTGCTCGCAAAGAGTCAGGCAAAAGAAACTCTGTGGAGCAGAATCGCGAAGACCGACGATGAGCCGCGCCCTTGCGAAAAGAAAAGATCTCTTCTCATCGCAACTTCCTGACGACGGGAAGGCCCTACGAAGCACTGAATCGGACAGCTGAAAACCAAACTTTTCACTGTAATAAGTGACAGTTGTCCCATTCGAGCATCCCGACGACCCTAACATTCAGAGAAATTCCGGGTATGCGCTCTTCTCTGCAACAGCTGGAGAAGAGGCGCCATCACAATGCCCTCTCACAAAGGAGATCCGGCATGAAGAACGCGAAATTGATCCATTTGACCTTAGGCTTTCTGGTGGCTGCCTCTCTACCAGTTGCCGCCGTTGCGCAGTCGAACCCCTCCGATCAGAACGTGCAAGAGTTGCGAAAACAACTCGACGAGATGCGAGAACAAATGAATAAGCTTCAAGAGCGACTCAGTGAATTAGAGAGCGCAAAAACTCCACAGGCGGGTGCCCCTTCCGCCGCCCCTGCTCCAGAGGGGCAGGGCACCATTCAATCAACCCAGCCCCCGCTGCAGGGACAGTCCTCGCCGCAAGTCGGAGAAGCGACAGCCACGTACCAAGAATTCTCTGAAGACACAGTAGCGGCCCCCCGTTTCGACAATGTTCCGCTTGACCCCAAGTACACCGGCTTCTTCCGCCTGCCGGGAACGCAGACGATCCTCAAGATCGGTGGATATTTCAAGACAGATTTCATTTATGATTTGAAACCGGCGGGTAACACCGACTCGTTCATTCCATCTTCGATCCCCATACCGACGGCGGTCGGGGTTAACAACGCGACAGTCTCGATTCGCCCCACGCGCTTGAGCCTGGATTTTCGTGTCCCCAGCACCCGTATTGGAGAAGTTCGCTTTTATGTGGAAGGCGACTTGTTCGGTACGAACGCGACTACGCCCCGCTTGCGCCACGCTTACGCGCAAGCGGGAAACTTCCTGGTCGGCCAGACCTTTTCCAACTTCATGGACCCAGATGCATTCCCTGATACTCTCGACTTTCAAGGGCCTAACGGAATGGTAAGCGTGCGCAATCCTCAGTTGCGCTACGGATTTGCCCTCAGTCCGAGTACGACCTTCTACATCGCTGTGGAAAAACCAAGTTCCGATGTGGCTTTCAAAACGCCGCAGTTCTCCGCCCAACCCGACGCCCCGAGTCCCGATGGAACAATTCGGCTGCGCCAGGAATTTGAAGGCGGGCACTTCCAGGTCGCCGGATTGTTCCGTTCGATCGCAGCTTACTTACCGGATGGAAGGTCGGATTCTGTTTTTGGATGGGGCGTAAACGCGTCTGTCGGCCTGAAAACGTTTGGCAAGGACAACACCATTTTCGCGGTCGCCGCGGGACATGGGATCTCGCGCTATTTGCAAGATACATCGGGCCTCGGGATCGATGCCGAGCCCACACTTACGGGTACGACAGCACACCTGGAGGCAACTCCGGCCGTTGGAGTCGAGGCTGCTTATCAGCATTATTGGGCTAAAACGCTGCGTTCCAGTGCTTTTTATTCTTACGCTGCCGTCAACAACACTGCTCTTGCCACTGCCGCCACGTATAACCACGGCACATACACGGGCGCGAACCTGATCTGGAACCCCTACGGATCGCTCAATATCGGGGCAGAGTTTCTGTACGGCTGGGCCATGGAAGAGAATGGCCTCAAAGCCAATGCGCCGCGCATCCAGTTTAGCGCGAAATACAGCTTCGTGAAGGTGAATCCGGACTGAGAGCCGGCGCCTTCCGGGATGCGATCGAATGAGCAAAGGCGCGAGTCCCGGCAAAAGAAAGCTAAGGGGATATCTGTCCAAAGCCGCGCCCGGTTTGGCAAAGCTGCTGAACTATCAACGGCGCGACTTCCCTCATGACCTTATTGCTGGGCTTTCAGTCGCGGCCGTTGCGTTGCCTGTGGGGGTCGCCTACGCGGAGCTCGCGGGATTCAAACCCGTCGTGGGGCTTTACTCGAGCATCCTTCCCCTGGTTGCATACGCAATATTCGGGACATCGCGGCAATTAATCATGGGCCCTGACGCCGCGACTTGCGCGCTGGTAGCTGCGGCCGTGGCTCCGATTGCGGGGAGCGATCAAACTCTCTACGGATCAATGTCTGTAACTCTGGCTACGCTAGCGGGAGTATTGTGCATTGGGGCAAGTTTCTTGAAACTGGGTGCTCTCGCGGATTTTCTCTCAAAACCGATTCTTGTGGGGTTCCTGAATGGCGTCGCCCTGAGCATCATGCTCGGGCAGCTCGGCAAGATCTTTGGCTATCAAATCACCGCGGGTGGCATCATCCCGAGGCTTCTTGAGTTTGCCCAGAAGCTCGGTCTCACGAACTGGCTTACTCTCGCTGTGGGGTTGGGTACCTTCATAGTGCTACTGACAACTCCAAAGATCATTCCGCGAATCCCTGCAGCGCTCGCGGCCATGATCATTGCTGCGCTGGCCGTGCGCGCTTTCGGCCTGGAAAGTCACGGCGTGATGACCGTAGGTGAGGTGCCCGCGGGTCTTCCGCACTTGCGCATTCCGCACGTCCCGCTATCCGTCATACCGAGCCTTCTGGGCGATTCAGCCGGTCTGGCCCTGGTCACATTTTCGAGCATGATGCTGACTTCCCGCAGTTTCGCCTCGAAGAATAGATATGACATCGATGGTGACCGGGAGTTTGCAGCGCTGGGCGCAGCGAATATTGCGTCCGCGCTTTCGCAGGGCTTCGCCGTGAGCGGCGCGGATTCGCGTACGGCGATGAGCGATGCAAGTGGAGGGCGCACACAAGTCACCGGGCTCGTGGCCGCGGGAACCATCGGCGTCGTGCTTTTGTTCTTCACCGGCCCGCTTCGCTATGTCCCTGTCGCTGCATTGGGCGCGGTCCTCGTGAAGGCAGCGTTCTCATTAGTGGATCTACAGGGGCTGCGGACCATTTACAACATCGACAGGAGAGAATTTGGGTTGTCGGTCCTCTCTACTTTGGGAGTGGTCGCGGTAGGAGCGATCCATGCGATCTTGATTGCCGTGGTGTTGGCCATTTTGCGGTTTGTGAAACTCGTCTCGCGTCCAAGGATTGAAGTGCTTGGGAAAGTGAAAGGATTTCCAGGATATCATTCGGTCGAGAGGCATCCGGCCGCCACAACGGTGCCTGGCCTTTTGCTGATGCGGTTTAACTCGCCTCTGGTGTTCTTCAATGCGCCTTATTTCAAACGCGAAATCATGGCGGCGGCAGAAGCCGCCGGGCCCTCTTTGAAATGTCTCGTTCTTGACCTGCTCCCCATCACGATGGTTGATGCGACGGGGCTATACACGGCTGAGGAAGTCGCCGATACGTTGCAGCAGCGCGGAGTAACGCTGGCTGCGGCCGGGCGCCAGACGGAATGGCGCCATTGGGCCGAAGCGAGACATCGCGAGCCGACGGAACGCAAAATTCGCATTTATCCGACGATCAAAGAGGCGATCAGGACGTTTCACCAGACGGTAGATATGCCCGCTGAAGCACATGAAATCAGCCGAGCGGAATGAAGGGGGAATTTCTGGCGAACTGCCGATGGAGCCGAGGTCCGCAACCCTGGGAACCCGGGCGTCGCAAGAGGCGCTCTGTTTATGTCGAGTTTTAAATTTATCGGAGAAATCCGAGATGTGGATCATTCTCAGTTTAGACCCGCCGAGAAGCGAAAGAGCGGGGACATAAGGAGGCCGATGCGATATTCTGCGACGAGAATTTTTTCAGCGAAGGAAGTCCTTCGTTTGGGAGCTCTGACATGCATTCTGGTGGTTTCACCTGCCATTTTTGCCCAAAAGACTTCAACAAACTTTGATCCTAATTTCGATTTCTCACAGCATAAGCACTATGCATGGCGAGAGAACCGCCTGATGACTCGCCAGAGCCCTGATACCAACGAAGTTATGGACTTAAAGATCGTCAAGGGTGTGAACCAGATTCTGGCTTCGCGGGGATTTGTCGAAGTGAAGGATAATCCCGATTTTTACGTTTATTACGACGGAGGAGGAGACATGTACGCGGCTACGTCCGGCTCCAGCAAAGCAGACTCTGGTCCGCAAACTCCAGCGAATCCGGCGCCTACCTACGGGTTGGGAAACGGTCCTTCGATGGCCCCATCCACCTGGCTGAAGGTAAACGGCCAGATCGTATTTCACCTTATTGATCCGAATTCGAAAAAAATCGTTTGGGAAACCACCTATAAGAAAACTTTTCACGATCCCCAAAAAGCGATCCGCAACATGGACAAGGTAGTCGACGAGCTGGTAACGAAGTCGTTCAAGGATTTTCCACCCAAACCCAAAAAGTAGGCTTATCTTCCCCTGATCTCAAGGCGGGAACTCGCCCAAACCGCCACCGGCGTGTTGTGGCGTGCGACTGTAAAGGAAAGGTGGTACCCGGCTAACAGCACCTTTCCTGCTCCTTGCCCTACAGCTGTAAATTCTGCCAGTGGATGGCCGCTGGTGTGCGCGGATTATATGCACATAGAGCCCGTTTTCTGCACTGTGCCCTGGAGATCCATGGCGTCGGATCAAAGACCCTTCGTGGGAGGAGTGAAATTCGATGGGGAAAAAAGAACGTGACCAAAAAGACGGACGCTTGAAGCGCAAGGCATATGAAAAAGAACTCAGCCGCCTCCAGGCGGAACTGAGCAAGCTTCAGGACTGGGTGAAACACAAAGGTCTGCGCGTAATCGTTGTATTTGAGGGACGCGATGCTGCCGGAAAAGGTGGCACGATACGCTCCATCACGGAGCGCGTTAGTCCACGGGTATTCCGCCTAGTGGCGCTCCCTGCTCCATCCGATCGGGAAAAGAGCCAGATGTATATGCAACGCTACATGCAACATTTTCCAGCCGCTGGAGAGATCGTAATCTTTGACAGAAGCTGGTACAACCGAGCCGGCGTCGAGTACGTGATGGGATTCTGTTCAAAAGAGGAACATCGGAGATTCCTGGAACTCTGCCCGGTCGTCGAGAAATATATGGTGGACGCTGGGATTATCCTGATCAAGTACTGGATGGAGGTTGGCAAGAAGGAGCAGGAGCGACGATTTCATGCGCGAATTGAAGATCCACTCCGCCAATGGAAATTGAGCCCCATGGATCTGGAATCCTTTCGGCGATGGTATGAGTATTCTCGGGCGCGCGACATGATGATGAAAGCTACGGATACCAAGCATGCGCCGTGGTATGTAGTTCGCTCCGACGACAAAAAGAAGGCGCGACTCAACTGCATTTCTCACCTGTTGAGCAAGATCCCATATGGCAAAGCTCCCCGCGAAAAAGTAAAGCTGCCCAAGCGGAAGAACAAAGACGCTTACGATGATCAAGCGCCTCTAAAAGGCAGGCACCACGTCCCGGAGAAATACTGATTTCGCAGCCCCGAGCATGTTTTTCGCCAGGAATTCTTCCGGACAATTTTGAATCCTGAGAGCGATGTCAAATCCATTTCCCGGTGCGTCGTGGGAACAAGGCTCCCTATCTGTCAGCTGCTACTGCTTCCTGCTGTGGATTTGGCTTTCGCGCTGCGTGCTTGTTCGGTCGTCTCGACCACGGCTGAGCGCTTGCCCAGTTCAAGAACCTGCTCCGGTGTTGTTGTGGCAAAAAGATGCATTATCCGAGCTACAAGACCAGTCCATCCGGTCTGATGGCTCGCACCGAGTCCGGCTCCATTGTCCGCATGGAAATATTCGTAGAACAGCAAGCAATCGCGCCAGTACGGATCTTCCTGAAACTTGCGGGTTCCCCCGTAAACTGGTCTTCGACCATCTTTGTCCTGCAAGAAGATACTCGCAAGGCGTCGTCCAATTTCTTCTGCTACCTGATACAAAGTCATTTTATTCCCCGATCCCGTCGGGCATTCCACCGTAAAGTCGTCGCCGTAATACATGTAGTACTGCAGCAGCGCTCGAATAATCAGTCCATTGACGGGCATCCAGATCGGCCCACGCCAATTGGAGTTGCCCCCAAACATGCCGGTATCAGACTCTGCGGGAAGATACGACACGCCAAACGTTTGATCGCCCAATCTGAACACATAGGGGTGATCGGCGTGATAGCGGGACAGGGCGCGTATACCGTATGGGCTTAGGAACTCGTTCTCGTCCAGCATCCTAGCGAGCACACGGCGGAGTTTTTCTTCATTCAAGATTGCGGCCAACAATCGGTCTGTAGGCCCCCGCTTCAGCGGATCATGAATAAAGGTGCGCAGTTCGGGGCGAGCCTCTAGAAAGCGAGCCAGCCGTTGGCCAATCTCAGGGAACTTCCTTAATACTTTCCCTTCGAACACGGTAACAGCACAGAGCGGCAGCAGCCCTACCATCGAACGAACCTTCAGCTGATGAGCGCTGCCGTCCGGCACCCGCAGTACGTCGTAGAAGAAGCCATCTTCTTCGCTCCACATTCCGGTTTCGCCACCCGTGTGCACCATCGCCGTTGCGATCCACAGAAAATGCTCAACAAATTTCTTAACCATGTGGATGTAGGATGGTCGTTCAAGAGCAAGTTCTGCCGCAATCTCGATCATATTCTGACAAAAGAGCGCCATCCAGGCGGTCCCGTCCGCTTGCTCCAGGTAGCCTCCTGCCGGGAGTTGAGCGCTGCGATCGAAGACGCCGATGTTGTCCAGTCCGAGGAATCCACCCTCAAAGGCATTCTTGCCGGCGCGGTCTTTGCGATTCACCCACCAGGTGAAATTGAGAAGCAACTTTTGGAAACTCGCCTCAAGCCACTCGATATCCCCTTTGCCGTATGATGATCTCTCCAGCCGGTAGGCAAAGATCGTGGACCATGCATGGACTGGCGGGTTGACGTCGCCAAAGTTCCATTCGTACGCGGGCAGTTGTCCGTTGGGGTGCAGGTAGTTGCCCCGCAGCATCAAGTCCAGCTGCTGCTTGGCGAAATCGTCGTCTACAAGCGACAAGGCAAGGATGTGAAAGGCCAGATCCCACGCCGCGTACCAGGGATACTCCCATTTGTCGGGCATGGAGATGATGTCGGCATTATACATGTGGTGCCAATGTTCGTTGCGGGGGGCCGCGCGCCGGTCTGCTTTGAATGGGTCGGCGCCATGCTCCTCCAGCCATTTGTCGACGTCGTAGTTGTAGAACTGTTTCGACCACAGCATGCCGCCAATCGCTTGCCGCATGACGTTGGCTTCATCGGTATTTAGTGAGGATGGAATGACCGTGGCATAAAATTCATTTGCTTCCTGGCGACGAACTTCCATAACGGAATCGAAGTTGCTGAACGCACCGATGATCGCAGGCTTGGGCGCATTTTTTGGAGTAGCCAGAGAGTCAGTAAGCCGCAGGCGCACTGTTTGCGACTTCCCAGGCTCCACAATGAGAGCATAATGCGCAGACGCTTTTGTGCCTTTTTCTTCCGGATTAACCGAGTTCTGTTGACCGTGCACTACAAAATTGTTGATTCCGTCTTTGACATGCGGTGTCGGATTCGGTGAATGGAACAAGAGTTCGTTGTTTGTCTCATTTTCGGTAAACAAAAGGTCGGGTGATCCCTCACAGCAGAGAAATCGGTCACCGAGCTCGGCGTGTGAAATCGAGATCAATCCATCTGCGTCGCCCGCAACTCGCTGCAACAGAGGTCGCCGAGCCTCCTTATTCCAGGACCAAGTGTTCCGAAACCAGATTGTGGGGAGTAGATGTAACTTTGCCGGCTCGGAACCCCGATTCCAGACCGTTATTTTGATCAAGATGTTCTCGGGCGCCTCCTTGGCATATTCCACGAAAGCATCGAAATAGCGGTTATCTTCGAAAACTCCAGTGTCAATTAACTCGTATTCCATCTCCGTGCGACTTCGGGCCCGATTTGTCGTCACCAGGTCGCTGTAGGGGAATGCATCCTGTGGATATTTGTAAAGATACTTCATGTACGAATGCGTGGGGGTGCTGTCGAGGTAGAAGTAGTATTCCTTTACGTCCTCCCCATGGTTACCCTCGCTGTTTGTCAGCCCGAAGAGTCGCTCCTTCAAAATTGGGTCGTTTCCATTCCAAAGTGCCAGTCCAAAGCAGAGGTACTGGTTCTCATCGGAGATCCCTGCCAGGCCGTCTTCACCCCAACGGTAAGCGCGAGATCGTGCCTGGTCGTGGCTAAAGTAATCCCACGCATTTCCGTCCTGGCTGTAATCCTCTCGCACCGTGCCCCACTGGCGTTCGCTGAGATAAGGTCCCCATTTCTTCCATGCAACCTGTTGAGATTTCGAAGCTTCCAGGCGTTGTGCTTCGGCGCTCTCTTTCATGTCAACGGCCCTCCTTGCGTAAGACTCTCCTGAGGAGCGGAGGCGTACGGCGGGACTCTCATGGCTCTCCGTTGCGTGACGAGTATCATGCCCTCTCTCAACGCGGGTAACTGTAAATTCTTACAGGTGGAACTTAGCAATTCTTGCCTCAAGTTAGTAAAGGATGAAGTCTCTGGTGGCAAAGCTTTCGGGGGCACTAGTCGCCTTTGGCATTCTCCTGAATGCCGGTAATTGCCGGGCGCAGGACTTAGCACCGCGCGCCTATCTCATCACGCCTGTCCATTCAAATGCAGCCACCTTGACCTATTCCTTCTTTGACGGGGACATTGAGTTTGATGGGGCAGTTCCCATCACCGACGCCACAGCGCGAGTAAGTGTTTCGATCTTCAGTTACTACCACTCCTTCAACTTCTTCGGTCGTAGTGCCAATATCGCCGTTTCATTGCCCTACGGGGTTGGATACTTTCGTGGGACCGTTGCCGAGGCGGAAACGTTGGCGTACCGATCGGGCCTCTTCGCTCCATCTCTCAGATTTTCGATGAACCTCATTGGCGGACAGGCCATGGACGTCAAGGAATTCAGGAAGTGGCGCCAGAAAACCATTCTGGGGGCCAGCATTCGAGTGGTGCCCCTTGCCGGGCAGTACGATCCCACAAAACTCATCAATCTGGGAAACAACCGCTGGGCTTTTAAACCTGAACTAGGCTACTCCCGGCGCTGGGGGCATTGGATTCTTGACGCATACGGGGGCGTCTGGTTCTACACCGCAAATAATGAATTCTTTTCTCATAATGCCTTTTCGCCCGGTACGAACATTCAGACGCAAAAACCTGTGGGCTCATTCGAGGGCCACTTGAGCTACGACTTTAGGCCTCGACTCTGGGTTTCGCTTGACGGCAATTTTTGGTTTGGGGGTACCACGTCCTTGAATGGAGTGCCCACCGCCGCAACATCACAAAGGAATTCACGGGTCGGTGCTACCGCTTCGGTTCCATTGACGAAGCATCAGTCTATGAAGGTGAGTTACAGCAATGGTGCGTACATCAGGTACGGTGGGAACTATCAGAATATTTCGATCGGCTGGCAGTACTCCTGGTTGGGACGCCCGAACTAAACGAGGAAAAACATCAGCCTTCGGGTTTGCACGGACCTAAGAGACGCCAGATTAAGGCGCACTCCACGCCTAGTGACACGATCCATCATCGAGAAAATGACCGCTAGCGGCCATGGCAGCTAAAGAGTGGGCACAGTTCAAAATCCGCGTGTCCAGGGGATCCTTTTCCAAGGCATCAGGCGCAACGTAGGATCTCGATTGAGTCATTTTCAGAAACCGATCGCTCAATTTGTTCATATTGTTGAACTCATTGGTGAGCAACTGAAAGGCTTCGCGGTCCGATTGCGTTGAAGTTGCGAGAGAAGCCAGCCGAAGACTCTGTTGAGCCTGGGCGCGATAGTTTCCAACCCAATCTTCGGTGACGGGGAAACCGCGCTGAATTGCATTCGTAAGCGTGCTTCGCCACTCCCTGATCACTGCCATTTCCTCGATACCCGCCCTCATGAACTCGTCAGAAAACCCTGATTTCCCCGGCGAGCCCGCAGCGGGCTCCCCAGCAGGCGGGCCAAGGGCTGTGCCAGGCAGTGTCAAAACGATCTGGCTCCCTTGAAATGCTACTGAACCATTCATCAACCGTGCCAAGGCTTGGATTTCGACGTATGGATGTCCTCCCATTTCTACGACCGCGAGTTCTCCGTGATAACCGCTTACAACCAAAGTCTGGTTTTTTTGCGCCGCCTGCCCAAAAGTCAGAACCGCAATTCCTGCGAATAAGGCAACGGCGATCCGCACAGCGAATGCTCCCTTTTCCATACAACAACTCCTGCATCAGCGTTCTCAGAGTCTCCCAATCAAAAACAAGCACAATTTCGTTTGTGGGGGCTCCAGGCACGATAAGATTGTCGTGCTTATGAACTCTCCATCTGCGCTCGCTGCGTCAGCGGCCCTGCATATCGTCAAACTCGATCAAGACATAAGAGAAACGATGATCGTTCCCCAAGTCGTCAAAAGGATATGGCCGAACGCGACGGTGTAGGAATAACCCAACGTTGCCACCGGGCTGTCCGATTTTTCCTGCACGGCTGCAACACCCGCGATCATTGTTTGCGCGCCGGCGATTCCCCCGAGGAGGATTAGCGGATTGAGCTTAAGAATGTAACGCCCAAAATAAAGTCCCGTGATCAGCGGCACCAGGGTCACTACAATCCCCCCCAGGAAAAGAATGTATCCGTACTCGCGCACAGCATGAACGAAGATGGGACCCGCCTTGAGCCCCACCATTGCTACGAAAGCGGCCAATCCTATGGATTTCATGAAAGAAATTGCCGCATCCGGCATTCTGCCGAACCAAGGTTTCACTGACCGGAGCCATCCAACAACCACTCCTGCAAGGAGAGTTCCGACGCTTGTGCCCAGCGTAATTCTCAGGCTGCCCAGGGGAATCGTGACGACGGCTCCGATCAGGACGCCCAGGAATACCGCAAATCCAAGCACTGCAAAATCACTCTCATCGGTGGGATTGATAAGTCGTCCGACAATCGGCGCGAGCCTGCGGACCGCTGGTTCCGACCCCGTAACTTGCAATGTGTCACCGCGCTCCACGACTGTGCCTGGCCCAATCGGCATGGATTCATCGCCTCTCTTGATGCCCCTTAACAGAACACCCCGCGCCTCTTCAATGCTCTCGACAATTTCTCGGAGCGTTTTGCCGGCAACAGCTTTGTTTGTCGTGTAAAGATCGAACGAGGCTAGCGGTATATCCAGCAATTCCGGATCTATGGCCTCGCTGGACGTTGGTCCCAGCACCTGTATCAGGGCCTCGGTCCGTCCCAAGACGGCCAAAGTATCGCCCGCTTCGAGCACCGTATCGGAATCGGGTACAAAAACCTCACCATTGCGCCGTATTCTTTCGATGAAAAGACGCACACCGGGTACGGACTTTTCGGCCTCGCCCACCTTTTTCCCAACCGCGCGCCCGTTTGCCTGGATCGTGTATGCGCGAAACCCAATCGGATGCCATGCCGACGAAACACCCAACTTGGAATGCTTGATCCCGAGGCTCGTCTCGACCTTTTTGGCCTCGGCCCGGAGATCTATTCGTAGGAGCTTCGGTCCAATACTTCCGCAGCACAGAATTACGCCTAAGGTGCCAAATATGTAGCAGATTGCATCTGCCACGGCAACGTGGCCAATTAGCAATTGTTTTTGCTCGTCAGGCAGGGAGAGCGAACGGATCGCCTCGCTTGCGGTTCCGATCGCAGGCGACTCCGTTAAGGATCCGGAGAGCATACCTGCAGAGTAGCCCGGATCCAGCTTCAAGGAACGAGCGACCGTGTAGGCTATAAGAAGTCCAACGACCGGTACAAATACCCCCAGGACGGCCCAACGCCAACCCTCACCTTTTAGATTATGAAAAAAGCTGGGGCCAACGGAGTATCCGATTCCGAAAAGAAAGAGGAGAAAGACCAGAGCTTTTGCCTGGTCGGAAACGGACACATGGAAGAAGTTACCGAGGAAGATGCCTCCCAGCAGAGACCCGGTTACCACTCCCAACCCCACACCCTTGAATTTCACCTTGCCGATCAGGTATCCGATGCCGATCGCTAGATAGACTCCCATTTCAGGGTACTTGGCAAACAGATTAGACAGCCAAGCCATTCGCAGTCCTCACCTTCTTCCCAAGTTTGGGCAGGCTGTATCGCTCGGGCAGCAAGACGCCCTTCACACCCTGAGTCTGTGAAATTCCGAAGCGCTGGCCGCTTATCCTCCAGCTGCTTTTCGCGTGGTTTGCGATTTCCCGTCGCCTTTGGAAGCCTCATAGGCATCTCGATAGCCGCGAGCGATGGCCCGGACGCCGCGACCAATTTCCTCGTAAACCTCGTCATCCAGATTGGCGAGCGAGACGCGGAGTGACCAATCTGGTGCGTCAAAGCCGCCACCGTTCAAGAGCACGATCCCGTGATCCTCCGCCAGTCGAAACGCCAGGTCGAGCGGGTGAACGTTTTTCTTTAGGTAATCCACCGCCTCTTGACCGATGTTCTTGCGTGCAAAGAACTCGAAATCCACGAGTCCGTAATAAGCGTCATACAGAGGGTTGGGTTGAAGGACGATGCCCAAGCCTTCGATCATAGACTTGGCGCGACGGTGGACGATCTCCATGCACGCCTTCTGATACAACTTGGCTTCGTCCATCATTTCAGCGAGGGAGAAAAGGCTCATCATAACTTGTTGCGGAAGCGATAGCCCCGCGGTGTGGTTGAGCGCCACATCTCTGCTATCAGCCACGATCCGGTCAATAAACTTGATCTTGCGCGGCTCAAGAGTCAGGGGGCCATATCTCTTGTCGAGTGCCTTTAGCTCAGCGTCCGGAAGTTTCGCGATCATCTTGTCGAACATGTTGTCTTCATGCACGGCGATGACCCCAAGCCTCCACCCGGTTGCTCCAAAATACTTGGAGTAGGAGTAGACGCCGATGGTGTTGTGAGGCAGTTCTCCGAGCAAAGACCGGAACTCAGGCACAAACGTACCGTAAACATCGTCCGTAAGAAGCATGAGATCCGGACGTTTAGTCCTGACCAGGTTCGCAATCTTGGCAATCGTATCCTTGCTCAGCGCAACCCCAGTTGGGTTGCCGGGGTTCACGACGAAAAATGCCTTGATCTTTGGATCCTCGAGCTTGCTCAGCTCAGCGTCGGTGAACTGGAAACGATTCTCCTGCGGAGCCTGGATGTTGACTACTTTGAGAGCATAGTCCTCCAGGTGTGTCATCTCGATGTACGGCGTGAAAATGGGAGTCCCGAGCGCAATCGTGTCCCCCGGAAGGAGCAATCGATTCGCCTTCAATGATTTGAAGATATAGCACATCGCAGCAGTCCCGCCCTCGACCGCATAAAGGTCGAACTTGCCGGTCGGGCGCGGGGCGCCGCACATTGCCCAGATCAGGTATTCATGCGCGATGCGCTCGTTATGCACCAGCATGCGGTCGGGAACGGGGTAGTTGTCGCCGATGATCGAGTCCACGAGCTCATGCACGAACGCGTCCGGCTCGAAATGAAATTTCTTTACGGCAAACTTCACCATATCCCCAAGGAAAGAAGCACCCGGCATGTCGGCGTGTTTTGCAAGCCATGCTTCCATACGGCCCGCGATACCCTGGGCCCGGGGCATTCCGCCAATTCCGGCGGGATGTTCCATCACACGTTTGCTTTCTGTAATCGCAAATTGACCCAACAGGAAGTAACCTTCCCGGGGAGTTGTGGCAATCCAGTTGGGATTTCCGCGGCCGGCGTTCAGAAACGCGGATTGGGTCCTTTGTGAAGTTTTCTTGGCCAGCTTGATCAACTCGTCCTTGATCTCGAACGGGCTGAGGGATTCAAAATTGCGAAGCTCGAGAACGTCCATGTTTATCTCCTTTTAGTGGCCTCTAGCCATCAGAACTACCAAAACCATGCCCCAGATCGTAAGAAGTGTGTTTCCGACAGCGTAGGTAACGGTGTACCCGAGAGCAGGTACCTGGCTCTTTCCGATGTCGCAAACCAGACCCAAAGAGGCCGTCGTCGTGCGCGCACCGGAAACGATTCCGAGCAAGATTGCGTCATGGAATCGAAACAGGTATTTTCCGATATACATGCCTAGAACCAGCGGGACAGTCGTGGCCAGTGCTCCCCAAAGGAACAGGCCGATACCCTGGGTCCGCAAACCATTCACGAATCCCGGCCCTGCCGAAATACCGACGATTGCTATGAAAATGTTCAGGCCGACAGAATTCATGAACCAAACGGTCGAAGTCGGAATTCGACCAAACGTCGGATGCACTGAGCGCAGCCAACCGCATATAAGACCTGAAATGAGTGCGCCCCCAGCCGTGGAAAGAGTCAGCGGCACGCCGGCAACTTTCCACACCAGAGCGCCGATCAATGCGCCGACGGTAATGCCCGCGCCAATAAAGGCCACGTCGGCAACGTCGGTTGCCCGATCGGGTGTGCCCAGAAGTTTGATCGCGGCGCTAGTGTCCTGTGTACGGCCCACGATTGTCAGAATGTCGCCGCGGTAGATTTTTGTTGAAGGCAGTATCGGAATGGAAGTTGCCACGGCGCCCCTCGCAATTTTCCGCAGGAAAACACCGCGCGCGGCAGGCATGGCGGCAATTTCAGTCAACGTCTTACTGTCCACCTCCTTGCTCGTAACATAAACGTCGATGCCCTCTACGGGAACGCTCAGAAGTTCCGGATCATTCACCTCCAACGCGATTTCGCTGTCACCCCTTGCTTGAGGCTCGCGGGCGCCTGCGACTGCGGCTACCGCCTTAGCGCGTTCACCAATGAGATTGACAAGGGTTTCGCGAGCACCTGCAATGGCCACTATGTCTCCTTCCCGCAAAATCGTCTCGGCGTTCGCTTCTTCGATTGCGCCGTCACGCCGTATGCGCTGCACGAAGAGACGCGCATTGGGGACCAATGCCTCCGCCTCACCAGCTCGGAGACCGATAACTCTGGCTCCAGCCGGAATGCGGTAAGCGCGCAATTCCCAACGGCGCAATGCTGTTCCAGCCCCACCGAGCTCCTTCGTGCCCCCTTGTTTTTCTTCGTATTCTTTGCAAGCTGCTGGAAGATTGATGCGCAGCAGTGCAGGGCCAAGTAAAGCAATCACGATCGCGGAGCCGACGGTTCCGAAAATGTAGGTCACCGCGTAAGCGATCGGCATAGAGTCGAGCAGCCGCTTGGCCTCCTCCGCCGCAAGGCCGAGACGGTTGATTGCATCGGTAGAAAGCCCCATCGCAGCAGAGATAGTCTGAGAACCCGAATAAAGTCCCGCGGCGTATCCCACGTCGTAGCCGGCTGATTTGGCAATCACGACGGGGGCGATCAAGCACAAAATGCATTGAACGGCGGCGAAGATGGCTTGCGGAACACCGTCCTTTGCAATTCCTCGAACGAATTGTGGCCCGACGCCATACCCGACTGCGAACAGGAACATCAAAAAGGCAAAGGCTTTCAGCGGTTGAGAAATGGTAATTCCGATTTGGCCGATCAGGACGCCCGCGAGAAGTGTCGCTGTGACAGAGCCGAGGCCAAGTCCTTTGAAGGTGAATTTTCCGAAGTAGTATCCCGCCCCAAGCGCAAGAAAGATGGCGATCTCCGGATATTGCCGAAGAGTCGCCGCGAACCAAGTGAGTATTCCCATCTGTGCCTCCCTGCAGTTTCCTTTCCTATTTAAGGCTTCTTCCCATCGCCGGCTTTGTTCGGGGCTTCTGAATAAAACCAAATGCGCTGGTCACTGCGAAGCGGACTCATTCCGCTTTAGTCGGCCGCCGTCGCGCGCGCACGTTTTCCTTTCGCATTTTTACCCGTCTCTGAACTCCCAGTGCCCGGAGTTTTTGCTGACTTCACGAACGCGGGGTTCAACAGCTTCAATCCCAATGCGGCTGTGTATCCGTGAATTTCCTTGACGTCCAGCTTGCGCATAAACTCGATTGTTTCGGCGTTGATAACTTGTCCCGGAACCATGATGGGAAATCCCGGGGGATAGGGGATCACGAAGTTTGCCGAAACCAGTTCTGGCCCTTGCTTCAATCGCTTGTCGATTTCCGGGCTAAACAACTTCAGGTGTTCGCATTGACTCTCGCGGTACGCCCCGAAGAAGGCAGAGCGCATATCTCCTTCGCTGGTTTTGCTCGACTGCGATTCGCGGAAGCTGTCGTGGAAGCAAGTAAAGTTCGGGAGGTTAGGCACATCCGTCATCAGCGACTTGACGCGCGCGTCGAAGGCCTGACGGGCTTCGGCGCCACCCGCTGCAAGCTTCTTCTCGATTCCCTGGGCTATTTCCACCAGGACCTTGATCAGATGTGCGATATCGCTGCGCGTATTGTTGATGTTCGTCTGCAGCAGAACACTGTTCCGCGAGGTCTTGTTGAGCTGAATGTCATATTCTGAGGCGAGCAAGTTCTTGAATTGCGTTCCGTCGAATCCCGCGGATCCGCAGACCAGCGTGAGCCGGGTCGCGTCCAGGGCGAATTCGTCATCGCGGAACGCATTGACCGCCTTCGCCCAGTTCGTTCCTGGCGTCAAGTAATCCACGAATCCCGACTGACGGAACTCCGCCGGAACCAGGTCGTCCGCACCCAGAACCCGGAAATACTTCGAAATTAGCGGATGCGAGTTCACTTCACGCCGCACATCCAATGCGAGCTGGATCGCGCGATTTACTAATTCATAGCCTTCCAACTCCATCTGGCGCCGCGCGACGTCCAGTGAGGCAATGATCTGCAGGTTGGGAGAAGTGGAAGCGTGGGTGAAGACCGCTTCGTGGAACTGTTCCTCGACAGTGCGATAGTCCGGGTCTTTCACCAGCACCATGGAGCCCTGTCGCAAACTGGACATCGACTTGTGAGTCGAATTCGTCTGGTAGACGCGGAGGCGCACCTTTTCTGGATTCGCCAACAGCCGGGTTTCCAGCAGACGCTTGTCGCCGGGATCGAGATCGGCTCCCAGTTTCTTCTCTTGTTCCTTGTAGGCCGCGAGATAGGCAGGATCCTTAAACTTGGCTTCCAGAATGGCTGCGGCTCCCATCGCTGTACGCCGCCGGTAAAATGGACTCCATCGGGCAAATCCAAACCATGCTTCATCCCATAGAAAGATCAAATCCGGCTTGATGGCGAGGCATTCCTCCATGACTCTCTCGACGTTGTAGATATGTCCGTCAAACGTGCAATTGGTCAGGACCAGAAGGCGCGCTCGGTCGAGCTTTCCTTCAACTTTCAGGTCCAATAGGGCCTTCTTGATCGTCTTAATTGGCACCGCCCCGTACATCGAGTATTGCGTGAGTGGATAAGCCTCGACATAGAGAGGAAGAGCACCTGACAGCACCGCTCCGTAGTGATGTGATTTGTGGCAGTTCCGATCCACGAGCATGATGTCGCCGGGCGCAAGCAAGGCCTGTTCGACCATCTTGTTAGACGTTGATGTACCGTTGGTGACGAAGAAGACGAGGTCTGCCCCGAATGCTCTGGCGGCTTTTTCCTGCGCAAGTTTAATATTCCCTGTTGGCTCAAGCAGGCTATCGAGCCCCCCTGTGGTTGCAGAAGACTCCGCGAGGAAAAGATTCATTCCGTAGAACCTGCCCATGTCTCGGATCCAATTCGACTTGAAGATGGATTTACCTCGGGCCACTGGGAGCGCGTGGAATGTTCCAATCGGACGTTGCGCGTATTTCTGGAGATTGTCGAAATAGGGCGTTTCAAAGCGATCTGCTATGCCATCGAGAACGCTCAGATGCAATTCCAGAGGCTCTTCGACTTGGTAGAATACGCGCCGGACACACTCTGCTGCGGGATCCCCGGCCATTTTCTCCACCTGCCGGTCCGTCAGGTAATAAAGGTCCAGCTCAGGCCGCAACCGTTTCAGCCCGCGCGCAAGCGCGATGCCGTACTGCCCCGGGTTCGGGGTGCCACCACTTGTGGCGAGATGGCTCGTTAGAAACTCGCGTAGTACAGGGCTATTCTGAGAGGAAGCGAACGGGATTCCCTCGGAAATGATCACTGCTTCGATGCTGCCATTCAAAATCGCCGCGAGAACTGCGTCCTCGAAATTGCCGACAAAAACCGGCTCATAAACGAATCTATCCTGCGGCCTGCGAAGCTTTCGGAGTTCCTGCGCCAGCTGGGGCCACGTACCTGGATGAGAGGGACTTACCACCAGAACCTCAAAATATGGTCGGTACACCGGCGCCTCTTCACTCCCCGCTACTCGGTCGCCGAGATTGATTGTGGATTGTTCCTCTCCTTCCCAATCCGCAGCGTTAGAACGATAGGAATGCGTGAGAAGCGCCGTGCTGATGGACTGAGCCAACCGCGTGGTGCCTGTTGCATCTCCAGAACTGATGCGCTCGTCGAGCGTGTTGAGCAGCGCGTGCCCAGGATAGGCAAAAAAGTTCTCCCACTGGCGAAGTTCTGCGAATGCCGCTGCTACTTCCGTCTGCCGCTTATCCTTCTCCGTCTTTTGTTGAGATTCCATTGCTTCCCAGGCGCGCGCAGATTGCAAAAGATTTCGCCACCGGTCGAAGCGTGCCTCCGCTCCTGTAAAAAACTGGTCCACTCGAACACTCTGAGGCTTTGTAGTGGTGCTCATGGTATGTCTCCATCTGCTCGCTTTAACATGAATGAGAAGCCCCTTCTTAGTTCGGTTCCGCTCGGGGCATTGCGGGCCGGCTCCTGACGCCTGTCCACGGATAACTCAAAAAACGTGCGTTGCCTTCATTCGTGAACGCATACGTGTTCGCGGACCGCAAGGAGGCACGGGCTGTCGTCGCGGGACACGACGATGCGGACGGAACCTGGGTTGACCTGGTCCGTGCAAGAATCCCCGAGTGCCGTTCTCGTATGCACGCGGCGAATGTAGGTTAGTGATACGACGGAGAATACTGTTAAAAATGACAGACTGAAATCAGAAGGGCGAGAAGCCGATCCAGCGATGCGACATTAGAGATCATGTTCAATTCATCTCCGTTCGAGGGCACGATGTATGTCAGCACGATTCTCAAAACTCTATTTAATTGGCTTTTGGAGACGTGCCCGCGGGGTTGCGGCTTCGCGACTCGCCCATCGAGATCAGAAGCGCTTTGGCAATTGAGAGTCTAAATTTCCGAGCTGCTCACATTCACATATCAGGTAGAGATATCTGGAGAATCTCTCCATTAATCGTTTCGGCTTGGGCCTTCCGGGGATGCGAAGCAGCCGCCAATTGAATGGCTGCTTACAAACCGTTCCCCTCGGCGCACGGCAAGTAATGCCGCCAACAGATCCCTTGCGGCCATCGCTTTGAAGACATAGCCCCACGCACCGGAGTTCAGCACTTCTTGAATGATCTCGACAGAAGTCTCTTGCGTGAGGAAAACGATCTTTGACCTCGGCACAAATTCGTGGATGTGACGGGCAACAGCGATCCCATTCAATTTAGGAAGCCCGATATCCATCAGAATCAAGTCAGGCCGCAGCCTTTTCGCTATCGCAATTGCTTCTGCGCCATCTGACGCTGTACCGATTAACTCGAAGTCCGATTTTCCGCTGAGCAGCGATTTGACCAGCGTGAGATAGGGCTCGAAATCTTCCACAACAAGGATTCGCATCGTCGACCGCTCCATGTTGCTCTCCCGCAATGTTCAACCCAGACCTGGCAAGTTAGTTGCGGGCGAACTGTAAGGAAATGAATGACTTTCGGCGCCCTGCCATTGCGCTTTCATTGGTCTTTGACCCCATTCGCAACTCTCTATCCGCGTGCACCGAAACGAAACACGGACATTGCTCCAGAGCAACGACTGGGACAGCCATACCCGATATGGTTGGGATGAGAAGTCAAACACACGGAGGATTCGAGTTCAGACAGAATGCGGACAGTCGTAAATCAGCAGAAGTTCTTTACGAGTTTAGGAAGGCGGGTTCGTGAGTTGCGAATCAGGCACGGCTACTCTCAAGAGGACATGATTTCTTGCGGTTTCTCGGCGCGCCATTGGCAGCAAATCGAAGCTGGCCGGCCGATTACCGTTTCCACACTGCTGCGCATCTGTGCTGTGTTCGAGACCTCGGCTGACCAAATGGTTCAGGGATTGGATCGAGGGATTTACAAAGAGTAGGGAAGGCCACCACGCTAATCTGCTCGTGGTCCCCTAAAGCTCGCGCCTCATAAGATTCCCGACCTGGGAAGAGAACGTATCGGGTATTTCCGAAGATAAGCCGAAGTCATTAATAACAGTCACAGGCAATCCCAAGCCAACTCGGCAAACTGTGGAAATCACATCTGTTCCAGTTGATGGTAGATCAGTGGCGAGGAGAACGCAGGGGCAAAAGTTTAGGAAAGTAGAATGAGAGGCAACAAGGTGATTGGCATAGTGAAATGGTTTAGTGATGCCAAGGGCTATGGCTTTATAGGCCGCACCGATGGTCCGGATGTCTTTGTCCATTACACGGCGATCTTGGCAGAGGGGCATAGATCCTTGAATGAGGGTGAAGAGGTCGATTTTCAGATTGTGGAGGGACTGAAGGGTCCCCAGGCCGCCAATGTTCTCGTGCGTTCGAATTCCCAGCCAGCCTCCGACCACGGGCGAGAGCGTTCGTGAGGACGCGTGTGCGAAAGGCGCGATAATTCCTTCAATGCCGAGACACATTGGTTTCGAGGTTCGGCAATGCCGCTCCGTTAGTTCTTATGCTTTTGGCTTCCATTTGAAGACTGTCAAGATTTCTGAGATTTATGTGGCGCGTTGCTACCGTTTGCCAGTGAGATAAGCTTACCCGTCAAATCAAGAGCTAAGTGCTGTTGCATCATGATCCGCGTCTCGGCATTGCAGGCGAGATAGCGCTTGAACGTTTTTGTCTCCCGGCGCGCTTCGCGCGAAAAAACTACTTCCCGCCCCGGAGTCGTTGGACTGTCAAAACAAACAGGTCGCTCGATGCTTGGCAGACGGTAATTTAGTGGAGCGTAGCGCCCAAAATAAGGGGTCTCGCTTTAGCCCTTTTTGGCGCGGCAATCGCTCCTCACGCGAAGGTGCTGGGAGACCGACATAAAAAACACGAAATCAATCGCCCAACATGATTCGCCGGAGCCTTTGGACAACGACTTTTCCCAGACACAAATGCGATGGTTAAGCGAAGTCAAAACCAAATCCTGAGAAGTCTGCTAGAAGAAGCGGAAGTTCTGGTTCCCGTCCCCGAACAGGACGATTTGTCGTCTAACCCGCGGCACTCCCCATCAGGCGGTCGGTGGAACGAATCGGAGAGCGATCATGCTCACATCCCCGCAGAATGATACTCATCAAAAAGCGCTAGCCCTTAACCTCGATCCGACGATCTTTGGCTCCTTTGCCGAAATTGGCGCCGGACAGGAGGTGGCTCGGTGGTTCCTTCGTGTCGGCGGCGCTTCCGGCACTGTGGCGAAAACGATCTCAGCTTACGACAAGGAAGTGAGTGATTACCTCTACGGATTTGGGTCGCGGTATGTTTCGAAATCACGGCTGTGCGCAATGCTGGACTCCGAGTGGGCGCAGTTGCTCGCACAACTGCATCCCAGCCGCGGAGCTGACGCCAAGTTCTTCTCTTATGTCAACACCCTTTCGGCTCGGAACTTTGCAGGAACCAACGACTGCCACGGATGGGTAGGACTGCGGTTCTTGATAGAGCCTAGCGGGGCCTCTCATGACTTAGTTTTGCATGTGAATTTGCGGGATCCAAGCAATGAGCAGCAGCAAGAAGCCGTAGGCATCCTCGGCGTAAACTTGATCTATGCGGCGCACCATGCTCTTGGTTCCCCTCAGGAATTTCTCACCGGCCTGTTCGAAAACCTGGGGCTGCACCGAATTGAAATCGACTGCCTGGAATGGAGTGGGTTGGCCTTCTCGCCCTGGAGCCGGAGTGAGGTCCATGCCTTTCTGGTCGCGGGCAGATACGCGGAAGCTGTGGTTTTCCCCGCCGACGACCAATTCGTGCCGCCTAACGAGTTGCTCTATAAACGAACGCCGGTGCTCGCGCCAGGAAGGTTCGACACCGTAGGCGAGCTTCATGCGAATCTGCTCCGGGAGACCCTATCGCAACTGCCTAAGGAGGAGCTAAAAGAAAGCAAGGGTGGACTCGGGCTATTTTGTATGTCGACACAGGGCGTGAGCCCCGAGGGCAAACCAGTGCCCCTCAAGGAGATCGTCGAGCACGTAAAAATGTTGCAAGGCCTGGGATATGGCGTGCTGTTATTCGGCGCTCGGGAACTCTACGTGATGAGCGCATATGTCAGTCGCTACACGAAATCGCGAATACGCTTTGCAATTGGACTTACCGTGCTTCTGCGCGTCCTCGATGATCGATACCAAGACCTGGCTGGAACCGTACTCGAAGGAATTGCCCGGCTATTCACGCAGAATGTCCGGCTCAAAGTCTATCCGATGGCGATAGGCGAAGTTCAAAAGCGGGTGAGAGAAAAAGGGATGGCTGGTTGGGAATGGAAAGAGACGTGTGGGATGGTCAGTGCGGACCACCTGTACCCGTCAGGACCGCTGGGTTTCCTGTATCAGTATCTTCTACGTAGCGACTTCATTGTTCCGGCGAAACTTGGGGAGCGCTGATTCCCGCATCTCCATAGATGGCCTGATATCTCTGCGGGGCTTGCTTATCGAGTGGTCCTTGAATTTGATGCCTCTGGATAATTTCGCCGCGGTTCGCCGTTGGTAAAGCGCAAATCCATGTTGTCCTGATGCAAAAGAGAGCCTTGGATAGTCGCACCCGCACAACGACACAGAACCAGCATTAGGGAAACACGGCAGGGACGCTGGAATTCTTCTTGAATCTGAAGATAAGTTCATATGAAGAGAGGGAGCTCTTTCAGTGCTGGGACGTTTCTTGAAAGGAAACCAAAGTCCGGACGTCCTTGTATTCCGCTCATAACGGGGCTCTCCATCGCGCGAATACTAAGTACCGCATGTTTTCATGCACCCGATGCCAAAGGCCGAAGCACTTCCGCAAGCCGGAATGCATTCCGTCACGGCTGTAATCGCGGGTGGGAGCTATCCGGAATGAATCCTGCCGTGCTTCGCCAGCAGATGGGACATAGTTCTGCGGTGATGACAGCTCGAAATATCAGAGAAATTCCACTCGAACAAATATGGAGGGCCTTTTCCGGCGCAAAAACGGGGAATATGGAGATTGGCCGGCCTGTACGAGAAGTCGCTGAATTATGTATAATCACGAAGCTGGAGAATCGAGCGGGCGTCGTACAATGGCAGTATAGAAGCTTCCCAAGCTTCGGACGTGGGTTCGATTCCCATCGCCCGCTCCAGAAAACAAATTGTACAGTCCGGACAGATGCTTTACAGAACGTTCCTGAGACATAGCTTACACTTTAGGGCCAAAAGGGTTGTTTAAGGGCTGCAGAGTCCTTTCCTCCAGATCGATGTAACCGAGATCGTACTCCATAAAGTTCACCAACCAGATACCGTCGTC
>Ga0335077_10000546_pt1 | contig 42260 bp, 31 predicted proteins | sample Lox_Sample_31_FD_207151 | JGI IMG/M metagenome (GOLD analysis project Ga0335077, IMG submission 207151) | Soil microbial communities from Loxahatchee National Wildlife Refuge, Florida, United States - Lox_Sample_3.1 | ecosystem: Environmental > Terrestrial > Soil > Wetlands | place: USA... | reverse complement strand
GCGCTCAGTAAAAGGGATTTCACAACAGCCATCGTCCTGCCGGGGACCGCAAGATCCCCGGCGGGGCTTTAGGCTCAAAGCATTGATCGAGGTTAACAATGAAAAACAAGATGGCTTTACTGGCTTTGCTGGTAGGCGTCCTGTGGGGCATCCCGCCGGGTCAGGCGTCGGCGGACTTGGTTGTGAACAACCCGGGTCTTGTGCTGATGATCGACGGGACCGATCATAACAGCGGGGATGCGACGTTTAATATTGACCTCACCCTGCCGGTTCCGATGTATGACTTTGGGTTTGTGGACGGCAGCGGGTTTACACCGATCGCCCTGGCGCCCAATGGTCCCGCTTCCCTGTATGGGCAATACACGTTTTCAGGCGGTTCTTTGGTGAATTTTGCGTTGCGAAATGACCAGACGAGTACGATCTACACAATCTCCGACCCGGCGGATTATGCCAATCAGGTTTATTTGAATCCGATCGATCCGTCTCATTCCGTCAATCCACAAGTGGCTTATACGTATTACAACACGCTGGCCATCGAGTGGGATTTGAACGGAAACGGGTTTAATCCTCTGCAAGACGCGGGAATAACGCTGACCTTTGCCGTGAATCCCTATGACGGCATGGCGCCGGCGCCGGTCCCGATTCCGACCTCCCTGTTGATGTTCGCTACGGGTTTGGTCGGCTTTGTCGGCATGAGTTGGCAAAGGCTATTTGGATAAACAATGCATTCCGCCCGGGGAAAAATTCTCCGGGCGGAATTGCTCCGGAGACATCATGAAACTCCAAAAAATACTGATCGTTTCATTTGTGGGTCTTCTTTTTTATTTCTGCGGCGCCGCCGCTCACGCGGATACGGTGTCGCAGTTGGACATTACCGGCGGGAGCCTCTCGTTGAATTTAGGGGCCTTCGGTTCTCTCTCCGGAAACTTTACACAGAACGGAACGCTGGCGATGGGGCAATTCCAGCCTCCGCCGGACATCTTTCCGCCGATTCCGATCGACGGACACACTTTCTCGATCTTCACCGCTTCCTCCGGCGGACTGTACGCTCCGCCGTCCGCGCAGATCTCCGGAACAACGGTGACGGCGGACCTCTCGTCCCTGTTTGCCGGAATTGCGGGACCCGTGATCAATGCGACCTTGAACATCGGCGGTTTGGCGACCGGCACCTACGATCCCAATACCGGGCAATTCAGCCTTTCGTGGCAACATGTTTATGTGGATGTTTCCTCCTTCACGATGAACCTGCAGGGCACCACGGAAGTCGCTCCCGTCCCTCTTCCCGCAGCCTTGGGACTCTTTGCGACGGGGATCTTGGCCCTGGCCTTGTTGGGTTGGGGAGGGTCGGGTCGGATTTTGACCGATCTCTCGTAAGAAATGCGCATCGCCAAGAAACGCTGTTGTATGCCTCTCAAATTTCTGGTCTGCGCGGCGGCTTTATCGATCCTGTCGGTCCAGATGGCCGAGGCCTCCCTCGTCCAGGTGGTTCGCCCGAGTCCGTCCGGATGGGGATGGATCGCGGTCGCCGGGGATCTTGAAACCCCCCAGGAATTGATGGATCCGCTCCTCCGAAAACAAGAAAGCATGAGCGAAGGTCTGTTTTATATCCCGTTCTCGTCCAACGGATTCGCGGTCGGCCGGTGGGAAAAGGAAAACTTCGGGCCGATCTTTGCCGATGTGTTATTTTCGAAACCGCATGCCATGGATCTCCTCCCATCCTACTATCCGCCGGCGTCGATTTCAATTCCCGATCCATCGGTGACGGATGCTCCCGGCAGCGGCGATGTTCTTGGCGGTTCGAGCAATCCCTTTCAATTTCAACCGGGCGGTTTCTTTAGCGGGAGCCTCTCCGGCACTGTTCCCGCCTCTTTCTCCGGAGAGATCACGGGGACGACCGGAGGCAGCGTCGATATCGTTCTGAGCGGCCAAGTGAGCCCGGTATCCTCGGTCCCCCTCCCGGGCGCCGCGTGGCTCTTCGTCACCGGCCTCACGGGATGGTTCGGATTCCTACACCATCGTTCGTTGTCTCGGATGCTGGTCCGTCTAAGAGGGGTCACAAAGACCGGCAGGATGCGCTCAAAATGATTTTTTCTTTTCCGCCCCGGAAAAATTAACCTGAAGCTAACATCCGCATAACGGTCTTATAACAAGAAAAGGGGATGATCGTGTTCGAAACTTGAGCGCGCGTCCTTGCTGAAACATCGCCGTCGATTGATCCGGGTCGATGTACCGACCGTGGCCGTCATCCGGAGAAAGATTCCCCATGATCGGGTTCCGTTCTTTGGAGAGATCCGATCTCGGGCATCCGGCGCGGATCTGGATGTCACGATCTATGGCACCGAGCCCCCCGATTTCGCGGTTCGGACAGCAGCCGGCCGCATTCTTTGCTCTCCGGATGAGCCGAGGGGAAGAACATAGGGGGCGCCGCTTCAAAGATGGGATATGTTTTTGCGCTCTTGGTGATCGCTCTTGTCGGAAAAGATGTATTGCCTTTTGGAGACAGTTATGTGTTGCGCGGCATCTCCGAGGGACCGGCATTGATGGTCGGATTATACTGGCTCATGACATGGGGGAGTGCGGACCTCCCTAAGCGATATGCCCTGGTCTTTGCCTATCTGGCGCTTTTGCTTCTGACGTCGGTCGTTTCACGGAGGCCGCTCTATGTCGTTGTTCAGACCTCGTCGCTGATCGCCACGATCTTGTTTTTCATCGCGTACATCGAGACACAGCGGAAGGAGATTCATAAAAATAAGGCGGCCCTGATGATGACGGCGCTGGTGTTCACAGCGGTCTGTCTGGCCAGTTTGATCCTGGCCTATGATCGGCCTCAATGGGTCTATGAATCAACCCGGGAGGGATATCGATTCAACGGTCTGTTCGGCAAAGCCGCCATGATGGGGGCGGCATCGGGCATCCTGTTCGGTTTATCCGTGCTGGGCCGATGGAATTGGCCGCTTCGTATTGCGGGGCTGTTCGTCTCTCTTCCATGTCTCTATCTGACCGGATCCAGGACTTTTTGGGTGGCCGCGGTCGTGGCGTTGTGCGTCACCGCCGCTTTCTATTTTAAGCATAAGCGGACATGGACGACGGCTACGATTATCTTCGCGGCGATCTTGCCGTTGATGATGGCGGCGGCCGATCTTCGTATTTCATCGAAAGAGGAATCACAGATTTTGCGGGAAAAGTCCATAACAAATCTGTCGGGAAGAGTGACCATATGGAATGTCGCTCTTGCCAAGTTCTGGAACAGGCCTTTTTTAGGCTACGGATTTACAATCGGGGCGGATGCGTTCGACAACGAAGCGCAGGGACTGAAGGTTATGAAGGCACCCGGCACGGATGCGCAACATCAACGATCATTCACTCCGACGCTCCACGACGGTTTTATCCAGGCATTGCTTGATTCGGGCGCGTTGGGCGCCTTCCTGTACGTTGCGATTATCGGCTATGCCTTATGGGCGCTGTTTAAGCGGGACACGGCGAGACAATACGGGGCGGAACTGTATGTCTTAATTTTTATGAGCCTTTCGAATGTGGGTGAAACCGTTATTTTTTCCGCCGCCATGTACTCCGGAGTGCTGTATTGGTATATCGCGATCTTTGCCATGAGCTTGAGGCAAACGGAAAAAGGCGCGACCGCGTTGCCCCGGGCCGGGTCGGGCGCCCGGCCGGCGGCGGCCGGCTTCGACCGGCTCCGATTTCCCCGGGTCCGGCGGCAAACTCATTCTCTCCCCGTTTAGGAGGAGAGAGAAAGATCCAAGGGATGTTTGGAAGCATCGAGCCGTTGTCCTGAGCATGAGGAAAATGTCATGTGCGGCATAGCCGGGTTGATTGCCCGTGACCCTCTCCGGCCGGAACATTATGAACGGGTCTCGCTCATGAGCAAGGCCATGGTGCACCGTGGGCCCGACGGCGAGGGGCACTACTACGATAAGCACGTCGCTCTTGCGATGCGCCGCTTGAGCATCATCGATGTCGCCCGCGGATGGCAGCCGCTTCACAACGAAGACGGGACGCTGACCGTGATCGCCAACGGAGAAATTTACAATTACGTCGAGCTCCGCGCCCGGCTTCAGGCGCGAGGCCATCGGTTCGCGACGGGAAGCGACTGCGAAGTGATCGTGCACCTGTACGAGGAATACGGCCGGGACTGCGTTCATCACTTGCGGGGCATGTTTTCGTTCGCCTTGTGGGACGGTCGAGTAAGACGCCTGATCCTCGTCCGGGACCGGATGGGGGAAAAACCCCTGTACCTGTTCCTCGACCGCCAAATGCTGGTCTTCGGTTCCGAGTTGAAGACTCTTTCGAACTCGAAATTGCTTCCGTTTGAGTTGGACCCTCATGCCGTCGATCTGTTCTTCCACTTTAACTACGTCCCCGAACCGCGGACAGCTCTGCGACGCCTCCGCAAACTGCCGGCGGCCCATATGTTGACCGTAACCCTTGATCCTTGGAAGGTCGAGGAGACGGCGTATTGGAGCATGGACGAAATCGCGACGCGTTCCGGCGATCCGGTCGAAGCGATCCGGGCCGAGTTAGAAACGGTAGGCGAACTCGTCGTGCGGTCCGATGTGCCGGTCGGCGTCGCGCTCAGCGGCGGGTTGGACTCCAGCGCGATCGCGGCCGTCGCCGCGAAGAAATACCCCGGTCAAATGCACGCCTTCAGCATCGGGTATTCCGGAAAGCCCCTTCACGACGAGCGCGCCGACGCGAAGGCCTTGGCGGACCACCTGGGCTTGCCGTTTCACGGAGTTGAAATTACCCAAGACTGGATGGTGCGGTTCTTTCCGGAGTTGGTGTATTGGTGTGACGATCCGATCGCCGACCTCTCCGGCTTCGGGTACTACGCCGTGATGAACGCCGCGAGGCAGGCGGGGGTAGCCGTCATGCTCCAGGGGCAGGGAGGCGACGAACTGTTCTGGGGCTATCCCTGGACGGCTCAGGCGGCGAAAGAATCGTTCCGCAAGGGCGCCGTTCCGGCCATGGGTCAACGCAGATTCCAAGACTATCTCTCGGTGCAGTGGCTTCCGCAGACGTGGTCAAAGCGCGGGTTGTGGAATTGGGGCACGTCGGCGGGCGGTCTGCGAACGTCGTGGGAATCCTTCCTTCGTGACCGGGACAGCCGCCGCGATCAAGCGGTCTTCTACGACCTGACGCCGGATTTCCGCATCGCGCGCCGCCAGATGCGAAATTGGTATGCCCCCGCGTTTGTCGAGTCGCTCGGAACCGCAACGCCGTACGACCCCTTCACGATCGCGCAACCATGGCCGCGTCCCGACATCCTGCTGACCCGGTTGATCTGTTCGACCTACCTTCTGGAAAACGGCATGGCGCAGGGAGATCGTCTCGGCATGGCCTCCTCGGTCGAGCTCCGACTCCCGCTCGTCGATTACCGCTTGGTCGAAACGGTGATCGGACTCCGCAAGGCACAAACCGATTATGAGTTGCCGCCCAAAGCGTGGTTCAGGACCGCCCTCAAGGGCATCTTGCCGGACTGGGTGCTCCGGCGCCGGAAGCGGGGGTTCCATCCTCCGGTCATCGAGTGGCACCGGGCCCTGTTCGCCAAGTACGGCCCGCTTCTCCACGACGGCTATCTTGTTCAGGCCGGCGTGCTCAAGCCGGAGGCCGCGCGAACATTGTCCGACGGTCCTTTTGCGCTGGGGGCGGTGGTTCCTCCGTCGTACAAAGCCCTGGTGCTGGAGATGTGGTGCCGACGATTTTCCGACGGGGGATGATCCCGGAAGCTGCGGGGATCCCGTCGAGTGAGGCCGGATGGGGGCTTGATGCAGACCGTGTCCATCATTCAACGGGAAATTCCTCATTACCGCGTGCCGTTTTTCTCGCAACTGAGCGCGCGCGGCGAGCGGGAAGGGTTCCGAATCACCGTGCTCAGCGCAGCCGAATCGGGACCTCCCCGCGGCGAATTTCGACACCGGCCGCTTCCTTCGCATCCGATCGGGAGAAGGGAGGGCGGACTCTGGCTTACGGGCCTGACCAAGGCGATCGCCGGATCGGATATTATCATCGCTCCCCAGGAGTTGCAGGGGTTGAATATCCCCTATTTATGGGCGCGACGGCGCGGGCTTTGTCGGCGGTGGATCTGGTGGGGGCACGGGTATAACTTCCAAGCGGTGGATCGCCTCTCATGGTCGCGGGCCGTGAAGGAAGCGGCGAAACGGTTCATGACCCGGCATGCGGACGGCCTGATCACTTATACCGAGGGAGGCGCCAACTATTGGCGCAAGAACGGCCTTCCGGGCGAGCGGGTCAGACCTCATTACAATACCATCGACGTGGAGGGTTTTCGGTCGGCCGCTGCGAAGGTGACTGAAGAAGATCTCGCGCGGGCCCGGGCGACTCTGGAACTCGATGAAAAAAGCGTTCTCTTGTTTTCGGGCCGATTGTACGGAGAGAAGCGTGTCGATATCCTCTTGCGGGCCTTCGCGCGGCTGCAGGAGCGCCGGCCGAACGCGGCCCTTCTGGTCGTCGGGGACGGTCCCGAGCGGAAAGGTCTGGAGGCCTTGCGGGATGCGCTGAACCTGCGGCATGCCCATTTCCTCGGAGCCTTAATCGACCCCGGACGTCTCAGCGTTTATTTCCGTCTGGCCGAGATGCTGGTGATCCCGGGATTGGTCGGCCTGGCCATCGTGCATGGATTCGCCTATGGACTGCCGCTGGTCACGACCGACTACCCCGCGCACAGTCCGGAGATCGAATATCTGACGACCGAGACCGGCGTCATGACGAAGCAGGACGTCGATGAATATGCGGCGGCGATTGAAGCCCTTTTGAAGTCGCCGAATCGACTCAAAGCCATGCGGGCCGCCGCCATGCAGGCGGGAGACGGGCTGAGGATGAGCGTGTCGGTGGAGCGTTTTCTTGACGCCATCAAGGCGTTTTCCAACCGACGCCGTCAAGTCATAATGCGGAGCAAAGGTGATGGAAAGTAAAACGACAACGATGCTCGAAACGGCGGAGGCGTCGGCGGTCATCGACCCGGGCTCTTCCGATCCTTTGAATAGCGGTTTCCCCGCACCCGAGCGCGTTTCGACGACGGGTGACGCGCCGGACGCCCTCGGCAGCAGCGCCCTCATCCTGGTCGCGTCCGTGTTCGGTTGCGGGCTCAACTATCTGTTCGGAATCTATCTCGCGCGTGTGTTGGGACCGACGGATTTCGGCCTGTATGCCCTCGGCCTCAGCCTCTTCAACATCCTGATCCTGTTTGCACCCCTCAGTCTCGATACGTCGGTCATGAAGTTTGTCTCGCAATCGCTCGATCGGGATAAAACGGGTCGGATCGGGCCGTATATCACCGCCGCGAGCGGCATGGCGCTCCTGTTCGGAAGCGCGTTGGGGGTCTGTCTGGCCTTGTTGGCGCACCCGTTGTCGGAGAAGGTTTTCGGAAAGCCCGATTTGGCGACGGTCCTGACCGTATTGGCCGTCGGAATTCCCGGGGCGGCCGTTTCGGCCGTTCTGCTTTCTTCCCTCAGGGCGTTGCACGATGTCCGGCGGTTTGTTTCGATCAAATATGTTGTCGAGCCGGGGGGAAAGTTTGCGCTCGCCGGACTCGCGCTCTGGATGGGGTGGGGGCTCGCGGGAGTTCTGGGAGCCGTTCTGGCGGTCCTCACACTGACTGCGGGGCTCGCGATCGCATGCCTTCTGCGAATGACGGACGTCCGTTCCCGTCACGACGGTTCCGGATGGAGGCGAACCGCTCCCGCGCTCCTGGCTTTTTCGTTTCCCCTGGTGATCTCGAATCTCTTCGGGGTGTTTGCGCCCCGGTCCGATATGCTGTTTGTGGGAGCGTGGTTTCCCTCCCGGGACGTCGGCGTCTACAGCGCCGCGTCGCAGACCGCGGCGATTCTCGGTCTCATCATGACCGCGTTTCATTCGGCGGTGATCCCGATGGTCGGGACTCTTTTCGCCCGGAAGGACCGCGTTCGTCTCAAATCGCTTTACGGGTTCACTTCTCGTTGGACCCTGGCTCTGTCGATCCTGATCTTCATCTATTTCGTGCTCTTCGGCCGGGAGATTCTTCATCTCTTCGGGGAGGATTTCACGAAGGGCGTTCCCTGGCTGATCATTCTGGCCGCGGGATATTTGGTGAGCAGCGCATCGGGACCGGCAACGGCGACCATCATCATGGCCGGATACCCGGGGACGATCATGATGAATTCCATCGTCATGGGACTGCTGTTGATCGGCGCGAACATGGTGCTGATCCCGCGCTACGGGCCGCTTGGCGCCGCGTGGGCGGTGTCGTTGAATGTGATCGCGGGAAGCATCCTGTGCGTTGCGGAAGCGAGGCGGCTCTGCGGCGTGATTCCGTTTTCACGCGGCATGGTGAAGTCGATCTTGGCCGGCGCTTTGACATTGGCCGTCGGAATGTTCCTGCGGTCGGAACACGTGCTGTCCTCCGCCGCGGCCGCGGGATTCGCGGCCACGGCGATCTTCGGCGCGGCGCTCTTGGTTATGAAAGTGGAAGCCGAGGATCGGGAGGCGCTTCGCGGTCTGGCCCGGAAGGTCCCGCCGCTTGCGCGATGGTTTCCCTCCGCCTCCCCGTGAACGCCGATGGACAACCCCGATCGACAGCCGAAAGTGTCCGTTGTGATTACGGCTTACAATGCGGAGCGGTATATTCGCGCCTCCGTGAGCGCGGCGCTGGCCCAGACCTATCCGAACTTTGAGGTTGTCGTGGTGGATGACGGATCGTTCGATCAAACGGGCGAAATTTGCGCGGCCGTCGATGACGCCAGGTTTCGGTATCTTCAAAGAGGAAGACTCGGACGGGGGCGGGCTCTGAATGAGGGTGTTTCCGCGGCGACGGGAGACTATATTGCGATCAACGATGCCGATGACTTGAGTTTGCCCCTTCGATTGGAATACTCGATGAGCTTTGCGCGCCGGTACCCGGATCTCGCTTTCCTGGGCACTGAATACGTCACGACAAATGTTTTTCATGAACATATCCCCCGGGAGTTACTGTCCACTTCCGGGGAGGCCGTTCCGGATCGGATCGGCTGGCTCAGTCCCATGACGGTGTACAGACGCAACGTCTTCGTCAACTCGACGTTGTTCTATCCTAAATCCACCTGGCGGCGGATCGGGGGATACGATGAGCGGCTGCCGCTCAGCGAGGATTACGACTTTCAGCTGCGCGCCTTGCAATACGGCAAGGCCGTCATTCTGCCCCGTCGCACCGTGCTGTGGTACACCAATCCCGGAAGCTACTTCAAACAAAAAAGCCGCCGGGAGCAGGTGGAGACCCTCAAGCTCGTCCGGCGAAGAGCCCACCGCTTGTTGAACTTGCCTCTCTGGCTCCGTTTATACCATCCCCTATGGGTGGCGGCATCCGGATGCACGCATGCGTTCCCTTCCTTGCTCACCGTTGTGAATGCCGTGAGAGGTGTCATAAGAGCGTTGATTCATTAATAGAGGATGGCCGTATTTATGAATGGATGCGCCGTGCGGATGAGAGGGGAAGACCGACCGTTATGAACAAACAACCTTTCAATGGTTTTGTACGCCATGGCGCGTCTGTTTGACAAGGCCGCGATTTTTATCGCGTGGGCGAGGAAGCGTCGACGTGTTTCGGCGGGCGACACGCCCGTCAAGGTCAATCTTGGTTCGGGTCTCACCGTCGCGCCGGGATGGATCAATGTGGATGCCAGCCTCAACGCGCTGGTTTCGGGGTTTCCGTCGTTCGTTCTGAACCGGTTGTACGACTGGTCCGACAACCGGCAGTGGTATTCCCGCTCGGAGTATATCTCGATTTTAAAGAGCCACCGTTTCGTGCACCACCGCTTGGAGTACGGGGTGCCGTTTGAGGATGAGACGGTGGATGTGATTTATTCCTCGCACGTTTTGGAACACATGTTTCGGGAGGAAGCGGAACGGCTCCTGCGCGATGCGTTCCGCGCCCTCCGGCGGGACGGCCTGATCCGAATCGCCGTTCCGGACGTCGAGCACGCCTTTCGATTGTTCCAGCAAGGCGCAAAGGAGCAGGCCCTTGAATTCTTCTTTAACCGATCACGGGCGGGCTATTGGAATCACCACCACTATATGTACGATTTCGATCTGTTAAAGATGCTTCTGGAGAAGGCCGGATTTGCTCAAATCGAACGAATGACGTTCCGCGAGGGAAACGTCCCGGATATCGACATCCTCGATAACCGGCCGGACGAAACCCTTTTTGTCGAGGCCAGAAAATGAGTGTCCATCCGGTCGCCGGAAACGACGGCGCTTCGTCCGGATTCGCGCTCGTGAGTGACGTGAGGGCCGTCATGGCCGGCCGGTCGCACCTTCGATATCAGAATGCGTATGAATTTCTCGCGGCGTGAATTTCTAAAGCTGGCCGCTTTATCGGCGGGGGCCGGGCTGTGGCCGTTTTACGACGGAGCCGGGTCCGGGGAGGAAATGTACGAATCGCGCGCCATGTTTGACGAGAGCTTGAATTGGATCACGCCGCGCAGGGCGGAAAAAATGTGCGAAAGGATCAAACGGGCCGGCTTCAACGTGTTGATGCCGAGCGTATGGCATGGAAGGGGAACCAGTTGGCCGTCCGGCACGGCTCCCTGGGACAGCGATCGATTGGCGGACATCGCGAAGTCCGACCCGGGATTTGATCCTCTGGATAACCTGATCAAGACCGCCGGCCGTTATCAGATCGAGGTTCATCCCTGGTTCAATGTGATGTTAAGGCAGCGGGATTTTTTTCCGCAATTCCACGATCCGGGCACCCCCGAGCTGGCCTTCGATGTCCATCGCCCTGAGTTTCGGGACTTTATCTGCGACCTCATGCTGGAATGCGTCTCCCGGTATCCCGTGCAGGGGATCAATCTGGACTACATTCGCGCGGTGGGAATATCGCAAAGCCCGTACTGTATCGATGACTACCGCAAAGAAACCGGGAGAAATCTCGTTGCGGACCGTATGATTTATGGCGTGTCGAGCGATGCGCGAGGGGCCCTGGCCCGGTGGCAAGAAAAGGCCGTTGGAGAAATCGTGCGTCGAGTCTCGACGGCGGTTCGACAAACGGGGAGGAACATGGTGATCAGCGTATGCGCCAATCCGGGAAGCCCGGACACCTATATTCAAGGACAGGATAGCCTTCGGTGGGCCGACAGCGGGCTGATCGATGTGCTGTACAGCATGGAGTATTCCGAGAATCCGGACTGGACGCGACTGAAGGCCCTGAAGGCCCGTATGAAGCGGCCGCAGGCCATGGCGGTTCTTTGCGGGAACTTCGGTTTTATCGGTTCCAGCCGAAGGGCCGTCGCTCGGGATGGGGAAGAGGTCGCACGCGTGCTGGCGCAGTCCCGCGACGTTGGAGGGGGTAATGGGGTTGCCCTCTATCTGTACAATTTACTGACCGACGATCAGATAGAAAATCTTCGCAGAACGACATTTGCGACGCCGGCCCGTCCGCGTTGGAACAGAGCGACCGCGGCGGCGTAAGCTTCGGACGACCTTCGCTCATCGGGACGGCATGCACGGTTGTCTGAAGGCCGGACAAACAACGGTGATCCAACCTTTTCGAAAAAGGATCAAGCCTAATGGCTGAGAGACCGACCCTGCTCCTGATCGGCCCGATTCCGCCGCCCCATCACGGCGTCAGCACGGCCATGCAGACCCTTTTGGCATCGCCGATGGCCGAGACGTTCCGGTTGGTCCATTTGGATATTACGGACCGGAGGGGCATCGACCATGTCGACAAGCCCGATGTTTACGATGTCGCGCTCTTCGCGAGGCAATTTTTTCGGAACTTGGCGCTCATCCTGAAGGAGAGGCCGGCGCTGTTCTACCTGCCCGTTTCCCAGACACGGATCGGGTTTCTCCGGGACAGCCTGTTCATGATTCCGGCCTTCCTCGCGCGGATCCCCGTTGTGGTTCATCTCCACGGCGCTTATTTGGAGACGTTATATTCCAATGGGGGACTATTCTGGAAGGCCTATATGGGGATGATTCTCAGGCGAGTCTCGCGGTTCATCGTCCTGGGCGAAATGCTCCGGCCGATCTTCCGCCGCTGGGCGGCGCCGGAGCGGATCTCGGTCGTTCCCAACGGCGTGCCGTCCGATGCCGTTCGGCAACGGTCCGGGCCGGTTTTGGCTCCGCCCGGGCCCAAAATATTTCGGGTGGTGTTCTTATCCAGCCTGAGCCGGCAAAAAGGCCTCTTCGTGTTGCTGGAGGCGGTTCCGATGGTCGTGACGGCCCACGCCGACGTGGAATTTCTCATCGCGGGGCCGTGGTGGGGGGACGCGACCCGGATGGAAGCCGAGGAAACGGTGGCGGCGCTCGGCCTGGCGGGGAAAGTCCGCTTTGTCGGCTCCGTCACGGGACGGCCCAAAAGCGACTTCCTGCGCTCCGGCGACGTCTTTGTGTTCCCCGGCATCCAGCAAGAGGGTCAGCCGATCACGGTGCTGGAGGCGATGAGCGCGGGGCTTCCGGTGGTCGCAACGGACCGCGGTTGTCTGAAAGAGACCGTTCTGGACGGGGTCACCGGGTTTATCATTCCTCCCCATTCGCCGCAGGCCATCGCGGAAAAAATCGTCCGGTTGATTCGCCATCCCGCTTTGCGGCGGGAGATGGCGGCGAACGCCCTGAAGCGCGTCGAGGAATGTTTTACGATGGAACGGTTTGCGTTTCGCCTGGAGGGGGCCTTTCGTCAGACGATGGCCTCCGCGCAGAGACGGGGCCGCCGGCGGGCGGACGTCGGGGGGCTGTCATGATCGATCCTCGACTCGTTGCGGTCATTCGGCAGGAGCCCCGGTACGAGATCGACGTGGTGCGCGCTTCGGTCCGACGCGTTCTGAAGGAACTCGGCTTGACCTGGTCGGAGATCATCCGGCCGGGGGATCGCGTGCTGCTGAAACCGAATTTCATCCGCGAGTCGCACACGGAACGTCCCGGCGAATGGGAACAGATTATCACGCACGGGTCGGTCATCGCGGCCGTCGCCTTCGAGGTGGCCGACGCCCTCGGCGGCCGGGGGACGATTACGATCGCCGATGCGCCTCAGACCGACAGCGATTTCGGCCGGATATGCTCGCGGACGGGCATGGCGGCGTTGCAAGAGCGGTTGGGACGCGACCATCCCGGCATGAACGTGGAGATCCTCGACCTTCGCCGCGAGTACTGGCGGACCGAGCGCGGTGTGGTGGTCGAGCGGCGCCGGCTTCGGGAGGACCCGCGGGGATACACCTTGGTGGATCTCGGCGAACACAGCAGCTTTCACGGCAAGGCCGGAGCCTTCTACGGCGCCGATTACGACACGGCGTTTACCGCGTCGCACCATTCGAACGGACGTCACGAGTACCTGATTTCGCGAAGCGCGATGGACGCGGATGTTTTTATCAACTTGCCCAAGTTGAAAACGCACAAGAAGGTCGGCGTCACGTTGAGCCTTAAAAATCTGGTCGGCATCAACGGGGACAAAAATTATCTCCCGCATTTCTGCATCGGCACGCCGGCCCAAGGGGGCGACGAGTTTCCGCGCAGCGACTCCGCCTCTCGGCTGCAAAGTCTGCTCATTTCCGGTTTCAAGCAGGCGGCGAAATGGTCCGGGCCGGCCGCGAAACTGTGGGCGCCCGTCGCCGTCCGCCTCGGCGCGAGGATGTTCGGGTCCACCCACGCGGTGGTCCGCAGCGGCAACTGGCACGGCAACGACACGACCTGGCGGATGACCCTGGATTTGAATCGGATCCTCTTTCACTTCGACGGGACGGCTCAAGCGAGACGAAAACCGCTCCGGTATCTCACGATTATCGACGGCATCGTCGCGGGGGAGGGCAACGGGCCGATGGAGGCCGACGCCAAGCCCTGCGGCGTGCTGGTCGGCGGGACGAATCCCGTCGCGGCCGATTGGGCGGCGGCCGAACTCATGGGATTCGACTGGCGGAAAATTCCGACCATTCGGGAGGCCTTTCGTCTTTCCGACCTGCCGTTGGTTGATTTTTCTCCCGAGCAGATCCGGATCGTTCCGGACGCGGGAAGGATCCTCCATTTTCGACCCCATTTCGGGTGGACCGGTCATATCGAAGCGGAGAACGGGGTCGGCGTCGCGGAGCCGGGGCCGGCGACCTTTCCATGATCCCGGGTAAAACGGCATACGATGCGTTGCCCGTCTGGGCGCAAACGTTCGCGGTCAATCTGGTCAGCCTGCGGACGTTCCGGTTGAAATACGGCGCGTTTTTCCATGAGTCGCTCCGTCGACTGGAGCAGAACGAACGCGCCTCCCTGGATCGGTTGCTCGATGAACAACAGGCGGCCGTGCGCCGGATGTTGGAGTATGCCAGTCGGCATGTGCCGTATTACCGGCGGCAGGGTCTGCCCCCCGACGACCTGTCGGCGTGGCCTCTTTTGGAAAAAAGCGCCGTGGCCGCCCGGCTCGAGGAATTCTTGTCCGATGAGTATTCGCCCGGGGCGCTGTTGACGCTGAAAACCAGCGGTACCACGGGGACGCCGTTGACGGTCCGCATCAGTCGGGACTATCACCAAATGGAGATGGCGTTCCGGTGGCGTCACCGGGCCTGGGGCGGCGTCCCCTACCTGAGCCGAGGGGCCTACGTTTCAGGCCATCCCGTGGTTCCCGCCCGTCAAAGCCATCCGCCGTTCTGGCGGGCGGACCATGTCGAAAAACGATTGCTGTGCTCCTCGTATCATTTCACGCCCCAAAACCTTGCCTCCTATATTAAGGCGCTGACCGACTTCCGGCCGGACTTTGTGCATGGGTATCCTTCGTCGCTTTATCTTCTGGCGCGCCATGTCCAGGACAACGGGATCGATGCGCTTCGGCCGCGGGCCGTCTTTACCGCCAGCGAAACCTTGCTTGATTTCCAACGCGAAGCGATCCGGCAAGCTTTCGGCGCGCCGGTGTTCAATTGGTATGGGAATACCGAGATGACCTGCAATATCGTGCAATGCGCCGCGGGCGGCTTGCATTATCGCACGGACTACGGTCTGTTGGACCTGCTCGATGACGGCACAATGGTCTGCACCGGCTTGAACAACCGGGCCATGCCGCTGATACGCTACCGCGTGGGCGATGCGGCCACCCCGCGGAAGGGTCCGTGCGCCTGCGGTTGCGCCTTTCCCCTGGTTGAGCGGATCGAAGGCCGCGTTGAAGATTATGTCCGGACCCCCGAGGGTCGTATCGTGGGGCGGCTCGATCACCTTTTTAAAGATGCGACCCGCGTCCGCGAAGCGCAGATCGTGCAGAGTCGACCGGACGAGGTGGTCATCCGGGTCGTCCGCAACCCGGGTTATTCGCCGCACGATGAACAACGGATTCGGGCCGAGGCCCGTCTCCGGCTCGGGGATTCGATTCGCGTGCGGTTCGAATACGTGGACCGCATCGATCGAACGGCCGGTGGAAAATTTCGTTTTGTTGTTTCTCATCTTCCTTGCTCAACATCCACTTCCCCCTAATCGCGTAACCACGTTTTCAAAGAGATCCTTTCCTTCGGCCCCTTGGGTCTCCCTCCAATTCTGAATCGGAAAAATTTCTTGGATTGATAAGAGTTAACAGAGAATTTACATGACCTTGATTATGCCGTGATTGACGGCGTGATAAGTTCCCTTCCATGAAACCCGCGGTGCCGTCGTCATTAGGTTTTTTGGTGTGTGTGTGCCAATATCGATTCCTATGAAGCAGATCGTTCAAAATTATCGTACAGGCGTGTTGAAGGTCGACGAACTTCCCGCTCCGACCTTGCGTCCCGGCGGAATTTTGGTGGCCAATCGCTTTTCCCTGATCAGTGCCGGAACGGAGAAAACCACCGTGCAGATGGCGCAGAAAAGCCTGGTGGGCAAGGCCCTCGATCGCCCCGAGATGGTCCGGAAAATGCTGAATCAGGCCCGGAAAGACGGTCTGATCGATACGCTGAGAATGGCCCTCGATCGGCTCGATTCCCCGGCCGCCCTCGGCTACAGCTGCGCCGGCACCGTACTGAGCGTGGGGGAGAAGGTGAGCGGACTTTCGGTGGGCGAGGGTGTGGCCTGTGCGGGACAGAATTATGCCTCGCATGCCGAGGTCGTTTATGTTCCAAAGAACCTTTGCGTTAAGATTCCGACCGGAGTCGATTTTGAGGATGCCTCCTTCGTGGCCCTGGGCGCGATTGCGCTTCAGGCGGTCCGTCAGACCGAGCCTCGTTTGGGCGATCGTGTGGCGGTGATCGGTCTCGGTCTTTTGGGCCAGATGACCGTCCAATTGTTAAAAGCCTCGGGATGTTTCGTGCTGGCTTCGGATCTTGACCCCGACAGACTGGAGATGGCCAGGACCTTCGGCGCGGACTCGGCGGCGCTTCCCGACGCCTTGGTCGACGCAGCCGCCGCTTTTACGTCCGGGCACGGCGTCGACGCCGCGCTGATCACGGCCAGTACCAAGGAAAACGGTCCGGTCGAGGTCGCCGGAGAGATCTCGCGAAAGAAAGGACGCGTTGTCGTGGTGGGCGCGGTGGGGATGACCCTGCCCCGCGAGCCCTATTATAAGAAGGAATTGGACCTGCGCTTGTCCATGTCTTACGGGCCGGGTCGCTACGACGGCGAATACGAGGAGAAGGGACACGACTACCCCTACGGTTATGTCCGATGGACCGAAAACCGCAACATGCGGGCTTTTCTCGACCTGGTCCAGCAGGGAAGGATCCGTCTGAAACCTTTGGTGACGCACCGATACGCCATTCAGGATTCCGAGCGGGCCTATCGGCTCATGACGGAGGGACAAGAGCCTTATCTCGGGATCCTTGTCTCCTATCCCTCGGCCGGCGCGTCCCAGCCGGCGCGAATTATTCAGGTCGCTCCGAATCAGCCTCTGAGCCGACTGAACCTCGGGCTCATCGGGGCGGGGAACCATGTCCGGGATCGTCTCCTTCCCCATCTCCTGTCCATGAAAGAGGTCGCGGTCCGCGCGGTCTGCACGGCGACGGGCCTCCACGGAAAGGTCCTGACCGAGAAGATTCAAGCGACTTATTGCACGACCGATTATCGGGAGGTGTGCAAGGATCCGTCGATCAACGCCGTGTTGATCGGAACGCGGCACGACAGCCACGGCCGGATGGTGGTGGAAGCGCTCCGGGCGGGGAAGCATGTTTTCGTGGAAAAACCTCTTTGCCTGACCGAGGAGGAGTTGGAGATCATTGCTTCGGTTTATGCCGAGCGGGCCCAAGAGGGGCTCCATTTGTTCGTTGGATTCAACCGGCGTTTTTCCGCCCATCTGGATGAAGCCAGGCAATTCTTCCGGGATCGACGGAACCCGCTCGTGATGCTCTACCGCGTGAATGCCGGACTCCTTCCCGCGGAACACTGGAGTCAGGATCCGGCCGCGGGAGGAGGCCGCGTCATAGGAGAGGCCTGCCATTTTATCGACGTCCTCCAGTTCCTTTGCGGCGCGCGGCCGATCTCCGTCCATGCCCGTAGAATCGCGGAGCATCGCTCCGGCATCACGGCGGATCAAACCCATCTGTCGTTGGCCTTCGAAGACGGCTCGATCGGCACGGTCGTCTATGCCGCGGGCGGAGACGCGGCGTTGGCGAAGGAACGGTTTGAAGCGTTCGGGGACGGACGGTCCCTGGTCCTGGATGATTTCAGGCTCTCGGAATATTATGCCGCCGGCCGAAAAACCGTTTTCAAAACGGGCCGGTGTGATAAAGGGTTCCGATCGGAAATGAGCCGCTTTGTCCGGGCTATTCTTCAGGGAGACCGTCCGGCGATCTCCTTCGAAGAGATCGAGGCCGTCACCCGGGCCTGCTTCTTGGCGATGAAGAGCCAGAGCACGGGGCGGGTTTACGCGGTCCGGCGCTCGGCGACCGATGCGAATTCAGCGGGGGATGATACCTGAATGGATCTCCAGTGGTACATCCGGCGATTCAGAGTGATGGACGCGTCCGAAATCGTCCACCGATTTGGGGAACAATGGTCTCTGAAACGGTTGCAGGTCCAATATCGCCGGCGGCCGGCCGCCGGACATCCTGATGATGACTGGAAACGATTTGAGTTTTGCAAAGGCTCTGAATCAAGGCTTCCGCTGTCTTCCGAATTCTCACGGCCGGTTGGGGACGATCCGCAAGAAGCGGGAGATTTTCTGGACGGAAAAGTAAAGGCGTCGGGCTTTGACTGGACCTGGCGGCCGGGAGCCGATGTCTGGCATGAGGCCCCGGACACGGGACGAATCTGGCCGCAGACCTTTTTCGGATCCATTCCCTACAGGAGCGGGAACCCTTATGGAGACGTCCGCATCGCTTGGGAACCTTCCCGCTTGCAGCATCTTATTCCCTTGGCGCTGCTGGCCGACCGTGCCGAGCCCGAAATCGGAGATCGAGCGGCCCGCCTCCTCGAGGAACAATTCCTCTCCTGGGTCGAGGCCAATCCTTTCATGAAAGGGATCCACTATATTTCCAGCATGGAATGCGGCCTGCGGATTCTGGCGGCCTGTCATGCGCTGGATATCGGCCGGCGGAAGCTGAGCCAGCCCGATCGCGTCTGGCCGGCGCTGTTGGATCTGGTGAAGGGACATGCGGGATTGATTTTCCAGAGGCCCTCCCTTTATTCCTCGTCGGGAAACCATACGATCGCGGAGTCGGCCGCGCTCGTTTATGCGGGGGTTCTCTTCCCCGAGTTCCGAGGAGCCCAAGCCTGGAAGAAACAGGGACTCTCGATTTTGGAGCGGGAGGCCGATCGTCAAATCCTGCCGGACGGGGGCGGAATCGAGCAGGCGTTCGGGTATCAACGCTTTATCGTCGATCTCTACGGGATCGTGATCGGGTTGTTGCAACACTTCAAGCAAGCCGTTCCTCCGGCGGTCCGGGATGCGCACCGGCGCGGCCGATCGTTTCTCAACGCTTTTGCGGAAACTTCCGATCCTTGGCCCTCGATTGGAGACGGAGACAACGGGTATGCGCTTTCTCCCCTCTTGCAGCCGCCCTGCGAGGAAAGGCAAAGGCCGCCGGTCCTCACCACTTTTGAGGAGGCGGGCTATTCCGTCATTCGGAGCGGTGCGGAGGAGCAAGCGCTTCTCATCTTTGACCACGGGCCGCTGGGGATGCCTCCTTCCTACGGACATGGCCACGCCGACGCCCTGTCCGTCCTGTTCCGGTCGGGGAAGCAGGAAATCCTGGCCGACTCCGGGACGTATACCTACACCGGCGACACGCGCTGGAGGTCGTATTTTCGCGGGACAAGCGCCCATAACACCGTGACGGTGGACGGGTTGGATCAGGCGGTTCAGGAAACCCCTTTTATGTGGTCTCACCCTTTTCAAAGCCGATTGATCCGCCGAGAGAAGGCCGGGGACGGAGAAATTCGCCTGTTGGCCTCTCACGATGGTTATCATCGGCTGAAATGGGGCGTTGAACACCGGCGCGCGGTGATCCATCGTCCCCCGGGTTTGTGGCTGATCGTCGACCGTCTGACCGGCGAAGGGGTCCACACTCTGGACCTCCGCTGGCACTGCGGGATTTTGCCGGTCCCATATGGCGACGGGTTCCTTTTGACCGCCCGCGGTCGGGATTTCAGTCTCGTCGTCGAAGGCGGGGAAATTTCGCTTCATTCCGGAGAAGAGGATCCGGTCTCGGGTTGGAAATCGGACCGATACGGAAGCAAAGAGCCGATCACGACCCTGAGGGCGCGATACCATGGGGGGCTTCCCCACGGCTTCATGACGCAGATCCGGACGGGATCGGAGCCTTCGATGCCGTCGAAGGCGGAACGTTCATTGATCGAAGGGTGGATGGATGAAGCCCAAACGAATCGAGTTGCTCGGCGTGCCGGTGGACTGCGTTAACATGTCGCAGGCCTTAAGCGCCGTGGAGGAGATGATGCGGGACGATCGGCCCGGGATGGTGGTCGCGGTGAATCCCGAGAAGGTGATCAAGGCGAGAAAGAATCCGGCGCTCCTGGCCCAGCTTCGGGAGGCCCGCCTGTTGATTCCGGACGGGATCGGCGTGGTGATGGCGGCGCGCCTTCTGGGCTTGGGGAAGATGGAACGGGTGCCGGGTTCCGAGTTGATGCCGGCCATCTGCGAGCGGGCCGCGCGAAAACAGTATCGGATTTTTCTTTTCGGGGCCGGCCCGGAGGTCAACCGGGACGTGATGGAGGCGCTGCGTCGGCGCTTTCCGGGCCTTCGGATTGTAGGGGGGCAGCACGGCTATCTCAAAGAGAACGAGATGCCCTTCTTGATCGATCGCATCAATGCTTCGGGAGCGGATGTGCTTTTCATCGCCTTGGGCAGCCCCAAGCAAGAGCTTTGGCTGGAGCAATATCTCCCCCGGCTCAAGGTCAAAGTGTGCCAGGGAGTGGGCGGAACGTTCGACGTGCTGTCCGGACGGGTGAAGCGCGCGCCCATGTTCATCCGTAAGATGCACCTCGAATGGCTTTATCGCTTGCTCTCCGAACCGAGGCGTCTGTTGCGGCAGACCGCGCTGCCCCGATTCGCCGCGCGGGTGTTCTGGCAATTTGTGATCGGGTGACGGACGGACGATGGAATTCGTATCGACCAGCGTTGCGGAAATCCTGTTCAAGCGCCGGTTTTGGCCGATGGCGGCTCTTCCCGTTCTCCTGCTGGGGATTATCTATCACCAGGGAATCGCTTATATGGTGAAAATGTGGTACGTCGATGAAAATTACGGCTACGGCTTCTTTGTTCCGCTGATCTCCCTCTACCTGATCTGGCAACGGCGCGAGAGGCTGCGGACGATGGGCCGGGTCGGAACCTGGTGGGGGCTCCCGCTCGTGCTGGCCGGTTTGGGGCTTTATTTTATCGGGGAACTTTCCACCCTCTATGTTCTGGTCCACCTTTCGCTTTTTTTGGTTGTGATCGGGCTGTTGCTCTCGACCCTCGGGGGACGCGGCGTGAAAGAGATCGCCTTCCCCGTTTTTTTTCTCCTGACCATGATTCCTCTTCCCGACTTCCTCTACCAGGGTTTTTCAGCCCGCTTGCAGCTGATTTCTTCCGGACTCGGGGTGGGAATATTAAAACTGATGGGAGTGACGGCCTTTCGGGAAGGAAACGTGATCGACCTCGGACCGATTCAGCTGCAGGTTGCGGAGGCCTGCAGCGGTTTGAGATATCTTTTCCCTCTGTCCACGCTGGCCTTGGTCTGCGCCTATCTCTACCGGGAGACCCGCTGGAAGCGGGCGTTCCTTTTTTTGTCGAGTTTTCCGATCGCTATTTTTCTTAACGGGTTTCGAATCGGCGCGACCGGTCTGCTGGTCGATCATTATGGACGAGGTCCTGCGGAAGGATTTTTCCACAGTTTCTCGGGTTGGCTCCTCTTTGTCTGCAGTCTTCTGATTCTGTTCGGTGAAATGTGGATCCTCGGCCGGATCGGCGCGCGGGGGAAACGGCGTTCCCTGGCCGAGTGGTTCGGTCCTCCGCCGGTGAAAGCGGAAGCCGTCGGAAAAGAGGGCGCGCTTTCCCGGACGCCGGTCTCGTTGTTGTCCTCCCCCGCCTACCTCGTGTCCCTGGCTCTTTTCGTGCCGGTGATCATGGCCTCGACCCAGCTCGTGTCGGGAGAAGAGATTCCGCCTTCTCGGGCGACGTTTTCCGACTTCCCGATGAAATTGGGAAGCTGGGCGGGAAACAGTTACCCGATGGAGGAGGAATACGTAAAAGCCCTCCGGTTTGACGACTACCTCCTCGCGGACTATCGGGGCCCCGTCGGTCCGCCCGTTAATCTTTACATCGCTTACTATCGATCGCAGAAGAAAGGTCAATCGGCCCATTCCCCCCGGACCTGCATTCCCGGAGGGGGCTGGGAGATTACCGCCTTGGAGGAGAGGAGGATCGATGCGGCGCGGGCGGGGGAAAATTTGACGGTCAACCGCGCGGTCATCCAAAGGGGAACCGAGAAGCAGGTCGTTTATTACTGGTTTCAGCAGCGGGGAAGAATTCTGACCGACGAGTATCGGGTCAAGTTCTATCTTTTCTGGGATGCCTTAACGAAAAACAGAACCGACGGGGCCCTGATCCGTTTGACGGCTCCCGTAGCCAAAGGGACGAGCGACTCGGACGCCGACCGTCTTCTAGCGGAATTTACGCGGGAGATCCGTCCGCTTTTGGGCCGGTTCATTCCGCATTGAAAATGGAAATGACGCTCTTTTACGCTTTCGTGAGTTCGTTGCTGATCTGCATCGCGTTGATCCCCCCGCTCATGCGATGGGCGGGCCCCTTTCATCTACTGGACATGCCCGGCGATCGGAAGATGCACGACGCGCCGGTCGTGCGGGTGGGGGGGATTGCGTTTGCCGCCGGCGCCTTGACATCGATTCTTATCTTTGCGCCGATGGATCGGGAGGCTTTTTCGTATCTGATGGGCGCGGTGGTCATTCTTTTTTTCGGGGTGTGGGACGACCGCGCGAGTCTCGGTTTCAAGTCGAAGTTTCTGGTGCAACTGTTGGCGATCCTGATCGCGGTGGGATACGGAGGCATCCGGTTGAAAAGCATCCCTTTTCTGGATGGGACGGGTTTCCTGCCGTGGCTGGCCGCCCCGTTGACGGTCGTGGCGTTGCTGGGCATCACGAACGCCATCAATCTGTCGGACGGACTGGACGGCCTGGCCGGGGGACTTTGTCTCCTCAGCTTCGCGGGGCTGGCCTACCTGGCCTACCTTTCGGGAGACCCCGTTGTGATGATCATTTCGTTCTCCGTGCTCGGCAGCGTTCTGGGATTTTTGCGCTTCAATACCTATCCGGCGCAGATTTTCATGGGGGACGGCGGGAGTCAATTCCTCGGGTTTTCCGCGGGCGTTTCCGCCGTTATGCTGAGCGATCCCTCTCGATCGCCGTTCAGCCCGGTTCTGGCCCTTCTCATTATCGGTTTGCCGGTGCTGGATACGCTCATGGTGATGGGCCACCGCCTTGCCGCGGGTCGGTCCCCCTTTCTCCCGGATAAAAATCATATCCACCACAAGCTTTTATCGGTCGGATTTTTCCATCACGAGGCCGTCGTGATTATTTACGTCCTTCAGGCGACGATGATCGGCCTGGCCTACCTGATGCGCTGGCATGACGACGCCGAGTTGTTGGCCGTGTATGGTTTTTTTGCGGTGCTTGTTTTTGTTTTTTCCGCGCTGGTGGCACACGGTCGACTCCATTGGGGGCGGCCGGCCCGGGACCGTTCGATTTCGGTGCTCCTGATGCGACGAATCAAGGAGTCGCGTTTTCTGGCGGAAATCCCCTTTTGGTTTTTGGGGACGGGGGTGCTTCTTTTTTTGGGATTGGGCGCTTTTGTCCCCCATCAGATCCCGGCCGATTTCGGATTATTTGCGGTCCTGTTGTTCGGCCTTTTACTCGGCGGCTTCCTGACCTTCCGCCGGGCGATCCCGCTTCTGATCCGTCTGGGCTTGTATGTGGTGGGTTCATTTTTGATTTACCTGAGCGAGCGGGGTTTCCCCGCCGCCGGCCGCTCGCTCCATACGACGGTGAACCTTTTCTTCGTGTTGATGGCGGTGTCGGTCCTGATCGCCATTCAACTGAATCGGGAGGCCTCTTTCCGGGTCACGCCGCTCGATTTTCTCGTCTTGCTGGTCGCGATGATCATCCCGAGCCTCTCCGATATGCGCCTGGGCGAGATCCTTCTCGGCCTGCTCGTGTTGAAACTTGTCGTCCTTTTTTTTGCGTATGAGCTGCTTCTGGTCAAGCTTTCGAATCGGTTGAACCTGTTGGGCATGGTGGTGCTCTGGTCTCTGATGATTCTTGGGGTCCGGGCCTGGGCAACGTAGAAGGGGATTGGGTGTGGCGTATTTTGTGGAACGAGGGAGCGAGACGATGCGAATGAAAATCTGGACGGCGGTCCCGCTGCTGATCCTGGCGGCTGTCGTCGGGTGCGGCAGCCCGGAGGCCCGAAAGGCCGAATACACGGCGCGGGCGAAGCAGTACATGCAGGATGGAAACTGGCCGAAGGCCCGCGTGGCGCTGCGCAATGTCTTAAAGATTGATCCCAAGGATCCCGACGCCTATTTCATGTATGCCCAGGTGGAAGAAAAAGAAAAAAACTGGCAGGAGGCGTTCGGCTACTATCTCCGGGTCGTGGAAATCAATCCGGATCACCGCGAGACCTTGATCCAACTGGGGCGATACTATCTGGATGCCGGAATGTCGGACAAGGTCGCGGAGATGGCGGATAGGGTGTTGAAAAAATATCCCGGCGATGCCCAGGCCGAGATCCTGAAAGCGGCTCTTATGGTGCGCGACGGGAAGGTGGGGGAGGCGATCAGGGCGACCGAAGACGTGCTGCGGCTTCATCCCAAGGAGCCGGATGCGGCCAGCCTGTTGGCGGCCCTCTATGCCCGTCAACAGCGGCCGGAAGAGGCCGAGAAAATTTTACGAAGGGCGGTTGAAGCGAATCCCAACAACATCGTCCTGCTCAGCAACCTTGGGAACATCCTGGTCCATCTGGATAAAAAAGACGAGGCGGAGCCTCTTTTTCAAAGAATGGTCGAGGTGGAACCGCATGTTTTTGAACACCGCTTAAGACTGGCGGGGTTCTACGAACAATACCATGAGTTGGACAAGGCCGAAACGACCTTGAGAAAAGCGATCCGTCTGGATCCGGACAACGATCAGGGCTGGCTGGGCCTTGCCGAGTTTGTGACCGCCCACAAAGGGATCAAAGAAGGCGAAGCGGTTCTTCTGGAAGCGATCAAAAAATCGGGCGAGGCCGCCAAGTTTCAGTTTGCCTTGGGACAGCTATACCAAAAAGCCCATGAGCCCGATGAAGCCCGGAAAGTCTACGAACGGATCGCGGACGACCAGGAAGATCGTCCCCAAGGGCTCGACGCCCGGGTGAAACTGGCCGAATTGGATTTCGCCGAAGGAAAACGGGACGCGGCGGATAAGCGCCTGCAGGAAGTGTTGAAGAAAAATACCCGCTCATCTGACGCCCTGCTTTTGGAAGGCAAGATCTCGCTGCTCGACGGAGAAGGCCGGGACGCCGTTCAGGCCTTCCGGAGCGTGCTCAAGGATCAGCCCGAAAGGGCGGATGTCCATGTCTTGTTAGGACAGGCCTACCTGCTGGCGGGCGAGGAGCACCTGGGCCGTGAAAGCTTGGAGAAAGGCGTTGCATTGGATGGCCGGCAGTTTGACGCCCGTCGGGCCCTGGCCCGCTTGGATGCCGCAGAGGGAAACCGCGAGGCCGCCCGCGGACGCCTGGAAGCGATCCTCAAAGAGCTTCCGAACGACATTGAAACCTTGGGAATGATGTTGACCCTGCAAATGGGGGACCAGGAATGGCGCGGCGCCGAGGCGACACTCACCCGGATTCAAGCGGCCGGCGGCGACCCTTTCCCGGGGGACATGGCGGAGGGAAATCTTGGCCAGGCGCGCAAGCAATGGGAGAGAGCGACCAAGGCCTATGAACGCGCCATGAGCCTTCGACCGGACGCACCCGAACCTTTGTTTGCACGGATGCAGGTCGAGCTGGCCCAGGGGAAAAAGCAAGAAGGCATCGATCGACTTCGGAAGTTGATTTCCGCTCATCCCGAACAACCCTACGCCCATGGAATGTTGGGTGAGATTTTAGTGTTGCAGAAGGATCAGACCGGAGCGGAGCACGAGTTTTTAGAAGGGATCCGGATCAAACCGGATTGGGTCACCCCTTGGATCGACCTGTCGAACTTGAAGCTTCTTCAAGCCCGGCCGTCCGAGGCGGCGCAGGTCCTGGAAAAAGGTCTTCAAGCGAATCCGAAATCGGAACAGCTCCAAGTGCTCCTCGCTTCGGCCCAAACGCAGATCGGACAAACCGACCGGGCGATTCAACTCTACGAAAAAGTCCTGGAAAAGAACCCCAAAGCCCTGGTGGCCGCCAACAATTTGGCCTCGTTGCTGACGGAGCGCCGCGGAGACTCTCAGAGTCTGGATCGCGCGCTCGCATTAAGCCGGGACTTCGAGAAGAATGCCCCCAATCCGCTTTTTTTGGATACCTTGGGATGGGTCTACGTGAAAATGGGCCGGGTTGAGGACGGAGTACGGGTGTTTCAAAAGATCGAAACAAGGATGCCCGATCGTCCGATCCTCTATTACCATCTCGGGATGGCGTATTACAAAGCGGGAAATGAGGATAAAGCCAAGCGGTATCTGGCCAAGGCGGTTCATGCCGCCCGGTCTTTTCCCGGCATCGAGGAGGCCCGGACGACGCTGGCCCAGATCAAAGGATGAGGACAAAGCGGGGGAGTGACGTTTGAGAGGGCTGGAAACCATAGGGGTCATCGTTGCATCGGTGGCGTTGAGCCTTCTTCCGATCCTGGCGGGCGCCGAATCGGATGCGGGGGTGGTTTCCGCAAAATCGGAGTACCGCCTGGGACCGGAGGATGTGCTGCAGATTTCCGTTTGGAAGGACGAAAGCCTGACCCGGGAGGCGCTGGTTCGGCCGGACGGGATGATTTCGTTTCCGCTCATCGGGGAGGTGCAGGCCGAGGGAAGGACCGCCGAGGAACTCCAAAAGGATATCCGGGAGCGTCTTTCACCGTTCATCCCCGACCCGACCGTCTCGGTCGCCGTGACCAAGGTGAACAGCTATAAAATATACGTGGTCGGAAAAGTAAATCGCCCCGGGGAATACCTGGTCGGTCATTACACCAATGTCATGCAGGCCCTCAGTCTGGCGGGGGGCATGACGCCGTTCGCCTCGGAAAACGGGATCGAGGTCCTCCACTCGGAACCGGGGGGGCAGCGGACTTTTTCCTTCCGCTACGGCGACATCAAGAAAGGGAAGCACTTGGAGCAGAACATCCTCCTTCAAAGGGGGGACGTGATCGTGGTGCCGTGAAGAAGTCGAGGAGAACACCGGATGGCACGACGCCCGGTTCTTAATTCATCATGCGGCCGCTCTGGAGAAGATCGGGTGGATGGGTTCTGGCGGTTTTGCTTGTTTTTTCTAAGGAGGCGGCCGCGGCCGAATGGTCGATGGAACCCTCGGTGAGCCTGAACGGGGCATACGACGATAACCCCCTGTTGCTTCCCGTTCGTCATCCGGCGACGGGGAGCACGTTATCCCCAAGTTTAAATCTCGGGGTGCGCACGGAGCCGTTCGAGCTTCAAGGGAATCTTTTGGTGAATCTCACGCGCTATTTTACACAAAAGGATTTGGACACGACCGATCAGTACTACACCGTCTCAAGCCGTTATCAAATGGAGCGAAACAGCTTGGAATTACAAAGTTCGTACACGCGCGATCTGACCTTGACGAGCGAACTGATCGAAACCGGCCAGGTGCTCAATCGGTCGCGACGCGACCTGTTCACCTTGAATCCCAAATGGATCGGTTCCCTGACTGAAAATTTCACGCTCCATGCCGAGTACGATTTCTCCGACGCCCTTTACGCGAGTCCGAGTCTGGTCGACTACCAGACCCACCTGGGAACGGTCCAGGCGGTGTACCAGAGCTCCGAGCGGGATCAAGCCACCGTGAGTTCTTATTATTCGACCTACCAGGCGCTGACGGCGGACTTCCGGTCGTTGGAATACGGCGCCAAGGCGGGTTTGACGCATCGTTTTTCCGAGACGTTTCACGGGGACGCGACGGCGGGGATCCGCAGCACGACATCGATCTATCAAACAACCCTTTCCGAACGGCGGGATCGCGGACGGGGATGGGTGGGCCAGATCGATCTTGAGAAGGAATTCGAGACCGTCCATGTTCAAAGCGGGTTCAGCCGGGAAACCCACCCGAGCGGCATCGGATACCTGGTCGAAGTCAATCATCTTAATTTTTTGTTTAGAAAAACGATGACGACAAAACTGACCGCCTCTTTGGCCGTCGACTCTTACCTGAGCCGGCCGCTTCGGACGGATCGGCTGGTCCCGAACAGCCGCTACGATAAGATCGAGCAACGCTGGGATTGGCAGTGGGCCGAACGCTGGTCCTCGGGGGTTTCTTACCGTTATGCCGAACAGGCGGTTTATAACGCGCCCGGCCGGGCGATTTCCAATGCCGTTTTTCTGATCACGACGTACAACGGGCCTCGGATGGCGATTTCCCGGTAAGGACAGGGCCCTGACGCAGTCCGGTGAAAAGAGCATGAAAGGGTTTACGTTCGATGGATGATCAGAAGAAAGACCTCCGAGAATATCTGGACCTTTTTCAGAGGAGAAAAATTCAAATTTTAGCGCCCACGGCGGTGCTCTTTATCCTGGGCATCCTGGTGGCGTTCCTTTTGCCGTCCGCCTATCGCTCCACGGCCACCATTCTGATCGAGGAACAGGAGGTCCCCACGGATCTGGTGCGATCCACCGTAACCAGCTATGCCGATCAGCGCATCGAAACCATCAAACACCAAGTCATGACCCGCTCCAACCTCTGGAAGATCGTGGAACAATACGGGCTTTATTCCGGCCTGCGCCGGCGCAGCACGACGGAAGACGTGCTGGAGCGTTTCGTGGACGACATCAAAATCGAGGTGATCAGCGCGGAGGTCGTGGACCGCCGCACCGGCCAGCCGACGCACGCCACCATCGCGTTCACCCTGGCGTATGACGGGGAAACCCCGGAATTGGCCCAGAAGGTCGCCAACGAGCTGACCAGTCTTTTCTTGTCCGAGAATCTGAAAACCCGTGAACGCAACGCCCAGGAAACGACGGTGTTTCTCAAAGGCCAGGCCCAACGACTCTCCGGCCATATTAAGGAACTGGAAAAAAAGATTTCGGTCTTCAAGGAACGCGCCCAGGGGGCCTTGCCCGAACTGACGCAGCTGAACATGCAGTTGTTGAATCAGGTCGACCAGGAGCTGATCAATGTGGATCAACAAGTCCGTTCGCTCGAAGAAAAGAAGATTTCTCTCGAAGGACAATTGGCGACCCTGAAACCCAACACGCCGATCATCACCGCCTCCGGGGAACGCATCCTGGACCGGGAAGAAAGGCTTAAAGCCCTGCGGGCTCAGTATGCGAGCAGCGCGTCCTATTTATCGGCGCAGCATCCCGATGTGATCAAGATGAAGCGGGAGATCGATGCGCTCGAGAAAGAGGTCGGAAAGGGAAGCGACGCGGACGAACTTTCCAAACAGATCACCGACGCCCGTGCGAACCTGTCCGGCCTTTTGGAGCGGTATGGGGAAGACCATCCCGATGTCGTCCGCTACCGAAAGATCATCGCCTCCCTTGAAAAAGAGATCGCCCAGGCGAAGACGACGCCGGAAGAACCGGCGGCGGTTCCGCCCGAAAACCCGGCCTACATCCTGACCCAATCCCAACTTTCATCGGCCATACACGATTTGGACGCGATGAAGGCCACGCGGGCGGAAATGAAAGCCCGCGCCCAGGAACTTTCGCATCGGCTGGAGGAAACTCCCATGATCGAGCAGGTGTACCTGGACCTGACCCGCGACCGGGATAACTCCGTCGAGAAATACCGTGAGATCCGGTCCAAATTGGTGGAAGCCCAGGTCTCGGAGGTTTTGGAAGACCAGCGCAAAGGGGAGCGTTTTTCCCTGATCGATCCCCCGGCCCTTCCCGAAAAACCGGAAAAGCCGAAACGGCCCGTCATCGTTTTTCTCAGTCTCGTGCTGGCCGCCGCCGGCGGCATCGGCTACGGAGCGGCGGCGGAAAGTCTCGACCATTCCGTCCATACCGCGCAGACGCTGGGCACGGTAAGTCAGGCGCCCCCGCTGGCGGTCATTCCCTACATGCCCAATACGGAAGACCGGAAACGGTCCCTTCGGATCAAAAGACGGCTGATCGGAGGAAGCATCGGTCTTCTGGTTATTTCGTTGATGACGATTCATCTCCTATGGGTTCCCCTGGATGTCCTCTGGTTCGTCGTTCTGCGGAAGCTTGGGGTCGGATAAAGGCATCGGAGTGAATATGGACAAGATACAGCTCGCACTCGATCGAGTGAAAGAGAAACGAGAAAAAGAGGGGCCCTCGACCCTTACCGGCCCCCCGTATTCGCCGGTAAGATCCTCGGAACGCATCATCTATACCCGGACGCGTTCGGTGGAGGTGCCGCTCTCCCATATGCGGGAGCGGCGGATCCTCGCGGCCTTTGAAGAGAACGAGTTTGTCCATGCCTATAAAATTCTTCGGACACAGGTCCTTCATCGGATGCGGGAAAACGGCTGGAGTATGCTCGGGGTGACGAGTCCGGGAGAGGGCGAAGGGAAAACGGTGACGGCGATCAACCTGGCGATCAGTCTGGCGATGGAGGCGGGTCAGACGGTTCTCCTGGTCGACGCGGATTTGCGAAACCCGGGCGTGCACGGCGTCCTCGGAATCGGGCCGGACCGGGGGCTGGCCGAATATCTGCTGGACGATATTCCCGTCGAGTCGCTCCTGGTCCATCCGGGTCTCGGACGTCTCGTTCTCCTCCCGGGGGGGCGGAAAATTCATGATTCGACCGAACGGCTCACGTCGCCGAAGATGACCGCCCTGGTGGCGGAGTTAAAGCACCGCTACCCGGAAAGGCTGGTCCTCTTCGATCTCCCCCCGCTCCTCCGGTCGGCCGATGTGTTGGCCTTTTCTCCCTACCTCGACGCCTTGTTGTTGGTCGTCGAGGCGGGGCGGACCAAGAGGGAGGAAATCGAAAAAGCATTGCATCTGATCAAAGAAGTTCCCTTGATCGGAACGGTCTTGAATAAAAGCTAGGAACAACCAACGGGATGTGGCCCGGTTGTCCATCCATGCGTTCCCGAGGTCAGGAGGATTATGTACGAATCGTTTTACGGATTTCGCGAGAAACCGTTTTCTCTTATTCCGGATCCCGAGTTCTTTTACCGCAGTTCCAACCATCGCGCGGCTCTGAGTTTGTTGGAATACGGCCTCTTTAATCGATCCGGGTTCATCGTCATTACCGGCGAGATCGGGACCGGCAAAAGCCTGCTGTTGCGCAAGATGATGGGCGAAGCCGGACAGGAGCTCACCATCGGTCTGATCTCGAACACCCATGGCAACTTTCAGAGCCTGATGCCGTGGATGATGGGGATCTTTAATCTGCGGCCCCGGAGCCGGGATCAGGCATCCGTCCACCGAAAATTTGCGGAGTTCTTGGACCGGGAACATGCCCTGAAACGCCGGGTGGTCCTGGTCGTGGACGAGGCTCAGAATCTGGAACCCTCCATGCTGGAGGAACTGAGGCTGTTGTCGAACATGAATTCCGGCAAGGACCCGATTCTGCAGATCGTTCTTTCCGGGCAGCCCGGCCTCCGGGATCTCTTGCGCCGGTCCGACATGATCCAGTTCGCTCAGCGGATCGACGCGGAGTATCACCTGGAACCGATGAATGCGGAAGAAACCGATCGGTATATCCATCATCGCGTGAAAACCGCCGGGAGAGAAATTCCGCTGTTCGAAGAGGAGGCGTTTTCCCTGATCTATCGCATTTCGGGGGGCGTTCCTCGCTTGATCAATCAGGCCTGCGAACGTTCTCTTGTTTACGGATTCGCGGAACAGGCCGAGAGGATTTCGGCCCGGCTGGTGGCCGAGGCGGCTTCGGACCGGATCGCGGGGAGAATCATTCCCTTTGTCAAAGATAGCGGTCTAACCTCCTTTCTGAATGGAAGAGAGCGCCCGGTTCGGGATCAGGAGGGGAACGGCGAATGGCCGACTCATCGGTCGGAACGGTCCGGGTCGGCCGAGGCTTCGGGAAAAGCTTCCGGCATGGCCTACCAAAAAGGGATGGAATTGAAGGAAGCGGGCCGGCGGGACGAGGCCGTTCCCTTCTTTGAAAAAGCCGCGGAGGACCCGGCCTATTGGATGAAGGCCTCGTTCCTGGCCGGCCTTTGCCACCGGGAGGCGGGTCGAAGCGACGAGGCCCTGAAATTATTCAGAAGAGCCTTGTCGGATTATTCCGCGCCCGGCCGGGAGGTCATTCGTGTGCGTTATGAAATGGGATGCGTTCTGGAAGAGCAGGGGAAGATCGAAGAAGCTCTGGATTGTTTTCAGCGGGTGCGATTCATGGAACGCGGTTTTGGCGATGTGGCCGACCGCATCGAGCGGTTGACGGAATCCATGACGCTTCGTCAATCCCGGCTCGTGCGATTCCGGAAGCGGCTGAAAGGGCTCGCGCGCGCTCTTCTTGCGATCTTCAACGGGAGTTTACAGAAATTTAATCAATTCTTGATATCCAGATAATCTAAAGAGAGCACGATTCCGCCATTCGGAAACGGGCTCGAGTATAAAAGGGAGAAGGGGAAAAATGTTCACTAAAACGATCCTCGCCGCCGTTTCGCTGGCGGCCTGCTGCGCGCTGTTTTTCCCCCTGGGTGGGTGCGGCTCCGATGAACAAGTTCCCTCCGGTGCCGTCGTCCGACAGGATTCCGTCCGAGTAGGGCGCAATCCGGGCGGGTATGCCCAGGATCAACGCGGCGCGCTTTCACCATCGGCCGGGGGCCGGCAGAATTCCGGGCCGGCGGGTCCCGTTCCGGACGGGTATGCCCGGAATCAAGACAGCGCGATTCCTCCATCCGCGGCCGTCCAACAGATTCTTTTGCGTCATGCCCCGTACCTGTCGGATCTGAACAGTCCGGGTGACGCCGCCGATCACCGGGACGAGGAGCGGTCTCAACGGCAAGAGGTTTTGAATAGAATTTTAAACGAACCGGATCCGGAGACCCGCCGTATCCTGATCGCCTGGCTGAAACCCGTGGTCGAGGCGGATCCCGAAGCGATGCAGATTCTCAAAGAACTCCAAGAGACCGACAATCTTCCAGGCGCGGAGGCCGGGCCTTCCGACGGAGAGACCGGAGGTTGAAAGGTCTCCTGCCGATCATTTGGTTGCTTTGTTTCCTCTTCTCCGGATCCCATTCGGCATGGTGCGCGGACGAGGGGACGGGGGAAGCGGCGCCCGCGCCCCAGGAAGCGCCCAAACCGCCGCAAGAGACGCAAGGACAGGCGCCCAATGAGCCGGCGGCACAGGCACCCCCGGTCCAAAATCCCGCGGAGATCACCTTTGCCGTTACCGACTATCAGGTCGATGGCAATTCGGTTCTGCCTTCGGAGAGAGTCAAAGCGATCGTTTCGAATTATTTGGGGCCGAAACAGCGCATGATGGATGTGGAATCGGCCCGTTCCGCGCTGGAGAAGGCTTATCGCGAAGCCGGGTACCCCACCGTGATCGTGACCGTCCCGCAGCAGACCATCGAAAACGGGGTCGTTCGTCTCACGGTGATCGAAAGCAGGCTGGGCGAGATTCGTGTGGTCGGGAACCGGTATTTTTCCAAGAAGACGATTTTCGAGAGGCTGCCCTCTTTAAAAGAGAACATCTTGATTTATGAGCCGACGTTCCTGAGGGAATTGAATATGGCCAACTCCAATCCGGACCTGCAAATCACACCGGCTCTCGTGCTCGGGCAGAAACCCGGAACCGTCGATCTCGAATTGGCGGTCAAGGATCGGCTTCCGCTTCATGAAAGTATTGAATGGAACAATCAGGGGACGCCCGACACGCCGGAACAGCGCCTGAACGGCGCGATCCAATATACGAACCTCTTTAACCGGGACCAGATCCTGACCTTTCAGACGACTCAAACGCCCCAGGATTGGGGACGGGTTCGGGTTTACGGATTGAGCTATGTCGTACCATTGAAACAGTCCGGTCGAACGGCTGTTTTTTATGGCGCACTCTCCCAAAGCAAGTCGCAGTTATCCGCCGGAACCGTGTCAACCTCATCGGGAAATATCAACATCCCCGGGAATGCCGACATCGGGGGGACCCGGTATGTCATTCCACTCGATACCGGCACAAAATTGTCCGAGCAAATCATCCTGGGTCTTGATTATAAACATTTGGATAAGAGCACGGCCAGCTTTCCTGGTGGGTTGGGGACGGCGGTCGTAAGCGATCGGGTCAATTATGCGCCCCTCTCGATCAACGATACGCTGGTTTATCCTGACGATGTGGGAACGATGAAGATTTCCTTAACGGCCAAAGGATATGTGGCGGGGATGGTGCCGGGGGGAGGCAATGAGGATTTCGGAGGCGATCCATCGGATCGCATCAACCATCCCGGCAACCGCGAGGGTTCGACCGGGACTTTTCTCATCCTTCAGGGAGGTCTGGAGCGGTTGCAGGATCTCCCAAAGGGATCCGCTCTGTCCTTGAAGGCCGACGGGCAGTGGGCGAACGGGCCCTTGATACCGGCCGAAGAATATTTTGCGGGAGGCGTGGACTCGGTGCGCGGTTATCTGGAAAGCGAGGCCTTGGGAGACGATGGCTTCCGCTGGACATTGGAATTTCTTTCTCCAACATTTCCGATCGTCCGTCCCAATCCTTATAAGGAGAGCCTGATGTTTACCGTATTCTACGATGAGGCCTACCTCCGTACCCTGAAGCCCCCTCCCGGTCAACTCAACCGTCAACAGCTTGCCGGCGCGGGTTTTGGCGTTCGGTTGAAAGTGACCGACTATTTTCAGGGACGCGTGGATTTTGCCCGGGCGCTCAAGGATGCCTCCGTTACCCGGGCCGGGGATTATTTTATTCATTTTTCTCTCAAAGTGATGTTTTAACACGTGGGGGTCTTCGCCATGAGGGGAATGCAAAATGTGGATTTTAGACGTACGGCCATGTCCGAAAACTGGATCCTCGTCTTCCTTCTATGCGCATCCCTGCTTTTTCCCGAAACGACCCTTGCGAATCCCTTGGGGCCGACCGTGGTGAACGGCGGGGCCGCAGTTTCAGGCGTCGGGACTTCGGTCGTGACCATCAATCAGACAACCCCCAAAGCAATTCTGAGCTGGCAGCAGTTCAATATCGCGCCCAATGAGGTCACCCGCTTCATTCAGCCGACGGCCCAGTCCATCGCGTTGAACCGGATCTTCGACGCAAATCCGAGCCAGATCTTCGGATCGCTTCAGGCCAACGGCTCCGTCATTCTTCTTAATCCCAACGGTGTGATGTTCGGCCCGAGCGCTCAGGTCAACGTGAACGGCTTGGTCGCGTCTTCTCTGAACCTGAGCGATGGGAATTTTCTCGCGGGAAAATATCTCTTCAACGGAACGGCCGCCGCCGGATCGGTGAAGAACGCGGGGACGATCGAAACCGGTTCGGGAGGGTACGTCTATCTTTTCGCGCCGAACGTGGAGAACAACGGTCTCATCCGGAGCCCGGAGGGACAGATCGTCCTGGCGGCCGGAACGGTGGCCTATCTGACGGACCGCCCGGACGGTCGGGGATTTCTGGTCCAGGTCAAAAATCCGACCGGGGAGGCGGTCAACCTCGAAGACCTGATTGCCGACGGAGGGAACGTTAACATCTATGCCCGCGTCATCAACCAGGAAGGGCTCATCCAGGCCGACAGCGTTCGTGAAAAGGAAGGGCGGATCGAACTTTTTGCAAGCGATGAGTTGACTCTGTCCGACGGCAGCGTCACATCGGCGAAAGGATCCGACGAGGGGGTATCAAACGGGGGCACGATCGTCGCGACGTCGGACAAAAGTCACGGAACGTCGCGGTTCGATCCGGGCGCCGTCATCGATGTTTCCGGCGGCGCGGGAGGGGGGGACGGCGGCTCGGCCGAACTGAGCGGTCACGACCTGACGCTGGGAGGAAGCGTTCGCGGCGGAGCGATTCCGGGATACGGCGGGGGCAAGTTTCTTCTGGACCCTTATGATCTCACGGTGACACAGGATGACTTCGACCCCTTCAGCGGTTTGACGGAACTGGATTTCCAGGCCGATCACGACATCAACGTGACGGGCGTCCTCACGGATCTGAGCGGCTGGTCCGTCGCGCCCGGGTCGCGGGGAAAAATCACCTTCACCGCGGGGAACGACCTCCGATTCAACGATACGCTCATCATCAATGATCCTTCCGGGCTGAACGGCGGAGCCCCCTGGAACATCTCGGCGACGGCCGGAAGGGATATTGTTCTTTCCAACTCGACCGTGGGGACGGGATACGGGGGCAGCATGACGATTCAGGCGGGCCGGAATATCATCGCGCCGAGCACCTTTGACAACTCTTTTCTGTTATACAGCGGTTTTCGTTTGGACACGGATGTACCCGGTACCTTGACGATCAGGGCCGGCGGCGATTTCCTGGGCGGGTTTCTTATGTCGAACGGTCAGGCCCATGTCACCGTGGGCGGAAATTTCGGCGCGGCCGATAACTATGTAAACCTGACGCTCGGGAAGGGGGAGGTGGATGTGACCGCAGGCCAGTCGGTTTATCTTGGGCTTGTCCAGGACAAGGGTCTGTCCGAAGGAGTCGATGGAAACTATGGGAACCGGGCGTTAACGGCCGATCCAAGCAATGCGGTGAGCCTTACCGCGACGAACGGGGACATCCATCTGCGGCCCCTCGTCACCGACGGAGAAAAAAGCCCGGAACTGGTTCAGTTGAGACAATATTATCCCGCTTCATTCAGTGCGACCGCGCCTCAAGGGAGCATCTTTGTCGAAGCCGGTCTCACGTTCTGGCCTTCTCCGACCGGCGGCCTTGACTTCTTTGCGCAAGATACGATTCAGGGCATCCCGGTCAATGGCATTCCTCCCACCCTGAAACTGGTTCCGGCCGATCCGAACGCCCTGCTCGGCCTGCAGGTCGGTGAGCTGACCCCGCTGTTGAACACGCCCGCCCCGAATGTTTCGAACGATGTGATTCCGGTTTCATTCAAGACGGCGACCGGGGATATCAATAATCTCACTCTGGATTTTTACAGCCCGACCCTGCGAAAACAGGTGACAGTGCAATCGGGAGCCGACATCACCAATTTCGTCGCGACGCTCTCGGTTCCCGACGGCGTCCAGGCGACGGTCGGCGCCGCGGGGAACATCGATATGACGCCGACCGGGGGGAGTGTCAGCGGGCTGCATTTCATCGGGACGGGCGGCGGGTTTGTGTCGGCCGGCGGGAACATTAATCTGGCGGATAGTCAGGGCATCGACCAGAGGTACACCAACATCCCGACCGACGATATTGTTCCAAAGGGTCTGCTGGAAATCGCGGTGGGCGGGAACCTTGAAATGACCCAGTCCCGGATCGTCACCTACAACGGAGCGGCGATCCAGGTCCACGGGCTCAACGGGCCGGACAGCCCCGTCGGCGGTAGCGTCGACATCGGCACCAACCAATCGTCCGGGGTTTCCCCGTTTGGCACGTATCTGGGCTTGATGACCCTTCGAGGAGGAGAGATCGATATTACCGCGACGGGCGACGTCAACGTCAATAAATCGAGAGTGGCCACGTTCGGCGGCGGAGACATCCATATCACTTCGACGGAAGGAAACATCAACGCCGGGAGCGGCGGCAAGGACGAACTGGTGGAGTTCATCTTTGTGGATGAACTGACGGATGATCAGGGGAACGTCATCAAAACATACTTGGATTACAAGGTTCCCGGGAGCGGGATATTTACGTTCAGTCCCTTGGATCCAAACCCGCTGCCTCCCTTCCCGCCTCCGCCCGCCCCGGTCATTCCTCTTCCTCCGACTCTGGTCGTGCCGCCGTTTACGTTTACGATGACACTCGGTCTGGAGTCGCTCCAGACGGAGATCTCAAAACAAACGATTCTCGGACACGACACGTCCGTCCTCGAAGCGGAATACAAGGCCGAATACAAGGCTGAATACCAGGCCCAGGTTCAACAGTACCAGGCCATGGTCGACAAAATTGTGGATCAACTCAACGCGGACTATACTACCCAGGTCGGAAAAGCCGTCCAGGCGGCGACGGCGGAGTACGAAAATATCAAGGCCGATTATATCAAGGACTTGAAACTCGGCGACATCGTCCTCGACGCGCCTTCGGGAAACGTGATCGTCCCGCCCGCCGGCATACGGGGCAGGACGATTACGATCGACGCGAAAAACCTGGACCTTCAGGGCGGGACGGTCCAGGGCGTCGTGACGGTCAACGTCGATCAAATCGTGGGGGATCAAACCGCGATTACGGGACCGGTCGGAGGGAGTGTGGGCGGGAATACGCTTGTTTCCTCTCCGCCCCCCGTCATTGTTCCAACCCCCCCGCCGACCGCGGTTCCGACCGTTCCATCGGGGGCGAACACCGGTTTGGGCGGTCTCACCGGCTCCACCGGATCGATCTCGACGACCTCGACGGCGGCGACCTCGACGGCAGTCGCATCGGCCCAGGATACCGTGACGGAAGCCGCGGCGACGGCGGGGTCGCAGGAGGAGGCGGATAACGGCAAGAAGCGGGACGACGGCCGGAAGGGGAAGCGGGGTCGGAATGTTTTCGAGACCCTTAGCTTTAAGAAGGGCGTCACCATTGAAGTGGATGTCGATGAAAATCAGAATTGAATCCGAACCGAGCGCCATCCCCGGCTGTGAGTCCGGGATCCTTCGACCGGACAACCCGAAACCATCAGGAATCGCTTAGGAGAGATCGATATGGGACATTTGGGAGGACTTGCTTTCAGTTTAAAGCACTCGACGCTCGAGGGGCAGATCATCATGATCGCCCTTTTGATCTTTTCATTGGTGAGCTGGACGGTCATCATTAATAAGTTCCGGCAGCTGAGAAAGACGCGGAGACGGAATGCCCAGTTTCTGTCTCTTTACTCCGCCGGAAATTCCGCTCTGGAGATATCCACCCAGGAAAAATCGCTGGAAGGATCATCCCTCTTCGATGTCTACCGGGAAGCCTGCGACGAGCTGAAGCGTCAGTTGAACAAATACGGAAACAAAATTCCTCTCCATGGAATGAGCGCGGTCCGCATCGCCATCGAGCGCGGGATGGGGGAAACCACCGTAAACCTGGAATCGGGCATGATCATTTTGGCGACGGCCATCAGCGGGGGTCCTTTTGTCGGATTGCTCGGAACGGTCTGGGGGGTCATGGATACCTTTGCGGGCATCGCGCGCAGCCAGCAGGCCAGCTTGACGGCCATGGCGCCGGGCGTATCGGCGGCCCTGATCAACACGGTGGTCGGTCTTTCAATCGCGATTCCCTCTCTTTTTTGCTACAACTATCTCGTCACCAAGATCCGGGAGATCACGATCGAGATGGATAATTTCGCCGCGCACCTGGACAATGTATTGGCCACCGAATATTTGAGCCATAAGATTACGGATGCGCCGCTTTCAACGGGAACGATGCCCGGTGTGGATTCGCAAACGGGTCAGCAGGGAGCCTATCCCCTGACCGGCACCGCGCACCCGGGAACCGTGTAGATAGTCCGTCGTGGAACGGGGAGGAGGACGATTATGAAACGATTTTCCAAATCCACTCACGGCGCGGTGGCCGAGTTGAATATCACGCCGCTGCTCGATCTGGCCTGGGTGTTACTGGTGGTCTTCATCCTGACGACAACGGCGGCGCTGCAGGGGATCGAGGTGCAGCTTCCGGAATCCTCGCCGAACGACACCACCATCGACGAGCACAAGGTGCGGGCGATTTCGATCAAAAAAACGGGGGATATATATCTCGACGACCAAAAAGTGGAGGTCGGAGAGCTCGAGGGAATTTTACGGGACCTCAAGAAGGCCAAGGGGAGTGAATTCCCCGTCATCATCCGCGGGGACGAGCACGTCGAGTACAAATACGTCGTCGCGGTATTGGACGCGTTGCAGAAAGTGCCCATCGAAGACGTGGGTCTGGCCACCAAACTCCTGAGCGACCCGGGGAGCTGACCCTGTGCCCGGATACGCCGGCTTCAAGAAGAAAAAAAGCAGGCTGGGGACCACCTTGATCATCGTGGCCGGTTTTCACCTGCTTTTGGCGGGAGGGCTGGTCTGGCTGGCCACCACGTCGCTCGGACAGGAACTCTTGGCGATTTATAAAATCAACATCCGGAATGTGAGGGAACCGGAGCCGCCGAAGCCCAAGCCGCCGGAGCCCGAACCCCCCAAACCCGAGCCACCGCCGCCCCCGCCCGCCGAGCCCGAGGCTGCTCCTCCGCCGGTGGAAGAGGCGAAAAGCGCTCCTCCTCCGCCCGTGGAACACGCCGCGCCGGTCCAACTGCCCGGGTTCGGAAATCCCTTTGCCTCCGGAAATGGAACGGGAGGGAAGTTTTCAGGATATGTCGATCTGATAACAAGCGAAATCCAGCGTTTGTATAAGCAACCCCCCGATCTACCGTCGAACTTGGCTCTGGCCGTTGTCTTTCAGCTTCAGGTGGACGATGAAGGGAAGCTCCTGAAATATCAGCTCTTGGATTCGTCGGGCAACCCAAAATTCGATCAGTCCGCCCTTCAAGCCATTTCCGAACTCAAGAAACTTCGGCCTCCTCCCACGGGCATGTCCAGGAAAATCGTCGTCAAATTTATCCCTCCCTCTTGATCGGCTCTTCAACCGCTGGTCAAAATTTACAAGGTTTAAACCGATCTTGATCTCCCCGTAATTTGACCCGCACCTTAACCATTCGCCCCGTTTGGGTTGACCATCGATCGTGCGAAGACCGGACCGGGGATCATGGCTTCGGGCGAAGAAGGAGGCGCTTGAGGCGTTCCTTTGGCGGCGTCGTTGATCAGGAGCGGCAGCACCGCGCCGGCGCCGATCACCGCTCCGTCAAGAAGCGAAATGGGGGTGAAGCCGAGCAAACTCCGCACGCCTGGAATGAGCAGCCCGATACCCTGCAGGAGCAGGGTCCCGCCGATCGAGAGCCATAAATAAGGGTTCGGGGGAAGGGGTGGGTGTCCTCCCCCGACGCCCGTCAGGAACAATCGGCTGTGATCGGAACGACAGCTCAACGCATGGAGGAGTTGGGCCGTAGACAGTCCCAGGAAGGCGAGTGTTCCGGCCTGAGCACCGGGGCCGTAGCGGGCCAATCCATAACCGTAGGCGCCCAGCACCCCCAGCGACATCATTCCCCCTTCGAAGGCGGTTCTCTTTAGATCGTCCGGCCCGATGATCGGCTGCTGCGAGGGTCGGGGCGGACGCTTCAACACGTCGGGCTCCGACGGTTCCAGCGCCAAAGCCATCGCCGGGAAAATCGGATTGACCCACAGAAACGGCGCGGGGTGTTCGAAATTCAGGGCGATTCCCGCGAACCTCACGATGATTTCCCCGACCGTCGTGGCCAGGAGATAGCGGGCGGATTTGCGGATGTTGTCGTAGAGGGTGCGTCCCTGCCGCACGGCGATGATCATCGATTCAAGTCGATCGTCCTCCAGGACGACGTCCGCGACCTCGCGGGCCAGGGCGGTGCCGCTTTTTCCCATGGCAATGCCGATGTCGGCGGCCTTCAGCGCCGGCGCGTCGTTGATTCCGTCCCCCGTCATGGCCACCACTTTTCCCCTGCGCTGCAGCGCCAGAACGATCTCCCGCTTTTGTGTCGGGCTGAGTCGGGCGAACACATGCACCCGCTCGGTGAGCCCGCTTAATACCTCCGGCTCAAGATTGCGAAGGTGCGTGGAGTCCAGGATCTCGATCTGATCCCGGCCGGCGAGGCCGATTTCTTTGGCGATGGAATAAGCGGCGGCGCTCCGATCGCCCGTGATCATGACCGTGGCGATGCCGGCCTCATGAAAGGCGTTGATGAGCTCCTTGGCGCCGTCCCGGATGGGGTCGGCGAAACCGACCGCTCCAACCCACGTGAGGTCGGACGGATCCTTTTCGGGAAGATGGCTTGGAGAATCGACTTCCCGGTAGGCGAGACCCACGATGCGCATGCCGTCGGCCGAAAAGCGATCCGCTTCGATCCCGATCTGACGCCGGTCCTCCTCGTCGAGGGGCTGTCTCTTGCCCGCTTTGATCTGCCAGCCGCACCGGGTCAGGATCGCCGACGGTCTGCCCTTCACGGTGATCAGGCCGGCTCCGTCGGATCCCGCTTCCCCGCTGACGTGGACGCTCATCATGTATTTCCGATGCGCGGAGCCCCGTCGCACCGCCACAACGGGATGGCTCCTGCGGAGTTCAAGGACATCCACGCCCGCACGGAGGGCCAGGTTCATCAAGGCGTTGTCCATCGGCGGACCGTTCACAACCCATTCACCGCCTTCGCGGCGAACGTCGGTATCGCTGCAGAGGGCGCCGATCTGCATCAATCGGAGCACCTCCTCGCATTCGAGCGGATCGATCGGGGCTCCCCGGGCCGTGAGGCTTCCGCGGACCACATCGATCCGTCGCATCCCCGAGTGAATCGCGAGCGCCGTGACTTGGTTCAGCGTGATCGTGCCGGTTTTATCAAAGCAGATGATCTGAATGGAACCGAGCGCCTCGACCGCTTCCAGGCGGTGAATCATCACGCGGTGGCGGCGCATGTTCTGAATGCCCAGGGCCAGGGTCGTGGTCGTGATCGTCGGCAATCCCTCGGGAATGGCCGCGACCGCCATCGAGAGGGAGGCCTGGAGTATCTCCAACAGTCCGTACCCTCGCAGAAGGCCGGTGAGAAGTGAGAAGCCGCAGACCACCCCGCTGATCAAGACCAGCTGACGGGCCA
>Ga0335077_10000545_pt1 | contig 42268 bp, 34 predicted proteins | sample Lox_Sample_31_FD_207151 | JGI IMG/M metagenome (GOLD analysis project Ga0335077, IMG submission 207151) | Soil microbial communities from Loxahatchee National Wildlife Refuge, Florida, United States - Lox_Sample_3.1 | ecosystem: Environmental > Terrestrial > Soil > Wetlands | place: USA... | reverse complement strand
GCTGAACACCGGGCGCTTCCTGGACCCACAGGAATTTTCTGTGATCCACTCCAAGGGCAACCTGGAGGATGTGTTCGACCGCGTCGACTATCAGATTTCCGATCAGGATGCCGTACATCTCAATGTCGGCTTTTCCCGGTCGTGGTTTCAGACCCCGAATTCTTACGACAACTTCAACGTGGGAGTGCTTGGCCCTGATGACGAGCCGGTTGGGCCGACGGACCAGCGTTCGAAAATCCAAACCTACAATATCGCGCCGACCTGGACGCGCATGATCAACCCGAGCCTGGTCTTCACCCTGGGCGGCTACGTCCGGCATGATGGCTACAACTACTACCCCAGCGGTGATCCCTTTGCCGATCAAACTCCCCTGCAACAAGAAACCGTCGCACAGAACCGCACGCTCACGAATGCCGGGGCGCTGACGTATCTCTCGTACGCGAAGGGAATTCACAACGTGAAAGCCGGAGTGAATTACGAGCAGACATTCCTCACCGAGAACGACAGCTTTGGGATCGTCAGCTCGGTTTTGAACTCGCCGTGCCTTGACGCGCTGGGGAATCCCGTCCCCGGCTTCACCAGCCAGGCGCAGTGCACCGGGTCCTTGCAGCCGAATCCAAACACTCCGGACAATCCCGACGCCGTGGCTCCGTACTTCTTTCCTGTACTGGTGCCCTACGACCTCACGCGCGGCGGGACCAATTATATCTACCATGGTCACACCGACGTGAAGGAACTGGCGCTTTACCTGCAAGACTCCATCACCTTGCACAACTGGGCTTTTAATCTAGGCATTCGTGGCGACATTTATAACGGCATCAGCAGCTACAATCTGGCACAGCCCCGCCTGGGTGTCGCCTACAACGTAAAGAAGACCAACACCATTCTCCGCGCTTCCTACGCGCGCATCATGGAGACGCCGTTTAACGAGAACCTGGTGCTCTCCAGCACGGGATGCAACGCCGCGGTGGTGAATGCGATCATGGTGGGCATTCAAGGCTACCCCTGCATTACCTCTCCTCTAAAGCCCTCCTGGCGCAACGAATTTCACGCCGGGTTCCAGCAGGCCTTCGGGAGATTTCTGGTTGTAGACGCCGAATACCTCTGGAAGTACACGCATTACGGATACGATTTCAGCGTGTTCGGCAGCACACCGATCACTTTCCCGGTGGAATGGCACAACTCCAAGATTCCCGGCTACGCCATTCGCGCCACGGTTCCGGAATTCCATGGCTTCACCGCGCTGGTGGTGCTGTCTAGCGTCGCGGCCCGTTTCTTCCAGCCGCAAATGAGCGGAATCGGAGTGACGCCCGCGGGGCAAGGCGGAACCGGCGTGTTTCGCATCGACCACGACGAGCATTTCAACCAGACCACGCACTTGCAGTATCAGCCATGGAAAAAAGGCCCGTGGGTGGGCTTCAACTGGCGCTACGACAGCGGCCTGGTTGCTGGCGCAGTGCCGTGCGCCGGAGGCAATTGCGCAAATGGGCCGATGGGCAGCGACACCATCGTGGATGCCTCCGGCTTGACACCGGACTTGCAGTTCCAGGCGGGACTGTTTTGCGGAAACGTTTATGCCACGCCCACCACGCCGATCAGTTCGCCGCAGTACGGGGCGAATGTGTGCCCGGCCTCATCGTACGGTTCAAAATACATCACTATTCCGAAGCCAGGCACCGAGGACGATGACCACAATCCGCCGCGCATCGCTCCGCGAAACCTGTTTGACCTGGCGATCGGCCACGACAATCTGTTTCACGGCGACCGCTACCGTTGGAGCGCGCGCTTCACGGTCATCAACCTTACCGATAAAGAGGCATTGTACAATTTCCTTTCCACGTTCAGCGGCACGCACTACGTGACGCCGCGAGCCATGACTGGCGAAATCGGTTTCCACTTCTAGCAAGCAGCTGAAAAAGGCTCAGCCCGTCATTCCGAGCCAAGCGAGGAATCTCTCTTGGCCGCTGAAACGCACGCCGGTTCACCCTCGGAAACGAGTTCTTTGCTACTCTTTCCGCCTCGGGGGAAATGACGATGGCGCACGGGCCTCAGGACCGCCCCGTGGTTGCTGCGACTGCTCGCCAAGCTGCCGGAATCGAAAGAGCCGCTGAGTGACCGCTCATGGCCGGGAGTTTGCCTGCTGGAAAAACGGAAAATGGGTTAGAATCGCGGTACTTCGAGTCGGAAAATACCAATGACAACTTCGCCAGGGAATGCCGCGCAGAATAAATTGCGCATCGGTATCGATTTGGGCGGCACCAAGATCGCATTCATCGCGCTGGAGAGCGACGGGCGAGAGTTGCACAGGCATCGCGTGGCGACGCCCCGCGGCGACTACGATGGCACGGTGCGGGCAATCCAGGAAGGTGTGGAGCGGATCGAGAAGGAATTGGGACGGATCGCCACGGTCGGAGTGGGAATTCCTGGGACGATTTCGAATCTCACCCATACCGTGAAGAATGCGAATTCCACGTGGATGAACGGCAAGCCGTTCGACAGAGATTTGAGCGTGGCGTTGAACCGCGAAGTGCGATGCGCGAACGATGCGAATTGCCTGGCCGTTTCCGAGGCCACGGACGGAGCGGGAGCGGGAAAGCGTTTGGTGTTTGCCGTGATTCTTGGCACCGGCTGCGGCGGGGGAATTGCGATCGACGGCCACGTGCACAATGGCCCGAACGGCGTGGCCGGCGAGTGGGGACACACGGTGCTTCCCTGGATGCGCCCCGACGAATTCCCCGGACCGGAATGCTATTGCGGGTTTCGCGGTTGCATCGAGACATGGATTTCCGGCACCGGGCTCGAGAAAGATTATGAGCGGGCGACGAAGACGAAATTGCTGGGAAAGGAAATTGTGGCGCGCAGTGCCGCCGGCGACAAGGAAGCGATGGCCTGCCTGGACCGGTATGAAGATCGATTGACGCGCAGCCTGGCGCAACTGGTGAATATTCTTGATCCGGACGTCATCGTGCTCGGCGGCGGAGTGTCTCAGGTGCCCCGCCTGTATCAGAACGTGCCGAAGCGGCTGAAGGAGTATGTATTCGGGAAAGAGGCAGACACGCCGGTGCTGGTGGCGAAGCACGGAGACGCGAGCGGCGTTAGGGGAGCGGCATGGCTGTGGCCGCTCGAGCACTGACGGAAAAGAAGCAGGGTTACAAAACAAAACGCCCTCGGCCGAAACCGAGGGCGCCTGAGATAGAAAAGGTTAAGCGGTCACACGGCGGGAGCGCGCGGATGTGAATGCCGCGAGCGCTAGGATGCCGCAAAGGAGCAGTGCCAGCGAACCTGGCTCAGGAGTGCGGACGATGAATTCCTGCACCTGGCCAGTAAGGCAAAGCGTGCCCGTGTTGGTGTAGATGGAAAAATCTCCGGCGTTGATGCCGGAATAGTTTCCAGCGGCCTGACCAAGCCAGTAGGACACGTTACCGTAGCCGGTCGGTTCCGACCCCGGGTTCATAATGTCCCACAGCGCGTACTGCAAGCTGACAAGGTCACTTGGGTGAGAGGCGAATTGCATGGTGAGCCATGCTGCCTCCTGATAGGCCACGGCGGCGGTTGAGAAAACGGGCGAACCGGAAACTCCGCCGTAGCGAGTGTTGGCGAATCCATTGGTCGTGGAGAGAGCGGTGCCAAGATTGGTGACATTGGCGGTCCACTTCTCGCCGATATAAACCTCGTTCTTGATGTCGTCGCAGAAAAGCACGACGGCCTGCCCGTTGGCAGTGCCGGTATAGGGGCTGACGTAATAGACGCCATCATTCGCGCCGTTTACATCAGTGAAGACCATATTTACCGGACTACCGTCTGCGTGGGCAAACGGAACAAGAACGACTGCAGCAACAGCAAAAGCGAGTAACCTGACAAATCTCATTCTATCTCCATGAAGCAGTCACAAGGACTCCATAGTCCCTGCGTCGCAGAAGTAATGCATGCGGCATGCCATCAAAAGGGCGGTGAGCCAATTGAAAACAAAGAAGTTATCAGGCGTGGCGAACCGAGACCCAGCAGCAGACGAACCTGCGTTACCATCGAATGCCAAAATGTTGCATATGTCTATGCCAATCAGGAAGTTAGGGGTACTAGGGCGGTAGTCTAGTACCCCGGAACGATCTGCCAGCAGAATTCAGGCTTTCGCGCCCGCCGCTTTGCTCATCTGCGCCATCCACTTTGCCGCTCGGTGCTCCATTTCCTCGGGAGCCACATCTTCGATGTGCTGGGCGATTCCCCAGGAGTGGCCAAAGGGGTCGCGAACTCTGGCGAAGCGGTCTCCCCAGAATTGATCCTGCAGAGGCGATTCGACCTTGCAACCTGCCTTGATAGCTCGATCATAGAGAGCGTCGACATTCTCGGTATAGACGTGAAGAGCGCTGGAAGCGCGCGGATTGGGTCCGGGGGCTTCAGCCATGCCGGGGAACTCGTCGCTGAGCATCAAGCGAGAGTCACCGATCTGCAATTCGGCGTGGCCAATGGCGCCGCCGGGGCCGGTCATGCGGGAAATCTCCTTAGCGCGGAACACTTCCTTGTAGAATTCGATGGCGCGAGTGGCATCTTTGCAGACAATCGATGGGGTAATGGAATGATATCCATCGGGGATAGCGTGAACAGACATGAAACCTCCTCAAACGAGATTGGATGATTCGCGCAGCCAAGAGAGGAGCCGGGAAGGGCAAGCACAGCAAAACTGCGCGGACATCCTTGATACGCCCGGGGAAAAGTGGCGTCAAGCACGGAATTCGGCCGTTACAAGAATTTACAACAGAGCGGACACGTGAAGGGAGTTCACAATGCGTTACGAATTTCTGGTGGACACGTATGCGACGGAGCGAATCAAGGTAGCGAGCGTGTGGACAGAGTTTCGCGACCAGGAACTGGAGCTTCGGCCGCGAGCCGATGACGTACGGGGGCGAAGCGTGCGCGAGCAGATGGTGCACCAGTGCGTGAGCGAAGACCTGTGGTTCCGGACTATGCTGACGATTGACGTAGCAGCGCCGCCACTGCCGAAGGAAGAAAAACGGAATGAGTTCATCCGGAGGTATCTCGAAGACAGCGGGAAGCGCCTGAAGATTTTGCTGGAGAAGGACGAGGGGTGGTGGGAAAGCGCCACGAATTTTTTCGACGTGAAACGGACAATGGCGTGGGTGATGACGAGGCGCATCGCGCACACGGCGCACCATCGCGGCCAGCAGATGGCCATGTTGCGAATGATGGGGCGCGAACTGCACAGCAACTACGGACCGACGGCGGATACCGGCGGATTGATGCAGAATCATGCGCCTACGATTTATGTGTATAACGGCCTGGACGATTTATTGAGGGATCTGGAAGAAGGAAAGGGAAAGCGGAAGTTGCCTGGAGGCGGAAGCAAGCCAGTGACCGAGCGGCCGAAAACGTGAGGGCCAGCCTTAGGCGTCAGTATTCGCGAAAAAGCTGGGGAAACTGTTTGCGAAGCGCGGTGAGCTTGGGCAGATCGTTGATGACGATGTAGGGATTATCGGGATGATGTTTGGCGTAATCCTGATGATAATTTTCGGCCCGGAAAAATCCCTTGAGGGGCACCACCTGAGTGACGATTTTCTGCGGGTAGACTCTGGCGGCATCGAGTTGCGCGATGTAGGCTTCGGCGATTTTCTGTTGTTCGAGAGTGGAATAGAAGACGGCAGAACGATATTGCGTTCCCCAATCCGGACCTTGCTTATTGAGCTGCGTAGGATCGTGGACAACGGAAAAGAAAATCATGAGAAGTTCGCCGTAGGTGACCTGCGAAGGGTCGTAGGTGATTTTCACGCTTTCGGCGTGGCCGGTGTTGCCGGTTTCGACGTGCTCGTAGCTCGCGGTGTCCGCATTCCCGCCGGCGTAACCGGAAATGACGGAAACCACGCCGCGTGTGTGTTCAAATACAGCCTGGACGCCCCAAAAACAGCCTGCGGCTAGAACGGCTTCTTCACGGCCGTGAGCAGTGGCGAAGGGAGCATCGAGGGCGGGCTTGGGGAAACCGGAATTCGGATGAGAAGCGGCGCCGGCGCTAAGAGACACGAAAGCGGCGAAGGAGAGGAAAATCCAGCGCCACGAGAGCGGGAACGTCTTAGGCATCTGGGAACCTGGGCACCACCTCGCCCGAGCCAGCACGAATGATTGGATGCCGAAATACCGGTTGGAGGTTACAAACAAAGATGAAGACGCGCAGGAAGACGATGAAGTGATCTCCCCCAACGGAGCAACGGAGTTTGGGACTAGGGACTATCTCGATGCGGATTTGCAAGCGCAGCGGCCTGAAGGGCCGACTTACTCAAAAACAAACTCGTGGAACCAGGGCCAAGCCTCGGGCATCTATCGATTTAGCTAGCAATAAACGCAGTCGCTTGAGGAGATTCATGAAGACTTCAGCCTTCTTTTTCGTGATTTATCTGATTGAGTTCGTGTTGCTCGTGCTGCCCGCCGGCGCGCAGGTAACCTATGGCAAGAAGCCGCAATTGCCGCCGCCATTCCAGAGCAAGTCTTCGGGAAACGGGCCGGACAGCGCCAAGCCACCAGCGGGATTCCTGCCGACGGCGCCGGAGGGGTTCCGCGTCAGCGTTTTCGCCAAGGACTTCTCGAACCCACGATTCCTGGCGGTGGCGCCGAATGGCGATGTATTTGTAGCGAATACCGGCGCGGGGCAGTTGATTGTGTTGCGTGATCCTCAGCACACTGGCGGGGCCCAGGAGCGGGAAGTTTTCGCGGGCGATCTGTCGAGACCCTTCGGAATTGCGTTTCATGACGATTACGTTTACGTGGGGAACAACAACGCGGTGGTGCGGTTCAAGTACGACAAGCAGACCTCGAAGCGGACCGGGGAAGCGGAAAAAATACTGGCTTTGCCGCCGGGCGGCGGGCATTTCACGCGGACCATCGCGTTCAGCAAAGACGGGAGCAAGCTGTACGTGAGCGTGGGGTCCAGTTCGAACATCGACATCGAAAAAGATCAACGGAGAGCTGCGGTGCTGGTGTGCGATGTGGACGGGAAGAACTGGCGGATCTTCGCTTCGGGTTTGCGAAACGCGGTGGGACTGGGGATCGAGCCGGTGACCGGGGCGGTGTGGGTGGCGGTGAACGAACGGGACGAGTTAGGAGATGATTTGCCGCCGGATTATTTTACTTCGCTGCAGGATGGCGGATTTTACGGGTGGCCGTACAGCTACATCGGCAGCAACGTGGACCCGCGCGTAAAGCCGCAGAAGCCGGACCTGGTGGCCAAGGCGATCATTCCCGACGTGCTGCTGGGAGCGCACGTGGCGCCCCTGCAGTTTGCGTTTTATACCGCGAAGGAGTTTCCAGAGCAGTACCAGGGCGGGGCGTTTATTGCAGAGCATGGTTCGTGGAATCGGGCGGCACGAGACGGATATCAAGTAGCGTTTGTAGGGTTCAAGGAGGGGAAACCTGCAGCAGACCCGGTACCGTTCTTGACTGGGATGGTGCCGGACGTGAACGCGAAAAATGTAAATGGACGTCCGGTGGGCGTGACCGTGACGCAGGATGGCGCGTTGCTGGTGAGCGACGACGGCGCAGGCGTGATTTATCGCGTGAGGTACGGGAAGTAGCGCCGCGTTCGTCCCGGTAGCCAAAGTCAAGAGACCCGCACCCAAGACCCAGGTCCACAAGCCGAACCTAGGGCACCCGCGCCCAGAGTGGAGCGAGGCTCATTCGTACCGCAAGCATTCGATGGGGTCGAGGTTGGCGGCGAGATTGGCGGGATAGTAGCCGAAGAAAAGGCCGACGCCGACGGAGATCGCAAAGCCGATGGAAACCCAGAGGTAGGAAAGGGTAGCGGGAATTGAGGGCACCATGGTGCGCACCATGGTGGAAACACCCGCTCCCATGAGAATGCCGAGGGTGCCGCCAACCAGAGTGAGAACCACCGCTTCGAAGAGGAATTGCAGGCGTATGTCCGCTTTGCGGGCGCCGATGGCTTTGCGGACGCCGATTTCCTGAGTGCGCTCGGTGACGGAGATCAACATGATATTCATCACGCCGACGCCGCCCACGAGCAGTCCGATGGAACTGATGGCCGTGGTGAGGATGACCAGTGCGCCGGTGAGCTGATTCCAGAGGTTGCTGAGGAAGTCCGGCGAGCTGAGTTCGAAATCGTTTTCCTTGTCGTTGGGGACGCGGCGCAGGCGGCGCATGGCTTGAATGACTTCGGCCTGAGCGGTCTCGACATTCGAGTTTTTGGGCACGGTGAACAGCATGATCAGCTCCTTGGCCTCGGGATACTGCTTCTTGAAGTTGCTGAGCGGGATGATGGCGAAAATATCGACGCCGGGACCGAGAAACAATCCCTGGTCGTGACTAAAGACGCCGATGACTTCATAGGTGGCGCCGTTGATGCGGATGGTTTGCCCGAGGGGATCGGCATTCGGGAACAGGGATTCGCTGATGGATGCTCCCAGGACGGCAACGGACCGGGCGTGCTCCTGATCGAAGGCGCTGATGAAGCGTCCGCGTTCAATGTTGAAGAGCGGGAGAGCGACAGTGTATTCGGGTTCGGCGCCGCGGACGATGACTTTCTCGACGCTGCGGTCACCGCTGGTAATCAAATTGGAGTCGCCGAGGAAAAATCCACGCGTGCCGACGGTGGTTACGTTCTCAACGTCGGGAGCGGCGGAGCGGACGTACTCGGCGTAGTTGTACTCGAGATAGCGGCGAGTGCGGATGCGCTCCGGCATATGAGCGGGGTCGGTGCCCGGCGGGAAACGGGTGAGGAAGTAGGTGCGCGAGCCAAGCGATTCGACGCGGCTCTGCACAAATTTGTCCAATCCCTGAATAATGGCGGCCATGGAAATGACGGAAGAGACTCCAATGACGATGCCAAGGACGGTAAGGGCGGAACGCACCTTCGAGGAACGCAGGGTGTCCATCGCGGCGAGAAAATTCTCGCGCGCCTGTGCGAGGGTCATGAAAGCCACTACTCCGACCTCAGGGCAATCACCGGATCGAGCCGCGACGCGCGAACCGCCGGGTAAATTCCGAAAAACAAGCCGACCGCGGAACTCATCAAGACGCCCATGAAGGCAACCCAGGTTTGCACCGAAGCGGGGAAGGGCGAGTAGTGGCGCAATAGCAAGGCGACGAGAAAGCCCAGGGCAATGCCGGCGATTCCGCCGGCGATGCATTGCAGTACACTTTCCACGATGAATTGGCCGAGGATGTCGCGCTGGGTGGCGCCGACAGCCCGGCGGACGCCGATCTCGCGGCGGCGCAGGGTGACGCTGACGAGCATGACGTTCATGATCACGATGCCGCCGATGACCACGGAAATGGCGCTGACCAGGATAAAGACGCCAAAGAAGGCCGAACTGATGCTGCGCCACAGGGCCATGTAGCTTTCTTTGGTGCCGATGAAGAAGTCGTTTTCCATGGTGCCGCTAAGGTGGCGGCGCGCGCGGAGAATGAGTTGGGCCTGATCCTGAGCGGTCTCGAATTGACCGGCTTTGGCTTTCACGTTGATGGTCAAGCTCTCATGTATTCCCCGAAGGCGCAGAAAGACCGGGAGAGGGACGATGACGAAGCTGTCCTGATCCTGCCCGAGGACACTGCCGATCTTCTCCATGATGCCGATGACCATGAACTCGTCGTTACCGACGCGAATGTTTCTGCCGATGGGATCGACGTCCGGAAAGAGCCGCCGCACCAGGGTATCGCCGATCAGGCAGACGTTGGCGGAGTGTTCAGCCTCGGCGGAAGAGAAGTAGCGCCCGAAGTCCACGGCGCGTGTGTCGATATCGGCCATGCTGGGCGTCTGGCCGTAGAAATTGACGTCCTGGAGTTCTTTGTCGGCGTACCTGGCGCGCAAGGAGGAACTCGCGGTGGCGCCGACCTCCTGGCAGGCGAGGCAGCCCTCGGTGATGGCGCGAACGTCGTCGAGTTCGATTTTCTTGTACTTGAGGGCCTTGATGATGATGTTGAAATCGGTGACGGCGAAGGGTGTGCGCGCGATCTGAAAGACATTGGTGCCGAGATTGGCGATCTTGCTCTCCACATAGAGATTCGCGCCTTGCACGATGGTCATGACGGTGATGAGGGTGGCGACGCCCATAGTCAGGCCGAGCATGGTCAGCGAGGTACGGAGCTTATGGGCGCGCAGGCTGGTGGAACAGAGCAGGAGATTGTCGCGAAGCGCGAGCATCGATGGGGTGGCCCTTCTGTCGACTGCCTCCATCCTACAGAAACACACGCCGGTGTCGATAGGGACACCATCGTCACTTTTAGTACGAAGAGAAGTGCGCGGTTGTTACCGTGTACGCAAAATTTGTGGCACCATCACCGGCAACAAAAAGAGAAGAAATCAGATGCCGTTAGAGCGTAAGAGCCCGCCCTTTGCGCACAAACCGCGCAAAGCATGAGGCACCCTCTAGCAGGTTGCTGATGAGAAACTCGCAAAACGGTCAATCCGAACCGAGTCTGCGGAGTGAGGATCTCTCTTTCTTGGGTTCAAGGCGAGAAGAGATTCCTCGCTTCGCTCGGAATGACGGGCTGAGAGCCCCTTTTTCAGCAGCCGTCCAGGGCGTCGGGGCTAGTTGACCGTCAAGGTTAAGACTATAGGGGTGAGCTGCAGGGACTTGGTGGTGCCTGCGGGCGTGGCGGTGACATTTACCATGATGGAATATGTGCCCGCGTGTGAGCGGAAGCTGAAAGCGCTGCTGGCGACGGAGCTGTTGGTATAACTGGCGGCTGTGGCCATGGCTTTGACGGTGGCGGCGGAGTTCAAAGAAAAGGGCGCGGAATAAACCGGAGAAGAGGCGGTTGGGGCGGAGCCGTCGGTGGTGAAGAAAATAGCGGCGCCGGGCGTGGCGTCGGTGATCGAAACGGATTGCGCGGCGCCGAATATGCCGCCGGCGGGCTGGATGGAAGGCGTGGCGACAGTCTGTTCGGCGGGCGAAGCAGGAGGCGTGGAGCTTGTGCTACTACCGCCGCCGCAACCAATCCCGGAAACAATCAGACAAAGCGAGAGAGCTGTAGCGGCGATGGTCGCCGTGCGCGGGAATCGAACCGTGCCCCGGCGGGATGGTGTCGAGAGAATGAAAGCGACAAACGCTGCCAGTAGAGCGGCGATGAGCCAAGGCGCGGGGCGAAACGGCAAAGACGAGATGGGAGCGCCAGGTACGACCGATGCGCCCAATGTATTGATGGAGACGGTGAAAGGAACGGAGCTGCCGGAGGTCACCGTCAGGCTGGTTGGTGGGACGCACGTGGCACCGAAAGGAACGCCGGAGCAAGTGAAGCTGAGTGTGCCGCTGAAGCCGTTGCCGGGAGTGGCCTGGAGATTGAATTGAGCGGCTTGTCCGGCGGAAACGGAGGCGGTGGTGCTTCCGCCGGAAGCTGCGGCGATCTGCACGGCGGGCGCACCAGTGCCGGTGATGGAAACGACGTGAGGCGAGCCGGCGGCATCGTCGGCGACAGTCCAGGTGGCGGTGCGAAGGCCCGCGGCGAGCGGAGTGAAGGTGACCGAGAGAGCGCAGCTGGCGCCGGCGCTGATCGTTCCAGCGCAATTGGTTGGGGCGAAGGAAAAGTCGGGGACATTGTTGCCGCCGATGGCGGTGCCGGAGATATGAAGAGGGGCGCCGCCGCTGTTGGTGAGAGTGAGAACGATGGGGTTACTGGTTGTGCCCTGGGTGGTGGCTGGAAACGCGATGCTGGCAGGGCTGAAGTTGATGCTGGACAGCGGCGCGATGGCTGTACCGGCGAGAGAAACGATCTGCGGGCTCTGCGGAACATTGCTGGCGACGACGATACTGGCATTGCTGGTGCCAGCCGCGGCCGGAGAATAAACGATAGAAAGGGTGCAAAACTGATTGGCCGCAAGCGCTGGCGGATTGCAACCACTGTTAAGCTGAAAATCGGTGGAGTTGGCTCCGGTGACGGAGATGGAATTCAGGCTGACGACCTGGTCTCCGACGTTTTTGAGCGTGATGTACTGAGGAGCGCTCGATTGCCCGGCGGTGATCTGTGCGAAGGTGAGCGAAGGAAGGTTAAGGGAAAGCACGGGTCCGGAAGTGCCTTGGCCGCCGCTCGGACCAAAAGGAGCGAGCACCGGAGGAATAAATCCAAATTGCGGATAGAAAGGCGAACTGATCGAGCCAGTCTGGCTGGCGCGGCCGGACACCGGGTCGACATAGTAGACGTTGATGCCGCCAGTGGATTGCGAGGAATAGACGAATGGGCCCTGCGGGTCGGGGAGAGCGTCAAAAAACGTGGCGTCGGAAAAGGGCAGTGGAGACGCAGGCAAAATCAAGTAGGTGCCAGGATCGAATAGTTGAAATGGGAGGCCGCCGCCCGTGAAATCAGGAGGTGCGGACTGCACGTAGACGATCTGGCCGCCTGGATTGAAATAGATCCCACCTCCAATGAGGTACGGGCCAACCGGGGTGACGTCAGGGCCGAGAAAGTACGCGCCATTACTCGAGAGAGTGAATGAACTCTGGGCGACGGAGTACGAAACCAGGGTCCCTCCGAGGACGCCGTAGGTGAGCGCAAGGTAATTTCCAGCGGGGCTGATGGCGATCGCTCTGGCGTTTTGGCCGACAGTCTGTCCGCCGTTGGGATCGAAGGTCGCAGCACCAGTGACCGGGTCGAATGTGATGGTGTAGAGCACGGCACTGGGATTGGCGTCGAGTGAGGAATTCCGTTGATTGACGAAGAGAGCGAGGCCGTGACCGTTCGGGTCGGCGGCTACGCAACTGGTACCGACCGGGACCGCGCCAACGAGGCTTACTTGCTGGCTGGAAACTGGAATGAGCGTCGGAGTTGCGGGGTCCACCTGAAATGTATCGATGTAGAAATTGTTGGTCAGGTTGCTTCCGGAATAGTCTTGTTTGAGCACGTAAACGAAATGGCCGGAACTTTCCGGGATGACCAGGTTGGTGATGAATTCCCGAAGTTGAGAAGCAGCAAAGGGAGCGTTTGGAACTTCGGTGACGGTTGCCGCTGTGGAATCGAGCGTGTACATGGAAGCGCCGTCGCCGCAGGTGGAGTAAAGGAAGCGGCCCTGCGGATCGATGGCCGACGGAACACAGGCGTCATGGAACGTAGTAGCGGAGCCTGAAAGAAGGGTCAGCTTGCCGGTGGAGTCGTCGCGGAAGAATGCCATCATTCCGGCATTTGGCTGTGCGGCGGAAGGCGGGACTTCCGCAAATACGTAAGGTTGAGGAGTCTGCGCCCGGCAGGGAGTGGGGAAGAACGGGGAAAGGAAAAAAAGAGCAAAGACCGACAGAAATGGACAGCGGACCACCGAGCCTCATAAGGAATCCTTAATCCGGAACTACAATCCGGGAGAAACGGGAAATGAGAGGGAAACCCGAGATTACTGTAGCGTGAAGTTTAAGGTTGGCAACACAAAGAGAATGAGAAAGCGTTAAGAAAGGGGCAATTATTCCAATTTGAAACACGTCGGGTGGGAATTGGAGTGAAGGTGTCTATGTTAATGGATGTTAATGTAGGCGCAATTGGCGCTACGGTATGGTAGTTGGCTTATGCCACCGATCACTTTGGACCTGGAAAAGAACGCCAGCAGCAACGGATCAACGACGATTTATCACGCCAAAGGGAAATTGAGCCTGGAAACCGTGAGCAGCTTCATTCAGCAATTGAGGCCGGACGAGTCACCGAAGCTGGTGCTGGATCTGAGCGGCGTGAATTTTCTGGACTCCGCGGGAGTGGGCGCACTGGTGTCGCTGTTCGTAAACCGGCGCAATCAGGGTAAAGTGCTGGCGCTGGCGGCGCTGCTACCGCAAGCGAAGGCGGTGGTAATGGTAGCGGGCCTCCACAATATGCTGCCGATCTATGCATCGATGGAAGAAGCCGCGAACGGGATGAAAAGCTAAGGAACCCCAAGTAGAATTGCGTGATTGGTGGATCGCAGAATTTGCGCCTGGGTCTCTCCACTGCGGGCCAGCAAGGGTCCTGCGGTCGGGATGACAATGATGTCAGGTTGGGAGAAGGCAGTACGTTGAGACTTCAGTGAGGGGACCAGTTGGGATGGCTGGTGAAGAGGCCATCGACGAAACCGATCTGGTAGGCGAGAAAGAGTCCAAAGCAGAGACTGACGATACCTGAGCCAGTGATGAGCCCGCGAGTGAGCCAGGAAAAGCGGGTGCCCGCATAGGAGAACGGCAGGGCCAGAGCGCAGGTGATCAGCATCATTCCGGCGATTGTTCCCAGACCAAAAATCAGAAGGAAAAACGCGGCCCAGCGCGGGTTGTGAATCGTGGCGAGAACCAGGAGCGCGGCGGCGGCGGAGCCGGCGAGACCGTGCACGATGCCGACAAAGAATGGGCGGAGCGTGTGGAAGAGGCCCAGCTTAGCGAGGGGTTTTTCCACGGCAATGGGGACGGGTAGCGATTCGGCGTGGTGTTCTTTCGCCGGTTGGTGGGCGTGCCAGTGGTAGTGGACGTGGTGATTGTGCTCGTGAAGGTGCGCGTGTTCGCCGACCACTTTAGGATGGGAGGGCGAGAATTTTTCGCTGAGCCACTGGGAGATGCCGGTGAGATTCAGGACACCGAGCAGGATGAGCATGAGGCTGACGGCAAATTCCATGGTGAGGCCGACGCGAGGTGGGATGATGAGGTTGAAGAGGATGATGGGAAGGCCGACAAGAACGATGGTGAGGGTGTGGCCGAGTCCCCAGAGAGCGCCGATGACGGAAGCTTTGGAAAGAGAGCGTTCGCGGCTGACGATGGTGGAGACGGCGATAACATGGTCGGGATCGGTGGCATGGCGCATGCCAAGCAGGAAACCGATAGCGAGAATGGCCAGGCCGGTGATCATCCCGAGCCGCTTCCTTGCGCGGCAGAACCAACAGGATAATCGAGAATGGGGCAAGTAGCGAGTGCGCTGGGTCACGGCGCTGGTGGTCTACCAGATCACGCGAATCCTGACCCCGGTTTTGAGGTTTTTCCAGGATCGATCGGCGGCGTACACCGGGCAGTCCAGAATAGTTCCAAGAGCGAGACACGCCCTGCCGCCAAGCGACAGCCCAAGTGAACGATTCTTGGAGATGAGAGTACCAGCTATCTTTGCCTGATCTGGGGTGAAGGCAAAAACCTCCCGGACCGGGGTCAAAGCGGCTCGCCAGGCATCGATGGCGGTCACTCGACTTTGAGGAGGCGGAGGAATTCGGCGGCGGCGTGAGGGAGGCGGGCGCCGCGGCGGGAAATGATGTACAGGTGGCGGGGGATGTTGAGCTGGCGGATTTTGAGTTCCTTGAGCCAGCCGTGTTCAACTTCCCAGGTGACGCACATGCGCGGAACGATGGCCACGCCCATGCCCATCTGCACGAAGCGCTTGATGCTTTCGATGGTGGGCATTTCCATGGGCATGTTGAGCGGCGTGCGATGGCGCGCGAAGAGTTCGATCACCCGGCGGCGGAAAGGCGATTCGACGATGTGGGCGATGAAATTTTCTTTTCCGAGTTCCTCGATCTCGATTTCGCGTTTCTTGGCGAGCGGATGCTTGGGAGGAACAACGAGGGTGAGTTCGTCTTTGAGGATTTCGGTGGCCAGAAGCTGCGCATCGCGCGGCACAAAGGAAACGGCGCCGAGATCGAGACGATAGTTGACGACTTCGTGAGGAATATCGCGGGAAAACATGCGATGAAGGCGGACCTGGACGCCGGGATGAGCTTCGCGGAAGCGGGACAGGGCAGGAAGGAGGGCGTGGATGGAGCTTTCATTGACGCCGAGGGAAAGTTCGCCGCGCTTGAGGCCCTCGAGTTCCATGAGGCCCTTCTTGACCTCGTCGCGGAGGTTGAGGAGACGTTCGGCATATTCGCGGAGCAGGGTGCCGGCGTCGGTCAGGCGGACGGGGCGGGCGCCGCGAACGAAGAGGGGCTGGCCGAGGGAATCCTCCAGTTTGCGAATGGCCAGGCTGACGGCGGGCTGGGTGCGGTAGAGGCGCTCAGCGGCGCGAGAGAAGCTGCCCTCGCGGGCAACGGTCAGGAAAACTTGTAGTTCCGCAAGGTCCATTGGGCGAAAGCTCCGTCGGGCGGAACCCGAGAAAAACCCAAGATGCCGGCCTGAAGGCACGGCGCTACAGGCTAGATGGGCCCGGGCTGCCTAGAGGGACAGTATAAGGCAGAATTATCAAATACAGAATGAAGATAAATTGGACTAGACGGGCCGGGCCGTGAGTTACTGGGAGAATCCAGGGGAGGCACTTCTATGAGCCATGTACGCATCTTCGATACCACGCTCCGGGACGGCGAGCAATCTCCCGGATTTTCGATGAACACCAGCGAGAAGATCCGGATGGCGAAGCAGCTCGCGGAACTGGGCGTGGACATTATCGAGGCGGGGTTCCCGATTGCGTCGAGGGGCGACCTGGAAGCGGTGATGGCGGTGGCGAAGGAGGTTCGCAACGTGCCGATTGCGGCGCTGGCGCGCGCGCGGAGGGACGACATTCTGGCGGCAGCGGAAGCGTTGAAATCGGCGAAAGAGCCGCGGATGCACGTGTTTTTGGCGACGTCGGATCTGCACCTGCAGGTGAAGCTGCACATGACACGCGAGCAGGCGCTGGAGGCGATCTCGAATTCGATCAAACTGGCGCGGAATTACGTGGGGGAAGTGGAGTTTTCGGCGGAGGATGCCGGCCGGACGGATATCGAGTTTTTATGCAAGGTGTGCCAGGTGGCGGTGGACGCGGGCGCGGATGTGTTGAACCTGCCGGACACGGTGGGATACGCGGTGCCGGAAGAGTACGGGCAGATGTTCCTGAAGGTACGGGAACATATTGGTGATCCGGAACACATCACGTTGAGCGCACACTGCCACGATGATCTGGGATTGGCGGTCGCCAATTCGCTGGCGGCGGTGCGGGCGGGCGTGCGACAGATTGAGTGCACCGTGAATGGAATCGGTGAGCGCGCGGGAAATGCAGCGCTGGAGGAAGTGGCGGTAGCGTTGGCGGTGCGCAAAGAAAGTTTTGGCGTGGCGACTAAGCTGAAGCTGGACGAGCTGTACAAGTCGAGCCGGCTGCTGACGGAAATCACCGGGGCGCAGGTGGCGCCGAACAAGGCGGTGGTGGGCGCGAATGCGTTTGCGCACGAGGCGGGAATTCACCAGGACGGCATCATCAAGAACCCGCTCACGTATGAGATTATTTCACCGGAGGCCGTGGGCGTGCCATCGCGGTCGCTGGTGCTCGGGAAGCATTCCGGGCGGCATGCGCTGCGCGAATCGCTGAAAGAACTGGGTTATGAACCGAGCGACAGCGAACTGGCGGAGTGCTACCGGCGCGTGACCGCGTTTGCGGACAGCGCGAAGCAGGTGAAGGCGCGGGACCTGATGACCATCGCGCATGAGGTGATCCGGCGCAAAGTGGTGGCGAGCGCGCCGACGGTGGCGTGAGCGGAAGAGAAGAGGCACAGGCCAGACAGGATGCGGAAGAATTTGAAAGTACCTTTCTTCAGGGGCTAAGCCCAGTTGTCTTAAACGCCTTACGCGGGGGCTGAAGCCCCCGCCTCCTGACGAATGCGAGTTTTTCCGCAAGCTCTAGACCCTATGCTAGGTTGATTCGAGGGACCTCGGATGAAGCTGAAAAAGAAGATTGTGCTGCTGCCCGGCGATGGAATCGGGCCGGAAGTGACGCGAGCGGCGGCGGGTGTGCTGCAGGAGTGCGCGCGGGAATTCCAACACCAGTTTGAGATGGTGGAGATGCCAATTGGCGGCGCGGCGATCGATGAGACCGGAAACCCTCTGCCCAACGAGACGCTGGATGCCTGCCGGAAAGCCGATGCGGTATTCCTGGGCGCAGTGGGCGGCCCGAAGTGGGACGGGCTGCCGGTCGGGAAAAGGTGCGAGACCGGATTGCTGGGCTTGCGCAAGGGGCTGGGGCTGTATGTGAACTTGCGGCCGGTGAAATTGATCGAGCCACTGCGGGGCATTTCGCCGTTGCGGCCGGAGCGGCTGGGCGAACTGGACATTGAGATAGTACGGGAACTGGCCGGAGGGATGTATTTCGGCGAGCGTGGAAACTCGGTGGAAGCCGGGGTGGAGCGCGCATTTGATACGGAGAGCTATTCGACGCCGGAGATCGAGCGGATTGCGACGTTTGCGTTCACGCGGGCGGAAGCGCGATCGCGGAGATTGTGCTCGGTGGACAAGCACAACGTGCTGACGAGTTCGCAATTGTGGCGGCGCACGGTAACGGCGATCGGCGCGGTGTATCCGGCAGTGAAGCTGGAGCACATGTACGTAGACAACGCGTCGATGCAGTTGATGCTGCGGCCGAAGCAGTTTGACGTGATCCTGACGTCCAATATGTTCGGTGATATTTTAAGCGATGAAGCCGCGGCGCTGGTGGGATCGATCGGGCTGATTCCGTCGGCGAGTTTTGGGACCAGCGCGCCATTGTTTGAGCCGATACACGGGTCGGCGCCAACGCTGGCGGGAAAAGATGTGGCCAACCCGATCGGATCGATCCTGAGCGCGACGATGATGCTGCGCGACACGTTTGGATTGGGATTGGAAGCGGATTGGGTGGAGCAATCGGTCTCGCGGGTGCTGGGCGCGGGCTACCGGACCGAAGATGTTGCCGAGCGGGGAACCAAGAAGGTGGGCACGTCGACCTTCCTGGAGATTCTGCATCAGGAAATGCAGCGGACATTCGAGCACGCCGAAAAGTACGGCTGGGGCGTGTGAGTCTTGCGGGAACGGACAAAGTGTCCGTATCCCGCGCTACCTTGGGTGATTTCACGTGGCCGTCGCGAGCCCGGCTAGCCTCGACAATTGAATCGACCCGTGAGAGGAATGGACGAGCAAGCCGGCGGGGTGAAATTTTGCCAGATGTGACAAACGTCACTTCTAAAACGTTTCAATAAGGAGTATAAGGGCGGCAGCTTGTCTCCCCGAAGTGTATTCCCCTGCCGGGAGGAAGCGTCCTCGAGACAAGTGCGGAGTCCGGCCGCCTGTGCTTGCTGGGGAACCCGCCAAAGCCGCCGCCTCCGAGGAAAGCGAGCGAAGCTGAGAGCTTCGCCGGTTCGAGGAGGATCGTCATGCCAGCAACAGCAGCATTGAAACTGAAAGTCCCGTTCTACGGCCACGCCCGCCAATATCACAGCATCAAGAAAGAAATCGACGACGCGTTTCACGCGGTTCTGGAGAGCGAAGCGTACGTGATGGGTCCCGCGCTGGGGCGCTTCGAGAAAGAACTGGCGCAGTATTTCGCGATGAAGCATGCGGTTGGGGTGAACTCGGGCACGGACGCCTTGTGGTTGGCGTTTTTCGCGCTCGGGCTCAAGCCCGGGGAAGAAGTCATTACCACCGCCAACACGTTTTTTGCGACGGCGGAGGCCATCTGGATCGCAGGGGGGAAGGCGGTATTCGTCGATTCCGATCCGGTGACCAACAATATTGATCCAGCGAGGATTGAAGCCGCGATTACGCCGCGGACGGTGGGCATCGTGCCGGTGCATCTCTACGGGCACTGCGCGAACATGAAGGCGATCAGTGCCATCGCCAAGAAGCACAAGCTGTGGGTGGTGGAAGACAATGCGCAGTCCATCGACGCGCATGGCGAGGGATTCAAACAAGGAGAACTGAGCGACGCGGTGTGCACCAGCTTCATTATTCAGAAGAACCTGGGCACATTTGGCGACGGCGGCGCGCTGATCACGAACCGCGAAGACATCGAGCAAACGGTGCGGCGCTTGCGGAATCACGGCTCGATGAAGCGGTCGGTGCACTCGTTTGGGTTCAACAGCCGGCTGGACGACCTGCACGCGGCGTTTCTGAGCGTGAAACTGAAGCACATCACCAGGTGGACGGATCAACGGCGCGCGTGGGCGCAGCGCTACACCGACGGACTGAAAGGAACCAGCTTCAAGCTGCCCAAGGAGATGCCGGGGTATCGGCATGTGTATCACCTGTACGTGATCGAACATCACAAGCGCGACCACCTGACACAGTTCCTGGGGGACAACGGCATCGACGCCAAGCAGCACTACCCGATCGCGATTCACCAGCAGGAAGGCTACCCGTGGGGCAAGCCGGCCGACCCACATCCGCAGGTGCCGAATGCCGAGGCCAACGCGGCGCAGTGCGTCTCATTGCCCATGTTCCCTGAACTGACGAGAGACGAGGTGGACTACACGATCGAAAAGTTGAAGGAATGGGACGCGAAGTACGGCTGGTGAGCCGCATAGCGGGAGAGAATCCATGAGCGACAAGAAGATTTATAGAGTGATGGTTGTGGGTGTCGGAAAACGCGGTAAGCATCACGCGACGGCGTTCAAAAACAATCCGCGGTTCGAAGTGGCGGGGATTGCCGACGTGAACGCAGCGCAATTGGCGAAGGCCGCAGTGGAGCTGGGAATCAGCAAAAGTTCGGTGGATGTGGCCGGTTTGGCGAAGGAGATTCGGCCAGACGTGTTCTGCTTTTGCACGCCGCCGACGATCCGGCTGGAGCTGATTCGCGCGGGCATTGCGTCGGGCGCCCAGTTGATCGCGTACGAAAAGCCGATGGCGCTTTCGATGAATGAGGCCATGGAGATTCGCAAAGCGGTGAACCGCGCCGGCGTGAAAACGGTGGTATCGCACCAGCACCGCTACGGACAACACTACGCGAAGGTGAAAGAGATTGTAGAGAGCGGCGCACTGGGCCGGATTCATACGATCCACGCTTACGCGAGCGGCTGGTTTCTGCACCTGATCACGCACCTGGTGGATTACATGCGGTGGTACAACGGCAATGAGCCGGCCGAATGGGTGATGGCGCAGGCGGCGGGACGCGGAAAGCTTGCGGACAATCATCCTTCGCCGGAATACATCGGCGGGTTCATCCACTTCGCGAACGGAGTCCGCGGAATCATCGAGTGCGGCGCAGGAGCTCCCGATGTGCCGGAAGTGGATTATTGGTGGAGGAAGAACCGCATCTGCGTGTACGGCTCGGAAGGATTCGCGGAAGTGCTGACAGGCGGAGGCTGGCGCGCGGTAACGAGCAAGCAGGCCGGCATGAGCACCGGGCCGGGCTGCATGAACTACGACCTGGACATGCCGCCGTACGTGGAAGACATCGCGCGGTGGCTGGACGACAGCAAGCGCGTGCATCCTTGTGACGGCGAGTCGGCCTACCACGGCTTCGAGATCACGATGGGGCTGCTGCGCTCGGTCCTGGAACGAGGGCAGATCCAGCTGCCGTTGGCCGCGGGCGAGCCGGAGATCGAAGCGCTCAAGCGACTGTTGCCGGTGAAGGCGGTGCTGCTGTCAAGCGAAGTTCACTGCAAGGAATATCCGAGCGGCATCGTGGTGACGCCGCCGGTGCTGGAGACCGTAGAGTTATAGGGCCATGCGAAGTCAATTCTCCTTAGGCTGCTCGACGTGGTCGATGACAAGAACCTCGACGGGGCCGGTGGTGGCGTTCCACTCCCAGCCGAGTTGATCCTCGATTGCGGTAAAAATGGAAGGTCCAGTAGAGCCGGGGGAAGTCGACGCATTCTGCAACGCTGTCGGCTGAGGGCGTCCGTCGTCCATGGGCCTGGACAGAGCCTGAGCACGAACTCGCCGGTTTCGATCATCATGGTGTGAGGCCCGGTTGGGCGACCGTCGAAGTCTTGCAGTCCTGAGGGTGCTATAAGAACGTCGCAAGGGATTCCGGCGGTGTGCAAGCCGGTTGCGGGAAGGGGCTGAGAATGCTAAGTTTAGTAATCTTAGCCGGTTGGTCTACATCGGGGAGTTGCGAGTGTACGCAGGACCGGCGCTTCCGGGATAGAAGAAGCAGCTGCCAAGCGTAATGAAGCAAACGGGATGTCGCGCGTCCCAAGCGACCGAGCACGTAAAGAGGAAATGCCTCCATCTTCCAAAACACTGAGTGAGCCGAGCGCCGCGCGTGTGTCTGGCGTGACGTACTGGCGCGTGGAAGGGTCGCTGCTGGAGATCAGCGCGCTGCGGAGCGTGGGATTTTTCAACTGGAATAGCCAAAGCTTCTCGGAACGGTGGGTGCGGCGAGCCGGGATGCTGGTGGTGGGGATGCTGAGGCCGGTGTCGTATCTGGCGAGCCGGACGTTCGCGACACGATTTTTGCATAGCTTGCTGCGCGGGATCACCAAGGACCGGCTGGACCTGCTGGGCGAAGAATACTTTCAATACGACTTGAAGCCACGGATGCGGCGGGAGTCGGTGGAAAAGCTGGTCGACGCGGTGCGGAGTGGCGAGCGAGTGGTGCTGGTCGGTCAGATGCTGGAGCAAATCCTGCGGCCGATGGCGGAGTATTTTGCGGTGGAAGGATTCGTCGCCAACCGGCTGGAGTTTCGCGATGGGGTGGCCACTGGCCGTTTGCGGCAGCCGGTGATTCGTCCACGAGGGCCGTTTGCGTGGCTGGCGAGCGGATCGGCGGACGGGCGGATTGCCGCGGAGAAGCTGGCGGGGCAATTGGATTGGCAGAAGACGCCAGAATTGCTAAAAAATTCGGTGCAGCCGGTGGAGCGGCCGAAGGTGGAGACGGAATATTCGGTGCACGCGTTGAGCGACACGCCGCGCGTGGACTCCTTGAAGGTGCGCGCGACGCTGGCGGGCAAGCACTTGATGCTGATCGGGGTGACGGGCTTCATCGGGAAAGTGTGGCTGGTGGAGCTGCTGGAGAAGATTCCGGAGATTGCCAGGGTCACGCTGCTGATCCGCCGGAACCGGACAACTTCGGGGCAGCGGCGATTCGAAAAGATTGTGGAAGAGTCGCCGACGTTTGACGGCTTGCTGGAGATTCATGGCGCGAAGCTGGCGGCGTTCCTGAAAGAAAAAGTGGAAGTGGTGGAAGGCGACGTGAGCCAGCCTGGGCTGGGGCTGGACGCGGAAACGCAGGAACGGTTGGCGAAGTCGCTGGACCTGATTGCGAACAGCGCGGGATTGACGGACTTCAATCCGGACTTGCGGGACGCGCTTTCGTCGAACGTGGATTCCGCGGTTTACCTGCTGGAATTCTTGCGCCGGTGCGAGCACGCGTCATTGATGCATCTTTCGACCTGCTACGTGGTGGGCATGAGGGACGGGCACGTAACAGAAGAGTTGCGCGTCAACTACAACCCACAGAATCATCCGGATTTTTACGCGGAGAAGGAAATCGCGTCGCTGCGCGAGTTGGTGAAGCGGATTGAGGAGCGGTCGGAGAGTACGGAACTGGCGAAGGCGCTGCGGCGGCAGGCGCTGGGCCGCGGCGGCGATCCTTCCAAGGTGGGCGCAGAGGAACTGGATGGCGTGCTGAAGCGGAACCGCGCGCGGTGGGTGCGCAACCGGCTGGTGCGCGCGGGAATGAAGCGCGCGAATTATCTGGGCTGGCCGAATACGTACACGTTTACGAAGAGTCTCGGCGAGTCGATGCTCGCGAAGCACGGGCGCGGTTTGGCGGTGGCGATCGTGCGGCCATCGATTGTGGAGAGTTCGGAGCGGACGCCGTTTACGGGATGGAACGAAGGCATCAATACCTCGGGACCGCTGTCGTATTTGTTGGGGACGAATTTCCGGCAACTGCCTTCGAACGAGCGGAAATGCCTGGACGTGATCCCGGTAGACATGGTGACGCGCGGGATGACGCTGATTGCGGCAGCGTTGCTGCAGAGGAAGAATGCGCGGCTGTACCAGCTGGCAACATCGGCGATCAATCCGGTGAATATGGGCCGTTCGATTGAGTTGACAGGATTGGCGCACCGGAAACACTATCGCGCACAGCAGGGGTTGGAGCACTGGTTGAAGGTGAAGCTGGAGACGATCCCGGTTTCGAAGCAGAGATACGAGCGGCTGTCGATACCGATGCAGAAGGCCGTGGTCTCGAGAATCAACTGGGCCGCAGCGAAAATGCGCATGAGCAAACCGCCGCTGGCAAAGACGGAACGGGACCTGGTGCGCGCGCAAAAGCTGATTGAGCTGTACGAGCCGTTCATTCTGCACAACGAACACGTGTTCGAATGCGAGAATGCGCGGCTGCTTTCGGCGGCGCTGGATGGCGAAGAGAAGGCGCTGTTCGATTATTCACCGGAAAAGATTGACTGGTGGGATTACTGGATTAACATCCACATACCGGCGCTGCGGCGGTGGTGCTATCCGCTGATGGAAGGGCGGCCACTGGAGGCGCGGGAGGCGCGGGTGCTGGATTGGTCGGTGCCGCCGGAAAGCGCATCGGCGGCGATGCGTTAGGCAGAATTTCCAATCACTCATGGCTATTTTTCTAACCGGATCGACAGGCTATTTGGGCAGTTACCTGGTGGCGGGGCTAGGGACCGGCCACGCGGATCGATTGAATCTTCTGGTGCGCGCGAAGACGGAGCAGGAAGCGCGCGAGCGGTTGTGGCAATCGCTGCAGTTGCACATGGGATTCCCGGAATTCCTGGAATACCTGAATACGCGGGTACGGATTTTTCGCGGCGATCTGACCGGCGAGCGCTTCGGGCTAGGTGACGATGATTATCATGCGCTGGTCGACTCCACGGATTCGATTTTGCACTGTGCCGCTTCGCTGAACCGCAAATCGGAAAAGCAATGCTTGAACGTAAACCTGCGCGGATCGCTGGAGGTGATTCAACTGGCGCGGCGGGCGCAGAACCACCATGGATTGCGGCGGTATTCGCACGTCAGCACCGTCGCAGTGGCGGGAAAGCGGCAGAACGAGGTGGTGCGGGAGGATTCGTCGATTGACTGGGCGCGATCGGATTACGATCCGTATGCGCGCACCAAGAAATTCTGCGAGCACATGGTGCACCAGCTGCTGCCCGATGTGCCGCACACGATTTTCCGGCCGGCGATCGTGATGGGAGACAGCCGGCGCCCGGAGACCACGCAGTTCGATATGGTGCAGGCATTCGACATGCTGGCGCGGTTGCCGGTGTTGCCGCTTCGGCCCGATGACCGGATTGACATTGTGCCGGCGAATTATGCGGGCGGAGCGATCGTGAAAATTCACCAGATGGAGAAACCGAATTACGGGATCTACCATCTGTCGTCGGGCACCGGTTCGCAGACGTACAGGGAATTGACGGACGCACTGGCGAAGGCGGGCGGATGGGGCCGGCCGAGTTATCAGCCATGGCTGGGCGGACCGTTTTCGAAGACGGTGAACTGGCTGGCGTTTCGTGGCGGAGCGGTGGGATATGGCGCCTCTCTGCTGAAAGTGTTCTGGCCATACCTGGACTGGAATACGGTGTTCGACAATTCGCGCGTGGCGCAGGAAATGGGGGAGGCGCCGGCGAAGTTTGCGGCGTACGCCTATCCGCTGCTGCAGTTCAGCAGAGCGAACGGCTTCAAGTATCCGGCGAAGCCCTGGCCAGATGGTGCTGTGACGTCGAGCGATGGCGGAGAGCAGTTGAGATCCTTCACGCAGAAGGCGCGCTCGGGATGACAGATCAGTGCTAATGGATGGTGTATCGAAGGGTGAAAACAGTGGGGAGCGCGGTGGCATGACGGATTTCCTTTTAGTGATGTGGGTGAGCGCGCTGATCGAGATGCGGCGCTACGGGTGGATGTTCGGGCTGGGGAAGGGCTGGACTCCCGGCGAAAAGCTGAAGCTATTGTTTGCGGGTTATAACGGGACGCGAAATACGGGAAGCGACGTGCGCGTTCAGGAGATGTTGCGGCAGATCCGGCACGTGCTGGGCGCCGAGAACGTGGAATGCAGCGTGATGACGCAGAATTTCGACCGCACGAAGGGATATTTCGAAGGGTCGAAGCAAGTGCACCTGCCGGACGTGTATCCGCCGTTCCTTTTTCGCGAAGTGCACGCCAATCACGGCGTGATTTCGTGCGAAGGGTCGATGTTCAAGAGCAAGTTTGCGAACGCGCTGACGACCATGATGATCGGGTCGCTGGGGCTGGCGTCGGCGGAGAATAAACTGTCGGTGGCATACGGCGGCGACGCTGGTCACATGGATGATTTGATCCAGTGGATGTGCGGGCGGTACACGAAAGAATCGCTGGTGATTACCCGCAGCCTGGAATCGCAGCAATTGCTAAGCAAACTGGAGGTACCAAACGAACTGGGTGCAGACACGGCGTGGACCTTTGAGCCGCACCCGCCGGAGTACGCGCGGAGGGCTCTGCGAGCCGTGGGTTGGGACGAGAAGACACCAATCCTGGTGTTGTGCCCGATACATCCGTTTGTATGGCCGGTGCGCGCGTCAATGGGGAAATACATGGCGCGAGTGGCGACCGGGGCGTACAAAGAGAGCCAGTATCGTACCGTTTATTTTTTCGAATCCGGCAGCGAAGTAGAGCGAAAGTTCACGCACTACGTGAACGGCTACATTGAGGCGGCAAAGGCGCTTGTCGCGAGGCACCGGGTATTTCCGATTCTGGTGGCGATGGAACGGCTGGACGCGGTGGCCTGTCGTGCGATCGAAAAGGAAATGCCAGGAACACCGATCTTGACGTCGGATGATTACGACATGTTTGAGTTGGTGTCGATTCTGCGCGCGTGCACGTACATGGTGTCGTCGCGATATCACGGAATCGTGACGTGCATGCCGGCGGGAGTCGTGTCGGCAGGCGTGACGATGGACGAACGGATCCGGAATCTGATGCGCGAGCGCGGGCACCAGCATTTGATGCTGACCGTGGATGATCCTGAACTCGGGCCCAAGCTGCTGCAGGTGATGGAGCGGCTGGTGGTGGAAGCGGACGAGATTCGAGAGAGCATTGGGCGGACGGTGGTGACGAATCTGAAGGGCATGGCGCGGATGGGGACGTTTCTGGAAGATGAACTGCGGAAAACATATCCGGAATTCCCGCTGCGCAAGGGCGTGTTGCGCTGGGAAGACAATTTGCCGCCGCTGAATGAGAATCTGCGGCGATTGGTGGAAGAATACGACACGACGGCAGCAGCAGTGTGCACTGGGCGCTAGGACCATGGGAAATTTCCTGGAAAATGTGATGGCACGGCTTGCGAGTACGGGCGACGGGGTGGTGCTGCGCGAGGTTCGCGGAGCCCAGTTCGAGGAGTTGAGAGCAAATCAGTTAATGGAGCAGGTGTCGCGGGCTCGCGGATATTTGCGAGCACTGGGATTGCAGAGCGGAAACCGCTGCGCGCTGCTCGGGCCGAATTCAATGGAGCGGGTGGCGGTGGACCTGGCGCTGATGGCAGAAGGCGCGATCGTGGTGCCGCTGTACGCGAGGCAGGCGGTGGGTGAGCTTGCGGGAATGATGAAGGATTGCGGCGCGCGGTTTTTGTTCGTAAGCGACGAGGCGGTGGGAGAGAGCGTGGCGCAGGTGTGGAAGGAAGCGCCGCGGCGGATTTTGTTCTCGGAAGCGCTAAATGGAAAGAAAGTGGCGGGTGGACCGAATCCGCGAAAAGACGAAGATGTGGTCACCATCATTTATACTTCGGGGACTTCGGGCGAAGCGAAAGGCGTTTGCCTGAATAACGCGAATTTGAACTACATGATCGGCTGCACGACAGGGTGGATGGAGCGGCTGGGCTGGGATCGGCCGGAGCCGATGGGCGTGTTTCAGTATTTGCCGTTCAATTTTGCGGCGTCGTGGATCGTGATGCTGTCTTGCCTGTCGAAAAACACGGTGCTGACGCTCTCGACGGATTTGAACAAACTGGCAGACGAGATTCGTTTGTCGGCGCCAAACTATTTTTTCAATGTGCCGACGCTGCTGGAGAGGGTGCGCCGTGGAGTGGAAGACGCGATTGCGAAGGGGCCGGGAATCATGCGGATCATTTATGGGAAGGCGCGCGAGGGCTGGCAAAGGGAGCAGGAGGGTAATGGTGGAGGCGGATTGTGGCTCGCTTTGGGACGGGCACTGATTTTCAACAAAATTCTTGGGCGATTTGGCGGGAACTTGCGAGGGCTGGTGTGCGGGTCAGCGCCGCTGGCCGCGGAAACGCAGGAATTCTTTGCCATGTTGGGAATCCCGATCTGGCAGGTGTATGGGCTGACGGAGACGTGCGGGATCTGCACGATGGACGATCCGGGCGTGGTGAGCGAGCCGGGGCGCGTAGGGCAGGCGATACCGGGAATTGAAATGATGGTGGGCGAGAACGAGGAGATTGTGGTGCGCGGACCGAATGTGTTTCCGGGATATTGGAACCGTCCGGAAGAGACAGCGAAGGCCTTGCAAGGCGGCGTGTTCCACACCGGCGATCAGGGAGAAGTGAATTCCAAGGGCAATTGGCGGATCAGCGGGCGAATCAAGAATCTGATCATTCTGAATTCCGGGCATAATATCGCGCCGGAACCGATTGAAGAAAAGATTGCGCAGCAAGTGCCAGGAGCGCAGCAAGTGGTTGTGGTGGGGAATGGGCGCGGCTATTTGTGCGCGCTGGTGAGCGGGGAGGTGAGCGAGAACGCGGTGCAGGCGGCGATCGACCGCGTGAATTCAGAATTGCCACATTACCGGCAAGTGCGGAACTTTGCCATTGAGAAGCAGGGATTCACGCCGGAGAGCGGATTGGTGACGGCGAACGGGAAATTGCGGCGCGAACAGATCAACGCGCATTTCCGCGACAAGATTGAGCACATGTACAAGCAGCATACGGCGGCTGCGGCGGGGAATATGCGATGAAAGAGTTCCGCGGGGAAGCATTACGGTGGGAGTGGCGCGAGGGCGTCGTGGAAGTGACGCTGGACCACGAGCCGCTGAATGAAATAGGCAGCGTGATGCTGGAGGACCTGGAGAGATTCTCGGGTGTGATCAAGGCGCTGGCGCCCACAACCGCCGCGTGCATCATCACGAGTGCGCGAGCCGGAGGGTTTTGCGCGGGAGCGGATTTGAAGGAGCTGTATTACGGAGCCCTGCCGCTCTCGAAAGCGAAGCGGACGGCGGGAGTACGGAAATTCCTGCAACGGATTCACGCGGTGTTGAACGCGATCGACGAGGCGCCGTTCGTAACCTTCGCGGCGGTGCATGGGCTATGCATGGGCGGCGGGTTGGAACTGGCGCTGGCATGCGACCAGATGGTTGCGGACAAGATGGCGCGATTTGGATTTCCGGAGTTGCGGCTTGGATTGATTCCGGGATTCGGCGGGATACCGCGCTTGCGGCGTGATGTGGGCAACAGTTTTATCCGCGACTTATTGTTCACGGGACGCACGGTGAAGGCCGAGAGCGCGCACCAGGCGGGCCTGGTGGCACACCTCGCCGGAGAAGGGTACGCGCTGCAGGTGGCGCGCGGGATGGCGCAGCAGGTGAAGAAATTCGATGCAGAGACGCGGGCGTCCGCGAAGAAGTTCATCAAGGCGGTGCCGCGCGCGGAGTTGAAGAAAGAGATTGAGTTGTTCTGCAGATTGTTCAATCGCCCGGTGGTGATGGAGAGCCTGCGGCAATTCGTCGAAAGCGAAGATCCGATGAAGCACCTGCCAGTGGCGGCGCAAAGCAAATAGGAATTCGCTCCCATCAGGAGGAAAACGATGAGTCTGCCAGCGCGGGAACGTTTTGGTGGGATAGTGTTGAGCGTGTGGGTGTGTTTCAGTTTGCTGTCGTGTTCGCGGCCCGCGGAAAAGGTGGTGCCGGCACCGGCGATGATCACGGACTCGGCGACCTTTGACGCCGATGGAACGGCGCACATCACGCGCGTGGTGCCGATGCCGGAGACACTCAGCCCCGAGGCGCAGAAATGGCTGGAATCGCTGAATCATCTGAAATATGGGCCGGAGACGCTGGCGGAGCGGCGCGCGGCGCTGGAGAAGTGGCTTGCGGTCGGATCAGCGGACGCGAAAAAGCACTTCCCGGTAAATGTGGAAGAGAAGACGATTGGGGGCGTGAGGACAGACATAATTACGCCATCGGAGATGCCGGCGACAAATCGCGGGCGCGTACTCATCAATCTGCACGGCGGAGGATTCAACGGGGATTCGGGATCGCTGATTGAGGGAATCCCGATCTGCAATCTGGCGAAGATCAAGGTGGTTTCGGTGTATTACCGACTGGCGCCGGAGAATCCGTTTCCGGCGGCGGTGGATGATGTGGTGGCGGTGTACAAGGAACTGCTGAAGGAGTACAAGCCGAAAAACATCGGGATTTATGGAACTTCAGCAGGAGGAATTCTGTCGGCGGAAGTGGCGGTGAAGCTGAAGCAGTTGGGGCTGCCGCTGCCGGGTGCGCTGGGACTGTTTACGATGATGGCGGATTTCAGCAATTCCGGCGATTCGGTGAACCTGTTCACGCTGAACGGATTTCCGGGGAATCTGGAGCCGCATCACACGGGGAAACAAACCGTAAATGACTACGCAGGGAACACGGATCGGAAGGATCCGGTGCTGTCGCCGCTGTATGCGGATTTGAAGGGAATGCCGCCGTCGCTGCTGGTAACCAGCACACGGGATTTGCTGTTGAGCGGGACGACTATCTTTCATCGGGCGCTGCTGCGGTCGGGGAACGACGCGCAGTTGGTGGTGTATGAGGCGCTGCCGCACGCGTTCTGGTATCACTTCGATTTTCCGGAGACCCAGGAGTGCCTGGAGCTGATGGCGAAGTTTTTTGACCAGAAACTGGGACATTAAGAGGGAAGGTTGGTGGGGCGGTCGGCCCCAGAAGGGCGACCCTACAAAAACAAGAAACGTCGGCTTAGCTGATTGGCAGATCCGCGGAGTTGCGGAGGTTTTCCTTCCTGCCGGGGGGAATGATAAATTTAGGAACTATGGGAAATCTAGACGAGACCACCAGGGAAATCCTGGCGATGGCCGAGAAGCAGTTTAAGGTTGCTCCGGGAAGTTTGAGGCCCGAAGACGACTTCTACAAGAAGTTGGGGATCGACAGTCTGCAGGCGCTGGAGTTGCTGTCGCGGCTGGAAAATCACTTTAAGATCGAGTTGCCCGACTATGAAGTGCAGGGTGTGAGCGACTTCAAAACGCTCGCGGAACGCGTGCAATCGCGTCTCTGATGCTGGATCTCAGCAAATATACTTCGTTGGGGGCGGCGCTGCGGGACGCGCTGGAGACGTGGCCGCGCGAAGTGTGCCTGTACGAATCGGACCGCGGCGAAGAGAAGCAGCGGATTACCTATCGCGAATTTAAAGAGCGGGCGTTGCCGCTGGCGAAGTGGCTGCAGGATGCTGGTTTCAGGCCCGGCGATCGCGTGGCGATCATCATGACGAATCAGTCGAAATGGCTGATCAGCGCGTATGCGATTTTTCATATCGGCGGGACGCTGGTGCCGCTCGATTACAAACTGAAACCGGAAGAACAGTGGAAACTGGCAAAGCACTCCGGGGCGAGCGTGCTGATCACGGAATATCCGATCTGGCGGCAGTTGAGCGCGGCGCCGGGACGCGGGGAAGCGGAAAAGATCAAGACCGTGCTGGCGACGGAAGCGCCGGCGAAGGCCGGTCTGGCCGGGGCGATGCGTTGGGAAGACGCTTGCGGAGCGGGTGAACCGGATTTTGTGCCGCGGAAGCGCGAGGATCTGGCGTGCATCGTGTACTCGTCGGGAACGGGCGGGACGCCGAAAGGCTGCATGATGACGCACGGAAATTATCTGGAGCAGTGCGTGGCGCTGACGGCATGGTATCCGTTCTGGCCGGGCGTGAAGTATCTGAGCATTTTGCCGACGAATCACGCGATCGATTTCATGGTCGGATTCATCGGGCCGTTCACGTGTGGGGCGGCGGTGGTGCATCTGCGCACGCTGCGGCCGGAATTCGTGCGGGAAGCGTTTCCGAAGTATCAGATCACCTACGTGAGCCTGGTGCCGCTGGTGCTGAAGAATCTGCAAAAGGGATTGCAGGCGCGGTTTGACGAGTTGCCGGTGGGGAAGCGGCGTGCATTTGAAGTATTGAGGAAAGTTAATATCGCACTGACGAAGTCGCGGCCCATGCGGCCGCTGAGCCGATTGCTGTTGAAGCAGGTGCACGCGGCGTTTGGCGGGCACATCGAAGCGATTATCGTGGGCGGAGCGTTTACGGAGCCGCAGACGCTGCAGTTTTTTTACGATTTGGGATTGCCGGTAGCGAATGGATATGGATTGACCGAAGCGGGAACGGCGGTGACGGTGAACGATCTGAAGCCGTTTCGCGCAGACACGGTAGGGAAGCCGTTGCCGGGGATGGAAGTGCGCATAGTGAATGCGGATGGGGACGGGATCGGGCAAGTGGCGGTACGCAGCAGGACGGTGATGGCTGGATATTTGAACGAGCCGGATTTGACGGCGGAAACGATTGTGGACGGCTGGCTGATGACCGGCGATATGGGGCGGCTTGAGCGCACGGGGCATCTGCAACTCTTCGGGCGCAAGAAAAACATGATTGTGACGGAAGAAGGCAAGAACGTTTACGCCGAAGATATTGAACAGGCGTTCGACGGATTGCCGGTAAAGGAATTCTGCGTGTTCGCTGCGAATTATGTTTGGCCGAGCCGGTCGATGTTGGGCGAGCAGTTGGTGCTGGTGATACACCTGGAGCCGGGAAAGATATTCACGGAAGAGTTGAAGCAAGAGATCGTGGCGCGGAACAACAGATTGATCCACTACAAGCGGATTCATGGTGTGGTGGTGTACGACGAGGATTTCCCGCTGACCGCGTCGCTGAAGATCGTTCGCGTGGCGCTGGCGGCGCGGTTGGGAAAACTGAAGCGGGAAGAAGCCGTCCGGCCAATCTAGGGCGCGGCAAGTTACAATGCAGGCGGCGGAATCTCTGTGAGGGAAACGTTCATCGCGATAGTGAATCCCGCGGCGGGAGGCGGGCGCTCGGCGCGGCTAGCCGGAGCGGAGATCAGCCGGCTGAAGGAAGCCGGGCTGCGCATTGACGTAATTGCGTCAGCCGGGCCGGGACACGCGTCGGAACTGGCCGATGAGGCATACCTGCAGGGGTACCGAAGATTCCTGGCAGTGGGAGGGGACGGCACCGCGCACGAAATCATCAACGGCATTTTTTCGCGGGAACAACCAGTGGTGCACGTCGAAATGGGCTTCTTGCCGCTGGGCACCGGAAATTCCTTTCTGAGAGACTTTACGAAGAACGGGGCGGAATCGTCGTTTGAGGCGTTGAAAGCCGGGCGGAAACGCAGCGTGGATTTGCTGAAACTGCGGCATTCCGGCGGGACGCTGTATTCGTTCAACCTGCTGAGCGTGGGGTTCACGGCGGATGTGGGCGCGATTACGAACCGGAGGTTCAAGCCATTCGGGCATCTGGGATATCTGCTGGGCGTTTTTGTGAAGGTGGCGCAGCTGAAGCGGCGCCCGTTCAAGATGCGTTGCGACGAGGATACGGAATGGGATGAGCGGCGGTGCCTGTTCCTGACGTTCAACAACAGCAAATATACGGGCGGCACGATGCTGATCGCGCCGCAAGCGGATCCGAGCGACGGTTTGATCGAGTATGTGCGCTGGGGACCGATTGGAAGATGGGGATTGATGCGGATGCTGCCGCGGCTTTATGACGGAACACACATCAAGCATCCGCTGGCATCGCGGCGTGGCGTAAAACGAGTGGAGTTCGCGCTGGATGCGCCGGTGGACGTGATGGTGGACGGCGAAATTGTAACGGTAAATTGCAAGGAACTGGAAATACTGCCAGGCGCGATGGACGTGTATATATGAGCCGCGCGTGGGAGGTGGTGCGCAGCGTGTTTTTGTGGTTCCTGAGCTGGATGCACTTCCTGATTGTAGTGCCGGTGCTGATTGGGCTGGCCGTGGTGCTGGATCCCCGGCAACACGATTGGTTGCAGCGCGGGTTGTGCCGCCGGATTGCTTTTTTCTCGGGAGCAAAAGTGGTGGCGAAAAAATCGCCGGGATTCAATGAGAAGCGAACTTCATTTTTCATGGTGAATCACGTCAACCTGCTCGACCCCTTCATGCTGTATTGCGCGATTCCGCAGCTGGTGCGCGGGTGGGAACTGGAATCACATTTCCGAATTCCGATTTACGGGTGGCTGATGAAGCGGTTCGGGAACGTGCCGGTGCCGGATGTGCGCAGTCCGAAAGATCTGAAGCGGCTGTGGCGCATGACGCAGGCGGCCATCGATTCCGGCGTGAGCTTGATCATTTTTCCGGAAGCGAAGCGGACACGCGACGGTCATCTGAACGAATTTGAGGATGGCGGATTCCGGCTGGCGCAGCAGTTGGGTGTGCCGATTGTGCCGGTGAGTCTGGTGGGATCGTTCTGCCACTTGCGGACCGAGGACTGGATTCTGCGGCCCACGACGATCACCGTGCATTTGCACGATACGATCGAGACCCAGGGAATGAAAAAGGAAGATGTGCGGGAACTGAAGGGAAGAGTGAAGCGGATTATTGAGGAGCCGGTGGAGGCGGCGTTGGAAGAGCAGGCGAGAGGCGGCGAGAAGGCAGCCGCGGAGACCGTTTAAGAGGTCATCTTCAGGCCAGGCAGAATACGGCCTGCCTTAGTTTCCTGCCAAGTGAAGTAGATGCGATGAAAGACGGTGAGCGTGGAAACGATGGCAATCACCCACAGAACCTGCGCCATGCGGTTAAAGGCGCCACCGATGATCAGGAGCACGAGGCGCTCAGGGCGCTCCATGAAACCAACTTTGCAAAGCGGAATGAGCGATTCGGCGCGCGCCCTGGCGTAGCTGACCATGACGGAACCCGCAGTGGCGACGGCGGCAAGAACGACGTAGGGAGTGCGGCCGCTGACGGAATAATAGACGAGCAAACCCATGTACAAGGCCATGTCGGCGTAGCGATCCAGCGTGGAATCGTAGAACGCTCCGAAAGCCGTGACCCGATTCTGGCGGCGGGCGACCTGGCCGTCGAGCATGTCGAGGAAGCCGGCGAAGAAGATAATAGCGGCGGCGGTGCGGAAGTTGCCAACAGCGAAATTCGCGGCGGCAGCGAAATTGACGATCAGGCCAAGGAAAGTGAGGAAATTCGGATTTACGCCGGTGGCGGCCAGCGCACCGACGATGCGGTCGAGCAGCCACTTCCCGCCGCTACCAATAGCGCCTGTGAAGGTACTCATGTGAAGGCCAGTTAGTTGATGATACTGCAAGCGCTGGTTTAGCGCCAAATTGGCGACGACTGCGCGCTTGACGCGTCGCTGTTCCACACGTAGATTGCTCAGATGCTTTCGGGGGAGCGATGAACGGACCATCAACTGGCAGGCGTAAATTTCTGATGCAGGCGAGCGGGTCGGCGTGGCTGGCATGGCTGAGCGCGCAATGGCCGGCGGTAATGGCGGCGGCAGAGCACGCCCATCAAGCGGTAAATTCCAAAACGCCGGTGAAATTTCAAGTGCTGACGCCGGCGCAGGCGAAGGACGTGGAGGCGATCGCCGCGCAGATCATTCCGACGGACGAGTTGCCGGGAGCGCGCGAGGCCGGGGTGGTGTACTTCATCGACCAGGCGCTGAAGACGTTCGCCGCAGACTCGCTGCCGAGTTACCAGCAGGGGCTGGCGGAGCTGAACGCGGCAGCGAGCAAAAAGTATCCCGGTGTGAAGCAGTTTGCGGACGCGAGCGCGGAGCAGCAACACGAGATGTTGCAAGTGCTCAGTGACGAGGCGGAGGGCTCCAGCACCGCGCCGGCACGAAGGCGGCCGCAGGCAGCTGCCAGCACGGATTTTTTTCAAACCATCTGGCAACACACGATATTCGGATTTCTGGTAGATCCCTCGGGTGGCGGGGATCGGGACTACGTGGGCTGGAAGGTGATCGGGCGCGACCCGGCGCACAGTTTCGCAGCGCCGTTTGGCTTTTACGATAAGGACTATCCGGGCTGGCAAGAGGCGATGGCAGCAGAGGAGAAGAAATGAGCCAGTCCAAGGTGAGTTACAAAACCAGCGACGAAGTGGATTTTGTGATTATCGGGTCCGGCGCGGCGGGCGGCGTGATGGCCAAAGAGCTCTCTACGAATGGATTCCGGGTGGTGGTGCTGGAGCAGGGGCCCTATTTGACGGAAGCGGATTTTGGCCACAACGAAATCGATGTGGTGTTCAATCACCAGTTGACCAACAACCCGAAATTCCAGCCGACCACTTTCCGGAAGACGGAGCAGGACAAAGCGACAAAGCAATATAGCGTGATGTACGGGCGGTGCGTCGGCGGAAGCAGCGTGCACTTTACGGCGAATTACTGGCGGCTGCATGAAATTGATTTCATGGAACGGAGCACAGTGGGAGATGTGCCGGGCGCGTCGCTGGTAGATTGGCCGATTCGGTACGAGGACCTGGAACCGTATTACACGAAGGTGGAGTGGGAGTGCGGTGTATCGGGACTGGCGGGCGCAAGCCCGTTCGACCCGCCCCGTTCGAAGCCTTATCCGATGCCGCCACTGCCAGTGAAGGGTTCGGGAGTGATTTTCGAGCGAGCGGCGAAGAAGCTGGGGTATCACCCGTTTCCGGCGCCGATGGCGATCTTGTCGCAGCCGCGCGCGGGGCGAAGCGCGTGTGTGAATTGTGGATTCTGTCTGGGATTCGGCTGCGAGGTAAAGGCGAAGTCCAGTTCGCTGGCGGCGATGATTCCCGTGGCGGAGGCGACGGGCCGCTGCGAGATCCGGCCGAACTGCTACGTGCACCGGATCGAGACGGACAAGGCGGGCCGGGTGGTCGGCGCGGTGTACTTCGATGCGAAGAAAAATTCGCACCTGCAAAAGGCGAAGGCGGTGGTGGTCTGCGCGAATGGGGCTGAGACGCCGCGGCTGTTGCTGCTTTCGAAGTCGGCGAAATACCCGAACGGGCTGGCGAATTCAAGCGGGCTGGTGGGCAAATATCTGATGCCGAACAGCGGTGCGATTGCGTTCGCGACCTTCGATGAGCCGCTCAACGATTACAAAGGATTTGCCGTCAGCCGGATATTCCACGATTTTTACGAGATGGACGTAAAGAAAACAGGAATTTATGGGGGCGGAGGGTTGGATGCGAGGTTCGACCTGGCGCCAATCACGTTTGCGCTTGGAGCCCTGCCGCCGGGCACACCGAAATGGGGCAGCGGCTTCAAGAAGGCGCTGAACCAAAATTTCACGCGGACGATGGAGATTTTCTGCCACGGAACATCTTTGGCGGTGGAAACGAACAGCTTTTCGCTGGACCCAGACGTCAAGGACGCATGGGGATTGCCGGCGCTGCGCATGACGTTCAAAGATCATCCGAATGATTTGAGACTGGCCAACTGGATGAAAGACCGCGCGATGGAAATCCTGGAGGCGGCGGGGGCAAAGACCAAATGGCACGCAGCGATCCAGGAACAGCAATTCGCGGTACACCTGCTGGGCACGTGCCGGATGGGAACTGACCCGAAGACGTCGGTGATTAACGCCGACCATCGAACGCACGACGTGAAGAACCTGTTTCTATGCGATGGGAGCAGCCTGGTGACTTCCGGACGAGGCCAGCCGACCATGACGATTCAAGCGCTGGCGTTCCGCGCGGCGGACAGGATAACGGCGCTGACGAAGCGCGGTGAGATCTAGCTCAATACCAATTCACAATACCTGGAGAACTGACCGATGCGAAATGTCGCTGTGAGGGCAGGGGCAATTGTAGGGCTGCTGGCACTGGCGGCGTGGGTGGCCAGCCCGCGAAAGGCCGTAGGCCAGGAGCAAAAGCCCGGAGCCGACGCACCGAAGACGGCGTCGCAGCAATTCAAGAATATCCAGGTGCTGAAGGACATTCCGGCGGAACAGTTGATTCCGACGATGCAATTCATCACCGCATCGCTGGGTGTGGAGTGTGAGTTTTGCCATGTGGAACACCAGATGGACAAGGACGACAAGAAAGAAAAAGGAATGGCGCGGGAAATGATGAAGATGCAATTCGAGATCGACAAGAGCCACTTCAAGGGCGAGCTGGAAGTGACCTGTTACACATGTCATCGCGGTTCGGCGCATCCCGTAGGTACGCCAATTCTCTCCGCTGAGGCCGCTAAGCCCGCCGCGCCGCACACTCACGAAGAAGGTGCGGAGGCCCATGCAAACCTGCCAACGGCAGACCAGATTCTGGACAAGTACCTGGCGGCGGTGGGTGGCGCGGACGCGCTCATGAAAATCAAGACGCGGGTACAGAAGGGCACGATTGACGCGACGGGGAAGCAATCTCCGATCGAGGTGTACTCGGAGGCGCCCAATAAGCGCGTGTCGATTTCACACCTGAATGGCGGATCGAGTGTAACGGCGTTCAACGGCGAAGCGGGCTGGCTGACGATTCCTAGCGGGGTGCATCGAATGACAACGCCGGAGCGGGAATCCGCCGCGGTCGACGCGCAGATGTATTTTGCGGCGCGGGCACGCGAGATGTACAAAGAGTTTCACGTCCGACCAGGTGAGGAGATTAACGGACGGGCAACGTATCTGGTGGCGGCAGAAGCAACCCCGGGACGTCCGGCGATTCGAATGTACTTCGACCAGGAGACCGGATTGCTGCTGAGGCTGATCCGGTATACACAAACCGCGCTGGGGAAGAATCCGGCCGAGGTGGACTATGCGGATTACAAGGAGACGGAAGGAGTGAAGATTCCGTACCGCTGGACGCTGGCGAGGCCGAACGGCGCGTTCACGATTCACATCGATCAAGTGCAACAGAATGTGCCCATCGATGAAAAGTTGTTCGTGCCGCCAGCGGAAAGTCCAGCGCCCGCACACTGACCGTTGGCATTCAGAAGGGTTGAATCGAAAGAGGCCACAGTTTGAATCTGTGGCTTTTGGGGCGGCTAAGGCTAGAACTTGAAGATGATACCGCCAACGATGTTGACGCGGTTCAGGTAGTTCGAGACGCGCGTGTTGTAGCAACCGAAGAACGGGTCGCAATAGGTGGCATTCGAAGAGTTGCCATAGGTCGGAAGATAGCGGATATCACCGCGAAAACCGATATGACGGCTGGCGTAATACTTGACGCCGCCGCCGATGCTCCAGGAAAATTCGGTGCGATTGGGCGTGTTGTTGCTGTTGGAATCGTGAGTGAAACCCAGGCCCCCGACGATGTAGGGACGGAGTTTCACCTCGCTGCTGCGGAACATGTAGAGAGTGCCGAACTGAAATTGGTCGATATCTGAGTTGTAGGCCTTGAAATACGAATTGGTCAGAATATTGTATGCGTCGTAAGAAGTGTTGTTGCGATTCCACATGAAATCGAACTGCGAATTTTCGGTAAGTGCGACCTCGATCATGGTGCCGAAGGCCAGAGAATTGTCGACGCGCAGGCGGCTGATGGGAATCGTGCCACCACCACTATTGGAAAACACACTGACAGGATAAGAGGCACTGGATTCATAGCCGACAAAAGGAGTGATTTCATAGCGCTGCTGGGCGCGGACGGAAACCGCTGTGAATAAAGAAAGGAAAAGAACGATTCTCATCGTCCAGGTCTGCATTGCGAGAGCTCTCCTCACCGGGCGGGGCAACCCGATTGGGTGACGCACGCGTGAAGCCCCAATAAACAAACACCAAACCGCAGCAAAAGTTGCGCCGACAAACGGCCATAAGGACTCAACTAGTTGGATGAACTGGAGAGGGAAGAGGTTTCTGGGAATCTGGCGACGAAGCCAAAAATACAGGAATGCAGGGAGCCCGGCAGGCGGCTGATTCGCGATTATTTTTTTTCTGCAGCTGGAGTTTCGGGGGTGGGCTTCGGGGATTCTACTCCGGGTTTCGATTCTTGCGGCGCCTCGGGAGGCTCTTCCGACGTGGGCTTGGAGAGGTACTGGACGATGAGGGAAATGCGGCGGTTGGAAGGGTCTTGCGGGGAGCCGGGTTTGCGCAAGCGCTGATCGGCGAAGCCGCGCACCTGCGTGACCTGGTCTTCGCGCAGGCCGTTTGACTGCATGAGGCGGCGTGCGGCATTGGCACGATCGGCGGAGAGCTCCCAATTGGAATACAGGGCGGTTGAAGGATAAGGCTTCGAATCGGTGTGACCTTCGATGGCGACGGTGTTGGGAAGCTTGCCCAATTCCTGCGCCAGCAGCCTGATCAGGTCGGAACCATCAACACTCATGCGCGCACTGCCGCTGTCAAAAAAAGTTCCCGCGGCCGATTCCGTCAATTCGATGCGCAAGCCTTCGTTGGTGACGGTCATATCGATGTGGCTGCGCAGTTCGTCGAATTTGGGAACCTGGCGGATGGTTTTCTGCAGCTGTTCCTTTAGTTCCTTCATGTTGTCTTTGCTGACGACGAAGTTTTCACCGGAGCCACGCATATCGCTGCCAACCATTTTCGAAGAGCCGGTGGGATCCTTGAAATAGCCGCCAACCGCTTCCTGGATTTGCTTGCTGCTGTTCATGAGCCAGAGAACGATAAAGAGGGCCATCATGGCGGTGACGAAGTCGGCGTAGGCCACCTTCCAAGCGCCGCCGTGGTGGCCGCCGTGACTGATGTACACTCTCTCACTAGCGCTGGTACAAAAAGTCGGTCCGGTCACCCATGGCCAAACTTGGGGTGCCTGTGCATATCAAGTGTTTTCTCGGTTCGGCGAATCTAGCAGCGGCCGACCTCATGATGAAGTGTTCCGTTCGGGCATTTCCAGAGATCTGGATTCGATGCAGTCTGCGGGTCATCGCGTACTGATAACTCAATGGGCGGTTTCGCCGTTTATTGAGAGCTACAGCGAGGTGTATGATGTTTGCGGAACGAGACAAAATTCAAAGTGTGGCTTTTCGATGTGTCAACGTGCATAGTTTCAACCCGCGATCGAGCTGCCTGCCTCAAAGGAGTGCTGCTCGCCCTTGTTCTGCATGCTCCGATTGACCTTCAGGCGCAAAGTCCATCCTCACCGCAAGTGCAGACTGCTCAATCGCCCTCCACTCTGCAGCCCGCGACAGATTCGCAATCCCAGGGCACTCCCGCTTGCTCCGACGCACCACCTATTTTGAAACGAGGCAAGCAGCCGGATCTGCCTCCCTGTCCTGACCCGTCGCCTTCCGCACCGGCTCCCACGGGTCCGCCACCAACACGGAATCCCTCTGTGACCCTAATCGAAAAGGCCAGAGCGGCGGCATTCGAGTTCTCACAGAATCTTCCCAACTTTATTTGCAAAGAAGTCATGGCGCGCTACAGCCAGCGCGGCCGCGACCAAATGCCCCTGGACGTTGTCTCCGCCGAAATAATCTACGATCGGGGCAAAGAAACGTATCGCAATGTGAAGATTGATGACCGGCCCACGGCCGCCAGCCTGGAGGAAATCAGCGGCTCCTGGTCCACTGGAGAATTTGCGTCCACGCTCCTCAGCCTTTTTGCCCCCGAAACCAACGCCCGCTTCCGCTCGGGCGGCGCAAGCAACATTTCAAGTATCAACGCCCAGGTTTACGACTTTGATGTGTCAAAAACTAATTCCCGCTGGACGATTCGGGCTGAATCCCAGACTCTAGTTCCCGCTTACAAAGGCTCGGTGTGGATCGATCCGAGCAACGCGCGCGTGCTTCGCGTGGAGATGCAGGCCCGCGACATACCTCAGGATTTCCCGATGGATTCCATCGAATCCACTGTCGATTATTCGTATGTGTCGATCGGCGGCAAATCCTTTCTGCTTCCCGTCCATGCGGAGAGCTTAGGCTGTCCCCGAGGTGGCGGCGGCTGCAGCCACAACATCATCGACTTCCGTAACTACCACGAGTTCAGAGTTGACGTAAAGATTGGCCCCGTGCAACAGCCCTGAAATGGTACCCAACATCCGGTTGATGCCCGTTAATCGGGACGGCGCGCCGCGGAGCCAGACTCCTATTTGCTCTACGGGCTAACCGTACTTGAGGGTGGTGCTTTGTCCGACCTCGATAATATAACCGTCAGGATCGCGGATGTAACAGCGAATCTCACCGTACTTGGGGATCGGTTCCGTAAGAAACTCGGCTCCCCGACTCTTCCACAATTCATAGCACGCTTGAATATCCGCAACTCGGAAATTCATAAAGCTGTTGATGTGGTTCGGGTCGGGAACGCTGAGCGTTACCGTCGGCTTATCTGAGGTGGGCCCGCCCCCCACGTTCAGAATCATCCAGATATTCGCAAGCTGAAGGTATGGAGGGGCGTTGCCGTCACCCATGGTTAGAATGCGAGCGCCGAAGACCTTTTCGTAGTAGCGAGCCGATCGTTCTACGTCGGCGACGGTGAGAAAATATGCGATGCTAATGCCCTCTTGCGGGGGCATCTCATAGCTCTTCTGTTCTACCTGTACGTTGCTCACTGACGACCTCTCGACTTCCTCTCGAATAGTGCAGGAATGAAGTCGCCGGCAGAATACAACAGAAACTGTAGGACCGCACACTGCGGCTGCTCGCAAATCTGCTGACCGATCTTGGGCTACAACAATGCTGCGGCAGAGGTGGCGTGAGGTTGCGTTAGGCAGAACAGCCGCCATGACGCGTGATTTCCCGACTCACCGTCGACGTGGCTCGATCGAGGCGATTCGCAATCTCGCGGAGTGACGAACCAGAAGCGATCCCTCGGGATATG
>Ga0335077_10000543_pt1 | contig 42278 bp, 48 predicted proteins | sample Lox_Sample_31_FD_207151 | JGI IMG/M metagenome (GOLD analysis project Ga0335077, IMG submission 207151) | Soil microbial communities from Loxahatchee National Wildlife Refuge, Florida, United States - Lox_Sample_3.1 | ecosystem: Environmental > Terrestrial > Soil > Wetlands | place: USA... | reverse complement strand
TCGAGGTCGCTCCGCGTGTACGCGACGATCGTCGCCTTCCCGTGCGTGCCCGACGAGGCGTGGATCCGTACGCATTCCTCGAGCGGGACGCGCAGGAGTCCGAACGGGTACGCGTCGCGGAGGTCGGCCTTCGTCGCGAACGGCAGCTCCGGCAGCGCCTCGAGCTCGACGCCGAAGCGGTCGTGCAGCCGCTCCCGCTGGAGCCGCTCCAGCTCCGGCCGCGCGAGCGTCTCCACCTCCGGTTGGAAGATCACCGCCGCAGTATCGTAGGGCGGTGTCCGGGAGCGCCATCGCCACGGTCATGGCCGTCGTCGCCGGCCTCGCGGGCGCGGTGCAGGTCGCGGTCATGGCGGGGCTCGGCGATCGCATCGGCAGCGTCGGCGCGCTCGCGTTCGCGACGGTGCTAAGCGCGGTGCTCGCCCTCGCCGCGCTGCTCGTCGCCGAGCGGAGCCTCGACGCGTTCTCGCGGGCCCTGTCGCAGCCGTGGTGGACGCTCACGGGCGGCGTCGTCGGCCTCTTCATCCTCCTGACGGTCACCGTCGCCGGGTCGCGGATCGGCGTCGTCGCCACCGTCGGGATTCTCATCGCCGGCCAGCTCGTGATGGGCGCCGTCATCGACCGCTTCGGCCTGTTCGGCGTCGATCAGGTCTCGCTCGGCTGGCCCCGCGTGCTCGGCGTGGTCCTGCTCGCGGTCGGCGCGGGGCTGACCCTGGCGCGGTAGCTACGCGTCGAAGTCGAAGCGGGTCGCGCTCTGCGGGTAGTCCCGCTCCCGCCACGCGAACGCGCGCCGCGGCCGCAGGCCGTACCAGCTGCTGCCGTCCGGGACGCGGAACGAGTACTTCGCGTCGTACTCGTCCGAGATCGCCGCGCTGCCCTCGACGACCTCGACCGAGCCCTCGAGCACGACGACGTCGTCGCCGCTCTCGAGATGGACGACGACGCGCGCATCGGCGGCGAGGTCGAGCGCCGTCCGCGAGCGCGCGCCGGTGTTGAAGACGAAGACGTCGTCCCGCCAGAGACCCCAGACCGGCTTCGCAGCCGGCCCGCGCTCCGCGGACGCGGTCGCGACCCAGTAGTTGTGCGCCGACGCGAGCCGGTCGTCGGCCCAGCTCCACGGCAGCATCCCCTCCTCGTCGGTGGAGATCCCGTATCCGGAAAAACGCGGACGGCTCCGGCGCATGTCTGCGGAAAGTAGCGGTTGACGGCCGTTCTCCGGTTTGCGCACACTTGGATCCAAGAAGCAGGGTTCCATCTGCTACGTTCGAACGAGAGCCGAGTATCGGATCCGAACAAGGCGAGAGGAGCGGAGATGTCGAGCACGATCCACGTGGAGGCGGCCCGCATCCCGGACCGCGACCGGCTCCTCCAGGAGCTCGAGGCGCACGGCCTCGAGGCGAGGCCCGACGGCGAGGTCGGCATCGCGGTCCCGACCGACCGCGACGAGCAGGAGGTCTCCGACGAGGTCTTCGCCCAGGTCGAGGACGTGATCATGCGGATCGGAGCGCCCTTCGTGCCGATCAAGCACGAGGGCGTGATCTACATCAGGCCGCCGGTCGGCTGACGCGCCGCGGGCGCAGGCGCCGCAGCGCCGAGACGAGCCGGTCGAGGTCGGTCTCGTCGTTGTAGTAATGCGTCGAGACGCGGATCCCGCCGACGCCGGACGTGTAGCGGATCGAGACGAGGATCCGCTCGTCGAGCAGCCGTGCGAGCAGGCGCTCGTCCTGCTCCGGGTCGGCGCCCGTGCGGAAGGTCGTGATCGCGGACGGCGCCTCGGGGCGCGAGACGAGCTCGAGACCGAGCCCGTCGATCTCGTCGCGCAGACGGGCCGACAGCTCGAGCACCCGCCGCTCGGACACGTCGATGCCGACCTCGTTCACGAGCGCGAGCGAGGCGGCGAGCCCGGCCGCGCCGGGATAGTTCGCCGTGCCGCCGAGCTCGAGCGCGCGTGCCTCGCGCGGGAACGGGTAGGGCCGCAGCGGCGTCGACGCGGGATCGGCGAAGTACGCGGGCCAGCCGCCGGGCGGCGGATCCATCGCGAGGTAGCCCCACCACGGCTGGCTCAGGCGCGGCAACGCCTCGCGGCCGACGTAGAGGACGCCGCAGCCGTACGGCGCGTTCAGCCATTTGTGCCCGCCGGCGACGAGCAGGTCGACCGGCGTCTCGCGGACGTCGACGCGGAGCGCGCCGAGCTCCTGGACCGCGTCGACGACGAGCAGCGCGCCGGCGGCGCGGCAGAGCGCGCCGAGCGCACGCAGGTCGATCCGGTAGCCGTTGCACCACTGCACCGAGCTGACGACGACCGCGCGCGTCCGCTCGTCGATCACACGCGCGAACGCCTCGGGCTCGAGCGCGCCGTCGACGTTGCGCGCGAGCCGCACCTCGGCGATTCGTCCCGCCTCGGCGAGCTTCACGAACGGGATCGCCACCTGGAGGAACTCGAGGTCGGCGATCACGACGTTGTCGCCCGGCTCGAACGGGATCCCGAGCGCGGCGAGGTTGAGCCCTTGCGTCGTGCTCTCGACGAGCGCGACCTCGTCCTCGCCCGCGCCGAGCAGCGTCGCCGCCTGGCGGCGCGCGCCGTCGCGGATCCGGTCGAGCGCGAGATGGTGCTCCGAGGCGTCGCGCTCCGCGCACGCGGCGCCCCGCCGCGCCACCTCCTCCACGGCGCGCGCCGCCCGGTCGGGCGCGATCCCGACGCAGGCGCTGTCGAGGAAGACGGCGTCCCGCAGGCCGGGGAACGAGGCGCGGGCGGCGGCGAGATCCATTCCCGGATGGTCGGCGGCCCGCGGCGCCCACGCATCGTGACGGACTACTGACGCTCGAACAAAGCCGCCTGGCCCTGGCCGACGCCGACACAGAGCGTCGCGAGCCCGTAGCGGCCGCCGCGCCGTCGCAGCTCGTGCAGGAGCGAGACGACGAGCCGCGCGCCGCTCATCCCGAGCGGATGGCCGATCGCGATCGCGCCGCCGTTCACGTTCACCTTCTCCGGGTCGAGCCCGAGCTCCCGGACGACGACGAGGCTCTGCGACGCGAACGCCTCGTTCAGCTCGACGAGGTCGATGTCCTCCACGCCGACGCCGGTGCGCGCGAGCAGCTTCCGCACCGCCGGGATCGGCCCGATCCCCATCACACGCGGGTCGACGCCCGCGACGGCGCTGCCGACGAACGTGCCGAGCGGCTCGACGCCGAGCGCGTGGGCCTTCTCCTCCGACGCGATCACGAGCGCGGCGGCGCCGTCGTTGATCCCCGATGCGTTGCCGGCGGTGACGGTGCCTCCCGCGCGGAACGCGGGCTTCAGCGTCGCGAGCTTCTCGAGCGTCGTGTCGGGCCGCGGATGCTCGTCGCGCACGACGTCGCCGACCGCGACGAGCTCGTCGTCGAAGCGGCCCGCGTCCGCCGCCGCGGCCCAGCGCTGCTGCGAGCGGAGCGCGAACGCGTCCTGGTCCTCGCGCGTGACGTTCCAGCGCTCGGCGACGTTCTCGCCGGTCTCACCCATCGACTCGGGCGGAAAGCGCTCGGCGAGCTTCGGGTTGACGAAGCGCCAGCCCAGCGTCGTGTCGTACATCGTGCGGTCGCCGCGCGGGAACGCCGCGTCCGGCTTCGCGGTGACGAGCGGCGCCCGGCTCATCGACTCGACCCCGCCCGCGACGAACAGCTCGCCGTCGCCCGCGACGACGGCGTGGCACGCGGACGAGACGGCGGCGAGCCCGGAGGCGCAGAGCCGGTTCAGCGTCACGCCCGCGACCGAGTCCGGCAGCCCGGCGAGCAGCGCCGCCATCCGCGCGACGTTGCGGTTGTCCTCGCCCGCCTGGTTGGCGGCGCCGAAGTAGACGTCCTCGATCTCGTCGGGCGCGACGCCGGCGCGGTCGACCGCCTCCCGGATCGCGAGCGCCGCGAGGTCGTCCGGGCGCACGCCGGCGAGCCCGCCGCCGTAGCGGCCGATCGGCGTGCGAACTGCGGCCATCACGACTGCGCGCGGCATCTGCGCAGCCTAACGACGGAGGGCTACTCGACGAACTCGATCCGGACCGGCGAGTCGTACGCGCCCGCCGCCTCGGCGCGCGCGAGGAGCTCGTGCACCGCCTGCCGGCCCTCCTCGCCGTAGTCCTGCGTCAGCTCGTTCACGTACATGTCGATGAAGCGGTCGCCGCGCGCGTCGTCGAGCCCGCGCCCGAACGCGAGGGCGTAGTCGAGCGCCTCCGCGCGGTGCGCGAGCGACGCGTCGATGGACGCGCGCAGCACGCGCGAGACCTCCCGCACCGCGTCGTCGCCGAGGTCGCGGCGGATGACGTTCACTCCGAGCGGCAGCGGCAGCCCCGTCTCCAGCAGCCACCACTCGCCGAGGTCGAGGCACTTCCGCAGCCCCTCGTCGGCGTAAGTGAGCTGGCCCTCGTGGATGACGAGTCCCGCCGCCGCGCGGCCCGACGCGACCTCGTCGAGGATCTCGTCGAACGGGAGCGGGCGGACACGCAGCCCCTCGCCGAGCGCCATGCGCAGCACGAGATACGCCGTCGTCAGCGACCCGGGGATGACGACCTCCTCGCGGCGCAGCTCGTCGAGCGTCAGCGGCTCGCGCGCGACGACGACCGGCCCGTAGCCGGCGCCCATGCTCGCCCCGTGCGGCAGCAGGAGATACCGCTCCTGGACGAGCGGATAGGTCGCGAGCGAGATCGCCGTCACCTCGAGCCGGCCCTCCAGCGCCCACTCGTTCAGCGTCTGGATGTCCTCCGTCACCGGCTCGAACTCGTGCCCGAGCCGGTCGACCGAGCCCGACGCGAGCCCCCAGAACATGAAGGCGTCGTCGGGATCTGCGCTGAAACCGACCCGAATGAGCATGGCGGGGGACACTAGCCGCGTACACTCAGGTCATGTCGCAGGAGCCGCTCACCGAGGCGATCCAGCACTACCTCCGGGAGATCTACAAGCTCGGGCAGGACGGCGAGCCGGTCTCGGTCAGCGCGCTCGCACGCGCACAGTCGGTCTCGAACGCGTCGGCGAGCGCGATGGTGAAGAAGCTCTCGGCGCTCGGCCTCGCCGAGCACGAGCCGTACCGCGGCGTCTCGCTCACGCCCGCCGGCGAGCGCGTCGCGCTCGAGGTGATCCGCCACCACCGGCTGCTCGAGCTCTACCTCGCCGAGACGCTCGGTGTGGACGTGAAGGACGTCCACGAGGAGGCCGACCGGCTCGAGCACGCGCTCTCGGAGGAGCTCGAGGCGCGGATCGATCGCGCGCTCGGCTACCCGACGCACGATCCGCACGGGGATCCGATCCCGGACGCGAACCTCGAGTGGCCGCACGTGCCGAGCTAGCGGCCGAAGAACCAGGCCTCGAGCGGCTTCAGCACCTCGTGGCGCGTGAACGGCTTCAGGTGCTCCCCGCGCCCGTCTGCCTCGGACACGGTGAGGTCGTCCTCGAGCGCCGCGTTGGCCTCGTCGAGCGCGTCCTCGAGCTCGTAGCCCTCGAAGATGATGTCCTCCGGCCGCGGCGACTTCGTGTCGCGCAGCTGCGGGTTGACGGCGCGGCCGACCGCCCAGACGGCGCCTTCCCTGCGCTCGATCCAGATGACGACGAGCTCTTCGTTTCCGGCGTCGTCGACCCCGTGGAGCACCCGCTCCGCGAACCGACCGTGGTCGGACGAGGCGTGCACGACTCGACTATACAATCGAAGCGGTGACCAGGCTGGCCAGCTTCCTGCGGACGCCGTTCTCGTTCCTCTTCCCGGGATCGACGAAGGAGGAGCGGGTGGCCGAGTACGTGATCCGCGAGCACAACGCGGGCCGGTCGCTCGAGGAGGTCCTCCAGGACCACTACGTCCAGAACCGGCTGACGCCGGAGCAGCAGGGGCGCCTGCTCGACCGGCCGGACGTCGTGCAGGCGCTCGGGCAGGACTCGGTGTCCGCCGCCCGCGCGCACCTCGCGAGCTAGCTAGAGCTCGGTTCCGACGCCGCGCTCGCGCGCCCGCTCGACCGCCGCGGCGGCGGCCGCGACGTCCCACGCCGCGAGCCCGTTCGACTTGAAGACGACGATGTCGTCGTCGGCCTGGCGGCCGCGCAGCTCGCCGGCGACGACCTCCTGGAGCTCGTGCACCTCGAGCCAGTCGAGCACGCCCGTCTCGACCGGCTCGACGAGGTCGGCGGACTCGAGCCGCGCGTCCTCCACGGAGTCGCAGCAGACGAAGGTCGCGCGCTCGAGCACGACGTTGTCGAGCTCGCGGCGGCGCAGGTCGTTCGCGCCGACGGCGCAGACGAGCGCGCCGGGACGCAGCCACTCGCCGCGCAGCACCGGGTCGGAGGAGCCGGTGACGGTGACGACGACGTCGCACTCCGCCGGGTCGCGGTGGCTCTCGCCCGGCTCCGCGCCGTGGCGCTCGCAGAAGGCGCGCAGCCGCTCCTCGGTGCGGCAGTACGCGACGACGCGCTCGATCGTCGGCACGGCCGCGCGGATGCACGCGACCTGCGTCTCGGCCTGCCACCCGCAGCCGATCACGCCGAGGCTCGCCGCGCCCGGGCGGGCGAGGTGGCGGGCGGCGACGCCGCTGGCCGCGCCGGTGCGCATCTGCCCGAGCGTGTCCGCCTCGATCACCGCGACGAGCTCGGGCGCCTCGGCGCGGAAGAGCAGCACCGCGAACCGCGCGCCACCGTGGAAGGCGGCGTAGACCTTGGCACCCGCGTAGCCGAGCTCGAGGTCGGCGGCCGCCATCACCGCGAGCCCGCCGCCGTCGAGGCCGAGCCGGTAGCGCGGCCGGTTCTCGACCGCGCCGGCGGCCATCCGGCGGAAGCACGCCTCGATCACGTCGACCGTCTCGGCGGGCGAGAGCAGCCCCTCGACGTCCGACTCCGCGAGGTAGAGCGGCATAGCAGCCGATTGTCCCACGCTTGACATGTGACTATTTAGTCACATATTCTTCCGCGCATGACCGGCGACGACGGCGACCTCGTCTTCCGCGCGCTCGCGGATCCCACCCGCAGGCACCTCCTCGACCGGCTCTTCGAGCGGGACGGCCGCACGCTCACGGAGCTCGAGTCGGAGCTGGAGATGACCCGCTTCGGCGTGATGAAGCACCTGCGGGTCCTGGAGGACGCCGGCCTCGTCGTCACCCGCCGCTCGGGCCGGGAGAAGCACCACTACCTCAACCCCGTCCCGATCCGGCTGATCCACGACCGTTGGATCGACAAGTACACGGAGCGCCGCGTGTCCACGCTCGCGGACCTCAAGACCGAGCTGGAGGAGTCAGCATGACGACCATGACCGCACAGACGACCCAGGTGTACTCGCTCTTCATCCGCGCCACCCCGGAGCAGATCTGGGACGCGATCACGAAGCCCGAGTTCACCTCGAAGTACTTCTACGGGAGCCACGTCGAGTCGACGTTCGAGCCCGGCTCGCCGTTCAACTCCTGGTCGCCCGACCACTCGCAGCTCTGGGTGGACGGCGTGATCGAGGAGTCGGAGGCGCCGACGAAGCTCTCGCACACGTGGCGCGCGCTCTACGACGAGGAGACCGCGGGCGAGGAGTTCAGCCGCGTGACGTGGGAGATCGAGCCCGGCGAGGGCGGTGTCTCGAAGCTCACCGTCGTCCACGACCGCCTCGAGGGCGCGCCGAAGACGGCGGCGAACGTCGCCGGCGGCTGGATGTTCGTCCTCAGCGGCCTGAAGACGCTGCTCGAGACGGGTAAGCCGCTCGCCGGCTAGGCACTGCGCGACGGAGGGACGGGACGGCCGTCCCTCCTAGCGCGGCGGCACGATCAGCACGGGGCACGGCGCGTGCTGCGCGCACTGGTGGCTGACGGAGCCGAGCAGCAGCTCGCGGAAGCCGCCGAGCCCGCGCGAGCCGACGACGAGCAGCTCGGCCCCGGCCGCCTCGCCGACGAGGACCGGCACGGGCTGTCCCTCGATCACGACGGCCTCGACGTCGATGTCCGCGTCCTCCGACCGGACCGCCGCGACCGCCTGGTCGACCATCCGCGTCAACGCGGTGCGGATGTCCTCGCCGAGCCGGTCCGCGTCGGTCAGCGTCACCGTCGCGCCGACGAGCGGCGCCGGCACGTGCCAGGCGGCGACGACGCGAAGCGTGGCGTTGCGCCTCCGCGCCTCCTCCACCGCCACGAGCAACGCCGCCTCGGCGCCCTGCGAGCCGTCGTAGCCGACGACGACGAGACGGTTCCCGGCAGCCATCGCGATGCGCCCGAGAGGATTCGAACCTCTGGCCTCAGCCTCCGCAGGGCTGCGCTCTATCCCCTGAGCTACGGGCGCGGCGAACGGACAGTGTAGCCGCGGTCAGTCTCGGCGCAGCAGGCGCGCAACCACACCGGGCCGCTTCGGCTGCGCCTTCAGCCACTCGTCGCGGCTCGGCAGGCGGCCTTGAGCACGCGCGGCGGCGGCGCACTCGGCGTGCGCGTGCCGGCGGCGGCTCGTGTCCCCCTCCGGCGCGATCAGCACGTGCGGGCTCATCGCGTGCAGCCGGTAGCCGCAGAGCGGGCAGCGGTACGTCGCCGGCTTCATGTTCTGCGCGCGGCGGATCGTCCACCAGTCGGCGGGCTCAAGCTTCGGCATGCGCGAGCTCGAGGCCGGCGTCCTCGGGCACCTCCACGCGCACGTACGCGAGCGCGACGACCGAGCCGTCCGGACGCCGAGCCGCGCTCGTCACGCGGCCGACCGCCTTGCCGTCGTGGACGAGCTCCGCGTCCGGCTCGGGCACGTCGCCGAGCTCGAGCACGCGCAGCCCGCGGTTCGGATGCCCGCGGTGGTGGAGCCGCGCGACCGGCTCCTGGCCCGGGTAGCAGCCCTTCGTGAAGCTGACGTGCGTGGCGTCGAGCCCGGCCTCGGCCGGGAGGACGCGGTCGTCGATCTCGCGGCCCCAGCGCGGCACGCCCGCCTCGATCCGGCGGAGCTCCAGCTCCTCGGGCGCGAGCGTCGGCTCGAGCGCCGCGTCGAGCACCTCGACCGCGCCCGGGAGCTCGCCGGTGGCGATCCCGCCCGGCGCGTCGCCGAAGACGAGCGCGGACGTGTGCGTCTCCGGCTCGACCTCGCAGCGCGCGCGCAGGCGCATGCGCACGAGGTGCGCGCGCACCACCTCCCCGAGCTCGGGCTCGGTCAGCAGCAGGAAGTCCTCGTCGCCGCGCCGCCAGACGACGAGCGGCGCGATCACGCGCGCCTTTGCCGTCAGCAGCAGCGCCGGGCACGCGTCGCCGGCCTCGAGCGCGTCGACGTCGTTCGAGACCATGCGCTGGAGGTAGTCGCGCGCGTCGGGCCCCGCCACGCGGACGTACGCGCGCTCCCGCGTAGCGATGTCCATGCGAATTAGTGTAGGGAGCCGATGCCGCTCTTCCGCTCCAAGGCCGAGGACAAGGTCCGCGAGGCGGGCTACGACCCGGCGCGGCTGCCGCCGGGCCAGTACCTGACCGAGAAGTGGCCCGTGCTCCACGCCGGCGACGTTCCGGACGTCGACCTCGCCGCGTGGGACTTCAAGGTCTGGGGCGAGGTCGAGGAGCCGCTGACCCTGACCTTCGACGAGCTGAAGGCGCTGCCGGCGACCGACGTCACCTCCGACATCCACTGCGTCACCCGCTGGAGCCGATTCGACGCGCAGTTCCGCGGCGTCCACTGGCGCGAGCTGGCGACGCTCTGCCGGCCGAAGCCGAGCGCGCGCTTCGTCATCGCCCACGCCGAGCAGGGCTTCACCGCCAACTCGCCGCTGGCGGCGATCGAGGACGAGACCGCGCTCATCGTCTACGACGCCGACGGCGCGCCGCTGACGCCGGACCACGGCTGGCCGCTCCGGCTGTTCGTGCCGACGAAGTACTTCTGGAAGAGCGCCAAGTGGCTGCGCGGCCTCGAGCTCTCCGCCGTCGACAAGCCGGGCTTCTGGGAGCGATACGGCTACAACAACAACGCGGACTACTGGCACGAAGAGCGCTACGGCTTCTAGTGCCATACGGCACGAGCCCGGCTAAAGCCCGAGGGGCGGGCTGCCGATACCTGGGGCACCCACCTCCCCACCCCCCAAGAGGAAAACGGCGCCGATGGCGCCGTTTTCCTGGTCCGGGCGACCCGTGCCTCTAATGCAAAGGGCCGCCCGAAGGCGGCCCGTTGCACAAAGCACCCGAAGGGTGCGCGTTACATCATCCCGCCCATGTCCGGCATGCCGCCGCCGACGCCGGCGCCGGCCTTCTCCGGCGCCTCGGCCACGACCGCCTCGGTGGTGAGGATGTTCTTCGCGATCGACGCCGCGTTCTGGAGCGCCGAGCGGGTGACCATCGTCGGGTCGCCGATGCCGGACTTCAGCAGGTCCTCGACCTCGCCGGTCTCGACGTTCAGGCCCCAGCCCTTCTCGGCGCCGCGGACCTGCTGGACGACGACCGAGCCCTCGAGGCCCGCGTTCGCCGACAGCTGGCGGAGCGGCTCCTCGAGCGCCTTGAAGATGATCTGGGCGCCGGTCTTCTCGTCGCCGTCGAGCGACTTGAGGACCTTGTCCTTGACCGCGTCCGCCGCGTTGATGAGCGCGACGCCGCCGCCCGGCACCTGACCCTCCTCGAGCGCCGCGCGGGCCGCCTGGAGGGCGTCCTCGACGCGATGCTTCTTCTCCTTCATCTCCGTCTCGGTCGCGGCGCCGACCTTGATCACCGCGACGCCGCCCGACAGCTTCGCGAGCCGCTCCTGGAGCTTCTCGCGGTCGAAGTCGGAGTCGGTCGACTCGATCTCGGCCTTCAGCTGCTTGATCCGGCCCTTGATCGCCTCGGTGTCGCCTGCGCCGTCGATGAGCGTCGTCGAGTCCTTGTCGATGACGACGCGACGGGCATGGCCGAGCTGCGAGAGCTTCGTGTTCTCGAGCTTGAGGCCCATCTCCTCGGTGATCACCTCGCCGCCGGTGAGGATCGCGATGTCCTCGAGCATCCGCTTGCGTCGGTCGCCGAAGCCCGGCGCCTTCACGGCCACGGCCGTGAACGTGCCGCGGAGCTTGTTGACGACGATCGTTGCGAGCGACTCGCCCTCGACGTCCTCGGCGACGATCAGGAGCGGGCGACCGGCCTGGATGACCTGCTCGAGCACCGGCAGGAGGTCCTTGACCGCGCCGATCTTCTGGTTCGCGACGAGGATGTACGGATCCTCGAGCACCGCCTCCATCCGCTCGGGGTCGGTGATCATGTACGGCGACAGGTAGCCCTTGTCGAACTGCATGCCCTCGGTGAACTCGAGCTCGAGGCCGAGCGTCTGGCCCTCCTCGACGTTCACGACGCCGTCCTTGCCGACCTTCTCGATCGAGTCGCCGATCACGTCGCCGATCTCCCGCTCACGCGAGGAGACGGTGGCCACGCGGGCGATGTCCTCCTTGCCGGACACGTCCTTCGACTGCCCCTTGAGGTTCTCGACGACCGCGTCGACGGCCTGCTCGATGCCGCGCTTGAGCCCCATCGGGTTCGCGCCGGCGGCGACGTTCTTCAGGCCCTCGCGGACGATCGCCTGGGCGAGCACCGTCGCCGTCGTCGTTCCGTCGCCGGCGACGTCGTTCGTCGCCGTCGCGACCTCGCGCACCAGCTGGGCGCCCTGGTTCTCGAAGACGTCCTCGACCTCGATCTCGCGGGCGATGGTGACGCCGTCGTTCGTGATGGTGGGGGCGCCGAACTTCTTGTCGAGCACGACGTAGCGCCCCTTCGGGCCAAGGGTGACCTTGACCGCGTCGGCGAGGGTGTTGACGCCGCGCTCGAGCGCGCGACGCGCATCCTCGTTGAACTTCAGCTCCTTGTGAGCCATGTCTCTCTGGTACCTCCGTTGTGTCCTAGGCCTTGGCGGCGACCGGCTTCTTCGACGAGACGACCTTCGCGAGCACGTCCGACTCGCGCAGGATCAGGTACTCGTCGGTGCCGACCTTGATCTCGGTTCCCCCGTACTTGCTGAAGATGACCTCGTCACCCTCGGCGACGTCCATGGGAACGAACTTTCCGTTGTCGTCCCGGGGGCCCGGGCCGACCGCGAGGACCTTGCCGCGCTGCGGCTTCTCCTTCGCGGTATCCGGAAGCACGATGCCGCTGAACGTCGTCTCCTCCTCATCGAGGACCTCGACGATCAGGCGGTCACCAAGCGGCTTCAGGTTCATACGCACTCCTCCCATCACTGCTTTGTGACTGAGTCTGGCACTCTCCCCCCGAGAGTGCCAAGGCATTCTACGAGCGTAGGGGGTTCTTGGCAACTCGGACCGCACCCCAAGTTGCGACTTGTTACAAAGAAGGGGTGGCGCGGGAGATCTCGGCCGGGGGCGTGCTCGTCCGCCTCGTCCGCGGCAGGCCGATGGTGGCGGCGATCCGGCCGCAGGGGAGGCCGGCCGGGGTCTGGGCGCTGCCGAAGGGGCTCGTCGACCGGGGCGAGTCGCCGGCCGAGACCGCCGTCCGCGAGGTGCTCGAGGAGACCGGCGTCGGCGGGCGGCTCGTCGAGAAGCTCGGCGACGTCAAGTACGTCTACTCGCGCGGCGGCGAGCGGATCTTCAAGATCGTCAGCTTCTACCTCCTCCGCGCCGGCCGCGGCCGGATCGGCGAGATCGAGGAGCGGATGCGGATCGAGGTGGCCGAGGCGCGGTGGCTGCCGCTCGAGGAGGCGCCGCGGCTGCTCGCCTACCGCGGCGAGCGGGAGATGGCCGCGCGCGCGTGGGAGCGGATGCAGCCGTGAGCGAACCCGTCATCGCCTATCATTCGGCGGGCTGATCGGGCCTTCCGTGGCGGAGCCTTCTGAGCCGATGTACGCGCTGAACTTCTACTCGCCCATGGTCGCGGACCAGCTTCGGAGCGGCCGCAAGTCGGCCACCATCCGCCTCGGCGACAAGTCGGCGAAGTACCGGAAGGGCATGGTCGTGCAGGTGCTCTGCGGCGTCCGCTTCGGCCCGCGCGAGCGCGTGTTCGACGCGGTGATCGACAAGGTCGAGGTGAAGACGCTCGCCGAGCTGTCGCCGCGCGAGATCGAGCACGACAATCCCGAGATCCGGCGGACGGACGAGATGGCCCACTTCCTCGGCCAGCTGTACAACCGCACCGTCGAGCCGGACGACGTCGTCACGGTCATCCGCTTCTCGCAGATCCTCAACGGCCCGGTCGCGCCGACCTGGGCCGGCGAGAACGACCTGTTCTAGCTGCTACCGCTTCGCGCGGCGGATCGGCGAGCCGAACAGCTCGGCCGGGCGGACGGGCTCGCCGCACTCCTCGCAGTCGACGACGGCGATCGACGAGAACGGCGCGCCGCAGGCCGGGCAGCGGCGGCGGAGCTCGCCGCCGCACTGCGGGCACGTCTCCGGCACCTCGGCCTCGAACTCCTCGAACCAGCGGCGCGCGGCGCCGCAGCGGACGCAGAACGCGACCCAGTCGCCGAGCACCTTGCGCCGCTCCTCGCGCAGCCAGTCGGAGGCCTTGCCCACGTGCCCACTCTAGCCCTGCCCTGGTGTCAGACACGAAATCGCGCAAACCCGCACGGCTCCGCACGGTTCGGTCTCGCGAGGACACGCCCCGGTGTCAGACACGGTTCGCGGAAGCGTCCCGCCTTCCGCGCGAGAGGGTCACGGCTTCCGCGCGAGAGTGTCACGGCTTCCGCGCGAGAGTGTCACGCCTTCCTCGCGAGAGGGTCACGGCGCGGCTAGCCTCGCGCTCGTGACCCCGTACCCCAAGATCGAGCTGCACGTCCACCTCGAGGGGACGGTGCGGCCGGCGACGCTGCTCGAGATCGCGCGGCGCAACGACTACGCCCTGCCCGCCGACACGGTCGAGGGCCTCCAGGAGCTGTACCGCTTCCGCGACTTCCGCCACTTCATCGAGGTCTGGATCCTGACGACGAACGCGCTCCAGACCGCCGACGACTTCCGCCGGATCGTCGTCGACTATGCGGCCGAGGCGGCGGCGCACGGCGCCGTCTACCTCGAGGGGATCTTCAGCCCGGCCGAGCGCGTGCGCCACGGCGTCGGCTGGCAGGAGATCCACGAGGGCGTCTGCGACGGGGCCGACGCGGCGCGCGAGCAGCACGGCGTCGAGGTGCGGCTGACGCCTGACATCCCGCGCGGCTTCACGCAGGAGGAGGCGCGCGCGACGGTCGAGTGGGCGGCGCGGTACCGCGACCGCGGCGTCGTCGGCGTCGGGCTCGGCGGGCTCGAGGCGGAGTACCCGCCGGAGCCGTACGCGGACGTCTTCCGGCTGGCGAAGTCGCTCGGGCTCGGGTCGGTCCCGCACGCCGGCGAGGTGGCGGGCGCCGCCTCCGTGCGCGGCGCGCTCGAGGCGCTCCAGGCCGATCGGCTCCGCCACGGGATCCGCGCCGAGGAGGATCCGGGGCTCGTCCGCGAGCTCGCCGGCCGCGGAACCGTGCTCGACGTCTGCCCGTTCTCGAACCTCCGCACCGGCGCCGTCCGCTCGCTCGACGAGCACCCGCTGCCGCGGCTCGCCGCCGCCGGCGTCCGCTGCTCGATCTCGACCGACGACCCGGCGATGTTCGACACCGACCTGACGCGGGACTACGAGGCGGCGACCTCCTTCGGGCTCGACCCGCGCTCGTTCTACGAGGCGGGCCTCGAGGGCGCGCTCTGCGACGAGGCCACGAAAGCACACCTTCGAGGGATCGGAGAGGCCTTCGCCTGGGAGCCCAGTCGCTAGAGTGCCCCGAGCATGGCGATTGCGAGGGAAGCCGAGCCCGTCGGCTCGCTCAACGAGGTGAGGGAGGCCGGTCTCGACCGCGAGGACCTCCTCGGCATCTACCGCAACATGCTGATCACGCGCGGCGTCGAGGAGCGCGGCCACATCCTCTACAAGCAGGGCAAGATCCCCGGCTCCTTCTACACGGGCCGCGGGAACGAGGCCGCGTCGGTCGGCGTCGCGACGGCGATGGGCCCGGACGACGTCGGCACGCCGCTCCACCGCGACATGGGCGTCCACATCACGCGCGGCGTCGAGCCCTGGAGGATCTTCGCGCAGTTCATGGGCCGCGCGGACGGCCCCGCCCGCGGCCGCGACGGCAACGTCCACATGGCCGACGCGAACCTCGGGCTGATCGCGATGGTCAGCCACCTGCCCGCGATGCTCCCGGTCGCGACCGGATGCGCGCTCGCGTTCCGCATCCGCGAGGAGGCGCGCGTCGCGATCGGCTGGTTCGGCGAAGGCGCCTCCGCGCGGGGTGACGTCCACGAGTGCATGACCCTCGCCGGGACGCGCAAGCTCCCGATCGTCTACGTCTGCGACAACAACCAGTGGGCGTACTCGACGCCGACGTACCTCGAGTACGCGACCGAGCACGTCGCCGACCGCGCGCAGGCGTACGGCTTCGAAGGCGTCGTCGTCGACGGCACCGACGTGCTCGCCGTCTATCGCGAGGCGAAGCGCGCGGTCGAGAAGGCGCGCGCCGGCGGCGGGCCGACGCTACTCGAGTGCCTGACCCTCCGGATGGAGGGCCACGCGGTCCACGACGACGCGTTCTACGTCCCGAAGGTGATGTTCGAGCGCTGGGCCGAGTCCGACCCGGTCGAGCGGTACCGCTCCTGGCTGCGGACGAACGCCGAGATGACCGACGACGAGGAGGGCTCGATCGGCGAGCAGGTGAAGGCGCTCCTGAACGAGGCGCTCCGCCGCGCCGACGAGTCGCCGCTGCCGGACGGGGACGACCTGACGGACGGCGTCTACGCCACCCCGGAAGAGCTCGAGACGCCGCACCACAAGTAATGGCCCGATCCAAGTGACAGAGCTGACGTATCTCCAGGCGATCTCCGACGGCTTGCGGACGGAGATGCGGCGCGACAAGCGCGTCTTCGTCATCGGCGAGGACGTCGGCGTCTACGGCGGCGCCTTCAAGGTGACGCTCGGCTTCCAGGAGGAGTTCGGGCCGTGGCGCGTGATCGACGCGCCGCTCGCGGAGACGGCGATCGTCGGCGGCGCCACCGGCGCCGCGATGATGGGCCTGCGCCCCGTCGCGGAGATGCAGTTCTCCGACTTCGTCTCCTGCGCGTGGGACCACCTCGTCACGATCGCGGCGAAGCAGCACTGGCGCGCCGGCACGCCGATCCCGATCGTGCTGCGCCTCCCCTCCGGCGGCGGCTTCTCCGGCGGGCCGTTCCATTCGCAGAACCCGGAGTCGTCGTTCGCGCACATCCCCGGCCTCAAGTGCGTCTGCCCGGCGACGCCGGAGGACGCGAAGGGCCTGCTGATCAGCGCGATCGAGGATCCGAACCCCGTCCTCTTCTTCGAGCACAAGCACCTCTACCGGCGGATCAAGGCCGAGGTGCCGGAGGGCCGGTACACGACGCCGATCGGCAAGGCGCGCCTGCACCAGGAAGGGACGGACGTGTCGGTGATCACCTGGGGCGCGATGGTCTACACGGCCGAGGAGGCGGCGCAGCAGCTCGACGACGTCTCGGTCGAGATCGTCGACCTGCGCTCGGTGATGCCGTGGGACAAGGCGGCGGTGCTCGACTCAGTGCGGAAGACGTCGAAGGTGCTCGTCCTCCACGAGGACACGCGCACCGGCGGGTTCGGCGCCGAGATCGCGGCGACGATCGCCGAGGAGGCGTTCGAGGACCTGGACGCGCCGGTCAAGCGGATCGCAGCGCCGGACACGCCGGTGCCGTTCTCGCCGCCGCTCGAGAAGGCGTTCATCCCGCAGGTGGACGACGTCGCCGCGGGACTTCGCGAGCTCGCGGCGTACTAGGAGGAATCCGATGGCCACGGAGACCGCAATCGACGTCGTGATGCCGCAGATGGGCGTGTCCGTCTCCGAGGGGACGATCACGAAGTGGCTGAAGCGCGAGGGCGAGCACGTCGAGGCCGACGAGCCGCTGCTCGAGATCTCGACCGACAAGGTCGACACCGAGGTGCCGAGCCCCGCGTCGGGCACGCTGACGCAGATCCTCGTCCTCGAGGGCGAGACGGTCGACGTCGGCACGGCGCTCGCGCGGATCGGCGGCGCAGCCGCGGCGGCGCCGCCGCCCGAGGCGCCCGCGCCCGTCGCGCCCGAGCCGGAGCCCGTTGCGGCCGAGCCCGAGCCTGCGGCGCCGGCGCCCGCGCCGGTCGCCGAGCCGTCCGGGAACGGCAGATTCGTCTCGCCGGTCGTCGCGCGCATCGCCGCCGAGCACGGCGTCGACCCCGGGCAGGTCGCCGGCACCGGCCGCGGCGGCCGTGTGACGAAGCAGGACATCCTCGCCTACGTCGAGTCCGGTCCGGCCCCGGCCGCTGCGCCCGAGGCGCCGCCCGCTCCCGCAGCGCCGCCGGCTCCCGCAGCTCCGCCCGCGCCTCCCGCCGCGCCCGCGCCTGCTCCCGCGCCGGCCGCCGCCGCTCCCGCCGCCGAGGCTCTGGCCGGCGAGACGATCGAGCCTGTCACCGCCATGCGCCGCGGCATCGCCGAGCACATGCGCCGCTCGCTCGACACCTCGGCGCACGTGACGAGCGCGATCGAGGTCGACATGTCGAAGGTCGTCGCCGCCCGCGAGGTGCTGAAGAAGGAGTACCAGGCGTCGTACGGCGTCAACCCGACGTACCTCGCCTTCATCGCGCGCGCCACCGTCGACACGCTGCGCGACTATCCGTACGTGAACGGCGAGCTGCGCGGCGAGTCGATCGTCACGCGCAACTTCGTCAACCTCGGCATCGCGGTCGAGCTCGCAGACGGCAAGGGCCTGATCGTCCCGGTCATCCGCAACGCGGAGACGATGAACCTGCTCGGCCTCGCGAAGGCGATCGCGACGATCGCGCAGAAGGCGCGCGACAAGCAGCTGCTCCCGGACGACGTCCAGGGCGGCACCTTCACGATCACGAACCCGGGCGGCTACGGCACCTTCCACGGGACGCCGGTGATCAGCCAGCCGCAGGCGGGCATCCTCGGGACGTACGCGCTCGTCAAGCGTCCGTGGGTCGTCCAGGACGAGCTCGGCGACGACGTGATCGCGATCCGCTCGATCATGAACGTCACGCTGACGTACGACCACCGGCTCGTCGACGGCGCGTACGCGGGCCGCTTCCTCCGCGACCTCCGCGCCCGGCTCGAAGCCTGGGAGGGCGACGGCGGCTAGACGAAGACGTCGAGCGACCTGACGTAGGCGAGCGCGGCGGCGATGTCCTCCGCGATCATCCGCCGCTTGCTCTTCTCGATCAGGAACGCCGGGCCCGCCTGCACGTACGACGGGAAGACCTTCATGCCGCGGAAGCGGTAGTCGCCGCCGCGGATCGTGTACGTCGAGCCGCTCGGGACGACTCGCGGCTCGCCGGCGCGGTGCGCGATCGCGTTGACCGCCTTGATCGCCGAGTCGCCCATCGGCATCAGCGCCCGCGCCAGCGGGAAGAGCCCGAGCTCGGCCTCGAGCAGGACGGAGCAGGCGCGGATCGTCGTCGTCGAGACCGCGTACGCGGTCTTCCCGCACTTGACCGCCGTCGTCAGGTAGACGCCGAGGTCGAGCACGTCCTGGAGCGACGAGACGTCCTCGCCGGCGTCGCGGAACGCCTCGACCGTCGTCCGCGCGTAGAGCGCGTTCGGGCCGGCGTCGAACCAGTCGCGCGGATCGGGCGGCGGCGCCTCCGCCACCATCACGATCGTCACCGTGTCGGGGTTGGCGACCGCCCCGGGCACGGTGTAACGGTCGTGCTCGACGTCGAGGCACGAGAAGCCCTCGCAGCGGACGAGATCGCTCACGTGCACGGCTCCAGCGTCGCCCCGCCGGGCGGGCGGCCCCATCGGTGCTTCCACCGATGGCCGCTAGCGACCCGTCCGGTGACGCCGTCTCGCTTCTGGGTCGCGAGCACCAAGCGATGCAAGGACGCAGGGAGCGCCGGTAGTGGTGACTATCGGCGCGACCGAGGACGCGGCAGCGCGTCGCGTGATCGCGGGCCGGAAGCGGACATGTATCGCTGGACGGGTCGCTAGGCTGAGGAGATGGCGCGCGGCGCGTACCTGATGCAGCTCGGGACGGTGCCCTACCGGGAGGCGTGGGACCTCCAGCGCTCGCTCGCGGGAGCGGTCTCCCAGGGCGCGATCCCCGAGACGGTGGTGCTGCTCGAGCACCCGCCGGTGGTGACGCTCGGCCGCCGCACCGACGAGGGCGCGGAGCTGCACGTGCCCGAGAGCGCGGAGGTCGAGATCGTCGAGACCGACCGCGGCGGCAAGTCGACGTTCCACGGGTCGGGGCAGCTCGTCTGCTATCCGATCCTCGACCTGAAGCTGCACGGGCGCGACGTGAAGCACTACGTCCGCGACCTCGAGGAGGCGCTGATCCGGACGGTCGCGCCGTTCGGGCTCGAGGGCGAGCGGATCGAGGGGCTGACCGGGCTCTGGCTGACGCGGCCGCCGCGCAAGATCGCCTCGATCGGCGTGCACGTCTCGCGCTGGGTGACGACGCACGGCTACGCGCTCAACGTCGACCTCGATCCGGCGCCGTTCACCGACTGGATCACCGCGTGCGGGCTCGAGGACGCGATGTTCACGACGATCGCGCGCGAGCTGGGCCGCCCGGTGACGGTCGACGAGGTGCGGCCGCACGCGGTCGCCGCGCTGTCGGAGGTCTTCGGGCTCCAGTTCGAGGAGCTGCCGTCCGACGCCGGCGTCGGGCTCTGGGCCCAGCCGGTGCACACGCAGCTGACCGAGCGGTAGGCGACACACTGCCGAACGGCCGGGGCCAGGCCCCGTTACGAACCGCTCGCAACTTCGTGACGACGCGACGGAGTCGACCCGCCGCCGATCGCTTGCGATGCGCCGCAGGCGCATGCACGGCACCGTTCTCCACGGGCGTGACGAAGTCGCCACACCCCCGTATTCGGGCCTGGCCCCGGCCGCTCGCTACGCGCGGAGCCCGGCCAGCACGATCTCGGGGTGCCGGCTCGCGGACGGGACGAGGTCGAGCACGTCCTCCGCGCTCACGTCGCGGCGAAGGACGCCCGCCTGCTGGGCGTGCGCGACGAGACGGCGCACGGCCGCGACGAACGCGTCGACGTCCTCGGCCTCGACGCAGCGGCCGAGACCCTCGAGCAGCGCGCGGTCGCGGCCGTAGACCGACGCGGCCTCGCGGACGAACGCCTCGAACCCGACCCACGCGTCCTCGACCTCGGCGGCCTCGTCGGCGGCCGCCGCGAGCCCTCGCGCGCGCTCGCACACGACCGCCTCGAGTAGCGCGTCCTTCGTCGGGAAGCGGCGAAACACGGTGCCGTGGCCGACGCCGGCCCGCCGCGCGATCTCGTCGATGCTCACATCCACGCCGCGCTCGGCAAAGCACGCCGCCGCGGCCATGAGCACGAGGTCGTGGTTCCGCTGCGCGTCCGCCCGGAGTTCCCGCTCCGGCGCCGGCAAAGCCGTCGCCTGCGCTCCTTGTCCGGCTCCGTCGAGCCTACGCCGGTGCGTGCTCATGCGACCGGCGCGGTGGCCGCCTCCGCCTCGATCCGCTCGACGTCGCGGCGCCGGAGCAGCGAGACGTACGACAGGAGCGCAGCGAGGACGAACACGGCCCCGCCCGCGAACGCGACGTGGAAGCCGTCCACGAGCGACTGCGACTGCGACACGCCGGAGACGCTCGACGTCTTGCTCGCCGCGAGCGTCGCGAGAATCGCGAGGCCGAGCGCGCCCCCGATCTGCTGCGACGTGTTGAACAGGCCCGACGCGAGCCCCTGGTCCTCGTTGACGAGGCCCGTCGTCGCCACGAGCGTGAGCGGGACGAACACACAGCCGAGCCCGAGCGACGTCAGCACGAGCGCGGGCAGCACGTTCCGGACGTACGAGCCGTCCACCGGCAGCTGCGTGAGCAAGAGCATCCCGGCGATCGTCACGATCATCCCGCCGATCGCGACCGGCCGGACGCCGAGCGTCGGCGCGTACCTCGACGCGAACCCGGCCGAGATGATGATCCCGCCCGTGAACGGCAGGAACGCGAGCCCGGCGTCGAGCGGCCCGTAGCCGAGGACGCGCTGGAGATAGAGCGAGTTGAAGAAGAACATCGCGAAGAGACCCGCGCCGACGAGGAACATCGTGATGTTCGCGGCCGTCAGCGAGCGGGTGCGGAAGATCGAGAGGCGGACGAGCGGCGCCTTCGTGCGGAGCTCGATGACGACGAAGCCGACGAGCAACGCCGCGGCGAGCACGAACGTGCCGATCGTCTGGGCCGAGGTCCAGCCCTTCTGCTGGGCCTGGACGATCGCGTAGACGAGCGCCATCAGGCCGCCCGTGACCGTCACCGCCCCGGCGACGTCGAAGCTCCGGTGCGCCAGCTCGTCCTTCGACTCCGGCACGTAGCGCAGCGAGGCGAAGAACACCGCGATCCCGACCGGGACGTTGATGAAGAAGATCCAGGGCCACGAGAAGTACTGCGTCAGCGCGCCGCCGACGATCAGCCCGACGGCGCTGCCGCCGATCGCGATCGCCGCCCACACGCCGAGCGCCTTCGCCCGCTCGGCCCCTTCGTCGAAGGTCGTCGTGATGATCGCGAGCGCCGCCGGCGAGATGAACGCCGCGCCGAGCCCCTGGAGCGCGCGCGAGCCGATCAGCATCCCGGAGCTCGACGCGAGCCCGTCGAGCAGCGACGCCGTCGTGAAGACGACGAGCCCGAAGAGGAACAGGCGCTTGCGCCCGAGCAGGTCGCCGGCCCGCCCGCCGAGCAGCAGGAAGCCGCCGAAGACGAGCGTGTACGCGTTGACGATCCACTGGAGGTTCGCCTCGGAGAGGCCCAGGTCCTTCTGGATCGAGGGGAGGGCGACGTTCACGACCGTCGCGTCGAGCACGACCATGAACTGGGCGAAGCAGATGAGGACGAGGATCAGCCAGGGGTTCGTCGAGTGACGCGTCATGCGACTCCTTCGGGAAAGCGGACTGGGCAGTCCGTTTAAGCGTAGCGGCGGAGGGTCGTCCACCGCAACGTAGACTGGAACGCGCTGATGAACTCATCGCTTCCCGTCGCCGGGCGCCCGCGCCGGCCCGAGTGGATGAAGGTGCGGGCGCCGTCCCGCGACGGCCGCTACTTCGACGTCCAGAAGCTCGTCCACGGGCTCTCGCTCCACACGATCTGCGAGGAGGCGCGCTGCCCGAACATCTCCGAGTGCTGGGGCCGCGGCACCGCCACCTTCCAGATCCTCGGCGAGACGTGTACCCGGGCCTGCCGCTACTGCTACGTCAACTCCGGGAAGCCCGAGGCGCCGCCCGACCCGCTCGAGCCGCTCCGCGTCGCGCAGGCGGCGGCCCAGATGGAGCTGAAGCACGTCGTCGTCACCTCGGTCGACCGGGACGACGTCCCCGACCGCGGCGCCGGCCACTACGCGGCGACGATCCGCGCACTGAAGGCGAAGCTGCCCGCCGCGTCGATCGAGGTGCTGACGCCGGACTTCCTCGGCGTCGAGGAGGACGCTCTGCGGACGGTGCTCGCCGCGCGGCCCGAGGTCTTCAACCACAACATCGAGACCGTCCGCCGTCTGCACGCGCGCATGCGCGGAGCGAAGGCGAGCTACGACAAGGCGCTGTGGCTGCTCGCGCGCGCGAAGGAGCTCGCGGACTATCCCGTCCTGACGAAGTCCGGGATCATCGTCGGCCTCGGCGAGACGAACGACGAGGTGGTCGAGACGATGCGCGAGCTGCGCGCGCACGGCGTCGACGTCGTCACGATCGGCCAGTACCTCCAGCCGAGCTCGAAGCACGCGCCGATCGACCGCTGGGTTCATCCGGACGAGTTCCGTTGGCTGCGGGAGCAGGGCGAGGAGCTCGGCTTCGGCTCCGTCTTCGCCGGCCCGCTCGTCCGCTCGAGCTACCGCGCCGACGAGCAGCGTCATGCCGCCGAGTCCGGCCGCGGCGCCGTCGCGTATTGACGGAGCTCGCGCTCGACGGCCGGGCCGTCACCGGCACGGGGTTCCTCCCCGGCGAGCGGGTCACCGTCGTCGCCGGCGGCGGCACGCTGAGGGCGGTCACGGCGGGACCGGACGGCTCCTTCCGGCTTGAGCTCGAGACGTCGCGCGCGGTCTTCTGGATCACGGCGGAAGGCGACCGCGGCAGCCGCGCCGCGCTCGCCGTCCCGCAGCCGAAGCGTCTCGCGTAGACGAAAGGGCCGCCCGGAGGCGGCCCTTTCATCGTTCCTACGAGCGTGCCTAGTGGTTGTACGGAGAGCCGAGCGGGATCAGCTGCGCCTCGTCCCGGCTCTTGTTCTCGTGGCTGACGACCATCCAGCCGAGCGCCGGCGTGGCCGCCTGCGAGGCCGGGTTGACCGTCAGCGCCTCGGTGGCCGACGTGTTCGGGTCGAGCACGTCGTACATGCCGTTGTTCACGGCCGGCGACATGTAGTTGAACTTCGCCGGCATGTCGCCGAAGTCGGTGCTGTTGTCCGTCAGCGACATCGCCTGCACGGTGTACGTGAAGGACGAGCTCGACGTCAGGCACGGCTGGCCCGGATCGCAGAGATACGACCAGTCGACCGGCATGACGATCGTGTTGCTGTCGGTCGGAGCGTCTGCGAAGTAGTCGAGGTTGCCGCTGCCGGTATGGAGGTCGAAGACCGCCACGACGTCGACGCCGCTGGCCAGGCCGGTGGTGAGGAGACCGAGGTCGGCCGCCTCGACGTCGTAGTCCGGATGCGTGTCGTTGTTCACGTCGATGAGCACGTCGAACACGTTCTGCGCCGCGTTCGACCAGCGGTGGTTCGTGCTGATCGCGAACTGCAGCACCTGGAACGCCGGGAAGGAGCTGACGCCCGCGGCCTCGAGGTCGTTCGAGCCGAGGGCGTGGTTGCGCTTGTCCTTGATCCCCCAGTCGTACCAGTCGGCGGAGCCGGCCGTCGCGCCGCGGAAGTTCGTCGTCACCGCGGTCGCCGTGTTCGTCTTGACGAGCTTCCGGCTGTCGACCTGCGTCTGGATGTTCGAGACCGGCTGCGGGACCATGTAGTACGGCACCCGCAGCGTCACGTTGCTGTTGCTGCCGGACGACGGGGTGAACACGAGCACGCCCGCGACGTCGAGGAAGTCGGTCAGCCCCGGATAGCTCAGGGAGGAGCTGTACGGCGGGACGACGTCCGTGCGCTGAGCGGTCGCGGCCGGAACCGAGAGCTTGACGAGCACGTCACGGCTCGAGCGCGGCGGCACCGATACGGTCGACGGCCAGACCGAGGCCGTGTGCAGAGCCCCCTGGTCGAGCGAGTCCGCGACGCTGAACGTCGCCCACGAGTTGCCGAAGTTCGTCAGGTGGACTTCCTCGGCGTCGTTGAAGTCACGCGTGAGCTCGTTGAACCCGAAGTTCACGACGCCCATGTCGTGGTTGCCGAGCGCCACCACCTGCGTCTGGACGGCGGGAAGCGCCTGGATGAAACCGGTGCCGGCACCGGCTGTCGAGTAGCCGCTGACGAGCGACGGGTCGGCGGTGTTCTCGATCGCCGCATCCCAGTACTTCACCTTCCGCCAGCTCGGGTGCGCCTGCTTCACGAGCGCGGCCTCGCCGGCGGTGTGCGGGGTGGCCATCGAGGTGCCGGAGTCGTTCAGCGCCCCGTTGCCGGTGCCCATGCCGGCCGAGAGAATGCCCACGCCCGGCGCGGTGACGTTCGGCTTGAGGAAGCTGTCGCCGCTCCGCGGCCCGAACGACGAGAAGCTCGCGAGCGCCCGGAAGGCCGAGTTCGTGAGCGTCGTCGTGCCGGTGATGGTCAGCGTGCTGGCGGCGAGGAGCGCTGTCGCGCTCGCCGACGACGACGGAGGCGCCGCACCGCGGACGCCGAGGAACGGGATCGTCACCGGATAGACGAACCCGCCGTTGAGCGGCGGTCCCGCCGCGTCGGGATCCTGGCTGATCGGGCCTTCGTACGGCGGATAGGCGCCCGAGTTGTTGATCATGATCACCCCGGCGGCACCCGCCTGCTGGGCGAAGATCGCCTTCGCGACCCGCGCACAGATGCCACGCTCGACGACGATGAACGTGTTCGGCGGGATCGGCCCCCCGGCGGTGTCCGCCGCGACGCTGCAGCCGAAGCTGATCGAATCGACGCCGTACGGCGGGACAGTGACGCCGGCCGCCTGAGCGTCGCTGAACAGCTGCTGGTCGATCGAGCTCGAGGCAATGACCTCGACGTTGAACGTGCCGCTCGGAAGCGGCGTTGCGCCGTTCGCGTTGATCGCGGTCATGCTGCCGCCGGGCGACAGGCTCATGACGGCGCCCGGGAACTGAGAGTACGGGTCGTTGGCCGCGACCGAGATGACGTCGTCGCCCGAGGCGGGATCGCTCGTCACGTAGGCGTTGCCGCCGTTGTTGCCCGAGGCCGCGACGACGATGACGCCGTCGTGCGCGGCGTTCTCGGCCGCGACCGCGTCCGGCGAGTCCTCGCTCCCGAACGGAGCGCCGAGCGACATGTTGATGACGTCCATGTGGTTGTCGACGGCCCACTCGATCGCGTCGATCACCTCGTTCGTCGGGCCGGTGCAGCCGAAGATCTTCACCGCGTAGAGATCGGCCTCCGGGGCGACGCCGGGACCGACGAGCCAGTTGTTCGACGAGACGGTCGTCTGGTTGTACGGCCCCGTGTACGTGTGGCCGTTGCCGAGGACGCCGAAGCCCGCGAGCGTGCCGGCGGTGTGCGTCCCGTGGCTGTTGCAGTCGAGCGGGTTCGAATCCGGATGCGGCGTCCCCTGGAAGCTGGGCGAGTTCGGATCGGCGTTGTACGAGTTGCCGACGAGGTCGATCCCGCCCTTGACCTTCGGGGCGCTCGGGCCCACCCAGGCCGGATTCGGAGGCAGCGTGTCGGAGGACAGGAGCGCCGCCTGGTAGTCACCCGGAATCCCCGACCCGCCGAAGTCGGCGTGCGTGTAGTCGATGCCGGTGTCGATGTCGGCGATCTTGATGTGCTCCCCGTGGAAGCCGTTCAGGCCGTCCCACACGTCCGGCGCGCCGATCAGCGGCACGCCGTGGACGTTCGACGGCTCGACGAGCTCGAGCGGATGGACCGCGACGACGCCGGGAAGCGAGGCAAGCGACGCGGCCTGACTCGCCGCGATCTGCACCTTCAAACCGTTGTAGGCGGCCTGGTAGGAGGCCAGGATGTGCCCGCCGTGCGAGCGGACGCCCGCCTCGACCGGCGCCTGCTGCGAGCGCAGCTGGTCGCGGATCGAGCTCTTCTGACCGTCCGTGAGCCCGTTCGCGGAGTCCGCGTCCGCGACGGTGATCGGGTCACCGGCGAGCTGGACGACGACCGTCGTCTGCTGGTCCCCGAGGCCGAGCGGGCCGGTCAGCTGACCGGTCTGCGTGCCGCTCGGGACGGGAACTCTCGCCGCGCCGGCGGCCGAAACGGCCACGAGCGCAGCGGCGACAGCGACCAAAGCGACGATCCAGATTGCCTGCCCGGACCTCTGCCCTCGCCCTGTCGGGTGTCCGACACGACTCTGCTTCAACGTCTCTCCTCTCCCCATCTATCTGAGCCGTCCGCGACCCGACCGCGCCACCCGCACGCGGCGTTCCTGATGCCACACAGGGCCACCGACAACCCTTGATCGGCTGTCTGATAGTGACCCGGTCTCAGGCACTCGTCAAGATGGGACGACGCCCTCGAACGGGGGTTAGAAGCGGGCCTGATAGGCCGGATCCGGCCTAGCCATGCGGCTTGGCCATGGCCCGGTAGTCCAGGGCCTCGTCGAGGACGGATTCCTCGACGCCCTTCTCCCGGGCGACCTCGCGGAGGGAGCGCCCGGAGGACGCCGCCTCCTTGACGATCTCGCTCGCCCGGTCATAGCCGATGTACGGGTTCAGGGCGGTCGCAGCGGAGAGCGTCAGCTCGGCGTAGTGCTCGCAGGTCTCCCGGTTCGCCTCGATCCCGTCCACGCACTTCTCGGCGAACAGGCGGCACGAGGCGGCGAGGAGCTTCACCGAGTCGAGGATGTTCCGGGCGAGGAGCGGGACGAAGACGTTCAGCTCGAAGTGGCCCTGCATCCCGCCGACGGCGATGGCCGTGTCGTTGCCCATCACCTGGGCGGCGACCTGGGTCACCACCTCCGGCATGACGGGGTTGACCTTGCCGGGCATGATCGAGCTGCCCTTCTGGAGCTCCGGGAGGACGATCTCGGCGAGCCCGGCGCGAGGACCGGACCCGAGGTAGCGGATGTCGTTCGCGACCTTCGTCAGCGAGACCGCCACCGTCTTCAGCGCGCCGGAGGCCTCGACGATGCCGTCGCGGGCGGCCTGGGCCTCGAACGGGTCGGCGGGGGCGGAGATCGGGAGCCCCGTCTCCTTCACGAGCAGCTCCCGCACGCGCGCGGCGAACTCGGGGTGGGTGTTCAGCCCGGTGCCGGTGGCGGTGCCGCCGAGCGGGATCCGCCCGAGACGCGGCAGCGCGTCCTTGACGCGCTCGGCGCCCTGGCGCACCTGCGCCGCGTAGCCGGCGAACTCCTGGCCGAGCGTCACCGGCACCGCGTCCATCCAGTGGGTGCGGCCGGACTTGACGACGTCGTCGAACTCCCGGGCCTTCGCCTCGAGGGAGGCGCCGAGCCGGTCGAGGGCCGGGAGGAGGTCGTTCGTGATCTCGTCGAGCGCGGCGAGGTGGACGGCCGACGGGAAGACGTCGTTCGAGGACTGGCCCATGTTCACGTCGTCGTTCGCGTGGACGCCCTCGCCGGCGAGCGTCGCGATCACCTCGTTCGCGTTCATGTTGGACGAGGTGCCGGAGCCGGTCTGGAAGACGTCGATCGGGAACTGGTCGTCGAGCTCGCCGCGGGCGATGCGGTCGGCGGCGGCGGCGATCCGCTCCGCCTTGTCGCGGTCGAGCAGGCCGAGGTCGGCGTTCACCCGCGCGGCGGCGCCCTTGATCCGGCCGAGCCAGCGCGCGACGGGCGCCGGGATCGGCTCGCCCGAGACGGGGAAGTTGGCGACCGCCTTCGCGGTCTCGCCGCCCCACAGCTCCTGTCTGTCCTCTGTCTTCGCCATGTCGCGAGTGTAGGCGAACGCTCGCGGGCCGGGCGGAGGCGCGCATCAGCGTCCGCGCGGAGGGCGGCTGCGGGAGAGGACGGACTGGCGCTACTACGCGACGGTGCGGATGCGCCGCACCTGGAGCGGGCGCTCGCGCAGGGCCTTGCGCTGGATCTCCGTCAGCTCCGCGGAGTGGGCCCAGCCGACATAGCCGCAGCGGGGGCACTCGGCCGACTCGACGTGGTGCCAGACGTTGTAGCGGGCGGTGCGAACGGCGCCGCAGCGGAGACACTCGACGGTCAACGTGTCCACGCCGGGACCATCGGCGTCTCCCGCGGGACGGCTCTCCCCTAGAAGGGGGATGGCTCGCCGGCGGCCTCCGCGGCCCCCAGCAGGGCGTCCCAGGAGCAGAGCTTCAGGCGCGGGCGGCCGAGCTTCTCGCCGGCGGCCACCTCCGCCTCGTCGATCGCGGCCCAGCCGGACTGCGTCACCACGCGGACGCCGCGCTCCTCGAGCAGCGCGTCGACGGCGGCCGCGGTCGCGCCCTTCGGGACGAGCCGGCCCGCGTGGACGTCCTCGAGCAGCAGCTCCACCGTCTCGGTCGCGTCCTTCTTGTTCGTGCCGATCACGCCGCTCGGGCCGCGCTTGATCCAGCCGGCGCAGTAGACGCCGGCGAGCGGGGAGCCCGTCTCGTCGAGGACGCGTCCTCTCTCGTTGCGAATCGTGCCGCGCCGCTCGTCGAACGGCACCTCCGGAAGCGCGACGCCGCGGTAGCCGACGCTGCGGAAGACGAGCCCGCACGGGATCGTCTCGCGCTCGTCCGTCGGGACGGCGGCGATGCGGCCCGACTCGTCGGCCTCGAGCCGGTTGCGGACGACCTCGACCGCCTCGACCCTGCCGTCGCCGGTCAGCTCGACCGGCGAGACGAGGAAGCGGAGCTGGAGCCGCCGCGGATGGCCCTGGAGCGGCCGCGCCGCGTACCCGCGGAGCACCTCCAGGTTCCTGGTCGCGTTCGTGTCGCCCTCGAGCGCCGCCTCGCTCGCCGGGTCGAGCTCGAGGTCGGCCGGGTCGACGACGACGTCGCAGCCGGCGAGCTCGCCGAGCTCGATCAGCTCCGGCGTCGTGAACGCCGCCTGCACCGGGCCGCGGCGCGCGAGCATGACGATCTCCGTGATCGACGCGCCCGTGATCGCTGCGATCGCCGCGTCGGTCGTGTCGGTCGGGCCGAGCTCCTCGGGTGTGAGCGCCAGCATCCGGGCGACGTCGACGGCGACGTTCCCGGCCCCGACGACGACGACCCGCTCGACCGCGAGGTCGAAGTCGAGGTCCTGGTAGTCGGGGTGGCCGTTGTACCAGGCGACGAACTCGGTGGCCGGCCACGAGCCGGGCAGGTCCTCGCCGGGGATCCCCATCCGCCGGTCGGTCTGCGCGCCGACGCAGTAGACGACCGCGTCGTACAGCTCGACGAGATCCGCGTGGTGGAGATCGCGGCAGCCCTCGACGTTGCCGAGGAAGCGGAAGCCGGGGCGCTCGGCGATCTTCTCGAAGGCCCGCGAGACGGACTTGATCTTCGGATGGTCCGGGGCGACGCCGAACCGGACGAGTCCCCACGGCGCCGGCAGCCGCTCGATCATGTCGACCTCGACGGGGACGTCGCCGCCGAGGAGCGCGCCGGCGGCGTAGAAGCCGGCCGGGCCGGAGCCGACCACGGCGACGCGGAGCACCGGCGGATTGCCGTTCGAGCTCATCGAGCGTTGATGCTAGTGACCGAGCTCACCGGCAGCCTCCGAAGAAGGCCGCAGGGGCGGTCAGTGGGAACAGCCGCTTCCGCAGCCGTAGGCGCCGTCGGCCGGCGCGTCCTCGTCCGCGACCTGGAACGAGTGGCCGCAGCCGCAGGAGGAGACGGCGTTCGGGTTGTCGATCTTGAACCCGGACTCCTGGATCGTCTCGAGGTAGTCGACGGTCGCGCCGCGCAGGTAGGGCGCGCTGAACGGGTCGACGACGACCTTCACGCCCTCGCACTCGAACTCGACGTCGCCCTCGAGGGCGCCGCGGTCGAAGCCGAGGCCGTACTGGAAGCCCGAGCAGCCGCCGCCCTCGATCGCGACGCGGAGGACCGAGACGTCGGTCTCCTCCGCCATCAGCGCGCTGATCTTCGCCGCCGCCGCGGGCGTCAGCGAGACGAGCTGGTCGGTGCGCTCCTGGATCTCCACAGGCCCATCGTACCAACGGCGCCAGCCGCCCCGAATGCCCCGTTCGGACGCATGTTTGTAACACCCGGCTCACGCTCCGCTCCACGGTTTCCCCTTGATCAAGTTCAGGCCCCGCGGAGCTTGATAACGTCATCCGTTCGGTGGGTGGAACGACCGTGTCGAAGGCAGTGAGGAGAGGCGTCGCCGGATGCTGAACAGCTGGCTTCCGTTCCTGATCTACGCGATCCTCGCGCTCGCCATCCCCGCCTCGATGATCTACCTGTCCTTCGCGGTCGCGCAGCGCCCGTCGCGCCGCACGCGGGCGCGCGTCGTGCCGTTCGAGTCGGGCGTCTCGAAGGGTCAGATGAAGGCGCAGCGCTTCACCGTCAGCTTCTACCTGACGGCCATGCTCTTCATCGTCTTCGACATCGAGATCGTCTTCCTCTACCCGCTCGCCGTGCAGCTGCACGCGCTCGGCTGGTTCGGGTTTGTCGAGTTCGTCTTCTTCGTGGCGATCCTGCTCGTCGCCTACGTCTACATCTGGCGCAAGGGCGCGCTCGAGTGGTGAGATGGCGCGGCTAAGGGACTACGGGCTCCAGTCGGAGCGGCTGCTCTGGCCGACGAAGGGGCCGTCGCACTTCGAGGAGGAGCTCGGGCCCGACGAGCTGGAGCAGGCCCTCGGGCTGACGACCCTCGAGAAGGCGCTGCGCTGGGCGCAGACGAAGTCGATGTGGCCGGACACCTTCGGGCTCGCCTGCTGCGCGATCGAGATGATGTCGATCGTCTCGGCGCGCCACGACCTCGCCCGCTTCGGGATGGAGGCGTTCCGCTCGTCGCCGCGCCAGGCCGACCTGCTGATCGTCTCCGGCCGCGTCTCGCACAAGATGGCGGCGCCGCTGCGGCAGATCTACGACCAGATGCTCGAGCCGAAGTGGGTGATCGCGATGGGCGCCTGCGCCAGCTCCGGCGGCATGTTCAACAACTACGCGATCCTCCAGGGCGTCGACCGCATCGTCCCGGTCGACATCTACGTCCCCTTCTGCCCGCCGCGGCCGGAGGCGCTGATGGAGGGGATCATCCGCCTGCACGAGGCGCACCTCGCCGGGGTGCCGCCGGCGTACGAGCGGCGCGAGGTGGCCACGTGAGCTGGGAGGACGTCCCCGGGTTCGTGGCCGTGCGCGAGGCGCACGGCGAGACGACCGTCACCGTGGAGCGCGCCTCCGTCCGCGACGCGTGCACGTACGCGCGGGACGAGCTCGGCTTCGACTTCCTCTGCGACGTCGTCGCGGCCGACTATCTCGGCTGGGGCGCGAGAGGCGTCTCCGGCTACATCGGCACCGCGGGCGGCCGCGACCTGAACCTGCCGATGACGCAGGGCCTCCAGTCGACGCCGGAGGCGAAGCCGAAGCGCTTCTCCGTCAGCTGGCAGCTGCGGGCGCTCCGCGAGGGCGCGCCGAGGGTGCGGCTCCAGACGTGGATCGACGACGGCGAGACGGTGCCGAGCGTCGTCTCCGTCTGGCCGACCGCCGACTGGCACGAGCGGGAGCAGTTCGACCTGATGGGCATCGAGTTCGAGGGCCACCCGCACCTCAACCGGATCCTGCTCGAGGACGACTGGGAGGGCCACCCGCTGCGCAAGGACTACCCGATCGGCGGCGAGCCGGTCCGCTTCTCCGATGCGGAATGAGATGACGGTCGCTCCGGAGAAGCCCGAGACGCGCCCGGCCGGCTGGCCGGTGGTCGCGCCGCCGCAGTACGAGGGAACGCGCATCCCGCCGCGGGTGCCGACGATCAAGGACGTCCCGGCGGAGCTGCACGACCTCGACGACATCATGCAGGTCAACTTCGGGCCGAACCATCCCTCGACGCACGGCGTCCTCCGGCTGATCGTCGACCTCGACGGCGAGACGGTCGTCGGGCTCTCGGCCGTGATCGGCTACCTCCACACCGGCTTCGAGAAGAGCATGGAGTCGAAGACGTGGTGGAAGGCGATCACGTACCCGGAGCGGATCGACTACGTCGGCTACCAGAACGCGGAGCTCGTCTTCGTGCTCGCCGTCGAGAAGCTGCTCGGGATCGAGGTGCCCGAGAAGGCGACGTGGATGCGGATGCTGCTGTGCGAGCTGAACCGGATCCACTCGCATCTCGTCTACCTCGGGACCTCGGCGCTCGAGCTCGGCGCCGTGTCGATGTTCTGGTACACGTTCCGCGAGCGCGACCTGATCATGGACCTCTCGGAGCTCGTCGCCGGGACGCGCATGCACACGCGCTACTTCCAGGTCGGCGGGCTCGCCGAGGACATCCCGCCGGGCTTCTACCCCGAGGCGCGCAAGTTCGTCGAGCAGATGCCGAAGGGGCTCGACGACTACCTGACGCTGCTCGACAGGAACATGATCTGGCTCGAGCGCACGAAGGGCGTCGGCGTCCTCTCGGCGCAGGACGCGATCGCGCTCGGCCAGTCCGGGCCGAACCTCCGCGCCTCCGGGGTCGACTGGGACCTGCGGCGCGACGAGCCGTATCTCGCCTACGACGAGGTCGACTTCCGTGTCCCCGTCTACCCGAACGGCGACGTCTACGACCGCTACCGCGTCCGCATGGACGAGATGGCGGAGTCGGTGCGGATCATCCGCCAGTGCCTCAACCGGCTCGAGCAGATGGAGGGGCAGCCGTGGATCGCCGACGACCGGAAGGTCGTCCTGCCGCCGCGCGAGGAGCTGCACACCTCGATGGAGTCGCTCATCCACCACTTCAAGATCGTCACCGAGGGCTACCGTGTGCCCGAGGGCGAGGTCTACGCGGCGATCGAGTCGCCGCGCGGCGAGTCCGGCTGCTACGTCGTCTCCGACGGCGGGCCGAAGCCGTGGCGCGTCCACTTCCGGGCGCCGTCGTTCGTCGCGCTGGAGGCGACGGCGACGTGCATGCACGACGCGCTCGTCGCCGATCTCATCGCCATCGTCGGCTCGCTCGACTCCGTGATGGGGGACACCGACCGGTGACGGAGCTCTACGCGGAGATCCAGGAGGTGCGGAAGCTCTACCCGCCGGGGACGCGCTCGGCGGTGCTGCCGGCGCTGCGGCTCGCGCAGGAGCGCTACGGCTGGCTCTCGCGCGAGGCGATCGAGGAGGTCGCCGACGCGCTCGAGCTGACGCCGGCGTACTGCATGTCGGTCGCGAGCTTCTACGACATGTTCCATCTCGAGCCGGTGGGCGTGCACCTGATCGAGGTCTGCACGAACGTCTGCTGCGGCCTCGTGAACGCGCAGCCCGTGTTCGAGGCGTTCCAGCGGGAGCTCGGGATCGGGCCGGGCGAGACGACCGCCGACGGCGAGATCACGCTGCGCGCGGTCGAGTGCCTCGGCGCCTGCTGGACGCCGACTGTCGTCGCGGTCGACCGCCGCTACCGGCTGTCGGTCGCGCCGGACGACGTCCCGGCGATCGTCGCGGAGCTGCGCGGTGGCTGAGTCCCCCGTCCTCGTCCTCGCCGGCGCCGAGGAGTCGCCGCTGCGCGACCTCGCGGCGTACCGCGCCGCCGGCGGCTACGCGCAGCTCGAGCGCGTCCGCGCGATGGAGCCGCAGGCGGTGACGCAGGAGCTGATCGAGTCCAACCTCCGCGGCCGCGGCGGCGCGTTCTTCCCCATGGGCCGCAAGGCGAGCTTCATCCCGACCCCGGACAAGATCGCGAAGCCGATCTACATCACCGTCAACGCCGACGAGTCCGAGCCGGGGACGTTCAAGGACCGCGAGATCATGCTGCGCGTCCCGCACCGACTGATCGAGGGCTGCCTGATCGCCGCGCACGCGATCCAGTCGAGGAACGTCTACATCTACATCCGCGGCGAGTACCTCGCGGAGTACGAGGTGCTCGAGGCGGCGCGGATCCAGGCGGAGCAGGCGGGGATCCTCGGCGACGTGCAGATCGTCGTCCACCGCGGCGCCGGCGCGTACATCTGCGGCGAGGAGACCGGGCTGCTCGAGTCGCTCGAGGGCAAGCGCGGGCAGCCGCGCTCGAAGCCGCCGTTCCCGGCCATCTCCGGCCTCTACGCCTCGCCGACGCTGATCAACAACGTCGAGACGATCACGACCATCCCGAAGATCGTCGAGCTCGGGCCGGAGGAGTACGCGCAGATCGGCGCGCCGCCCGACTCGACCGGCACGCGGATCTTCTGCCTCTCCGGCAACGTGAAGCGGCCCGGCCCGTACGAGCTGCCGCACGGGATCACCGTCCGGCATCTGATCGAGGACGTGGGCGGCGGTGTCCCCGACGGGCGCACGCTGAAGGCGGTGATGATGGGCGGCTCGTCGTTCCCGGTGATGACGCCGAACGACCTCGACACGCCGCTCGACGCGAACTCGCTCAGCACGAAGGGCTATTTCATCGGCTCCGGCGTCGTCACGGTGATCGACGACCGCACGTGCATCGTGCAGTTCGCGCTCCGCGTCGCGCAGTTCTACATGCACGAGTCGTGCGGCAAGTGCACGCCGTGCCGCGTCGGCACGCGCTGGCTCGTCCAGCTGCTGCACGCCGTCGAGACGGGCGCCGCGAAGGAGGAGGACTTCGACCTGACGCTCGACGTCTGCGACCGGATCATCGGCAAGTGCCTCTGCGTCCTCGGCGACTCGGCGGCGATGCCGGTGGCGAGCTGCGTCTCGAAGTTCCGCGACGAGTTCCGCGCGCACCTCGAGCACGGCGGCTGCCCGTTCGGACGTGACTCGTCGCTCGACGGCCTCTTCGCACCGGTCGACCAGCACGGCCATGTCCAGGAACCGGTGGCCACATGAGACGGGTCCCGGTGGCGCAGACGATCCCGCAAACGCCGCGTCCGTGCGGAGAGCGGCCCGCGGGCCGTGTCCCTGCGGGACACGGCCCGGTGTCAGACACGGTTCGCGGAAGTGTCACGACTTCCGCGCGAGAGTGTCGCGACGAAGGGGGCGGCGCGTGAGCGCGCCCGAGCTCGTCACCGTCACCGTCGACGAGCGCGAGGTGCAGGTCCCGAAGGGGACCGGCATCGTCGAGACGGCGCTCGCCGCGGGCGTCGAGATCCCCGTCTTCTGCTACGAGCCGCGGCTCGGCCCGTCGCTCGGCGCGTGCCGCATGTGCCTCGTCGAGGTCGAGGGCATGCCGAAGCTCCAGGCCGGCTGCACGCTCGCCGCGCAGGACGGCATGGTCGTGCACACCGCGCGCACGTCGCAGCTCGCCGCCGACGGCCAGAACGCGACGCTCGAGTTCATCCTCGTCAACCACCCGCTCGACTGCCCCGTCTGCGACAAGGGCGGCGAGTGCCCGCTTCAGGACCTGACGTTCCGCTACGGGCCCGGCTCGACGCGCATGAGCTTCGACAAGTCGACGTTCGAGAAGCCGATCCCGATCTCGCCGGCGATCTCGCTCGACCGCGAGCGCTGCATCCTCTGCTACCGCTGCACGCGCTTCAGCGAGACGGTCAGCGAGGACGGCCAGCTCGTCGCGCGCGACCGCGGCGCGCTGTCGGTGATCACGACGTTCGAGGACGAGCCGTACAGCGGCCCGTTCACCGGCAACGTCACCGAGCTGTGCCCGGTCGGCGCGCTCCTGCCGACGCAGTACCGCTTCGAGGCGCGGCCGTGGGAGATCGTCAACGTCCCGACCGTCTGCGGCCTGTGCCCGGTCGGCTGCAACGTCAACGCGACCGTGCGCGAAGGGAAGGTGAAGCGGGTCCTCTCGCGCAACCATCCGGAGGTCGACGAGGGCTGGATCTGCGACAAGGGGCGCTTCGCGTTCACGCACCTGCGCGCCGCCGACCGCGTCGTCGACCCCGTGAAGCGCGTGCGGCGCCGCGGCCTCGAGCCGGTCTCCTGGGACGAGGCGCTCGACGAGGCGGAGCGGCTGCTGCGCGCCGCCGAGGGCCGCGTCGTCGTCGCGCTCTCCGGCTCGGAGACGGTCGAGGAGGCGTACGCCCTCGCGAAGCTCGTCCGGCGCGGGCTCGGCTCGCACGAGGCGATGCTCCCGGAGGAGATCTCCGACGCGCTCGACGCGTACCGGCTGCCGCTGTCGGCGATCGCCGACGCGAACGTCGTCGCGGTGCTCGGCGACGTGCCGCTGACGGAGACGGCTCCGATCGTCGACCTGTGGGTGAAGAAGGCGCGGCGCGCGGGCGCGCGCGTCGTCGCGAGCCTCGACGAGGTCGGCGACGCCGAGCGCGTGGTGCTGATCTGGTCGGGCCCGCACGGACGCGGCGGCGCCGTCGTCGCCGCGCTCGCCGAGAAGCTCGGGCTCGCGGGCAGGGACGGCTGCGGCGCGCTCTACGTCCCGCAGACGCCGAACGGCCGGGCGGTCGCGGACGCCTGGGCGGCCGCCTCCGACGAGGAGGGGACGGAGCCGTCGTCGATCGGCCTGCTCCTCGTCTCCGGCGACGAGGCGGCGAACGACCCGAGCGTCCGCTCGCTCGCGGAGCGGGCGGAGGCCGTGATCGCCGTCTCGATGTTCCAGGGGCTCGTCGCGGGCTGGGCCGACCTGATCCTCCCGGGCACGAGCACGCTCGAGCGCGACGGCACGTACGTGAACCTCGAGGGACGGCTCCAGCGGCTGCGCCGCGCGGCGACGCCGCCCGGCCGGGACGCGCTGTGGTGGCTGTCGCAGCTCGCGGCCCGCTTCGGCGTCGAGCTCGCGCCGCACGCCTCCGGCGTCTTCGCCGAGGTCTCGGACTGCTGCTTCGGCGGGCTCGCCTTTGGCGAGATCGGCGAGCAGGCGCAGCTCGGCGGCTACGAGGGCGCGCCTGCGCACGTCGAGGCGCCGTCGCTGCCGGAGCCGCGCGAGGCGCCGGACGGGACGCTGCAACTCGTCTGCTACCGGCCGCTCTTCTCCGGGCCTGCGGTCGAGCGCGTCCACGAGCTCCAGTTCCAGCGGCCGGGCGCCGACGTGACGCTCGCGCGCGCCGACGCGCGTGCGCGGGGGATCCGAGACGGCGACCGCGTCACCGTCTCGCACGACGGCGCGTCGGTCGAGCTGCGCGCCCGCCTGTCGGGCGAGGTCCGGCCCGGTGTCGCCCTCGTCCCGAATGAGCACGCGGAAGGTCTGCGTACCGGTCCTGTCATGGTCGCGCCGGCTGCGCCGGTGGAGGCGCAATGACCGAGCCCTGGTGGGTCTCGCTGATCAAGGCGATCATCGTCGTGAACCTCCTGCTCGTCGCGTTCGCGTACCTGACGCTGCTCGAGCGCAAGAGCATGGGGCGCATGCAGCGCCGCTACGGCCCGAACCGCGCCGGCCCGTACGGCCTGCTCCAGCCGTTCGCCGACCTGCTGAAGCTGATCCGCAAGGAGGCGTTCGCGCCGTCGAGCGCGATCGGCATCCCGTACATCGTCGCGCCCGTCGTCTCGGCGTTCACCGCGATCACCGCGTTCTCCGTCATCCCGTGGGGGCCGGGCTGGACGATCGACGGGACGTACGTGACGGGCTACGTCGCCAACGTCTCGATCGCGCTGATCCTCATCTTCGCGCTCGGCTCGATCGGCATCTACGGACTGATCGTCGGCGGCTGGTCGTCCGAGTCGAAGTACTCGCTGCTCGGCTCGATGCGCACGTGCGCACAGCTCGTCTCCTACGAGGTCTCGCTCGCGCTGTCGGTGCTCGGCGTCGTCATCCTCGGCCGCTCGCTCTCGCTCGTCGACATCGTCCACCGGCAGGGCGTGACGCTCCCGTTCGTCGTCCCGCAGATCATCGGCCTGCTCGTCTTCTTCATCGCCGGCGTCGCAGAGACGAGCCGCTCGCCGTTCGACCTGCCGGAGGCGGAGTCCGAGCTCGTCGCCGGCTACCACACCGAGTACTCGGGCATGCGCTGGGGCCTCTTCCAGATGGCCGAGTACATCAACGTGATCACGCTCTCTGCACTGATGGTGACGTTGTTCTTCGCCGGCTGGCACGGCCCGTGGAACCTCGGCCCGCTCTGGTTCCTGCTGAAGCTCTTCGTCGTCATCTTCATCTTCATCTGGCTGCGCACGACGCTGCCGCGGCTGCGCTACGACCAGCTGATGCGCTTCGGCTGGAAGGTGCTGCTGCCGGTGGCGACGGTCAACGCCGTGATCACGGCGCTCGTGGTGGTGTGGGCCGGATGACGGTTCAGCCGTTCACCACGCTCAAGGGCTTCGGCGTCACGTTCAAGCAGATCTTCAAGAAGCCGATCACGCAGCAGTACCCGGAGTACAAGCGGCCCGTCTACCCGCGCTTCCGCGGCCGCCACCGGCTGCACCTGCACGAGAACGGCCTCGAGAAGTGCGTCGGCTGCTCGCTCTGCGCGGCCGCGTGCCCCGCCGACTGCATCCGCGTCGTGCCCGCCGAGAACACGCCGGACAACCGCGTCTCCGCGGGCGAACGCTACGCCCGCATCTACGAGATCAACATGAGCCGCTGCATCTTCTGCGGCTACTGCGAGCTCGCGTGCCCATTCGACGCGATCACGCTCGGCAACGAGTTCGAGCTCTCCGAGTACAACCGCGACGACCAGATCTACACCAAGGACATGCTGCTCGCCGAGCCGGTGAAGCGGGTGCCGGTCGCCGACGCGAGCATCTACGACACGCCTATCCCGTACTACGAGACGCACAGCTGATGCTCGCGATCTCGGCCGGAGGCGTCATCGTCTGGATCGTCTGGGTGGCGGCAGGGTTCGCGTGCCTCGCGTCCGGGCTCGCGGTCGTGTCGTTCAGGAACCCGTTCTACTCCGCGCTCGCGCTGATCGGGAACCTCGCCTCGCTCGCCGTGCTGTACCTGCTGCTCTCGGCGGAGTTCGTCGCCGCCGCGCAGGTGCTCGTCTACGCCGGCGCCGTGATGGTCATGTTCCTGTTCGTGACCGCCTACGTCGGGCCGCGGCAGGAGCCGCCCTGGGCGAGCGGCCCGAGCTGGCAGACGCTCGCGGCGGTGCTCGCGGCGGGCGCGATCTTCGTCGAGATCGTCGTCGTGATCGGGCTGAAGGCCGGCGGCCGGCTGGAGACGAGCCCGTCCGTGGGCTCCGTCTTCGGCTCGCCCGGCTGGATCGGGCGGCTGTTCCTCACCGACCACCTGCTCTCGTTCGAGATCACGTCGATCGTGCTGCTCGTCGCCGCCGTCGGGGGCGTCATCCTCGGCTCGCACACGCGCCGCTCGACCGCGGCGCGCGCCGACGCGGCGGGGGAGGCCGGCTGATGCTCGGGCCGGGCGTCGCCTGGTACCTCGGGATCGCCGCGTTCCTGTTCGCGACCGGCGCGTTCGGCGTGCTCGTCCGCCGCAACCCGCTGATCGTCCTGCTCTCGCTCGAGATCATGCTCAACGGCGGGAACCTCGCCCTGATCGCGTTCTCGCGTCACGCGGCGAACGGAGCCGGCCAGATCTTCGCGCTCGGCGTGATGGCGGTCGCCGCGGCCGAGGTCTGCGTCGGCCTCGGACTCGTCGTCGCCCTGCATCGCCGGCGGCTGGCGCTCGACGTCGACGAGCTCTCGGAGCTGCGCGGATGAGAAGCGTCATCTCCCTCGGTGACGCATGATCGCCGGAGCCTGGCTCTGCCTGTGGGCGCCGCTCGCCGGCACCGTCCTGATCCTGCTCGGCGGCAGCCGGATCCCGCGGCGCGTCGACGGCTGGATCGGCACTCTCAGCGTCTTCGTCGCCTTCGCCGGCGCGCTCTGGTCGTTCTTCGGGCTGCACGCGAACGCGAGCCACGAGTCCCACTACTCGACCGCGTGGACGTGGCTCGCCGCCGGGAAGCTCACCGTTCCGTTCCAGATCGTCGTCGACCCGCTCAGCACGTTCATGATGCTCGTCGTCTCCGGCGTCGGCGGGCTGATCGTCCTCTACTCGATCGGGTACATGGACGGGGACGACGAGGAGCGCCGCTACTTCGCGTACATCTCGTTCTTCGTCTTCTCCATGCTGCTGCTCGTCGAGGGCGGGAACATGCTGCTCCTGCTCGTCGGCTGGGGCCTCGTCGGCCTCTCCTCGTACCTGCTGATCGGCTTCTGGCACGAGCGGCCGAGCGCGGTCGCCGCCGCGAAGAAGGCGTTCATCATGAACGCCTTCGGCGACGCGACGTTCGCGCTGGCGCTGTTCGTCCTGATCGCGCACTCGAACTCGCTCGAGTTCGCGACCTCGTTCGCGACCGCCTCGCACCTCTCGCAGTCGACGGTCGACCTCGTCGCGCTCGGCCTGCTCGGCGGTGCGGCGGCGAAGTCGGCGCAGATCCCGCTGCACACGTGGCTCCCGGACGCGATGGAGGGCCCGACCCCGGTCAGCGCGCTCATCCACGCGGCGACGATGGTCACCGCGGGCGTCTACCTGATCGCGCGCACGCATCCGATCTTCGAGGACGCGCCGACGATCGCGCTCGTCGCAGCCGGCCTCGGCGCGATCACGCTGCTCGCGGCCGGGATGATCGCGCTCGTCCAGACCGACATCAAGCGCGTGATCGCGTACTCGACGATGTCGCAGATCGGCTACATGTTCATGGCCGTCGGCGTCGGCGCGTTCTCCAACGGGATGTTCCACCTGATGACGCACGCCTTCTTCAAGGCGCTGCTGTTCATGACCGCCGGGCTCGTCATCCACGCGATCGCCGACGAGCAGGACATCCGCAAGCTCCGCGGCGTCGGCGCGGTGATGCCGTGGACGAAGTGGGCCTTCCTCGTCGGCGCCGCCGCGCTCGTCGGCATTCCCGCCTTCTCCGGCTTCTTCTCGAAGGACCCGATCCTCGCCGCCGACCTGCACGACCACTGGTACGGCGTCGTCTTCTGGGCCTGCGGCCTCGTCGGCACGTTTCTCACGGGCCTGTACACGTTCCGCCTCTACTTCATCGTCTTCCCCGGCGAGCCGTCCCCGTTCGTGCGCGAGCACCATCACCGGCACCACGGCAAGGAGGGCCCGTGGACGATGCTCGTGCCCGTCGCCGTGCTGACCGTGCTCGCCGCCGTGGCCGGGTGGATCCAGTTCCAGCCGTTCTGGGAGCCGATCACGCACTGGCTCTCGCCGATCATCCCGACGGAGCCGGCCGCGGAGGCGACGAACTGGGACGACGCGATCACGTCGCTGATCGCGCCGGTGATCGGCATCTGCGGAATCGTCGTCGCCTGGATGATCTACGGCGCGAAGCAGCGACTCGCGGTGCCGAGCATCCCGTGGCTCCAGAACCTGCTCGAGCACAAGTTCTACTTCGACGAGGCGTACGACCTCGCGTTCTACAAGCCCGCGGTCGCGACGGCGAATCTCTTCCGGCGCGACTTCGAGGAGCCTGTCGTCCTCACCACCGGCCCCGACCTCGGCGAGGGCACGCTCGAGCTCGGCGCGGCGACGCGCAAGATGCAGACCGGGCTGGTGCGCACGTACGTCTTCTTCCTCGGCGCGGGCATGGCCGTGCTCGCGATCGTCTTCCTGCTGGTGCGATGAGCAGCTCGACCTACACGACGCTGCTCATCTGCCTGCCGATCGGGGCCGCGATCCTGATCTGGATCCTCCCGCTCACGCGCTACGCGACCGGCGGCCTGGCGCTGCTCGTCTCGCTGCTCGAGGTCGGGATCTGGATCGAACAGGCGGCGCGATTCGACTACGGCGCCCACGGGCTCCAGAACGCGCAGCAGACGCCGTGGATCAAGGACCTGCACGTCTCGTACCACGTCGGCGAGTACGGCTTCTCCCTGTTCCTCGTCGGGCTGACCGTCGTCGCGATGGCGGCGGCGGTCGGCTACGGCTTCTGGGTCGGCCGCGACCGCCCGCGCGCGTACTTCGGACTGATGCTGTTCCTCACCGGCGTCACCGTCGGCGTCTTCGTCGCGCAGGATCTCCTGTTGTTCTACGCGTTCTTCGAGGGGATGCTGATCCCGCTCTACGTGCTGATCGGCGTCTGGGGCGGCGCGGGGCGGCTCGGCGCGACGCTGAAGCTGCTGCTGTACACGATGACGGGATCGCTCGTGATGCTCGCCGCGATCGTCGTCTTCGGGCTGAAGTACGGGACGTTCGACCTCGTCACCTCGCCGACGAGCCCGAGCCGGTGGCTGTTCCTCGGCTTCATGCTCGCGTTCGTGATCAAGGCGCCGCTGTTCCCGTTCCACGGGTGGCTGCCGGACTCGTACGGCGAGGCGCCGGCCGAGGTGACGGCGGTCCTCTCCGGCGTGATCGCGAAGGCGGGGACGTACGGGATGCTGCGGATCGCGATCACGAAGTTCCCCGAGCCGACGTCGTTCTACCGGACGGCGATCATGGCGCTCGCCGCGGCGTCGATCGTCTACGGCTCGATGCTCGCGTTCCGGCAGCCGAACTTCCGCGGCGT
>Ga0335077_10000542_pt1 | contig 42283 bp, 37 predicted proteins | sample Lox_Sample_31_FD_207151 | JGI IMG/M metagenome (GOLD analysis project Ga0335077, IMG submission 207151) | Soil microbial communities from Loxahatchee National Wildlife Refuge, Florida, United States - Lox_Sample_3.1 | ecosystem: Environmental > Terrestrial > Soil > Wetlands | place: USA... | reverse complement strand
ACGCCGACTGCGAGTTATTCGTGGCGTGGGCCGTGGCGTCACTCCCGGGGAAGAAGGAGAGATTGTCCGTGTAGGGGGGCGCATTGAGCGACATTGTCCACCACGGGGTGAAGGCGGAGCTTACGGCGCAAGCGCCGGCAACCACGAGGAGGATACTGGCCGTGAGTCGCAATCGACTGTGCACCCAGGGTGGGGAAGATCGGCCGGTTCCGGAATGAACCGCGCCCCACCGACGCGGCTGGTCACCCTCCGATGACATTGTCCGCGCTTCGACGGGAACGCCCCGCGTCTCTTAACGGCCACAGCGGGCGTCCGGATCCGCACTCCCAGCCAGACCGGGGTGGAAGGCGACGGCCTTTCGATAACCCCGGGCTGGGACTCTCGAGTTGTGGAGTACCGCCGTCCTTTGTGGAGTTCGGGGCCAGGGTCCGATCGAGGCAAACGACAAGACCGAGAGGCCAGCGGGAGACCCGAACTCAACGCGCAGTCGATACCGAATGGCTAGATTCGAATGAAACGAATTGCTCAGCCGGTCCGGCGTTTAGGGACGTTCCCGGGACCGAGGGTGGCTGACTCCCGGGTGTGCGTGTTTCGATGTGGCGAAATCGAGACCCTGGGGAGCCCTCCAGGGAAGCGTGCGTCCCCGCTTTGTACTTGGACCGCTGAGCTGGGGAGGGCTGAGGATTCTGCTCGCGATCCCCAATAGCATCCCCCTGAGCGCGTACGTCCTGGTCCTCCTTGGAGACCTCCTCGTCTTCCTGCTGATCGGCTTGGCCTTTCGACTTCTCAAGCCGAGGAAGATCTCCGGACTCCTGTGGGTGGGGCCGCTCATCCACCTCTACACCCTTCTCGCAGTCTTCCTTGCTCTCTACGAAGCGCTCCGGTCTGAATCCCCCCTCGCGCTTGGCGTCGAGTTCGGTCTGTTCGTCGTGGCCGCGGTGTTCGGGGCCCTCCTAGGGGCGGGATTGGGACGGAGAATCCCGGTCCAGAGATTGTCTGACGGGACGTTCGACTTTACCGGAGGGAGACTGCTCGTGGGACTCGTGGTGCTGCTGTTGGTGCCGCTCGCCCTCGAGCAGGCGATCGTGCTGCTCGGTTCCCTGTCCAAAGTCCGCGCACTCGTGGAAGCCCTCACGGGGGAGTTTCCCTTCAACTACATTCTGACGGCGGTTGGATTCCTGTTCGTGCTCGGTACCTTCATGTCCCTCAGCTGGCGGGGGCAAGTCTGGATGAAGCGGTCCGCTTCTCAAGCCCGGTGACATTGGCCGGTCTCTTAGTGTGCAACTGCCGTTGAACACAATGTGAGGTCCTGACGGCGCGTAGGTCCCGCGGGATCCGGAGATCGATCACCTCTCGACTGCAGGCCCGCATGAGTCGCGGAACCGACGGGTCGGTGGTCCACGCCCCAGTGGCTAAGGGTGACCAGGCACTACGGAGTCCTGCATTCACATGAGCACGTCTTCTCAAAACCCGCCCGCTCCGAGCGGCATCCCTCCCGGGATGATCGAGGTCGTCCTGGGGATCATCAGGAAGGCCCCGGGGCCGATTCGCCGTCGGAAGATATTGCAGGCCCTCCAGCAGCAGGGGCGCACGATCTCCTTGGCCGGCCTCAACCGGCTGCTCGATTACACGCGACGGGCGGGCACGACCGAAGAGAGCGACGACGGTGTGCGGCTTCGAGGGGTAGATCCGACCCCGTCGGCCGTTGGCGACGTGAGAGCCGGGAGACCGAAGTCCGAGCGGTAAATCGCCTAAACCTAACAATTAGGTTATAGCTTAAGTAGGGGGCCCTAATCGTGCCCGCATGGAGCTGCTCGAACAGCTGAGCCGGCGGCAGGTCGACACCCTGATCGCCGTGCGGAGAGGAGAGGCGGAGGCGAAGGGGGCCGCGCTGAATTTCGTCGCGGACGAGCTCGGGGTCCGTCCGCCTTCGGCCCTGGACCATCTTACCTACCTCGAGAGCAAGGGACTGGTGAGCCGACACCGCGGCAAGAGCCGATTGACGAGCCGCGGGGAGGCCTGCCTTCTCGAGTACCAGCGACACCACCGAGTGGCGGAGAATCTGTTCCAGCGTCTAGGCCTCTCGGTCGCCCATACGCACGCGGCTGCGCTGGAGGTCGATCTCGCGCTTTCGCACCGGACCGTGAATCGGCTGTGCGAGGCAGAGGGCCATCCCCAGGAGTGTCCCCACGGCGCGCCGATCGCCCCCTGCCACCCGACCCACTCCGGGTGAACAGGCCCCACTTGGGTTTCGGAGTCCATCATGAAGCGAATGACCAAGATCGTCGTGACCGTCGTGGCCGTGTTGGCGATTGCGGGCGTAGGGACGTACGAGGTACTGGCGTCCTCGAGCCCGAATCCGTGCAAGGGGACGACCCTCCCCCACGAGGAGGGCAAACCGACGAGTACAGGCGGCCTTCCCCCGCTGACCGCGGGAACTTCGGGAAGCGCAGATGTAGCCGGCGGGAGCATCATCCACGTAGTCGCCGGGGAGAACTTCTGGGGGAGCCTGGTTACTCAACTGGGCGGGAACCGCACCGTGGTGTTGAGCATCGTAACCGACCCGAACTCCGATCCGCACGAGTACGAGGCCAACGTGTCGGACGCAGAGGCGATCGCCGCCGCCCAGTTTGTCATCGTCAACGGTGTCGGGTACGACGACTGGGCCCTCCAGCTCATCGCCTCCGCGGACTCTTCGAACCAGGTCGTTCTCAACGTGGGGGAACTGAACGGGGTCAGCGATACGGGTGGGATCGTCACCGGGAATGAGCACATGTGGTACAACCCGGTCTACGTGAACCGCAGCGTGGCCGCGATGTACTCGATCCTGGTCTCGATCCAGCCGTCGTCCCGGACTTATTTCCAGGCGAACTACGCCGCTCTCAACGTCAGCCTCGGTCAGCTCTACGACCGCGCCGACGCCATCCGGACCGCGTTCGCGGGAACTCCGGTCGCGGCCACGGAGAGCATCTTCGTCTACCTCGCGAACTACACGGGCCTGGACCTCGTCTCTCCCCCTGAGTTCATGAAAGCGATCGCCGAGGGTAACGATCCCCCGACGCAGAGCGTCGTCACTTTCCAGTGTCAGCTGCAGACCGGCAATGTCCCGGTCCTGGTCTACAACCTCCAGACGGTGAGCCCGATCACGTCCAGCATGAAGTCGATCGCCGTCGCGAACAACGCGAGCGTGGTCGGGATCTCCGAAACGATCCAACCGCCGTCGGTGCACGGGGTGAACATCACCTTCCAGGATTGGATGGGGTCCGAGTACCTGGCGCTCTACGACGCGCTGAACGCGAAGACGCTCGGGGAGTAGGTTCGGGATTCCCCCCATGTCCAGCGAGGCGCCTGGTGCGGACGGGACCGACTTCGCGATCCGCGCCCGGCGCCTGGAGGTAGCCTACCAGCAGCACACCGTCTGGAGCGACGCGTCGTTCGACGTGAAACGAGGCGAGTTCGTCGCCGTGATCGGCCCGAACGGCGCCGGGAAGACCACCCTGTTTCGACTCCTGCTCGGACTTCAGCGCCCGGTCGCGGGGTCGCTCACCGTCTTCGGTCAGCCCCCTCGGCGGGGGAACGCTCGTATCGGCTACGTCCCGCAGCGTCACGCGGTCGACAACGACACTTTCGTGGCGGCGGAAGCGCTCGTCCACCTGGGGGTCTGCGGAAACCGGTGGGGCCCGGGCCTGATGGGCCGTGCCCACCGGGAAGCGGCGCGCCGGGCCCTCGAGGCCGTGAATGCGATCGATCTGGGTCCGAAGTCGCTGGGGGCCTTGTCCGGCGGCGAGCTCCAGCGGGTGTTCCTGGCCGAGGCCCTCGTAGGCAGGCCGGAGATGCTGCTCCTGGACGAGCCGCTGTCGAACCTGGACCTTCGACGCACGCGTGAGCTGGTGGAGGTGATCCACGGCCTGGTCCGGGACCGCGGCGTGACCATCCTGCTCGTCGCCCACGACATCAACCCGCTGATCGACTGTCTCGACAACGTGATCTATGTCGCCAACGGACGGGTCGCCTCGGGCCGTCCGGAGGCGGTCCTGACCTCGGCGTCCCTGTCGGAGCTGTACGGGGTGCCGGTCGAGGTCCTCCACGACTCGCGCGGCAACATCGTGATCGTGGGCGGAGAGGACCCGCACGAGGGGGCACTGGCGTGACGTTCAGCTGGAACTTCGTGACCGACCTTCGGCTCCTCTGGCAGCTCGCCTTCATGCGCAACGCCTTCGAGGCCGGGACGATCACCGCGATCGTCGCCGGCATCATGGGCTACTTGGTGGTGCTTCGGCGCTCCGCCTTCGCCACCCACGCGCTCGGGCACGGCGGTTTCTCCGGGGCCGCCGGGGCGGTCCTCTTCGGCGTAGCCCCCGTGTACGGACTCCTCGTCGCGACGATGGGCGGAGGCGTCGGCATGGCCCTCCTCGGACGTCGCGCTTCCAACCGGGACATCGAGATCGGCACGATCCTCGCGTTCATGCTCGGTGTCGGCCTCGTCTTTCTCAGCCTCTACAACGGCTACGCTACCGAGGCGTACTCGATCCTCTTCGGGGAGATCCTCGGCATCAGCCAGGCGGGTGTCGTGCTCACCCTGGAGGCGGCCGTGATCGTCCTGGCGGTCCTGGCCCTCATCCATCGTCCCCTCCTGTTCTCGTCGCTCGATCCCGACGTCGCGGAGGCGAAGGGGCTCCCGATGATGGCCCTCGGTCTGATCTTCATGCTGCTGCTCGCGGTCGCGATCTCGTTCGCCGTACAGATCATCGGGGTGCTGCTCATCTTTGCCCTGATGGTCACTCCCGCCGCGTCGGCGGTCCGACTGTCCAAGCGACCGCTGATCGCCGTGTCGATCTCCGTAGCCATCGCGCTGCTCGCGACCTGGATCGGGCTCTTCATGTCGTGGGCCTGTTCGGTGCCGGGTTCCGGGTGCAACGCGCCGTACCCCGCGAGCTTCTTCATCGTGGCCATCGCGTTCGGAACGTATGTGGTGGTCCGGCTGGCCGACTGGTTGTTCGGTCGCTGGTCTCGCCCGACCACCGCTCCCTCGATCGACGTCCCGGGAGCCGGTCGCGGGGCCCACGACCCCGGGGCCGAGCCGCCGTAGGGAGGTGGAGCGGACCACCTCCGGTCCCGCCGCCTCGCACCCGCGTCGGTCGACCGTGCGTCGAGCTTCCTCCGGACGTCCTCGGGCCGTCGCCGGCTCACGCCCGCCTCGCTGCGTGAATCCGCAGCCGGAGCGGTCCGTAGGCGCGGCGGGAGCAGAAACCGGCGGTGCCAGGTTTGGCGTTCAGTCCCCGGGAGACTCTCCCGATCGGGACCGGGGCCGCCGCGGTCGGAGCCAGCTCGCCACCGCGATGCCCAGGGCCACCGCAGCGAGAGCGATCGCGACCTCGAATCCCGTGTCGTAGCCGACCACCGAGATCTGAGTCGAGATCCCGGGAGAGTAGACTACCTGGACGGTGTAGGCGGCGAGGCCGACATCGGCCATCCCGGACGCGGGGGTCGCGTCGTAGCTCCCCGACGCCTCCGCCTGGTACGGATAGCTCCCTGCGGTCACCACGAACTCGAGGGCGGCACTGCTGGTCGTGGCGGCTACTCCTCCCAGGATGGCGGTCCAGGGCGTTCCCGCCGGAAGGCCGCTCTCACGGAACAGCACGGCGGTGCCCCCACTGATCACGTTGATCGTGTCGGTACAACCGTCCGGGGCGTACAGATCTCCGTTCCACGGGTCGACCGTAGGCGTCAGCTGGCCGAGGGTCGTGGTGTGAGGGATTATCGCCAGGGGGATCCGATCGACGACCGTGTTGCTCGCGCCGGAGATTACGCTGATCGCTTCGGACGTCGGACCGGGCACGTACAGTTCCTGGTTCCCGGGGTCGTAGGTCGATGGCTGAGGGTCGGGGTCGACCGGAACGGTCGCCACCACGGTGTTCGAGGTTCCGGAGATGACGCTGACGTTGGCCGATCCGCTGTTCGATACGTACAGATCTCCGTTCGCCGGGTCGAACGAGATCCCCGACGGCGACGAGCCGACGGGAATGGTCCGAGTGACCGTGTTGGAGACCGTGGAGATCACGCTCACGTCGGAGGATCCTGCGTTCCCCACGTAGACGTCGCCGTTCGTCGGGTCGTACGCGATCGCCTGCGGACCGGTTCCGACCGACACGGTGGCCACCACCGAGTTCGTGACCCCCGAGATCACGCTCACATTGTTCGTGTCGGCGTTGGGCAGGTAGAGGTAACCGTTGGCGGGATCGTATACGGGCGTATGCGGGCCCGTCCCGACGGAAATGGTGGCGATCACCTGTTGACCGGCATCCGAGATCACGCTCACGTTGGCGCTCGCGGTGTTCGGCACGTACAGCTCGTCGTTGGCGGGGTCGAGCGTTGGCGCCGCGGGGTACGTGCCGACCGGGATCGGATTCCATAGCCAGTCGATCGCTCCGATGATCACGCTCACATTGTTCGAGTAGAGGTTCGAAACGTACAGGTAACCGTCCGCGGGGTCGTACGTCGGGGGCTGGGGATTGTACCCGACCGGGAGCGTTCCGATCTGCGCGTTGGTGGAGCCGGATAGCTCGGTCACGGTGTTCGAGCAGAGATTCGACTCGAACAGATTCCCCGTCGACGGATCGAAGGTAGGCGTCGTGGGGCAGTTGCCCACCGCCGTCGCCGCAATGATCCCGTCGACCGGGGTGTCCGAAGGTCCGATGAGCGGGAGGGGCGCGCTCGGGGCCGTTCTTTCGGAAATCGCGGCCGGCCCCTCGTGAATGCCAGCTGCACTACCGTCCACCGGCGAACGGTCGTGGCTTCCCTCGCGCAGGACCGGATAGGTCAGGCTGCAGGCGGTCAGAATGACCGACAATGCCGCGACAATCGTCAGGATGAGTTTCCGATTTGCTCGGCGGTCGCTAATGGATGTCCACCCGGCTGCCCACCTAAGTCCGGTCTATAACTGTACGCGGGAAACGAGCCAAGACCACGGGTAAGACGGTTCCACGCCGGTTTTGAGACCCGGTGCGGCGCGATTCCTATGCTTCGATCGGTCGGTGGCCGACGGTGGACCAGATCGGGAGATTCCCACGAACCTCCACCCAAGTTTGCAACCTGAAACCCGGCCCCTTCGCCCGCCCCGGCACTTGCCGAAATGTGACGAGAGGAGCCATCGGACGCAGCCCACGGTCACAGATGCCAGGTAGGTCCCCCGTAGCCGTCCGGCAACGGGGGGGCCGTCCCGCCGAACGACCCGGGACGAGGAGTCGGGGCGCCCCCCGTCTTCGACGTGAGGTACCGGTCGATCGCCTCGGCAGCTCGGGTGCCGGCCGCCATGGCATAGACGACCGACTTCCCACCGGAGGCGAACACCCCCTCGACGTCGGTCATCCAGTCTTCCCTCTTCCCGACAGGCCATCCCTGGGCGGCGAACGAGAAGTCGAGCTCCGCCGGGAGTCCCGCGAGATCGGCCCGCTCACCGGCCGCGATGATCACCGTGTCGCACGGGACCACTTCCTCGGTGCCCGGCACGGCCGTCACCGTCGGTCGACCCCGCGAATCCGGTGGACCGGCCCTCGTCGTGACGACCTCGATCCCTTCGACCTGGCCCGTGCCGACGATTCGGGTGGGAGATCGCTCGAAAAGGTAACGCACGCCCTCCAGATCCCCGCCGCCGACCTCCTCCTCCCCGGCCGGCATCTCCTCGCGGGTCCGGCGGTAGACCACGGTCACGCTCCCCTGCTCGGCGAGCCGACGGCTAGACCGAGCCGCATCGAGCGCCACATCCCCGCCTCCGACCACGACGACCCTGCGGCCTTTGCGGCCCAGGAGCCCGTCCGGCCCTTTGTTGACCGCGAGCAGGAACGGAAGGGCGTAGAAGACGCCCGGCAGCTCTTCGCCGGGGATCCCGAGCGCCCGCGGATCCGACGCTCCGATCGCCACGAACACCGCACGGTACCCTTCCTTCAGGAGGCTCTCCGGGGTGAAGTCGGTGCCGGCCTTGTGGCCCAGGACGAACGTCACGTCGAGGTTTCGGAACCGCGCGAGGTCGACATTCAGCTCGTCCCCGGCCAGGTGGTACTTCGGGATCGTGTCGATCTGTCCACCGAGGAACTTCTCCTGCTCGAAGACCGTCACTGGGTAGCCACGCAGCGACAGCTCCCAGGCCGCCATCAGACCGGCCGGTCCTCCACCCACCACGGCGACCCGTTCGATTCTCGGGGCGCTCGGGACGTACGAGAGGTCGGATCGCCCGAGCTCGAGCGCAGCGCGCTTCAGGTGGCGAATGGCGATCGGAACCCCGCGGTTGGCCATCACGCAGTCCTCCTCGCAGTAGTGGTAACAGGTCTTGCACAGCACCGTCGCGAGCGGGTTCTCCTGCAGGGTGCGACGGGCCGCATCGTCGAACTTCCGCTCTGCGATCAGATGAATGTACCCTCGGCAATCCTGAGTGATGGGGCACGCCTGCACGCAGAACGGCATCGCGCACTGGAGGCATCGCTGCGCTTCGAGAACCGCTTCCTCGGGGGTGTACGAACGGAGGATCTCGCCGAAGCCGGCCCGCTCGGCGGCCGATTCCTCGGGGACCGGGGTGCGGCGGTAGCGGGAGTCCTCGTCCGTCATCGACCGTCGACCCTAGGCCCGAACGAGTTCGGCACTCCCTTTATCCTCGCCGGCCGGACCCTCGGTAGATCGGACGAACGTGCGCGAGGACGGCTCCGAAGGCGGTGGCGACGCGAAGGCCCGCGTTCGACCACGGCGGTCGGCAGACCCGAGACCTTGGGCGTCCTTTCGGGGTTTGGCATGCGATCGCCGATCGACCTGGAGATCCCGACGATCCTCCGCACTACGGTGAGTGTCTGCAGGCTCCGAAAGTTTCCTTGCGCCGATGGACCCCCCCGTGTCTTGGAGCGGGGCCACGTTTTCGTCCAGTCGAAATCCGTCCGCCGCTCAGCCCGGTGTCGCCGGGCGTCCTGGAGTCTTCTAGCCGACCGCTCGCTTCACGAGGGCCACGACCTTCGCCTCCGACGCGGCGTTCAACTCCTTCACCGCGAACGAAGTCGGCCAGATCGAGCCCTCGTCAAGTCGTGCCTTGTCGTTGAAGCCGAGCGTTCCGTACCGCGCTCCGAACTTGTGCGCGGGCTGGAAGAAGCAGAGGACATCTCCCTCCTTGGTGTAGGCGGGCATCCCGTACCACAGTCGGGGGGAAAGCGCCGGCGCCGCTGCCTGGATGATCTCGTGAAGCCGTTGGGAGATAGAGCGGTCGGGTTCGGGCATCTGAGAGACTTTCGCGATCACGGCCCGTTCGTCGTCCGCCCGGTTCTTCCCCCAGACGATCTTTCGTTCCTGAAGCGCTTCCTTCGCCGCGGCTCGTTCCTCGGCGGTAAAACCCCCGGCTGACTTCTTCGAACCGTCCGAACTAGGCTTCTTCGCGGGCATGAAGGCGAGACGCTCTCGGGCGGCTAAATGCACTCGCCCTGGGGAGGGTCACTGAGTACCATTCTCAGGGTCTAGAGCCGATATCATTCGACGCAGTGCCCGAGGGTTCGGCCCCGACTCTACCGTGGGCGCGCTCGAAGCAGGGTGTCAACCGCACCAGGACTCGTGACGACGGGGGCCACGTTCAGAGCCGTTCCAACCCCGCATGACCGCCGGCAGGGTGTTGCCCCCTAGGGCCCAACTCATGTGCAGAAAGATCGTTCTCGGTCTCGAACGCGAATGGGACCGTGGCTACATTCGACCGTCGCGAGCGCCCCGGGGAACCTAGGGGCTTTCCGATCGCTGCGAGGCTGGGCATCTCCGCAGGTGACAGCCGGGGCCGTCGGGAGCCGGTCCACGGCCTGGCGCTAGCTTCCGAGTATCGTTCGGTAGAGGATGGGCATGAACGGAGTAACCACCCCGAAATGGAGACTTTGGTTTCTGAAACGATTGGATGCGACGCTCATGGCCTTCGACCTCGTCCTGTGCGCGGCGTTCCTCTCCCTCGCGTATGTGGACGGAAGTCTGTACTTCAAAGGGGTCGGGGTGGGGTTGCTGATCGCGGGGGTAACGAGTGCGGTCGCCGTCCTGTACCGAAGCAAGAAGGCCCCATCGCCGGAGTGATCCCGGCGTAGGTCGGCGGCGGTTCCCCCCGGGTGCGACGCCTTCGGAGAAACTCACTCTCCTCCGGTTCGGAGCCGTCCGGGCCCGAAGGGAAACGCCCGCTCGCTTGGCAAAGACTAATTCGAAGAGACATCTCAGTCGAAGCGGTCCATGGTACGACGTCTAGCCGCCATCATGTTCACGGATTTGGTCGGCTCGACGCAACTCGCACAGCGGGACGAGAAGGCAGCCCTCCAGCTCCTCCGGTCGCAGGAAGGCCTGGTCCGGCCGACCGTCGAGCTCCATCGGGGTCGACTCGTCAAATCCACGGGCGACGGGTACCTGGTGGAGTTCGGGAACGCGCTCGATGCGGTCGAATGCGCCGTGGACCTCCAGCGTCGTACCTTCGAGCATTCGAGCGAGTCCCGGCAGCGCCTCAAGGTTCGGATCGGCATCCACGTTGGAGATGTCGAGAGCGAGGGGACCGATATCCTCGGGGACGCGGTGAACATCGCCGCCCGGATCGAGCCGCTCGCGGAAGCCGGGGGTATCTGCCTTTCGGGACCGGCGTACGACCAGATCTCGAACAAGGTTCCGTTCACGATCGAGAAGCTCGGCCCGAAGAGCCTCAAAGGGGTGGCCCGTCCGATCGACGTCTACCGAGTACTGCTGCCGTGGGACGCCGCCCCGTCGGTCGAGGGGCCGTCGGAGGGGGGCAGCCAGTGCCTGGCCGTGCTGCCCCTCGCCAACATGAGTTCCGATCCCGAGAACGAGTACTTCGCCGACGGGATGACGGAGGAGCTGATCTCGACCATCTCCCGAGTGCCAACGCTCAGCGTCATCTCGCGGACGTCCGTCATGCCGTTCAAGAAGGCGGGGACTCCGCTCAAGGAGATCGGGCGCCAACTGAACGCCGGATGGCTCCTCGAGGGGAGCGTCCGGAAAGCCGGCACGCGGGTCCGCATCACCGTCCAGCTGATCCAATCGTCCTCCGACCACCACCTGTGGGCGCAGAGTTACGATCGGGGCATCGAGGACGTCTTTGCCATCCAGAGCGAGATCGCGGAGAAGGTCGCCGCCGAGCTCCAGATCCGCCTGGGCAGCACCCCGCGCCCTTCGGAGGTGCCTCGCGAAACCCAGGACATGACCGCCTACCTATCCTTCCTGCAGGGACAGGCGCTCGTCTACAAGCTCGACGAAGAGCCGCTCCGCCAATCGCTGAAGTTCTTCGAACAGGCCATCGAGAAGGACCCCTCCTTCGCCCGGGCGTACGCGGGAGCCGCCCGGGCTTACCAGCAGCTCGGCAGCGAAGGGTGCATGGCCTGGTCGGAGGCGATCAAGAGCGGCCGAGCCGCGGCCCAGCGGGCGTTGTCGATCTCGCCGGACCTCGCCGAGGCCCACGTCATGCTGGCGGAGATCTCGTTCATGGCCGACGAAGGGGTTTCGCTGGTGGAATCCCACGCTCAACGGGCCCTCGTCCTGAATCCGAACCTCGGTGAGGCCCACGACCTGCTCGGCCAGGTGGCGGCGTTCCGAGGTGACCTCGACGCGTACGTCCGTCACATCGAAGCCGCGTATCACCTCGATCCGCTGTCCCCATTGACGATCCGGTACCTAGGTCAGGCGTACTTCCTCGCCGGCCGGATGGACGACGCAATGGAGCACTGGACGAGGACCCTGCATCTCGACCCGCTCAGCGCGTACCGTGGGATGGCCGATTACTACCTGGCGAAGGGCGACCTCGATGGGGCCGAAACCGTCGTACAGAAGATGGAGCAGCTCGCGCCCAGCAGCGAGTGGGCGCAGCTGCATCGGGGGTACCTCGCGGGGTTGCGTGGCGACCGGGCCACCGCCCTCGAGATGATCCGGAAGCTCGACGCGTCGCTCGGACCCGGCTGGGCGCGGTCGCAATCGGCCGGGCTCGTCTACTATGCCCTGGGCGATATGGACCGTTTCTACGAGTACATGTTCACCGCCGCCCGCGACCATACGCTCGCGATCTCCCGATTGCTCTATTCGCCGTTGTACGCCGCCGCCCGGAAGGACCCGAGGTATCAACAGCTCCTGGCGATGCTGCCCGCGGACCTGAGCATCCCGTTGCTCCAGAAGTTTCCTCGCGGCATCTGAATCGCTGCGGAGGAAGGGCGAGCCGAGCTCGATCTGGGGGACGACTTCCCTCTCGACGTCCCCTCGAGGTCAGGTCGGATCGTCGGCGTACGATCGCCTGAGAGACCGGCCGAGGCGTTCGGCGACGTGTCACGACCACGCTCAGAACGGCTTCTCGGCGGGTCAGGGGTTCGTGTTTCCGGGGCACAGGCGCTCGCGGGGATCGCGACGCCCCCCGGCCGTCGATATCGGGCGTCCGGTTCCCGCCCGATAGATGTCCTGCCTTTGCGATGGGGTCACCGATGACGCCCCGCGCCCAGGCCCCCAGTGTTCGACCCGCGCTCGACCTTGCTCCGCTCCGAAGCGGGGTCCGAGGCCGCGTGCTGACCGCATCCGACGCCGACTACGACGAGGTCCGCAAGCTCTACAACGCGATGATCAACAAGCGCCCCGCCGTCATCGTGCGGTGCCGCGACGCGGCGGATGTCATCGCCTCGCTGCGGTTCGGCCGGGAACAGAGCCTGGATATCGCGATCCGGGGCGGGGGCCACAACGGCGGAGGGTTGGGCAGCGTCGACGGCGGTTTGATGATCGACCTTTCGCTGATGCGGACCGTACGGATCGACCCCAAGGCCCGGACCGCCGAGGTCGAGGGCGGTTGCCAGCTGGGGGACCTCGACCACGCCGCGGCCGCCTTTGGGCTGGCGACGCCCGGTGGGATCATCTCGACGACCGGCATCGGTGGGCTCACCCTCGGTGGGGGGCTCGGACACCTCACCCGAAAGTACGGGCTGACGATCGACAACCTGCTGTCGGCGGACGTGGTCCTCCCGGACGGGAGCTTCGTCACCGCGGATGCCGATCGGAATCCCGACCTGTTCTGGGCCGTCCGTGGCGGCGGCGGGAACTTCGGCGTGGTCACGTCGTTCCGGTTCCGGCTCCACCCGGTGAAGACCGTCATCGCCGGACCGACGTTCTGGCCGATCGATCAGGCGGAGGAGGTGCTCGCCTGGTATCGGGACTTCTTGCCGAACGCCCCCGAGGACCTCAACGGGTTCTTCGGGTTCCTGACCGTTCCCCCGGTCGCCCCATTTCCCGAGGCTCTGCACGGCCAGAAAGTCGCGGCCACGGTGTGGTGCTCGCTCGCCTCCGGCGCCGAAACCGAACGGCTCCTCGCCCCGGTCCACAAGGTCGGGACCCCGGCGCTCCATGCGATCCAGCCGATGCCCTACCCCGCGTTGAACAGCATGTTCGACGGGCTGTACCCGCCGGGGGACCAGTGGTACTGGCGGGCCGATTTCGTGAAGCAGATCGACGACGCGGCGATCCGCCTCCATCTCCGCCACGCCCGCGAGCTTCCGACTCCGAAGTCGACGATGCACCTCTACCCGATCGACGGGGCGGCCTCCCGCATCGGAGCCCGCGACACCCCGTGGGCGTTCCGCGATGCGAAGTGGGCCGAGGTCATCGTGGGCGTCGACCCTGACCCCCGAAGCGCCCAGCGGCTCCGAGAATGGACCGTCCGCTACTGGGAAGCGCTGCACCCCCACTCGATGGGAGGGGCCTACGTGAACTTCATGATGGACGAGGGCCAGGAGCGAGTGCAAGCCACGTACGGACCCAACTTCCCCCGGCTCGCGGCCGTCAAGCGACGGTACGACCCCGACAATCTGCTGCACGTCAACCAGAACATCCGACCCGCCCCGGCGTGAGGTGTCCCGCTCCGGGGCTCGGGCACCGAAGGATTCAAACCCCGTCCGACGGTGCCGGAGCCATGGGCCACATGGTCGCGTGCCAATGCGGCTGGACCCTAGTGTCTCCGCTCGGCGCGGAGGATGTCTACGGCCACCTGGTCCAGCACGTTCGGAACCATCACACCGAGCTTCGAGTCTCCGAGTCGGAGCTTCGCGAGAAGATCCACGCGATCTAGTCGCCCGGCTCGCCCTCGACGGGAGGGCCGCGACCGGCGGCCAGATCGGAGACCCGGCGATCGATCCAGCTTCGCTGGACCGGCTCCAGGACCTCTTTGAGGATCAACACGCGGCACGAATCGACTCCGGGGACCTCCAGGCAGCGGACGGCGGCCTCTTCCGGCTCGCCGATCGAGTGGCCGAACAGGTCGAGAAGGATCGGGCCCGCGAGCGAGACCCGGAGCGCCCAGAGCTTCGAACCGAACCGTCGTTGCAAGAGCGCCAGGATCTCGCCCTGGCGCACCCGGTCCACGACGACCGCGAGCCGATACAGGATGATGTTCCGAAGCTGTCGGGCGTCGATCATCGGACGGATCGACACGGCGCCCGACTCCTGCATCCGATGGAGCCGATATCGGACCGTCCGCGGCGTGATCTGGAGCCCCCGGGCCACCTCGCCCAGCGGAGCACGTGCGTCGTACCGCATCCGCTCCACGATGCGCCAATCGAGCGGAGCGAGGCGGGCGCCCGAACGGTCGAGGGAGCAATGGCCCTGTTCGTACCGTTCGAGCTCGAACCGATGCGCGAGGTGACGTAGCGCCTCCCGGGCATTGTCGAGCTCGGATCCGACGAGGGTCACGACGAAGCTAGGTCCCAGGAAATCGAGCGCCTCCACCATCCCGGGCATCGTCCGGGCGACTCCGAGCGCGGCAAGCTTCGTCGAGACGTTCACCGCCTCAAAGCGACACGTGAGCTCGGCGTTCATCCCCAGCAGGGTGAGGTCCGGGGCGACCTGGTAGTACTTGATGAACCCCGCGCTCTCCATGCGACGGAGCCGGACCCGGACCGTCTTCTCGTCCAAGCGAAGTCCTCGAGCGACGCGCCGGAGGCTCGCGGGCACGGACGAGGGAATCGCCTCGGGAAGCCCGGAGATCGCCAGGGCGCAGAATATCCGGATATCCTGGGCATCCATGTCGGCGGCTCGACCGAGCAGGCGGTCGGACTAAAGATTCTACGTACGTCACCGCGGAGCACGCATGCGAACGGCGCCCGAGGGTTCCCCATCCTATCTCGGGGCGACCTGAGGGCCAGTTCCGCACGCGAACCTCGGGGACCGAAGTCCTCGACCTCTGACCGATCATCCCGAACCGCAGACGAAGCTTCGCGCCGTGCTGCGGGATTAGTATCGGTGCAGCCAGTGTGTCGCTACCGGCCGCTTCGTGGGGAGCCTGGTCCCTGGACGAATGGGTCGGCGGAGGCGTCCTGCCCCTCAGTGGCTGGCGTAGAACTCGGCGACCGCCCGGAACGCCTCCTTCGGCTCCCACGGCATATCCGGATAGGTCGAGCCGCGTCCGTGCTCAAGGTACCTCACGAGGCTCGAGCTCGCCATGTCGAGGTCGTAGTGCGGGTCCGGGTCGTACGGCGTGATCTGAGAAATGAACGTGGAGACGAACCCCCCTTCGACCCCCGCGGATTCAAGGATCCCCAGCTGCCGGACCAGCTGGCGGGCCTGGTACCCCTCGTCACGGACTGGCGACCCACGGAGGTGGGGCCGAATGAACCGACCCACGACGGGGAGCTGGTGTAGCAGCTGGGAGCGGGTGTCGATCACCGACGGCTTGAGCCCCGCCGAGTCGAGGAACCCTTCTGCCATGGGGCCGTGGGCCATCGCCTCGTAGCCGAACTCGGTGATGACGTCCGGTTTCCCCGAGTCGAAGGACGGACGGAGCATCTCCAGGTACCGGTCCTCAATCTTGGTCGATAGGTAGTGGTCCACGCCAACGACATCGAACGGCGCCCAGTCCACGGCCTCCCAGACGAGGGAGGCGTAGGTGAGCTTGCCGCCGTAGACCTTGCGGACGGCTGCCGCGACCCGCGCGAGGTCAGCGTTGACCTTCCCATTGTGCTGCCCACTCTTGACGATCGGCAGCAGCCGGGGGCTGCTCATCCGCGCGGAAAGACTGCGGCCCGGGATGATGCCTCGAGAGAAGAGCGAGATCTCCCACCCCACGCTGAAGACCACCTTCTCCGGCCAGCGTTGTCGGAAGGTCTCCAGCATCTTCGCTGCGCGTGTCAGATAGGCTACGGACTGGCTCGCGGTTCGGTTCCACAGTTGCGGCGAGAGCCACACCTCGAGACCCTGCGAAAGGGCTACCTCTGCCGCGAAGGCCAGTCGCGATAGGTCGTGGCCACCGAGGCGTACGGCGTTGCAGTGTAGGTCCCGGCGGATGATCTCTAGCTCACTTCGGACCACCTTCGGCTCGAAGTGGGGGCGCCAATTCACCCCCAGGACGATCCCCACATCATAGCAGACGCCCTTGAGACGCATGGCCCGCGCATGGGTGCCCGCTCGTAGTGAACTTGGCGGTGGGGCTATGTCGCGCGACTCCGAGCGGCCAGGCAGATCTTCCTGCACGCACGGTCCCCAGGTCCAGGACTGTAACCTGCTTTCCCAGCCTCGCGCCGGCCCGCGACGCCGCGACCCAAGTGACCTCGAGCCGGGCGATGTGAGGATTCGCTGAAGTTTACAGGGTTCAACGAATCCTTCGGTTTCCCTTTTCGGCAGGTATATAGCACCCGACTCGGTCGGTCGCCCGGAATGACGCGACGCCGACCGGGGCTAATGGGAGAGACACGCGGTCGCACGGCCCTATCGCTGATGGTAGGAGTCGTGGTGGGGCTCTTGCTGGTGGCGGTGTGGGGTGGACCCCACGCGTCGCCCCTTTCGGTGGCGCCCTCCCGGACCGTGGGAGCCGTGCCGTCCCCGATGCATCTGGTGCCCGGACCTGCGGCGACCGCGGTCGCCCCGTCCCACGAGATCGATCCTCAGTTCGTGCCTACGACCCTGACGAGTTCGAACGCGACTGCCGGCGGCGACTTCGGCGCCTCGGTCGCGATCAGCGGGAACACCGTCGTCATCGGAGCACCAGGCGAGTACGGCTACCTCGGATACTACCTGTACTACGGCTTCGTGCACGTCATCAACAGCCAGACGGGTGCCTCGACCCTTCTAGTGGGACCGAACACCGGAACCGAGGACTCGGCGTTCGGCGCGGCGGTGGCGATCGGGGGCGGTATGATCGCGGTAGGCGCGCCCGGTGCGAACTCGGGGGCCGGTGCGGTCTACCTCTTCGAGCGAGCCGGTGGCTCGTGGTCTCTGGTCTCCACCCTGACCAGCCCGGACGCACAGCCGTCGGTCGTCCACCCGCCCACCTACCTCTCGGGCGGCGGGTTCGGAACGTCCGTGGCGATCAGCGGGAGCACCCTCGTGGTCGGAGCTCCGAACGAGAACGCCTCGGGAGTGCTCGGTTCCGGGCACGCGTATGTCTACAACCTGGCGACGGACCTGTCGAAGACGCTCGAGAGCCCGATCGGGACGGTCAACGGCACGTTCGGCAACTCGGTGGCCATCAGCGGCAACCGCGTCATGGTCGGAGCACCGGCGGACGACGTGGTGGGGATGGCGTTCCTCTACGCCGCCTCCACCGGCGACCTGATCCAGCAGTTCTCGAGCCCCCACCCGACGGTCTTCGGGTTTGAGGGGTTGGCCGGAAACTTCGGCTACTCCGTCGCGATCAACGGGACGAACGTCGTCATAGGGGCGCCCGCGGAGAACGTCAGCACGATCCCGGGCGGGGGCCACGCGTACGTCTACAACCTCCTGACGCAGTCGGTTCTCACGCTCAACCTGACCACGCCGAGCGAGCCGGACTTCTTCGGATACTCCGTCGCGATCAGCTCCGCGATCGTGCTCGTCGGGGCGGCCGTAGCGAACGTCTCGGGGGAACCGAGCTTCGCCGGCGAAGCGGAGTTGTTCAGCGTGGCGTCGGGGAGCCTGATCACCTCCCAGTTCGTCTCATCCAACGCCGCCTACCTGGGCGAATTCGGGAACGCCGTCGCCGAAACCGGCTCGCTGTACGTCGTGGGGGCGCAGTCGGAGAACGCCTCAGGATACCCGAGCGGGGGCCACGCGTATCTGTTCAAGCAGGTGCCGCTGACGCTCGGCAGTCCGAACTCGAAGCCGGACCAGTTCGGTGAGTTCGGCTTCTCGGTGGCGGTCAACCAGACGGTCGTGGTCGGAGCGCCGGTCGAGGAGGCGGGCGCTGAGAGCGGCGCGGGCCATGCCTACGTCCTCGCCGCCCACGTAGGGCCGGAGTTGACGCTGACGAGCCCCTCGCCTCAGCACCAGGGGTACTTCGGCTACTCCGTCGGGGTGGCCGGGACCGACGTCGTCGTCGGGGCCCCGAACGAGTCCGCGGGCGCCCCGAGCTCCGGGGACGCCTACGTCTTCACCACCGGTGGTGCCCTCGTGGCGACGCTCGACAGCCCGAATCCCCAGACCGCGGGCTACTTCGGCTACTCCATCGCGATCGCAGGAAACCTGGTCGTGGTAGGCGCTCCAGCGGAGAACCCCGGGGCGGGTGCGGACGCGGGGGCGGCCTACGTCTTCAGTGCCTCGACCGGTACGCTGATCTGGACCCTCGTAAGCCCGGACTCCCAGGCCTCGGGTCTGTTCGGTGTCTCCGTAGCGCTCGGCGGCGGGGAGATCGTGGTGGGGGCCGCGGGCGAGAACGGGTTCAACGGGACGGTCTACGTCTTCAGCGCAGCCACGGGCGCGGAGCTGTTCGGCCTCTCGGACCCGATCGTCGGAGCGGACGGGTTCTTCGGGGTCGCGGTCGCTATCGGAGGAAGCACGATCGCGGTCGGAGCCCCACACACCAGCTTTGGCGGGAACAGCTCGGTCGGTCAGGCCTACGTCTTCAGTGCCTCGACCGGCGCTCTGAGGTCGACGATCTGGACCCCCAATCCGGTGTACGACGGCATGTTCGGAGACTCAATCGCCGACAACGGCGGGACGGTCGTGGTCGGAGCGCCCTGGGAGTCGGCGTATGGCTACGTCCAGTCGGGGAACATCTACCTCGTCAATCCCGTCAACGGAGCGATACTGGATCGCTACAACAGCCCCTTCCCGGAGACCGCCAATCAGTTCGGGACGGCGGTGGCGATCGGCCCGGGTGGCGTGGTCGCGGCCGGGAGCCCCTACGTAGGGAACGGCGAGGTCAGCCTGTTCTTCCTGTGAGGGGTGGCTAGACCGGGCCGATAGCCGCACCGGGGGGTGTCCTCTCCGAGGACACCCCTCAACCACTTTTCGTGTCACGACCGGACGATCTCGGGCCCGACCGTGGTCGAACCAGGGCGTTCGGTTCCTGAAGTCGCGCGACGGTGGGGCGGAAGGGCGGGGCGCACATACGCCCGTATCCGGCGTCGCGCGTCGTTTCCGTCCGACCCGAGATGCGTTACGTGCCGGCTCCGAAAGGGAGGGTCTGGCTCGGGTCTTCTCTAGGATCCTGCACGGATGATAGTGTCCCCAAGCCCATCGTGTCTGCCTTGTACTCGTCCTCCTCGAACGTGGGGTCGATCGGGATCGGCTTGCCACGAAGTTGAGTTCTCGCGGGTGCAGGGGGCTCCCGCCGTTGAGTCGCCCCACCCTTAAGTCCGAAGGGGACATCCAGCCGACCCGGGTTCAGTGCAGTGTCCGTTCGCTTCCAAGTCACGATCGACTGCCACGACGCGAGGCGGCTTGTCTCCTTTTGGAGCGCTGCCCTTCAGTACGAACCCGAGCCACCCCCTCAGGGCTTTCCCGGATGGTGTGAGTATTGGCGGAGCATGGGGGTCGCCGAGGAGGAGCTCCGCGACGTGAGCAGCCCGGAGTCGATTGTCGATCCAAAGGGGGAGGGCCCGCGGATCTGGTTCCACGCAGTTCCCGAGGGGAAGGTCTGCAAGAATCGGCTTCACTTCGACGTTAGGGCGAGCGGAGGCCGGGAGGTCCCTTTGGCAACGCGGAAGGAGCGGGTGGAGGCTGAAGCCGCACGACTCGAGAACCTTGGGGCTACCCGCCTCGAGACCTACTACGAGCAGGGCGTCGACCACTATGCGGTCGCGATGATCGACCCCGAAGGCAACGAGTTCGACGTCTGCTGACATCCTCATCGCCAGATGCTGGAGTGGGACGGGCTTCGGGACCGAGCGATCCGCCCCACCCTCGGCTAGCCGGTGGAAGGGGACCGGCAGGCTTCATCCGTAGCTCGCGCGGGTCGAACCAGACTGTCCGGGGCGTGTCGTCGGCCTCCGAAGGTCAACTCGAGTACTCCCAATCGAGCGCGACCCGCCACTCGCTCCGGGGGACGTCCGCGTAGATTTCGCCCCGGCGGGCTTTCCCGTGGGTTGCCTCCTGAATCGCCAAGAAGCGGGCCCGGCGCGATGTGCTACCCGGTCTAAGGTCGAACTCTCCGAGCAGCGCCCACTTCTCAGAACTGATCTTTCGAAACACGACGAAGCCCCGCTTCGTTGTGGCCCTTGACTTTTGGGGCATGTGCCTCTCGGCCCGAGCGTACCGGTCGAAAGTATCTAACCGAGCCTTTCGAACGCGGTCGGGGGACCCCGGTGCGTAGCGGTTCACTCCCCGACTATCCTAACGTTCGGAAGATGCATCTCTAAACACCAGTCCGGGGGTACGTTCGAGCCGGCGCTGCCTGGCTACCGAACTCGACCGCGATCCCAAGCCGCGGTGGACGTTCACGAAGGGTCCGGTGGGGCCTAGCCCTGGCTTCGGGCCTCGGATAGTTCACGACTTCCAATGAACCCCGGGTGCGCAATGTCGCGCGGTCACTCCATCGTCCCGCTGCCCGAGTTCCGGAAAGGCACAATGGCATTTGAGGCCAGCCGAAATGTGCGCACGGTCGTTAGGCTGGGTGCGAGGCCGCTCCGAGGGGAGTGCTGCCGAGCGGGCGGATTGGAGGGAAACGCTCAGCCTCCCGGGAAGAACGGGATGTTGATGTCGAACGGAGAACCCGCCACAGTGATCCTACCCGACTGGAGCCCGGCGACGTAGTGGGTCAGAGCGAGCGTGCGGAACGTATAGGTCCCGTTCGTGAGGGCGACGGTCACGTTGCTCCCCGTGGTCATCTCGATCTGGCCGGCAATGGTCACCCCCCAATGCGTTCCGGTCGGTAGACCGGATTCTGAAAAGACGACAGAATAGCCGTATCGGACCTGCAGCACGTCGCTCGTGTTGAGGTACAAACTCCCGCTCGGGTTCACCGCCGCGTGCGCCAGGGTGACAGAGGTGGTCATCGACGGGATCGCTTCGATCGAATAGTTGTAGGTCCCCGGGGAAAGCGCTCGCGCGACGACCCGTGGGGTGGCGGAGCAGAAAGGCAGCCCCCCGACGGCGAGGCACCAGGTAGTGCCGGTACGGAGCCCGCGCTCGTGGGCCGAGATCGAATACGTTGGCCCCGGACCGAACTGGAAAGCCGGAACAATTCCGACACCGTCGACGCGAAGGACTCCGATCGACGGGGAGCCCACGAGCTGATGATGGCCTGACGAGTGAATGAAGAAATAGTAGATCCCGGCGGCCTCGAGGAGGGGCACCGAGAAGATGTTGGCCACGACCGTCTGAATCTGCGAGCGGTCCCCCGATACGGGACCGAGCTCGATGGTCCAGGGTCTCCCAGCGGGAAGACCCGTTTCTCGGAAGGTAACTCGATACTCCGACGGAGCCGTTCCCGCGGGGAAACACTCCCAGGTGTCCCCTAGATACTGGGCGTACGCCGGCCCTCCCCCTCCGAAGAGGATCTGTTCGTGGTCCCCTTGATCGTCCACCACCTGTACGTTCACACGAGGAAGCGGCGCCACGGGACCACCGGACGTGACCAGGGTCCACGCGCCGGCGGCATACGACCAGACCTCGTCGTGGTACGTCTCGCAGCCGCCCGTGACGTTTTCTTGCGCCTCGTAGTAGAACGTCCGATTCGCGTCCGTGTCGAACCAGAGCGCCCCCCGACCCGCCGGCGGGGAGGACGCGGAGGCGGATGCTTCCGACCAGTGGCCCCCCGAAAACGACCAGACCGCCCCGTAGGGAAGCTGACACCCGGGCTGGTTGAGGTCCACGCCCCCCGTCATCAGGACGTAGCCATCCGCCCCATCGTAAGTCATCTGACCGAGGAAGTAACCTCCGGGCGGAGCCGGCCCGGCCATGGCGGTCACGTTCGACCACGTCCCGGCCTGATAGATCCACGTGTCTCGGTAGAACGTGTTGGCGCCGAAAGTGCCGGGGATGTCCGTCCGGCCCCCGAAGAGAACCGCCGCACCGATCGACGCGTCGTAGACGAAACCGAACCCGTCCCGCGGGGAAGGCGCGTGGCCGAGCGGTAACGCGTGCCACCCGGTCGTGTTGAACTCCCAGGTATCGTTCAGCTTCTGGAAGAGGGTGGACCCTCCAAAGAGGATGAGCGCCTGTTCTCGGGAGTCGTAAACCATGCCGCCCCCGAACCGCGGGGAAGGACCGCCGCTCTCCGAGAGCTCGGTCCAGTTGTTGTTGTGGAACGCCCACGTGTCGCCGTAGGCGACGTCGCTTTCGAACCCGTCGTAGCCTCCGAACAGGATCGTCTCGTTAAGCGGGGGATAGAACGCTTCGAAGACCATCTGACGATTCGAGGGCGCCGTTGGGGAAACTCGGGTCAGGTTCTCCCAGAAAACACTGCCGGTCGAAGGATACGCGCCGGAACTGGAAGTCAGGGCCGGTGCTGCTGCGAATCCGAGGGAGACGGAACGGGCGGACGCGGCGGCCGGAACGACGGGCTGAGAAGGAGCGTGGGCGGTGGGGAGCCCGAACGCGGGTAGCGAACCTAGAACGAGGGAGAGAAGGACGACGATCGCCAGGTGCCACCGTGCGGACCCCTGTGGTCGCATCATCTGATCCGGTTGCGGCGACGTGCGTGTCCGAACAACGATGCCGACCCGATTGAAAAGGTACACGATTAGAGCCGAGTTCGCTCGCTCGGAACCCTCAAGACTTTCGCGCTAACACACTTGCCATCCTCGAACGTCAGGTAAGCCCCTTCCATGCACCGACACGGTCCGCCAAGGGTTGCTAACTCTCGTGCGGGACTTAGGGTGCCGACCGCCAACTCAGACAAGCCCCCGTGACCCACGACCAGCGCCTGTCGATCCCGACCCAGGCTCTCCAGTATGGTCAGGAGTTCTGACCTGACCTCGAGGGCCCTCAGTCGGACGCCCGAGTCCGAATCGATCAGAATGCGGTACTCGTTGAAGGTTCGTGGCCACGGTACCTGGCCCGTACTGACGGGGTCCAACCACACCTCGTGGCTCACTTCCGGCGAGAACCCCATTGACTCGGCAGTTTCAATTGCGCGAGTTGCGGCGCTTGATATGACCCGTTCGAAGGGCCCTCGGGTGCGTCCGACTTCCTCAGCCAAGGCACGTCCCGCTGCCGATAGGTGCTCGTCGGGCCGGGTCCGATCGCTGTGACGCCGGACTTCTAGGGACTTCACTGGGGCAAAGCAGTGTCTCGCACCTAGATATGACTGCACGACCTCTCCCACCCGGTGTGCTCAGGTCAAACAAGCCGCCCCCGGTGTGACCGCCACCTTGGAATGATCAGGGTCGATTCCCTTCCGTTGCGAGCCTCTGAAATCTGGGTTCAACGTCCCTTGATCATTCACCCTACTGGCTGCTCAACCCACAACGCGCTCGTCGAAGGTCGGACCAATCGCGATCGAATGTCGCGAGCTGTCGGTTAGATTTCACTCGCAGCTTCTCGTGCTCTCATCTCAGCGATAGCTCTCCGAATCTCTGTCGCTTCGGCGCTTGTCAGCGCTCCACCCAGGGATAGGAATGATGGTCGGGTCGGCGCTAGTATCCGGTTGATCGCCTCAGAGAAACTCTCCCCGGGCAGCTTCGCTGCGCGGAGACGCTCAAAGGCGGATTTCTCGAGGGAGACCGTGTGGCTCACCACGAGTCTACACACTGACATGCGTCATATGTATAGTCGAGGGTCCGAAAGCGACGCTCGGTGGACAGGGGAGCTATCCAAAGTCGGAATCCGCGAAGAATTCGCGGTAGGGGATGCTTCGAACGCTGTGCCACCTCCGATTGTGTAGCCTGAGTCGGCCATAGACACGCCGCGGACTTGGGCCTCTTCGGCTGTGCGCGCTTCTCAACACCCCGGCCTACCCGTATCAGGCGCGTCCTAACGTGCGTTCAATGACTGTTGTGCCCAGGAGCGGCCAGCGGATGCCCGGGCGGTGCCGCCGGTTCCTCTAGACGGGTGACGGGGGGATTCGGTCCCACGTGTATCGATGGGGCTTCAAAGCCTGCCCAGCTAGACTCTTGCGACCGACCGGAAAGCTGTCCCTTGGTGAATGATGGTGCAGACGCGTTCGACAGTCGCAAGTTCCTTCGGCTGCAGGACAGAGCGCAGCCGTCCCGCCGTGAGGGCGTAGAGCTCCAGGGCGGCCGTGACGCTCTGCCCAAGCGTCTCGCCGCCGAGACATAGGGCCCGTCGCTGAGCGTTCCTCCAACGCGAACCCTCCTCGCGACCCAGTCGCTCCCAAAGGCCGTTGTCCGTCACCCAGGTGACCCTCCGATGAACTGCCATCATAAACACCAGGGAGTTGGCGAGTAAGTTTCGCTCAACGGCGGCGGTGTCCGCCTCCCCGCGAGCCATCGAGTGGACGATCTTAACCGCCTCCTCCCCCCACGCTACGATAGTGCGGGCAACCCAACGGTCGCACTTCCGGTCCACCCTTTCCCATTGAAAGCCGCGGGCCTCTTCCCGGAGGCGTCGAGCGTCCCCGTGCGGGTCGCAAAGGATGATTGCGGTCCGCCAAGCGCCAATGAGTTCACCGGTGTGCGGTGGTTCCAGAAATTTGCGTCGCTCCGTACTTGGGTTGATTCGACTTACGGACACGAGGAACGGTTCTCGCCACAAGAATGACGGCGCGCCCGCCTTGCCCAATACCCAGAGATCCAGATCAGAGGAGCGTCGAGCCTCTTTCCGAGCCCAACTGCCGGAAAGCAAGACAGCTCGCGCGCCTTTGTCGGCGAACTGGATCGCCAGGTCACGCGCAGCCTGCCGGGCCCGCGCATAGTCGGAACGCCGTGCGGGAGGTCCAAGACGACGCCAAACCACCATAGTCCACGACCTCGTGCCTCTGCTGGACAAAGGCTATTCTCGGCACAGCTCCCAACCCCCTGAGCAGATTAGAGACTGGCTCCGGGTCGGTGAAGGTCGACCTCCGTCCCCACCTTAGGTCAACACGAGTCCCCCCGATAGTTTCGGACAATCGGGCCCACTCGGCCTGCCGGGACCAGGGGAGGTGACTCGAGCTCGCCCTGACTAACGAGCTAATCCATCGATCTCCGGAGTTCCAACCCGACTTGTCTCGCAGCGCCTAGGTCATCGCGGTTCGCCCAGTGTTCTACTATCTTCCCCTGCGAGATTCTGAACATGTGGATGTGTTGCACCGAGTAGGTCCGACCCGTCGGATTGAGACCAGTGAAGATACCCTCATTAACCGGGCTTTCCGGTGTCGCCGCGTGGACCCCCCTGCAAGTCGTGCGAACGGCCACCCACTCCCCCTCGGCGATCATCTCGTGGAGGGTGTGTTCCTCATGCAATGACCGCAAGCTTTCGTAAACCCTGAAGATTCCATTCGGGTCGATCTTCCGTCCATGATTGAACGACTCGAGCGCCCAGAGATCCGCGGCGCCGCGGATGTCGCCCGCACTAAGCAATTCGAACTGACGTCTCACCAGGTGCTTGTTCTCTTCTAAGCTCATCGCTGCACACCGAGCAGATTCGAGGATAAGGACCTGCGTCGCGAGCGTGTCCTTCCGATTCACCCACGGGGCGTCGTCGGCCTCACTCTATGGGTGTCGGCGAAGCTACGAAGGGAGCTACAAGTCACGCTTCGTTCCGGCAGAGAAGGGCCCCCGCTCTACGCGTCCCCCATGGACTCGGGAAGAAACAGGATGTCAGCGATTGAAGAGCTCACTTCGAGACAGTGGCCCGAACCAGACGGCGCAATAGCCGAGGTGCATCCTCGTGGACCAGCTTCCACAGCGCCACCGGATCGACTTCCACGTAGTCATGAGTCAGCAATTGCCGAACCCCTCCGATCCAGTCTCTGTCGAGGGTAGGGTTGGAGTGGAAGAAGCCATCCCCCAGTCGATTGAGAGATTCGAACGCCTTTCGGAGCTCGCCTTCAGTCAGCCGCCGAGTGTCGGGGTTTTCGGAGTCAAGGAAGAGATTCCGACCCCGCCGTGAGTACTCGATCGCGTTCTGGAGGTGCTCGATTGCCAGAGCGAGCCGCTCGGTCGTGCGATCGGAGCTCACAGTGGGATCGCCTCGGCAACCACTTGGGGTTGTACGAACCAGTGAAGTGACTGCTCGGAAACCACGTCGACCTTGCGGCCTAGCAGTCGTGTGAGCTCCAGTTGGAGGGCTACGGGATCATAACGGCTCGCTACGGGAGTTACCAAAAAATCCACGTCGCTGGCCAGCGTGGCTTCTCTTCGAGCCACGGAACCGAAGATCCTCAGTTCACGAGCACCATACCGTTTGGCGAGGCGGAAGACGTCAGGAAGTCGGTTTCCGATCACCGCCTCGATTCCCAAGCCCCCACCGTAGGTCGGGATCCGTAGCCGCGGAGTCGCAAAGTAGGGCGATTTGCATCGAGGACAGATTCGGACGCGCGCCCTCCTCGGGAACCAGTAGTAGCCGCAGCGGTAACAGTGAGAGGCCGCGCGACCGGGTCTCATCCGTGAACGTAAGTTCACAACGGCCTATAAGTTCTTACGTTGAGAGATGGAGTTTGGGTCACTCTACATGGAGCTGCGGTAGCAGTGCCGAGGGCGACTCAACGTGATCGAGTACCCGGAGTCGACAGCGAGTCGGAAAGAACAATCGCCAATCCGATCAGAACCCAGATGGTTTCGTCGTCAGGTCCGAGCTAGCCCAAAGATCCTGGACTCCCTGGGTGCCTTTTCGCAGGGTCCTCACCCTCTGCCTATAGATCGCCACGCCTTGCCCTGATGCAGTCCGCCAGCGCTCGAGAGTGCGACTGTGGGGGGGGTGGCTCCCCGCGAATTTCATGAAGTACGCACGCCGTCAACGGGAATGCCTTCGGCCCTGAGATCTTCGACCGCCTTTCCTATCGCGTCGGCATCGGCTTGGGAGAAGATTTCGAGAAGTCCTCTTAGGGAAGGGCGCTCTGAATCGAGGATCCGGAGAATGGTCTGCGAGAGGCTCTCCCTTGGCCGCCTCTGCGCCCTCAGTCGTTCATAGACCGACCGTTCCAAGGTGATGGTCGTGGTCGGCATGTATCAAGTTCAATGCTGACGCAGGGAGTTAAGGATTGGTGCATGAAGCTGGTTTCCCAATTCATAGGCAAACGCGCTTCCTTCGACCGAACTTCGCCCACGCATTGACAACGATCGTGGTCGGTGGCAGCAGCGGACCTCCATGACACGCTTGGTGCGGGATTGTTTAGCCCATCGCCCTCGAGTCTGTCGTCGCTTCCTTGGCTCAGCGGGCGCGACTCGACCCGGACTGAAGTCCTGAGACTACCGCTCCTGCTAATGGGCACAATGGATGTTGAGCCGTCCGAGGGAGCGCTTCCTCTGGACCGCGCCACGTTCGAGTCGCCCGCTCCACGGCCGAGGTCGGCGGAACCGCCCGCTGAAGCGCAAATATACGCCTCTGCGTTTCCGATTCAAGGGCTGTGGGGTCAGCCTTCGGCTTCTCGTCCGCGAGGGCCGTGAAACGCAGCGAGCTGCCAATGACCCCTGGGGGGAAGCAATGCCCAGGGAGGCAGACGAAGCGAGCAACGGGATGGCTGACCGAACGACCGGAGTAGCTTCTCCCGGGAGAACCCGAGTGAGGGGGGCCCTCGAGCTCAATGACGAACTACGCGAAGCGCTGTTACCGTGGCTCGACCTTGACGAAGTCGGGCCGATCGGCCTTCAGAGCTGGCTGTTCTCTATCGTGCCCGCACTTCCTCGACCGGCCCTCGGCGATCACGTGCTGGACCGGGACGCGTCGCACGGCAGCCTTGAAGAGCGGCTCAACGCGATGGCCCACGCCCTGGCGGAATGTGCCAGCGACCGGGCTCGGAAGAACTTTCAGGCGGCCGAGTACTTCCGCGAGAACCGGGTGCTGGTCCGTCGGCTGAAAGCGCTCGAGGCGATGATCCGGACGCGCGTCGCCACGGGGAAACTCTCGCCGGTCGATCTCTCGGACCCCCAGGCGGAGGCCGCGGCGCGTCGATATCTGCCACCCAAGGGGGGCGCACTACGGTGACGCCGTCCGGATTCTCGGCCGACCCTACGAGCCCGCCCCGCCCGGGCGGGGGCGCAGCGACGGCGTCTCGGCTGCTCGTGGGATTCGACGCCTCGCCTTCCTCGGTCCGGGCGGTTCGTCTCGCCGTCGACATGGCGCGCGGAGGACGCGCTACTGTCTGGCTCGTGTTCGCGCAGCAGTCCCGCCCTCTGGCGGCCGAGCCGCGTACCGAGGAGGAGATCAGCGTCCCGGTGCGTACGACGCAGAAGGCGATGGAGACGTTGATCCAGGAAGCGCGAGACGCCGGAGTCAGGGCCGAGGTGATCGTTCGAGACGGTGACCCGGCGACGGTGATCCTGAGCGTCGTCCGCGAGCTGAACGCGGGGATGGTCTTCGTCGGCACTCGGGGCCTCGGTGGGCCGGCCCGTCTCTTGCTCGGCTCGGTCTCCTCCCGCGTGGTCAACGCCGGTTTGGTCCCGGTAACGGTGGTTCCGTAGGGCATGGGCACGAAAGGCGCCGCTACGTATGGGTCGACGGCGCTGGGACGCCTGCTGCGGTGGCCCGCTTAGGTCCCCGCGGCGGCCACGTAGATGACCACCCCGAGCACGACGATGAGAATGTAGGCCAGGTAGCGCCCGAGGTGGCCCGTCATCACCGATCCTTTCAACGCCGAGGCGAGGGCCTCGCCCCCTCGGACGAGGTCGTCATAGAACAGCTTGAACACATCGAGCACCTCGAGGTCGACGCTATATGGCACGGGGGTCGCGATTCCCGCGGCGCTCACCGTGCCGGCGCTCGAACGAATCTCGCCCGTCCCGAGGATCGACCCCATCATGAGCCGGAGCCCGGTGCTGTAGCCGAAGGAGGTGTAGACCTCCCCGGGCAGCCCCGGCGGGCTCCCCGCCATCCAGACCGGAGTGCGGCGAACCCCCGCGCCGCGACGGCCGCCGAGCAGGTAGTAGCCGAGAGCGACCGTGGCCCCGGCCCCGAGCGTGATCGGCACGATCGGGGGCGACAGGATCCCGAACGGCGAACCCGAGAGGATCGACCAGCCGTTCGGGATGTCCAGCAAACCTCCGACCGGAGCGGCCACTCCGAAACCGGCGAAGCTCGAGACGGCGGGCGCGAGGAACCGAAGGATCCACGGCGCCCCCACGCCGAGCCCCAGGACCACGGCGCCGACCGCCGCGATCGGGCCGGAAAGTCCGCGCGACCTCCGGCCGGGTCCGGCGGCCGACGGGTTCCACAGGAACGCGAAGCCGAGGAACTTGACCATCGCAACTACGATTAGTCCGGCGCCGAGCGCGACCGCGGCCCCGGCGACCAGGCCCAGGAACTGGACCCACGCGGGGACGAACTGGTACGACTGGAACAGCGACTCGAGGATCATCCACTCGGCGACGAACCCCGCGAGCGGGGGTGCGGCGGCCAGGCTGAGAGTGGCCGCCAGGGTCCCAGCGAGCGACTCGGGGTCGCTGACCTTGACCCCGCCGCCGATCGCCGTGAGGTCGAATGTGCCGGTGGCGTGCTCGATACTGCCTGCGACGAGGAACAGTACCGTTTTCGCGATCGCATGCGCGAGCGCCTGGAAGAACGCGGCGAACAGGGCAAAGACGTAGAGGCCCTCGAGCCCCTCGGCGCGCGCCAGGAGCGCGATCCCGAGGGCGACCAGGATCAGACCGTTGTTCTCGATGGTGCTGTAGGCGGGGAGGCCCTTGGTGTGTTCGCTCACCGCGGCGAACAGGGCCCCGAGCAGGACCGACACGGCCCCGATCCCGAGGGTCACGGCGCCCCACCAGAGCGGCGGGGAGCCGAGGAGGCTCAACACCCGGAACAGCCCGTACGCGCCGGCCAAGGTCAAGGTAGAGCTGAGAACGGCCGATGCGTTGGACGGGGCCGAGGAGTGGGCGATCGGCAGCCATTCGCTCATGTGGAACGGGGCGACGCCCATCTTCAGCGCAAAGCCGATCAGCGCCGCGACGAAGACGAGGGTCGAAAGGGCCCCGGTGGCCAGGTACGGGTTCTCCACGAACGAGCCGGTGCCGACGCGCAGGCCGGCGACCGCGACGATGACGAACAGCGTGCTGGCCTCGCCGAAGACCAGGAACACGAACGCGGCCGAGAAGACGCGACCCCGCCGGCCCAGTGCCTGCAGGATCATCCCGTACGAAGCGATCGTCATCGTCTCCCAGCCGATGAGGAAGAGGAGCAGGCTCGCCGACGCCACCAGGAGAGCGATGGAGCCGAGCGTGATCGAGAAGCAGATCGCGAGGAGCGGCGAGGACCGCTCGTCGTAGCTCACCGAGTACACCGACGTCGCGAGCCAGACGATCGAGGCGGCGAGCGCGAAGAACGCCGAGACCCCGTTCAGCGTGAGCGACTCCGGGTCGCCCAGTGGACCCGACCACGCCGCACCGTGGATAGGGCCGAAGACGAGCGTCTCGATGCTTGCCGCGAGCAGCAGGGCCGACGCGACCGCCGAGGTCACATAGCCGGCCTTCGGCCGAATCGCCGCCCCGACCCCACCGCCGAAGAACAGGGCTATCGAGACGGTCAGCAGAATGCCCCAGCCGTCCATACGCGGGCTAGCCCTCCACTCGGCCGCGGCCGACGAGCGTCAGGATCGCGTCCAGAATCTGAACCGGGGTCGGGGGGCATCCCGGCACGTAGATGTCGACCGGCACCAGCTCGTCGATCGATGCCCGCAGGCCGGGGTTTCCGCGGAACGCGCCGCCGCTGATCGGGCAGGCGCCGACCGCGATGACCGCTTTCGGACCCGGCATCGCCTCGTAGGCGCGGCGAACCGGCTCGACCATCGGCTCGGTCGGCACCCCCACGACAAGCAGCGCGTCGGCGTGCCGGGGCGAGTTCGTGAAGAACACCCCCAATCGCTGCGAGTCGTAGAACGGGTTAGCGAGGGCGATGACCTCGAGATTGCAGGCGTTGCAGCTCCCCACGTCGACCAGGAACACGTGCAGGGACCGACCCAGCGAGGCGAGGGGCGCGGAGGGCCGCGGTCGCGCCGCTCTCGTCCCGGCAGGGATCTCGAGCCCGGAGCGGGCGGCGATCGCTCCCTCGACCGGGCCATCGAACCTGAAGTTGTGGGGAAGGCACCGGGCGCACCGGATGCATCGGCCTTGGTCCAGCCCGCGCGCTGAGATCGCCGCGACGGGACAGGCGTCGACTGCCGTCGGAGGGATCGGCTCTGACTCTGGCGGAGCAGGGGCCCGCGCCGTGACCGGGATTTCGGATTCGGAGGCCGGCGTGCGCGGATACCGCGTCGTGACGATCCCGCGGGCCAGCGACCGCTCGATCCAACTGGTCATCGGCTCACCGGTCCGTTTCGGCAAAGACGAGGCCGAAGCTCTCCAACGCGAAGTGAAAGTCGGTGAACACCGCGTCCCGCATCCCGAACGCGAACAGCGGCCAGTTCGCCTGGCTCGGGGTCCGGGCGGAAATGTCGGAGACCTTGTCGCCGGCGAGCGTGACGTCGTAGACGACATCGCCGCTCGGGCCCTCCACCCGTCCGAGCCCCCGGTTCGGACCGACGGGCGGGGCCGCTGGGACGAGCGCGCCCGAGGCGGTCGCCCAGCGGTCGAGCATCTGTTCGATGAGGAGGAGGCTCGCGCGGACCTCCTGAACCCGAACGAGCATTCGGGCCAGGGCGTCCCCGTCCCGCTCCTCCGGGAGCGCGAGGAAGAGGTCATTGTACGGGGCGGTCGGGGCTCGGAGGCGGTCGTCCCAGCGAACCCCGGACGCCCTAAGGGTCGGGCCCACGCCCCCCCAGCGGACCGCGACCTCCCGGGGCACCGGACACGTCGACTGGATTCGATCGATGAACGTTCGGCTGTCCAGGAACAGTTCCCAGAGCTCGTCGAACTCCTTCGCCCAGCGCAGGAGCGTCTCGCCGAGGGCCTTCCGATCGGCGGCGTCGAGACGACGTGGAGGCCCTCCCGGCAGTAGCGCGCCGAACAGCCACCGGTGGCCGAACGCCCTACCCTGCATGCGCAAGACCTCCTCGGCGAGCGCGTGACTCTGCGCCGAGCCGACGTTCTGCGAGGCGGCCTCCGCGATCCGGGCGAGGACGTGGACGTGGTTGTAGATGCGCTGCAGCTCTTGCGCGAGCGCCCGCACCCACAGCTCGGAAAGCGGGACCGCGGTTCCCCGAGCGCTTTCGGTCGCCGCGAGGAATGCCGCGACGTGCGACGCGGAGACGTTCCCCGCGATCCGCTCGATGCACAGGGCGGCGTCCTCGACCGAGGTGCCCGCCAGAGAGGTGAGCACCTGCCTGGCCTTGTATCCCCCGAGCGGAACGAGCTCGAGCACTCGCTCGCCGTAGGTCACGACGTCGAACCGGCCAGACTCCGGCACGCCCATCGAGATCGGTCCGTACGGGAACGTGAACGTCCCGTACCCCTCGACCGCCTCCCGGGGGGCGAGCCGACGCGGGACCGGACCGGCGAGTTGTCCGTGCCACGCCGCGACGACCTCCGTCGGCAGCGACGGGGAGGCTCCCGTGACCAGAACCGAGGCGTGCCGGGCATAATCGTTGTAGAGGGCGAACGCGCCGTCCGGAGCGACGTAGGCGAGCGCTTGCTCGGCGGTCGGCACGAACCGCTCCCCCGGTTCTACCGTCCAGCGGGGTCGGCTCATGGTGCCCCTCCCCCGAAGAGCGACGCGGCCGACCGAAGCGCCGGGGAGAGGTACGGGATGCTGGCGACCCCGAGGGCGAGCGCGAACGCGAGGTTCAGGTACACGACCCCGGTCCCCCGGTCCCCGATCGGAGTCGGGGGAGACCCTGCGTCCCGCGCCTCGCCGAACACCATTCGGCCGACCTGGCCGTTGATACCCAGAAACGCCACCAGGATCGCGAGGACGAACAACGCCGCGACCCAGACCGCCCCGATCGCGAGCGCGCCGATGACGATCAGCAGCTCCCCGAGGAAGGTGCCGAACGGAGGCGCCCCGGTGACGGCCAGGGAAGCGAGGACCCAACCGGCTCCGGTCCGGGGTAATCGCCCCCTCAGGTCCCGCACTTCGTCGATGCGAGTCGTGCCGGTTTCGCGGAGTACATTGCCGGCGCAGTAGAACGCCGCAGACTTCGCGAACGCGTGCGCGACGAGGAGGATCAAGGCGCCGTAGAGGGCGATCCCGCCGATCGCGATCCCCGTGACCGCGAGCCCCATCACCTCCATGCTGGAGTAGGCGAGCATGCGCTTGTACGAGCGCTGTCGCTGCAGTAGGAACGCCCCGACCAGCGCCGTCGCCAGTCCGAACGTGAGGACCAGGTCGCGGACGGTCGCGGGGACCGGCGAGCCGAGGACGAGATAGACCCGCAGGAATGCGTAGAGCCCCGTGGGCAGCAGCACCCCGGAGAACATCGCCGAGATCGGGGACGGCGCCTCCGAGTGAGCGTCCGGGAGCCAGGTGTGCATGGGGAACAGGCCGGCCTTGGTCCCGTAGCCTACCAGCGCGAGCGAGGCCGCCATCACGACCGGCAGCGTGAGCGCCGGCGGTTGCGATGCGAGGCGAAACGCATCGAGCGTCCCGGTGTCTGTGTACAATAGGAGGAGCGCGAACAGGGTGATGGTCAGGCCCGCCGACGCGATCAGCGTGTACCGCCACGCGGCCTCGACACTGGTCGGCCGCCGCTCCAGCACGATCAGCAGGGCGCTTGAGACCGTCGTCGCTTCGATGCCGATCCACATCAGGCCGAGGTCAGTGACGAGAAGCGCGGCGATCATCGTGAACGCAAACGCGCTCAGCAACGCGTAGTACACCTGCGGGGTCAGGAACGGTCGCTCGACCCGGCGGAGGTAGAGGTCCGAGTACCACGTCGAGGTGGCGTAGATGCTCGTTACCGTGAACAGCAGGACCTCGCTGAGCGCGTCGACCCCTAGGAGCGAACCCCAGCGCCCCGAGGCCCGGGTCACGATCAGCCCTATCGCGGCCACGACCGTCAAGATCGAACCCGTCCGGGCCGCGAGGCGACTGACCGTTGGACGCGGCACCAGCGCGAGGACCGCGGCGATCGATGGCGCGGCCAGCAGGACGAATAGCGCGAGTTGCGGGACCGAGTCGATCATCCGGCCAACTCCTCGAGCGACGCGTGCTCGGGGGTTCCCGTCACGTCCCGCTGGATCGACAGGATGACGCCGACGAGAACGACCCCCAGCACGTCGAGGAAGACGACGACCTCCACGAACAGCGGGAACTGGGGGGCGAAGAGCGCGCCGGCATACACGACCGCGTTCTCTTCCTCAAGGTACCCGATCACCTGAACGATCGTGTTCGAACGGGTCGCTAGCATCAGCAGCCCTTCGGCAAGCAGGACGAACGGGAGCGCCCCGCCGGGCTGGGGAAAGATCGAGGCCAGGGTCTCCTGAAAGACGAACCAGGCCACGATCGCCAGGGCGACCGCGGCGAGGGCGTGACCGGTGACCCGCTGGGCCGCATGCACCTCGCGCAGCCGCCAGCGGAACGCCCGAATCTGCCGGTCGAGGACCCAGGGAATGATGAGGGCGCGGACCGCCACGGCCAGACCCGCGAGGAGGGCGAGATCGAGGCTCCGCTGGCTCCAGGCGAGCCATCCGAGGAGGACTCCGAGCAGCAGGGACTGGAGGGCGATGCCCCGGACGAGTGGCCCAACGAACGACTCGGACTGCAGGAACAGGGCCGTCAGGAGGATCCCGACCCCGACCAGTGCGACCAGCTCGGCCGAGGCGTCCAATTAGGGCACCCCCAGGACCACAAAGGCGAAAATCGACAAGATCGCGAGCGAGAAGGACAGGGCCAGGAAGTCGCGGATCTTGAACAGGCGGACCTTCGCGAGCGTCGCCTCGAGAAGGACGATCACCGCCACCAGAAGCAGAAGCTTGGCGCTCAGGATCCCGATGTTGGCGAGCGCCGCGAGTACGGTGGGCTGGGCGAACAGCCCCCACGGGATCAAGAACACATTCAGGAACACCGAGTACAGGAGGAACTGCTTCATCCAGCCGTTCCAGCGAAGGATGCCGAGCAAGCGACCGGAATGTTCGAAAACGCGTCCGTCCTCGATCATGCCGAACTCCATCAGACCGGAGCTCTCCACCGGGAGCTTGCCCGTTTCGACCAGGAGGAGCAGAAAGAATGCCGCGGTCACGAGAAGGTGGGTGGGGGCGAGGTATGCCGACATCGACGAGGAGAGCAGGTTGTTCGTGACGTACGGGTTGTTCGTTCGAGTGATCACCGCGACCGCGAAGAACACGATGATGAGCGTCGGCTCGGCGAACGCCGCGAACGACACCGTCCGACTCGCGCCGAGGACCGCGTAGTTGCTCCCCGAGTCGATCGCGATCAGCAGGGTCAGCACCCCCGCAAGTCCGAACAACAGCCCCCCGCCGAGGAAGTCGACCGTGGAAGCGAACGGGATCGGGTACGGGGTGATCACCGGGACCACGATCGAAATCGTCAGGTAGGCGCCGAACGCGACGAACGGTGCCACGACGAAGACACGGGACGAGCCTTCGGGCAGTAGGATCTCCTTTCGGAGGTACTTGCGCAGGTCGCGGTAAGGCTGGAGGACAGAAGGGCCGGTGCGCGACTCGGTCCACGCCTTCCAGCGGGCGGCGATCCCCGCGATCAGCGGGGCCAGCAGCAGGACGGTCGCCGCCTGCAGTATATTGACGACCTGTGCTGTGGCGTCCATCCGTGCCTACTCCGTGTTTGGGGAGCAGGCGTCATTGGCCCTGGGGCGGTTCGCCGGGGAGCCGGCTGGCGGACGCCTCCGCCGATTTGGTGGGAGTCCGCCGCATACTTAGCTCTAATGTTGGAGCGCGAGGGTGTGTCGGTCGCTCTTCCCTGTCGCCCGGGGAGCCGCCTGCCCTCCCGAAAAAGCGCGGAACGGAGCTACCTCCGAGACCCGTAAACTCGTATCCAGTCGACCAAGGGGTAGCCGTCCGGGATGCCCCAGCCACGGATGGCCTCACCCGGACGGGGAGTCCGCCTGTCTTACCGCCAGAAGGAGAATGACCGCGGCGGCGGTCACGAACCCGGCAGAGACGGTGAATGCGAGAGACACCGACACGTACTCCCATATCGCTCCGACCAGAACCGAGCCCACCAAGCTTCCGAGGCCGCGAAGCGCCCCGAACCAGCCGAAGGCCCGCGCGGTGAGTCGAGGCGGGACCGCTCGCGAGATCCACGTCGATTCGACCACGTCAAGGAGTGCGATCTGAAGGCCCGCCCCGACCATTAGTGCGACGGCACCGACTGCCCCCGTCTCGAGGATCAGGAGGATGTCGACGGGAAGAAAGAGGAGATAGCCGGCCGCGACCAACCCGACCCCAGGGCGCCGATCGGCGAGACGGCCGACGGGAAAGCTCGCCGCCGCGTAGACCAGGTTGTAGACCAAGTAGGCGACCATGGCGAAGACCACCGCGTCGAGCCGGTTGAGTCCCCCACCGAGCGGGTTCGAAAGTTGGACACCTTCGCCGATGTCGAGGACGGCGAGCAGGATGTTGTAGAAGCCAAGTCCGAAAAGGGTGGCCGCCACAAGGAACCACCGGAATCGAGGGGGCAGCGGTTCGGACGGAGCTCCGGCGACCTGCGGCTCAACTCGGGCGGCCGGCGTCGCTGGCTCCCGGACCCGTATCGCGAAAACGAGAACGGCGATCAGGCCGGGGATGACGCTCAGGGCGAAGATGTCGCGAGACGACCCTGCAAGCCCCTTCCAGAGCAAGAGTGCCACTGCCGCAGCGGTGCCCAAGACAGCCCCAATCGAATCGAACGCCTGTTCAAGACCGAACGATGACCCTTTGCTCCCAGAGGCCGTTGCGTTCGAGAGGATGGTCTTCTTGATCGGCTGCCTCCAGCCGCGGCCGACCCACGCCGACACCCGGAGCGCGAAGACCGCCGGCCAGGCGGAGGCGAGCGCGAGTAGCCCGTGCATCACAGTCGTGGAGAGGTAGCCTGCGAGACCCCCTCTCTTGCGACCTCGGATAGTCCGAATGAAGTGGGACGAGACGGGTTGAATGACGGCCTGCGCGAAGACGGCAACGCCCTCGATTAGGCCGACGGCGACAACCGGCGCGTTCAGGACGTAGATCAGGAAGAACGGAAGGACCGGGAGGAGCATCTCGTAGCTCCAGTCCGAGAACAGACTCGTCCACGAGACGGCCCAAACGGCCGGGGGAATTCTCCCCGGAGGAGTATCCGGGTTCTGAGGGACGTCGACCCGCGGCTCCATCTGTTTGGAGAGGAAGCATGTCGCGAGGCAGATGAGGCGAGCGGTTTCGGCCCGCGGAGCCTCACTGCGGATGGGGGAGTTGGAGACCGACCGCCGTGCGGCGGGGACCTCAACGACCCGCCGAATGGGGCTTAGTCTAGTTTTCCGCTCTCGTACGTTTCGTAACTCTCCGAGCTCTCACGAACCGCGCTCGGAGGTTCTCCCGCGCGGTTCCTGCCTTGAGGACCCGGAAAAGGTACAATGTCATGTGCCGCGTGCGGCCCGGTCGGGCTCGACTTTCCTGTTCGATTCCTCTGGAAGGTGGTTCGACGGCGGGTCATAGGCTCCCCCCTTCTTCCGCGAGCGCTTTGTCCCCGACAAGGGGCCTGAGTTCCGCTGAGGGGGCCCATCCAGTGGTCAACAGATCGAGGACGCCAGAAGTTCGATCTGTTCCCATAAGCTCAGCCCGAAACTCGCCGGCCCGGCGCGTCGCTCTCAAACCGAACGGCACGATCGGTATCTGACGCTGCAGTATCTCCACTCGCGCACCGGCTCTGCGCGAGAGTGCACTCCACTCCCCGTCTTCCTACCTCCAAGGGGTGAATCGCGGGGCCCTCAACACGCAGTCAGGTTACCCGTAGGCGGAGTGACCGGGTCACCCCTTCACCGGACTGTCTCGTAGCGAAGGAAGAGCTCCCCGGCTTTGAAATACTGGGCTTCGAGCAACCGTAACGTCTGTTGGTTCGGGAGCTCGCCGAAGAATCGGCGGCCTTTCCCCAAGATCACCGGCTGGACCGCGAAGAGATACTCGTCGACCAATCCGCGACGAGCCAGCTCCATCCCTAACGCGGGAGCCACCACCACCATGTTCTTACCGGGCTCCCGCTTCAGTTCAGAAAGCGCGGTCGTGACGTCTCCGCCCACGGTACGCGAGTTCCTCCAAGCATCCGGAATCGAGGAGTCGGAGAACACGATCTTGTGGGCCGCTTCTGCGAACTCGGACATTTGTCGGTACCAGGGATGCTCCTCACTAGACCGCATGGCCGTCGGCCAGAACTCGGCCCATTGGTCGAACGTCTCCCGGTCGAAGAGGAGAGTGTCTATGGTTCCCCAGCGTTTGGTCCACATCTGCTCGGATACCGGGTCGGTGACCGAGGCTGGGGGATCACCAGAACCGGGATAGCTCGGAAACTCGTTGTACCCATCGAGGGTCAGGTACATGCTCAACACGACTCTACGATTCTCGGACATTGCCGATTCATCCATCCGCGCTCGAAGGAACTGTGGCGCAGGACTTAATCGTGTAGGGGAATGAAAGTGGGGCAGCGATGACCGGGCCAAAGTTCCGCTACCACTCCGCCCCGATGAAGGTAGAGTTCCTTTCCTGCCCTGTCCAGGCAAGCCTCAAGGTTCTCGGTCGAGAGTGGGCCTTCCTGGTCCTCACATCGATAGCCCTCTTCCGAGCCAACCGATTCAACGACATGCTTCGCGCCATGCCGGGTCTCTCGAAACGGCTCCTGACGATGCGTCTCTCGGAGCTCGAAAGCGCAGGGTTCATTGTCCGGGCCGAGAGCCGGCGGCGTTTCGTTCGCTGGGAGCTCACCGCCAAAGGGGCGGACGTTGTCCCGATACTTCTGACGATGGTCCGGTTCGGCGCAAAGTGGTACGCCGACGAGGTCTTTGCCGATCAGATGTCCCGCCCCCTGAGCGACGTGTTTGACGAAGGCTACATCCGGAAGACCTTAGGGGTCGCGATGCGACGTGAGCCAAAGCTGAGTGCCGCAAGCGGCGGGACGGCTTGATCCTCGACTCGCCGGGAGCGCGCCCGCCCACGCTGGCTCTGAGCCCGAGTCCAAACATCAGGATAGGCACAATGGTCTTTGTGCATCAGGTGCAGAGAATCGCCGGATCCCTTTTCGGTGTCGAAGCTCCAAGAGGAGTCTGTCATAGGGCTCCGACGGTGTCACGACCCTATCTAGGATTACACGGTAATGCTGCGGGCGTCCTCCAACTGAACGTCCGTCGAGATTGCTAGGCCACCTCAAAAGTCAGGGTCACGGGCCCGAATATGGTTCAGAACTCGTTAGTCAGGAGCTAGCAGTGTGATGCGCTCAACTCGTGCCACCTTCCGCGAATGACAAGGGTGTTAGGATAGAGCGTTTGGTACTCGGGCTCAGATTACGGACCACGCACAGACTCCCGGAAACCAGGTGATTACCTTGTCTTAGGCCGCTGGAAAGAATACAACGCCGTGTAAGTCGCAAACTTTTAGCAGAAGGGGCCCTCGGTAGCCGAGGGTCCGCGATTGTCACCCGACAAGCCCAACATCGTAGTGGTCATTGTCGATTGCGCCCGCGTCGTGGACTTCCCTCCTGCATCTAAGAGGCCGGAAACGACACCCTACCTCACTGACCTCGAGAAGGAATCGGTAACATTCGTCAACGCATTCAGCACGTCCAACTGGACGCTACCAGCACACGCAAGCATACTCACCGGACTCTATCCGTGGCAGCACGGTGTCCACGGAAAGGCCCAAACCTCGCTCCGAGCACATCGCACTGTGTTCGACGAGCTCAGATCCCTGGGGTATCGCGCGGCGCTCTTGTCGGCGAACCCGCACATAGATGAGGGCTCTGGCATGACAGCCGGAGCCGACTTCGCCTGTCACGGAACGTGGCCAGAACTCTACCTTAGGTCTAGGTCCCTGTCTCGATTCTTTCGGCTGCCGGCGACCGAATCCGGATCGCGGACGGATCAGCCTGACGAGATGTACTCCATCTTGGACGGATTCTTACGCCGCCATGGCGGCCGCTTCACCGCAATGTTTCCCAGGTGTTGGGACGGGGCGTTGAGAGTACTGTCCAAAGTCAGCCGCGAGAATTTTGAGTTGTCCTCTGAGGTTTCGCCGTGGATAGAGGACACGCTGTCGTCATGGATCGCAAGACAAGCAGACGGCGATCCAATCATAGCTTTTGTGAACCTGATGGATTGTCATGAGCCGTATCTTCTTCGATCCCCGAAGAAGTCGTCTCTGCGAGATTGGTGGGAGCTTGGACGAGCAAACCAAGACCACGTCTCGTGGCTCGTGGAGGGGTGGTCGCCTGGACCCGACGACGTGCAGCGTTTGCACGCCCTTTATCTTGGTTCACTGGCGCACGTCGATCAAAGGATTCGACGAATCACGCAGATTCTGGAGAAGCACAATCGTTGGGAGAACACGTTGTTCATTGTGACCGGGGACCATGGCCAACAACTGGGAGAGGATGGAGTCCTGTTTCATGGATTCCGTGATTCTGAAAGCCTTACGCGAGTCCCCTTGATAGTCCGTCTTCCCGGGCGGAGGCTGAGGGGCCGAGTAGTTCAGAACTCTGCAAGTATCATAGACATCTATCCGACAGCACTCGAACTAGCCGGGGGCGAATCCAACCGTAGTTTACCCGGTGTGTCTCTCATTGAGCTAGTCTCGCGGGCAAGAGATAGTCCAGTGTTCTCTCTCTCAGATGGAGTACCGTGGAATCGTTGGCCGTACCTTAATCCGGATCGGAAGGAGTATCTTGATCAGTTCAGCATTTCCTGCCATGCTAGGCATGGGAGATTCACGAAAAACATCAAGACTGGGAAGATGCAGGTCCATCCGACCGGGAGCGAGCTCGGGGCCCTTCGCATCGGAGATAACCCAATCGAAGTCGGGGCCGAGACGCTCTCGATGATGGACACAATATGCTCCCAGCTGCGAACAATCCAACGCGGCCCAAATCAGGCCGAGCCGGCCGATCATCTCTCGGGCTGGGGTTACTGACCACCGCGACTGGGCACGACGTGTCTGTTACCTTCGATTAGAAGTGCCTGTCTTGCCAGATAGGATCTTCAACCGGGCCAATGTCATTCGCCCCTCCCTGCCATCCTCGTTGGACTTCGATCAATGGAGCGTTTGCGAACAACCCCAAACGAGCTTGAGTTGTACTTGACGTGGACAGGAACCTGGCCTAAAGTTCGGCAGAAGTCGTCGAGGGACGAACTCACTGTGTCATCCGATAGAAGCCAACCTCCCTCAAGGATGTGCGGCCAAGTCACTTCAAATTCCCATGTCATGTTACTGTAAGTGTGACACCCGTCATGGAGGAACATCTCTATGTCGCCAGAACCGTCTAGAACCTCACGCAGAACCCTCCTCGATTCTCCCTGAACCAGCTTGTGACGACTTCTCAGCCGAGAAGGGATGCCCGCGCCCACGTTGAAACCATACATTTGGGCAAAACGATCCGGGTCAATCGAGATTAGTCGGCCGCATCCTGAATCCGACAAGGCTTGGAGGATAAACGCGGTGCTCGCCCCGACTATGCCGACACCCGTCTCCACGACAGTGGCTGGCCTGACCAGCCGGACCAGAACGTATAGGGATTCGAGAATCCCCGACCACCCCCCCTCTGGCGCGTGAACATAATCAAAACGATTCGGAAGCACTTCTCGAAGACGTGCCTCTATGTCGGAGTGTAATCTCCCCGCCACCAGGTCGGCTTCCGCCCACAATGCCGGACCGGTGGTTCTTGGATCACGCGATCCAAAGGCTTCTCTGGCGGAGTCGAACAGAATCCGGCTCGAAGGGGGTGGGTGAATCTGCGTGTCCACTTTGGCTCGGAGCCTGTCTGCGAGTGTGCTTAGTATGACTGCGGGGGACGCCCGAGAGTCACCGGAAATCATCATGGTCATCGTGAGAGCCTCGGCTTCACGTAGGCTTGGTTCTCACAGTCACTACCTTGACAATACAAAGCCGACACGCATTGTGGACTACCCGACCACTCATCGCCACAGTACCTACCAGTCATCTTGCGTATCGGTAGTGGGCCATGCGTATTC
>Ga0335077_10000540_pt1 | contig 42402 bp, 37 predicted proteins | sample Lox_Sample_31_FD_207151 | JGI IMG/M metagenome (GOLD analysis project Ga0335077, IMG submission 207151) | Soil microbial communities from Loxahatchee National Wildlife Refuge, Florida, United States - Lox_Sample_3.1 | ecosystem: Environmental > Terrestrial > Soil > Wetlands | place: USA... | reverse complement strand
GGGCAAGCGAACGGCCGCGTATCCTGCTCTCGAGCCGGACGTGCGGGCTGGAGGCGCGGATTTCGTGAATTCGGAAGCCGTGATCGACGGCAACATGATCTCGGCGCGCGCGTGGCCCGATCATCCTGCCTGGATGCGCGAATTCATGAAGCTGCTGAAGCAAAAGGCGCCCTTGCAGGAGCAGCGAGCCAGCGCGCGATGAAGCATCCGGGGAGGTGGTGATGAACGTATCCGTGAATTCGGGCATGGTGACCACGGCGTTCGATCTGCCGGGATATCGCGTGGTGAAGAATCTGGGACTCGTCCGCGGGATCACGGTGCGGTCGCGCAACATTTTCGGCACGCTCGGGGCCTCGCTGCAAACGATCGTCGGCGGAAACATCACGCTCTTCGAAACGATGTGCGAGAAGACGCGCGAGCAGGCGCTCGATTTGATGATGGAACACGCCGCCGAGAAGGGCGCAAACGCAGTGGTCGGCGTGCGCTACGACGCGAATGAGGTGATGCAGGGCGTCACCGAGGTAATCGCCTACGGCACGGCGGTCCAAGTGGAGCGCACGGCCTAGCGCGTGGCGCGCGTGCACGACTCGCGCTAGAATGCAGCCGCCGGATTTGGAAGGAGGCCTCCGATGAAAAATCTTCTCAGAACCGCTGGAGCAATCGCCGCCATCGGCTTACTCGCCGCGATTGTGACCGTGCGGGCCGATGCGCCGAAAACAGAGACCGTTCAGTTCGCCAACGGAACCGGCTCCGTCAGCGGATTCCTCGCCTCGCCCGAAAAGCCGGGGCGCTATCCGGCGCTCGTGGTGATCCACGAATGGTGGGGACTGACCGAGTGGGTGAAAGAACAGACTCAGAAGCTCGCCGATCAGGGATACATCGCGCTCGCGGTGGACCTCTATCGCGGAAAAGTTGCGACCGACCCGGAGACGGCCCACGAATTGATGCGCGGGCTTCCGCAGGACCGCGCGGTGAGCGATCTGAGAGCGGCGTTCGCGTATCTGGCGACGCGCAAGGACGTCGATCGGGATCACATCGGCTCGATCGGATGGTGCATGGGCGGCGGATTTTCGCTTCAGCTCGCCATCCATGAGCCTCGCCTGGCGGCCTGCGTCGTCAACTATGGAGCGCTCCCGACCGATCCCAACGATCTCCAGCAGATTTTTGCGCCAGTGCTCGGGAGTTTCGGCGCGGACGATCGCGGTATCACCCCGTCGGATGTCCAGGCGTTCGAAAAGACGATGAAGGGCATGAACCGGCGCGTGGACATCAAGATCTACGACGGCGCGGGACACGCATTCGAGAACTCCACCAACACGGCCGGCTACCGCCCCGAGGCTGCCGCAGATGCATGGGCCCGCACGGTTGCGTTTCTGAACAAGACGATGAAATAGTCTCCGCGGACGCCGGCTCAGCGATTGAGGCGGCGAAGTAGTTCCTGCAACCGCGCGCGGTCACCTGCACCCATGCGCGTGAATTCCACGCCAATCCCGTTTTGCTTGTCCGCATAGCGCACGACGCCGTGGATGCGCGTCTCTCCCTCCGGCAATGCGAACAGCATTTCGAGGGCCGTGCCGATGGCGACGGGAATCGACGTGGAGATGAACACTCCTCCCGCGCTCAGGTCTCGCACGCGAGAAACGTGGCGGCGTTTGCTCGCGTGCCACGCGACCCACATCCCTTTTCCCACTGCGATGCGGGGGCTCCGTCGATTCTCGCGACCTTGACTCCGCGTCATCGTGACCCGTCCCGTCCGGAGAACTATACAACGATCCTCGCGCTGAAGAGCACTGTGGGACAAACGGGATTTGCTCGCTGAACGCCACTGCGCCGTAATCACCGACGACGCCGGAATCCTGTAGCACGGGTTCACATCGGTTACGTTTTCACCCCGCGAAAACCGAAATGGTCATGAGCAATCCTCGTCACATGCCATAAGCCTAGTCCCTGCATGTGCTTAGGGAGAGTCTGGCCTGGCCTACCACATGCACTACCCAGGCCAGCGAAGTGAATAGTTTACCCAGCAAGATCCGAGCGGTCTGAGGGTGCGAGCGTGAACAAAATGGAAGCGAAATCAATAACTTCGAGGCGCCAGAGGCGAGACGAGCGCGGGTTCTCGCTCGTCGAGTTGCTGACCGTTGGTGCGATTTTGGTCATCGTATCCGCCATCGCCATCTTGAAGATGCAGCCGACGCTGCAAGAGTATCAGGCGAACGCTGCCCTGGATCAGGTGAAGGGTACGCTGCGGCAAGCTCGCGAGCTGGCGATTTCCCAGCGTCGCGTAATTCAAGTCTCGATACAAAACGACATTCAGGGGTACATGTCCATTCGGTTGACGCAGGTGTCGGTCGGCGGTGTCGCTGCGGCTGCTCCATTCCTGTCGATACCGATCGAATCCACGATGCAGGTCATGACCTTCGGAGGCGAGCTGGACACGCCTGACGGGTTCGGCATTCCGCTGGGCGGTGCGAACGGAAGCGGCGTCGAGTTCGGCGGCGTCTCCGGCGGCCCCGTGATCGGATTCTTCCAGGAGGACGGGAGTTTCACAAATGCTGCCGTCGGCCCGGTCAACGGAACGATCTTTCTTACGCCGGCAAACATGGCGGCCAATAACATACGCAGCGGAGTGCGTGCGGTCACGGTCTTCGGCACGACGGGCCGGATTCGCTCGTATCACTACACCGGATTTGGCTGGCGGCAAATCGAATGACAAGGAGACGAGTCATGAGTAATCGGGCGGGCCTGCGAAAACAGGCTGGCTTCTCAGTGGTGGAGACGGTGATCGCCAGCTTCGTGCTCATGGTGGGAATCTTGTCTATGGTGGCGATGCTGGCGAACTCCGTGGCGCTAATGAACACGTCGCAATACGAATACATTGCGCAGCAAAAAGCCGAAGAGGCCGTCGAATCAATCTACACGGCGCGCAACGCCAAGCAGGATTCATGGGCCAACATCAATAATGTGAGCGCGGGCGGGCTGTTCGTGGACGGCTCCACGCTGCTCTGCGATCCGGGCAACGACGGAGTTCTCGGCACGCTCGACGACAACTGCAACATTCTCGACGCCATCGCCACGCCGGGCCCGGACGGCATCCTCGGGAATGCGGATGACCAGGTCATTCCGCTGAATGGATTCACCAGAACGATCACAATTTCGCCCATTGCAGGCGTCACCGACGTTCGCCAGATCAAAGTCGTCGTTACGTACAGGGTGGGCAAGGTTCAGCGGTCCTACACGTTGATGACGAACATCTCGCAGTATTCATAGCGAGCCACGAGGGAGACCTAGAATGAAACGCGAAGCCGGATTCAGCTTGATCGAAGTTCTCGTGGCGACGGCCGTGGCAGCCATAATCATGGGGGCCACACTTAGCGCCCTCACGGACGCCGTGCATACCACGGACAGTGTGTCGCTGATGGCGGGCGTGCAGGACAACCTCCGCGCATCGATGAACGCGATGTCGCATGACATCATCGAGGCGGGCGAAGGAATTCCCTCCGGGGGCATCACGATTCCGACTTCGGCCGGCGGCCTGTCGCAGGTCAATCGCCCGGGCCCGGTTGCCCAGATCTTTCCGAACACCTATACGGCTCTTCCCGTCGTGATCCCGGGAGCATTTTTGGGTGTGCAAGCGGCTTCACCGAGTCCGACAAACTCGAGCCTGGTTCTTTACGGCCAGGCGACGGACACGATCACGCTGATTTACGCAGATACAACGCTGATCGACAATTCGCCGTTCCCGCAGCCGCCTCACACCCTCTCGGAATTCCCGATTTACCTTGCGCCCACCGGCGCGCCAGGGTGCGCGGCAGGAAACCCCAACCCCGCGCCGGCGGGCACCCTCGCCCCCAATGGTGCGAGTGTGGTCTTCGACATCACCTGCATCAACATCAATCAGGGCAACGCCGGAATTCATCCCGGCGACTTGATCATGTTCCAAAACCCGAGGGGTGTCGCGATCCAGACAGTCACGAGCGTATCCGGGCAGACGGTGAACTTCGCACTGGGTGACGCGTTCAAATTCAATTCCACGGGTCTGACCAACGGAACGCTCCAGAATATCGAAACATCCTGCTGTCCTGGGTCGGGAGTCTTCCCTCCAACGACGGCAACGCGCGTCTGGATGATTACGTATTACCTCAGCAATAGCGACCCGTTCCACCCGCAGCTGATGCGTCAGGTCAATTTCAACCCGCCGACGCCCGTGGGCGACGCGATGGAAAACCTTCAGATCACGTACGACATCACGGCCCCGGTCGGAACGCCGCTTCCGGGTGTCAACGTGAAGCAGCCCATCGCGCCTGACACGCCGAACCAGATTCGCAAGGTCAATCTTTTCCTGGCGGCCCGGTCCGAAGTCGCCAACAGCCAGCATGCTTATCTTAGGAACAACTTGCTGACGCAGGTCAGCGTTCGCAACCTGGCCTTCTTCAGCCGTTACAAGTAGCGTGGTTTTGAATAAAGGAGAACTTCCGTGAGAAACCGTCGTGAAAGTGGCGTCGCACTGATCACCACCCTTCTGGTGTTTACGCTGATCTCTGCGATGATGGTGGGCTTGAGCTGGCTCGTACTGAGCGGCCAGCAGCTCGGCGGCACCACCGGAGACCGGGATGTCGCGTTCTATGGCGCCGAATCCGGCCTGGAGTCGATGACGGCCGCCATCATGGACCGTTTTGCCCTCTCCAACGGTCTGAGCGCGAATGATGTCAATACCATCATGACGGCTCCGCCCGTGAACATTCCGGGTATTCAGTTTCTAAACCCCGACGGAACGAACGGCTACATGATCAAGTTCACGCCGGACGCGTTCGGGAACCCGCTCGCCTCGAATCACACGATCACTTCGGGAACCTACGCCGGCCTTACGGGTCTTCTGACTCCTTACACGCTGAAGGTGACGGCCCGCAGCTCGGGCGGATCGGAAGCGACGCTCCAACGCACGATTCAGACGGTTGCCATTCCCGTCTTCCAGTTCGGAATCTTTTGTGATAACGATTGCGACTTCTTCGCCGGTCCCAATTTCACTTTTGGCGGCCGCGTGCACACGAATGGAAATCTGTGGCTCGCGGAAGGCGACGGTTCCACTTTGACGATGGGAGACAAGGCCACCGCCGTCGGCCAGATCATTCGCACAAACCTCGAGAACGGCTGGCCCTTGGCCAACAATTACAACGGCACCGTGAACATCACGCTGAACCCCGGCTCCGGCAATTACCGGGCCCTATCTCAGAGCGAGGGCAGTACGCCGGGCGGCACAAATAGCGTGACGGGCGGTGTCACTGCTGCACGGAACGAACCTGCATTCGCCAACCTTGCGAACGGTACGTACAATGGCAACATCGCAAACGCAGATTCAAGCGGTGTGAAGAGACTCGATCTCTCGATCGCCATTCCTTCCATCGGCGGCCAGCCGATCGACCTGATCCGCTTGCCGCAGCCCGGCGAGAACGTGGCCAGCCCCGGCAAGCTAGCGACCCGCTTCTACTCCCAAGCCAGCGTACGAATTCTTCTGGCGGATTACGGCCCGTCGGGCACGTGCGTGGACAGCGACATTAACTTTCTCCCGAATATTTCGCCGAACCCGGCCGGTGGCCTGACGGACCTCGCAACACTGGCGTGGGACACCGTCAATGCAGGCGGACAGCCAGGAGCCGGCGGGAAGTACCCGTATTCCATGGCCCCAGCATGGATCAATGGAAACGTCGGCAGCGGCGCCGGCGGCGTATTCCCTCTGCCGACATCCGGCGCAGCAGGGGCCGCGTACAACGTCCAGAATGGCTATTGGGTCGTACCCCAGTATCCGATTATCACCGGGTGTATCAAGATTGACTACCAGAACGTGGCCGGCACTGCGTTCGTGGACGTCACGCAAGCCATACTCAAGCAGGGCTTTACGGGACGCAACCTAAACCCGCAGACCGCTGCCGCCGACGCCGCCAACCCGTCTCCAAAGCGGACGGCCTTGCCGGCAGCGCCCGTTGCCGCTTCAGCCTGCGCGGATCCCAGCGCGGCGGCTATCATTCGATTGGCGCGCGTGCGTGACAACCCATCCTTTGCGGCCGGCGGATGTGGCGTTCCCTCCGTTAATACGGCTAACGAGCACGGCACCGACTTCTGGCCAAACGTTCTCTTTGACGCGCGCGAAGCCAACCAGCGCGACGTTGCGCTGGCCGTCAACGCGGCGAACCCGAATGGCCAATTGACGCTGGCGGGCGCGATGTACTACGTCGAGCTCGACGTCAAGAATCTGGCTGCCTGGATCGTGGCCAACGCCGGCGTCGTCAACAACCAGACCGGTTATACGCTCTATTTTTCTGACCGGCGCGGGAACCTTGCCGATCCGGCTTCACCGGCATCCGTCGGTGCCGGTCCCCTGAAGACCGCCGCATTCGGCTATGAGGATTTCGTAAACCCAAATAACGCGGCCACAGGGTGCCCGAATGGAGGGCTCGATCAAGGCGAGGACGTCGAGTCCGACTACACCTTGGGCAATTCGACCAATATCACCGGGCTGCTGCGAACCTACGGCAACACTCTCGCAGCGTACAACGGCAATCCCGCAGCAAATCCAAACGCACTCCCGAGGCTTTGGTCGATTTTCAATAACGCCGTACCCACACAAGTCACGGGAACCGAATTGGGAGGATTGGTCGCGGCCCCGACGAACCAGGTTGCCACGGTGGTGAACGCCGTGCTTGCCGTAAATCCGACCTGCAACACCGTGGCAAATGGCGGAAACGCGTGGCCATTTGCAGTCGCTAAAGATGGGCGGGACCTGCGCGAAAATCCGCCGATCTTCTTCCGCCGGGCGCTGAAAATCGTGAACGGCCAGAACATCGTACTGGGAGCCTGCAACGGTGTTCCTTGCGGTCTCTCAATCGCTTCCGAGAACCCTGTTTACCTTCAGGGCGACTTTAACAACACGGGAACGCCCGCGCCGACCAACTTCAGCGGCGCCCACGTGGCCACTTCCATCGTCGCCGACGCGGTCACGCTGCTGTCCGACAACTGGAACGACGTCAACTCGTTCGCATTCCCATACAATCCGGGCAATCGCAACGCGACCACCACGACCTACCGGGTGGCCATCGCTGCTGGAAAGGGTATCGCATTCCCGCAGCCGGGTGGCACTGCTCAAGACTTCGGCACGGACGGCGGGGCGCACAACTTCCTCCGCTACATCGAGAACTGGGGAGGCGCGACGCTCTGGTACCGAGGCTCGATCGTGAGCTTTTTCTACAATCACCAGGCCGTCGGGCTGTACAAGTGCTGCACTACGGTGTACAGCCCGCCGACCAGGGGCTATAACTTCGACACGGAGTTCCTGACGCCGAGCTTGCTGCCGCCGCGAACTCCCGTATTCCGCGACATCAACTCGGTCGGCTTCACGCAGATCATCAATCCTGCGCCACCGTACTGAGCGATTCGCGCCCAGCAACACCGCGAGCGGCTCCCTTCCGGGGAGTCGCTCTTTTTTTGAGCATGCCATTCGCCTTAAGGAACTGCCGGGCGCACGCGCGGATTGAAACTCGTTCCGGCCTGAGGCGTATTGCACGCGGAAGCCGAGCCTGACCCACAAAGATCCCCAAACGCCACGCTGAAGTCGCCCGGCCCGGCGAGCCCCACCAAAGGCTCCGCGTAAATCCTATAGTTGTGCCCAACAGGCAGGCGCTCGATATCGAACGAGCCGTCGAACTTCGACGGAGGATTCGACGCGTCGCAGCTCCACCCCCCGATCGTCCCAGCGATCACAGCCCCTGTGTCGGCGTCCACGGCGACCACTTGCGCACCGAAGATTCCCGTGACGGACTCGCCCGGCGATGGCGCGGGCAGGTTCGCGAGCGCAAATGAATTGGCGGGGAGAACCCGCCCGCGAATGGCGCCGACGTCGGCCGTATCGCTCGGGTCGGGATATAGGAACCGGATGCCTGTGCGGTCGTCGTCCGATAGCGGTCCATCGGGCCTCTGCGAACTGGGCCGGTCACCGAGGAACTGCCCCGGTGGCGGCGCGAAAGGAAACATCAGCGCGCGCCACACCGCCGAATGATCGAAGCCGAACCAGTGGCCGATTTCGTGGGCGAGCAGCGACTCGAGGTCGTAGGCGCCCTGGCCCTGCGGAGTCGCCAGCGCCGCCGGAGTCGCAAACGTCGCCTGCCCGTCGTTACGAAACAAGGTGTCCGCGTCCAGAATCTGCCCGGCGAACGCGGCCGGTCCGCTCGAGCCGACGGAGGCACCCGGCGTGTTGGCCGTGACGACGCGCGTGAACGCGAGGACGCCACTTGCGAAGCCTATGCTCGATTGGTTGAAGCAGATCGTGTTCAGCCCGTCGAGATTGCTCTCTTGATCGTTCGAGCAGGAGCTTGCGCTGCTCACGCGTGACAGCGGAGCGATCAGGCCCGGATGGCTTGTCGAATTGAACGTGGTGCCGGTGACGCCGGACCATACACCAAACGCGTCCGAGACCGCCTGCTCGATCTCGGAGAGCTGCGCGCTGGTTCCCTGCGCCGCCTCGGTGAGGAGCGTTGGGGGAGCGAGCGGCAGCGACGTGCTCCAGCGCCGGTTGAGCGGCGATGCGGGGGATAGATTCCACCGGTCGGACGCGGGGCATCCGCCGCCTTGCGGAACGGTCGTGTCCATCAAGTACGCATCGGCGGCGGGCCCGCAGGTGGTTGTGAGAATAAGCAGAACTGCCGCTGCGGCTGCGCTCGCGCGCCTCACGGCTTCCTCCCGCTGTCGTTTTGCAGCGCGGCCTCCACTGTCGCCCGGAAGGTTTCGATGGGCATGTCGCGGATTCCGACGGCCGCGAACCGGCGCGCGCCCGGATCGAACGTTTCAAACGAAGCGGTATCCTGTGTGACACTTTCCTGGGCCGGATGAAGCTGGCTGTGGATTCGGAAAGTTCCTTGCTCCCAGCTCACGACGGAATAATCTCTCCGCGGTGTGAGTTCAAGAAAGAGGATCACTTCTTCTCCGGGGTGAAAGCGCGGCACGCCCGAGACGCTGGAAGTCAGATTCCCCGCGCGGCCGCCCAGCAGGCGCACCGTGATTCGCGGAGGCGTCGAACCCCTCCAAACTTCCTCGACGCTGAAAGACGTCAGCGTCCAGATTTCACCCGCGTCCCATCCCGCCGAATTTCCGAGGCATCGTGCTCGCACGATCAGCGTTGCCGTCTGCGACATCTTCGCCAGAGACATGCGCTCGAGAGTCGTCGCTCTCCCTGCGGCGCAAGCCGCCAGCAACAGCATCCCGCATGAAAAACAACCACGGCAGCGTCGCATGAGAGTCATCACTTCACCTCGAGCATTCCCGTCGCAATCGCGCGGTCGTTATTGAGAGTTGTAATGAAAAGAGCTCGCACGCCAGGAAGCGTCGCGCTGGTGACTTGAAGGTCGAGTTCAATCAAGCCGGGGAACAGCCCAGTTACGGCGGAGGCCGTGACGCCGATATCGGCTCCGCCGGGCGCTCCGCTCGGTCCCGTGAATGCATACGTGAAGATCGGATCGAGGCCGTTGCCATGGACGCAGAGACTCACCGTGCTCGAACCGGTTGCGGGGCGAACGATTGTGAGCGGCGAGCCTTGCACGCCGCACGTGTTTCCGCCGGTGAGATAACCGACGAAGTCCACATTGATGGGCGAGGAAGAAGCGGCGGTCGTCGGATCGACAACCACGACGTCCTTCCCGGCCGCCACCGGCTGGGCCGAACTCAGCAGGATCGTATCCACGGAGACATCGAACGGCACGATGACAAAGGGCACAGGATTCGACAGCGCCGCCGGCGTGCCCGGATTCTGGACCTGCACGGTGATCGTGCCCGCCGATTGCACGTCCGAGGGATTCAGAGCTGTCGTGCAGGAAGTCACGCTGGAGCAGGTTGTGCTTCGCGCGACGCCGCCGAGGAGAATCGTCGAACCCACGCCTCCGCTCCCGGCGACGAAATCGGCTCCTTGCACCGTCAGTGGAAATCCCTCGACCGCTCCGGCCATCACGCTCGTCGGCAGGATTGCTTCAATCGCCGGGCCGCTCGTCAGTGCCGCGGTGGCGGAGCCGGACTTCGTGGAATCGGCCACGCTCGTCGCGATCACGGAGATCGCGTTGGGCGAAGGCGCCGCCGTGGGCGCGGTGTATAGACCGCTCGGGTCGATCGTGCCGCACGCTGTTCCGGCACAGCCCTGACCAGCGACGGCGCTTTGCACGCTCCACATGACGCTCGTGACGCTGGTGTTTGAAACCGCGGCGAAAAACTGTTGCGTGCTTGGCGTGCCCGTCGAAGGCGCCATGAACGCATACGGCGGCGAGATCGCGACGGCCACGGGTCCGGAGGGAGCCACAACGTTGATCGTTGCGCTGCCGCTTCGCGATGGGTCGGCGTGGCTCGTTGCCGTGAGCGTGACAGGGTTCGTGGCAGGCGCGGAGGTTGGCGCCAGGTAGTCCACGCCGCCGGACGCGGGCCCCGATGGCGCAGAACACGGATTCGTGCCGGACTGGCAGACTTGGCCAACAACCGCATTGCCGTTTGGTATGCCGTTGACCGACCACGTCACGCTCGTGTCTGTGGCGTTCGTGACCGCCGGCATGAACGATGCGCGCTGACCTGTCGAGAGCGTGGCGTTGGGAGGCGCAACGGTGACGCCGACGCTGCTCGTCACTGTCACCGTTGCGGCAGCGAACTCGGGGCCGCTGCTCGGCTGGGGCGTTACCGTCGCGTGAATCGTCACCGGATTCGGCGAAGGGACATCGGCGGGAGCCGTGTATTGCGCCGTCGTCACGTTCGCGGCGACGATCGTACCGTGGGCGGAGTCCCCGCCCGCGACTCCGCCCACATCCCAAGCGACGCTCGCGCCGCTCGCAAGACAGAAAGAAGCGACGAAGGATTGCGTCCCACCGAGGCCGACGCTCGCGGAAAGCGGAGAAATCGAGTCGGTCGCGGGGCAAGTAACGGTCGCGCTCGCGCTCCCGGATTTTGAGGCGTCGGCGGCGCTCGTTGCCGTCACCGTCACGGTGGCAGGCGAGGGAGGCGCGGACGGCGCCGTGTATTGTGCGGTCGCGATTCCCGTGGCGACGATCGTGCCGACGGTCGAGTTCCCGCCCGCGATTCCGTTTGCGCTCCAGTTCACCGCCGCGGACGGATTGCCCGTCCCGGCAACGGTCGCGGTGAATACCTGCACGCCGCCGGTCGGAACATTTACAGTGGCCGGGGAAACCGTGATCGCGATGTCGTCCTTGAGGCTGATGGTCGCTGAGGCGCTCGCGGACGAATCGGCGTCGCTCACGGCGGTTACAGTGACGCTCGGCGGCGATGGCAATGCCGCGGGTGCCGTGTATAGCCCTGAAGACGATATGGTTCCTTCGCCGGCGGTGCCGCCTGTCACGCCGTTCACTTTCCACGCGACGCTAGTGTCCGACGCCCCGGTGACCGTGGCCTGAAATTGCTGCATCCCGCCAAGAAACAGGTTGGCGCTCGTCGGCGAGATCGTCACGGTCACTACAGACAGGTTGCCGGAGCCGGACGTGTGCGCGCAATCGGACTCCACGCTCACGGCGACGCAAAGCGCGGCCAGACAAAGCATCTTCGCAAAACGGCTTGTCGTACATGCGCGGCAGTTCTTCATGTGCGCGCATGTCAGGGCACGAGGTGTGCCAGACCGGAGCAGTCGTTCGGCTTGCCAATTCAAGATCGATGCGTGGAGGGACTTGCAGGCTGAGCGCGTCGCTAAGTGCTTCGCTTTCGGACGCCTACGGGTAAGGGGCAGCTTCAGATTTTCGCTCGCGCAGCGATTACTTCGCAAGAGTGTTATCGCGACGTGTCATCGTCGCTGTTTCATACTGGAACGGCAGCGATGCCGATTTGGGAGGGAGACTAGAGCGAGCGCTTCAGAATCGCTCGAAGCGCGGATTCAAAATCCTCGTAGCGGAAGGTGTAGCCGGCCGCTAGAAGGCGCTCCGGGATCGCGCGCTGGCTGGCGAGCAGCAGCGCGTCCGCCATCTCGCCGAGCACGATGCGCAACGCGAACGCCGGCGTCGGAAGAATCGCCGGCCTGTGAAGTGCAGCCGCGACGATGTGCGTGAACTCAGAGATTCGAACGGGGTTTGGCGCAACGACGTTGAGCGGGCCGGCGAACCGCTCGTCCGAGATGACCGCGCGGACAATCTCGACCGCGTCCGCGAGCGCGATCCACGACATCCACTGCTTGCCGCTGCCGAATCGGCCTCCCACGCCAAGCCGGAAGGGCATGAGCATCCGCGAAAGCGCGCCGCCTTTCGCCGCGAGAATCACTCCGAACCGGAGAAGTACCGTGCGGACTCCGATCGATTCGGCTCGCATGGCCTCCGCCTCCCAGTCCCGGGCCAGAAGCGCGAGGAAGTCCGTTCCCGGGCCGCTCGCCTCCGTGAGAATCTCGTCGCCGCGGTCTCCGTAATAGCCGGTTGCCGACGCCGATACAAACACACACGGCTTCTGGTGCAGGCGCGTGAGTGTCTCGATCAGCACGCGAGTGATATCAACCCGGCTGCTTCGGAGAATTGCCTTCCGGGCAGGCGTCCATCGGCCATCGCCGATACTCGCCCCGCTCAGATTGATGACGGCGTCGCTTCCTTCGATCGCGGAGAGATCCGCCCCGGCGGAGAGAGGATCCCAGCGAACGTCTCCTGCGGACGCCGCGCCTTCCGGTCGCACGAGGCGCGCGACGCTGTGGCCGTCTTCGCGAAGCGCGTTCGTCACGGCCTTGCCCATCAGCCCGGATGCGCCGGAAATCAAGATCTTCATCGTCTCAGTCGCGTACCGCCCAATCATCGCCGCGCAAAACTACCGTACGTCCCGCCATTCGCGGCGTCAAGCAGCACGGAATCCGGCAAGAAATTCAGCTCAGTCGACGCAAATGTATCTGGCGAACCGCCGGATATCGGGACGAGACAACGGCACCGCCAGATGAGTTAGAATCAGCCGCTTCTCCAAGAGGTTTGCATGAATCGCACATGCCGGCGTCTCGGCGCCGCGGCCGTCCCGCTCATGTCTCTCGTGGCGACCGTTGCGTATTCGGGCGGCGCGCAGAGCGGCGGTATCGCCGGATTCACTCCCGAACGCGTCGCCGCCGAACGCCAGCTCGAACAGAAACTCCGCAGCATTCCAGACGCCGCTCACGCCGAAAGCAATCTCCGGCACCTCACCAGCGAACCGCACATGGCTGGAACGGAAGCGAGCCGTCGCGTCGCCGAATGGCTGCGCGATCAATATCGGAGCTTCGGTTTCGACGCAAAAATCGTGAGCTACAGCGCCTGGATGCCGCAGCCTCGCGAAATCAAGCTCGAGCTCATAAAGCCCTGGCGCCAGCAACTCGCATCGCCCGAGCAGCCGTTCGAAGGAGACAGCGACACACGCGACACGCGCGCGGGCGCCGCATTCAACTCCTACTCGCCTTCGGGAGAAGTCACCGCGTCCGTTGTTTACGTCAACTACGGTACGCGAGAGGATTACTCAGCGCTGGCGTCGATGGGCGTGGACGTCACAGGAAAAGTCGTGATCGCGCGCTACGGGCGGTGCTATCGCGGCATCAAGGCGAAGCTCGCCGAGGAGCATAAAGCGGCCGCGCTGCTCCTCTACTCCGACCCCGCGGATGACGGCGTCTCTCTCGGCAATGCCTATCCTCGTGGCCCATGGCGTCCGCTGAGCGGCATCCAGCGCGGCTCGATCATCTACACACAGATCTATCCGGGCGATCCGCTCACCCCGGGCGTCGCCGCGACGCCAGAGGCTGCGCGCCTCGCGCCGAGCGATGCCGCCAATCTGCCGCGGATTCCGACGATGCCTATCAATGCCCAAGATGCCGCCGTCATCCTATCGAATCTTGGAGACCGAATCGTTCCAAGCGGCTGGCAGGGCGGGCTGCCGATCACCTATCACGTCGGACCCGGGGAGGGTCAGGTTCATGTCAAGCTCGACATGGATTACCAGCAGCGGCCGCTCTACGACGTGATCGCCACGTTGCACGGAAGCGAAGATGACGAGTGGGTGCTGCTCGGCAATCACCACGACGCCTGGGTATTCGGCGCCGCCGATCCGGGCAGCGGGACGGCTTCGATGCTGGAGCTCGGGCGCGCGCTCGGCGAGCTCGTGCGTTCAGGCTGGAAGCCGCGCCGCCGAATCACGATCTGCGCATGGGATGGCGAGGAGGAAGGCCTTCTTGGGTCGACCGAATGGGTCGAGGCGAATCGCGCCGAGTTGCAGGCGAAGGCCGTCGCTTACATCAACACGGATGTCGGGGTGACGGGCCCCAATTTCGCCGCATCGGCTCCCCCGTCGCTGAAGGATCTGGTGCGCGATGCAACCCGTGAAGTCCAGGATCCCCGAACTGGATTTCGTGTTTACGACGCGTGGAGCCGCTACGCGACCGCGGCGGGAGGCGAAGTGCACGGAACGGCACGGCAGGTACCCGGCGCGGAAGCGTCCGGGGAGCCCGCGGTCAGCGCATTGGGATCGGGGTCGGATTATTCGCCGTTCTTCGACTACGCGGGAATTCCTTCGATCGACATGGCATTCGGCGGCGATTATGGCGTGTACCATTCGCTCTACGACGATTTCTACTGGATGAAGCATTTCGGCGATCCGGCGTTCGCCTACCACGTCGCACTCGCGCAAGTGCTCGGCACGATGGCGCTGCGCCTCGACGAAGCCGACATCCTGCCATTTGACTACGCCGCCTACGCCTCGGAAATCGAGCACAGGGCGACCGACAGGATCACGCGCGCGGCCCGCGAGTCGGATCAAGATATTCTGGAACCCGTGTTGGACGCTGCGGCCAGGCTATCCACTTCCGCCGCCCGCGCTTCCCAGGCGCTCAGCGGTCTTTCATCCGCTCCACTCGATCCGGCCAAGGCCGCCCAGATCAATCGCGCGCTGGCCTCTGTGGAACAGGCGCTTCTTGCGCCCGACGGCCTCTACGGGAGGCCGTGGTTCAAGCACGTGATGTATGCCCCCGGGAGCTACGCGGGCTACGAGGCCGAAGTCTTGCCGGGGATCAGCGAAGCGCTCGATCGAAACGATCCGGCCGCGCTGCGCCGCGAAGAGGCCGCGTTCGAAGCGGCACTGCTGCGGGTGTCGGCGCGCCTCGACGATGTCGCTCGCCTCGCACAGGGATCCGTCCCCGCACGAACCACGCTGCACTGACACAGGATGGCCGGCCTACCGCGCTTCTCGTTCGCGCCGCTGCGCGCTAGAATGGCGTTCATGCGCGTGCGCGTCCTATTTTTCGGTCAGCTCAAGGAAATTACAGGCGTCGCTCAGGAAGACGCCGAACTTTCCGAAGGCGCGCGCGTCGAAGATCTTTTCGAGCGCTATGGCCGCCGATTCCCCAGGCTCGCCGAATTCCGCGCTTCCGTCGCGGCGTCGGTGAATCAGGAATATTCCGGATGGCGCGCGCCGCTCGCAAGCGGCGACGAAGTCGCGTTCCTTCCGCCTGTCAGCGGCGGCCAGCAAACCGCCGTCGAGGAAGACATCTTTCAAATCGTACGCGAGCCGATCCGGCGGCGCGAGCTCATCGAGGGGCTGAAGGCGCCCGAGGATGGAGCTGTGGTCGTCTTCGACGGCTTCGTTCGCAACAATTTCAAGGGCCGGCAAACGCTGTACCTCGAATACGAAGCCTACGAGCCGATGGCCTACTCCAAGATGCGCGAGATCGGCGCCGAGATTCGCGCCAAGTTCCCCATCCATCGCCTCGCCATCGTTCACCGGCTGGGGCGGCTGGAGATCGGCGAGACGAGCGTGTGGATCGCCGTGAGCTCCCCGCATCGCGGCGCCGCATTCGATGCCTGCCGCTACGCCATCGACACGCTCAAGCGCTCCGTGCCCATCTGGAAAAAGGAATTCTTCGTCGGAGGCGCGGTCTGGGCCGATGGCGAACTCCCCTCTCAGAAAGCCATTTCCGGCCCGGATGAATCTAGCTCCTAGATGAAGAAATCTCTGGCAATCCTGGGCACGATCCTCGCCGGGGCGGCTGTTGTGGGTGCGTCATTCGCGCTTCCTGCGGGCGCACGCCAGCAGCGGCGCACGGGTGAGATCCGCGTGCAAACGGATCTTGTCACCATCCTCGCGAGCGTGACGGACGCGAAGGGCCGCCCCATCCCCGATCTCACGCTGGACGCTTTCCAGCTCTCGGAGGAAGGCGCGCCGCAAAAGATCGAGCACTTCGAGCCGGAGACGAATCGTCCACTCGATCTCGCCCTGATGGTCGATTCGAGCATGAGCACGTTCAAGGATCTCCGGTTCGAGACGGAGGCCGCAGCTCATTTCATCCGCCAGGTCGTGCGCCCGGGCGATTCGCTCGGCGTATTCGAATTCGCGGAGACTGTGTCGAGGCTCGCGGATTTCTCTGACGACGTGACAAAGCTACAAGCTGCCGCGCGGCACATTGCACCGGGCGCCGGCACTTCGATCTACGATGCTGTCGTACTCGGCGCGAACGCCCTGAGGCGGCGCCCGGCGGAGCGCCGCCGCGCGATCGTGCTGGTCACCGACGCCGGAGAAACCACGAGCATTTCAAAGTTCGACGATGCGCGACGCGCCGCCATCGCCTCCGGCGCGCTGCTCTATACCATCGTCATTCGCCCGATCAAGAGCGAGAGCGGGCGCAACACGGCCGGCGAGCACGCCCTGATCACCATCACGGACAGCACCGGCGGCGCGATGTTCATTCTCGACAGCACGGATCAGCTCGATGAGATGTTCGACCGGATCGATCGCGAACTCCGCACGCAGTACCTGCTGGGCTACTATCCGCGCCCGGCGCCGCCGCCGGGAAGCACCCGACACGTGCAAGTCGACGTGAAAGGCAGCTACATCGTGCGCTATCGCAAGGAATACTTCGTCGCGGCTGCCCCGGAGTAGATTGCCCCATGGAAAGCGAGCGGTACTGAATGAACGAATTCCTCAAAGCCGCGATCGAAATCGCCCGCGAGGCCGGAGCCATCCTGCGGACGGAATTCGACCGCCCGAAGGAAATCTCCTACAAGGGCGAAGTCGATATCGTCACGGAATCGGATCGCCGCTCCGAAGCGTTGATCGTCGCGCGGCTGCGCGAGCATTTCCCCGGGCACGCGATCGTCGCGGAAGAAGGCACGGGCGGCGAAGCCGCCGGCGCGAAATACTGCTGGCACGTGGATCCCCTCGACGGCACCACGAACTTCGCTCACGGTTACCCTTGCTTCGCGGTTTCGATCGGCCTGGTCGAAGATGGCGAGCCCATCGCGGGTGTCGTGTTCAACCCGGTGAGCAACGAGCTCTTCACGGCGGCGCGCGGCGAAGGCGCGTATCTCAATAGCGAACGCATTCGCGTTTCGACCGTGGACAAACTGGCCAACAGCCTGGTGGCCACAGGCTTCCCCACGCACCAGCGCAAGAACAGCGCGAACATGAACTACTACTGGGAGTTCACGCTACGCTCGCACGGCGTCCGGCGCGATGGGTCCGCCGCGCTTGATCTCTGTTCGGTCGCTTGCGGCCGCTTCGACGCATTCTGGGAGTTCGGCCTGAACTCGTGGGACACGGCCGCCGGGATGCTGCTCGTGCAGGAAGCCGGCGGAGTCGTCACCGATCTCGCGGGCCGCCCGTATCGCCCGGGCGGTTGGGAGATGTTCGCCTCGAATGGCCGCATCCACGGCGAAGTGCGGGAAGTCGCCGCCCGCGTCGCCGAGCACGCCGCCAGGGGCGCCGACAGGTAGCGGCGGATGAACGTCGGTGAGTTCGATTACGATCTGCCGTCCGATCGAATTGCGCAGCGCCCGCTCGCGGAGCGGGACGCCTCACGGATGCTGTTGCTCGACCGCGCCGCCGGCACATGGGAAGACCGCTGGTTTCGCGAGCTGCCGGACCTGCTCCGCGGCAACGAGCTCATTGTCATCAACAACGCGAGGGTCCTCCCGGCGCGCCTTTTTGGACGGCGCGAAGGAATTCGCGCACAAAAGCTCGGCCGCAACAATCCTGCCCTCGGCGAATTCCTGCAAACGCCCATCGAAGTGCTCCTCGTCCGGCAGATTTCGCCGGACACCTGGGAGACTCTGGTAAGGCCCGGCAGAAAGATTCCGACGGGCGAACGCATCGTTTTCGGGGAGGGCGAACTCGAAGCCACAGTGGAGGGGCGCGGCGAGTACGGCCTTCGCGCGCTGCGTTTCACTTCGAAGGGCGGTTTTCGGGAGGCGCTCGGCCGCCTCGGGCACATTCCGCTACCGCCATATATCAAGCGAGAGGATGAGCCGGCCGACCGCGAACGCTACCAGACAGTGTTTGCCCGACAGGGAAACGCCATCGCCGCGCCCACAGCCGGCCTGCATTTCACTGCAAGCATTTTGGAGAGGATCCGCCAGCGTGGAATCGAATTCGCAGAGATCACGCTCGAGGTCGGGCTTGGCACGTTCGAGCCGGTCCGCACCGGGCGTCTCGAAGATCACAAGATACATGCGGAAACTTACGAGATTCCGGTAGAGACGGCCGCCGCGATCGGGCGGGCGCGCAAAGCGAGTCGCCCGGTGCTGGCCATCGGCACCACTGTCGTGCGGGCGCTGGAAGATGCGGCCGAGAAGAACGCCGCGCGCGCGGAGCCGATCGCACCCGGAAAATCCGAAGCGCGAATATTTCTCTATCCGGGCAAGCCATTCCGGATCGTCAATCAGCTCCTCACGAATTTTCATTTGCCGCGGTCGAGTCTCCTTGCGCTAGTGGCGGCCTTTGCCGGCCGCGAAAATGTCCTGCGTGCGTACCGCCATGCGGTCGAATCGGGCTATCGATTCTACAGCTACGGCGACGCGATGCTGATTCGCTGAAACCGTCGAAGCCGTCTGGCTTTGCCGCGCATGCTCGGTCCTCGTGCAACTGGCCGCGTCTTCGTCTATCATGCTAAATCCCGCCGGGGGAGTGGGGGCATGCGTTACCTGATTCTGAGCGACATCCACGCCAACCTGACGGCGCTCGACGCGGTTCTCGACGCGGCGCGTGGCCGATGGGAGAAATCCGTTTGCCTCGGCGATCTGGTCGGCTACGGCCCCGATCCGAACGAAGTGATCGACCGCGTGCGCGCGCTCGACGCGGTCACGATCCGCGGCAATCACGACAAGGCGATCAGCGGCCTCGCCAACCCCGAGGAATTCAATCCCGTTGCGCGCGACGCGGTGCTTTGGACGCGCGCGCAGCTTCGGCCCGAAAATCTCGACTACCTGCAAAAGCTGCCGGGAGGCCCGGTCCGCGTCGACTCGTTCTCCATCGTCCACGGCTCGGTGTACGACGAGGACGAATACGTTTTCTCGCCGGCCCTCGCAATCGATGCATTGCTGAACGCCCCCACGCCGGTCGTATTCTTCGGCCACACGCACATCCAGGGAGGCTTCACGCTCCACGGCGAGGATGTCCAGGTGGTGGTGTCCAAGCCGGAGGGAGGCAGCCGGTTTTCGTCTCTAACGGTGAAAGGGGACACGCAGTATCTGCTGAACCCAGGCTCGATCGGCCAGCCGCGCGATGGCGATACGCGCGCCGCGTTCGCGATCGCCGACCTCGATAATCAGACCGTCGAGTTCTGGCGCGTCCCGTATGATGTCGAGGGCGTCCAGCGCCGTATGGAACGAGCCGGACTTCCCGAGCCGCTGATCCTGCGGCTCTCCATCGGCCACTGAGGATCGGAACGAAGACCATGGAACCCGGGGACATTCCCGAACGCGAAGAGCGAAGCCGGTTTCCGGCGGAGTTCGTGGCCGGCGGGGTTATCGTTCTTCTTCTTTTCGGCGGTATTCTGCTTCTCACACGCGCCACCCGGCCGCACGGACCCGCAGGAGTCGATAAGCTCCCCTTCGGACCGGTGGAACAGGCCTATGCCCAGCGCATTCATTTCAGCGGCTTGCAATTGTCGGAATCGTCGAACCTGCTGAACCAGCCGTTCACCTACATAACCGGCACGATCTCGAATGACGGCGACCGCACCGTGGCGGGGCTCGAAGTGACCGTGGAGTTTCACGATCCGTTCAATCAGGTGATCTTGCGCGAAAGCCAGCGCGTGGTCGGAGCCGAGGCTCAACCTCTAGACGGCGGGCAGGGCCGCGATTTCCAGGTTACCCTGCTCGAAAAGGTTCCCTCGGAATGGAATCAGCAGTATCCTTCTCTCCGCATCACCGGCCTGATTTTGAAGTAGAGCTGTCTCTAAACGATTGGCGGTTTGTATATGAACGATTGGGCCGAGCTCGATCGCGCCTTGGATGCCATGGTGGCATCCGGCAGCACCGAAGTCCGCGAGGATGGGGAGTGGCTCGCGGAACTCGCCTCGCTTCACTGCGAACTCCACAACCGTGGAAAGACTCCCGTCGTACACCTCTGGTCCGGCGAGCGAAACCTGACCCGGCGAATCCTCGGCGTCCGCGAAGCCTCGCAGGACCGCATCGTTCTCGAAGTGCACCGCTTCGGCCACGCGAAGCCGGGAAAGCTTGAGTTCATCCGCACCGACTCGCCGCGCCCGGCCGGACGCGTCACGCGCGAACAATTTCGCGCGCGCTTCCAGCGTTTCCTCGCCGAGCGTTTCCCCGACGCGACGATCGAATCCCTCACGGCGTCGCCTGACCTCGAACACTCCTTCTCCGGCGTTTACGTGCGCGGACGCATGCACGAGGGATCGCGCGCCTGGGCCGTGCTGGCCGCTTCGCCGGAAGAGGGCGCTGCGGCAATGGAAGGGATGCTCGCCTTCGGAATTCTGTGGCTCGATTGGACGCGCAACCATGCCGAGCGCCGCGCGGTCGAGGGGCTTCGCCTGTTTGTCCCCCGGGGCGCCAGCAGGTTTCTGCGGGAGCGCGCTTCCGGGCTGTCGCCGTCGGCGCGGGTGGAGATTTTCGAATTCCACGAGGCGGACCGATGGATGCAGAAGATCGATCCCGCCGATGCGGGAAATCTCGAAAGCTGGCTGGTGCCGCGCCGCGAGATCGAGTCCGCCTGCGCCGCCGCGCGGGAGGCAATCGCGCGCGTTCACGCGTTGGCTCTGCACGTGCCACCGGCCGGCGACGATATCGGAACGCGCCTCGTGCCGGGAACGAACGAAGTGGCTCTTTGTTTCCGCGGGCTGGAATTCGGCCGATGGTCGAGAGACGGTATCTTGTTTGGCCTCGGCGACTCGCGCGAAAGGCTTACCGAGGCAACCGAGCCCGCGCTCGACCGGCTGATGCGACGGCTCGATCTTCATCGAAGCGCGCTTGCGAGCGACACGAATCATCCGCTCTATCGAGCGGCGCCCGAGCGGTGGATCGAGACGCTGGTCCTCCACGATCCCAGCAAGCTCGATGCCCAGCTCGATCCGAGCCACCTCTACTCGCAAGTGCCCGCGGTGGCGGCCGGCGATCGCGGCGTGCTCGATCTGCTCGGCGTCACGCGGCGGGGGCGGCTCGTCGTGATCGAATTGAAGGCCTCCGAAGATATTCAGATGCCGATGCAGGCTGTGGACTATTGGCTGCGCGTCCGGCGGCATCACCGCGAAGGTGATTTCGAACGTTACGGATATTTCTCAGGAAAGGAATTGGACCCGAAGCCGCCGCTCGTCTGGCTCGCCGCTCCAGGGCTGCGATTCCATTCCGCCACGGATACGCTGCTGAAATACCTCTCGCCCGAAATTCACGTTACGCGGATCGGCCTGAACGAAAACTGGCGCCGCGGGCTGAAGGTTCTTTTTCGGCAGTAGTCCGCAGGCGCGCTTAAAAAAAGGAAGGGAGGTGGACCGGTTAAAGCCGGTCACGCCTCCCGGGGTGTGTCCTAGAAGTATGTACTTACTTAGACGCGCAGGACGCGCAAAGGTTGCAACAGACCCGATCAGTAGAAGAGGTACTTCCGCCACTTCTCGTCGCGATGTCCGATCAGGCGCATCAGCTGGCGCGAAGTGTGCAGCGTGAACGGTCGCGGCCGCCGCTGTAGCTTTAGCCCGGCTTCCTCGGGAGTCCTATCGCCCTTGCGGTTGTTGCACTGGTAGCACGACGCCACCAGGTTCTCCCAGGACGACCGTCCGCCCCGCGAGCGCGGAAGTACGTGATCGAGCGTGAGTTCGGATGCCGCAAACGCGAAGCCGCAGAACTGGCAGGTGTTCCGGTCGCGCAGAAGGATGTTTTTCCGCGAAAGCGCTCGGCTCTGCTGCGGAATGTGCCGGTACGTGAGCAGCCGGATCACCGACGGCACCTGAATCGCCTTGGATGTCGAGTGCACTTCGGAGTGGTTCGTTTCTTCCGCCTGCGCCACTCCCTTCAGCATCAGGATCAGGGCGCGCCGAACGGCCGTCACGTTGATGGGCTCGAACGTGGCGTTCAGCACGAGCACCGGCGCTTGCATCACGGCGGGCCGGCTTGCCGGCGCATTCAGAGGCTTGGTGGACGCAGGATCGGCGGCGACTCCGCTCAATCCGACCGCGGGCCGGGGGCGCAATCCCGTCTTGTGGCGGTGACTCTCCATCGAGCTGCCTTTGTGCCGCTCCACAACTCTCCTTATATTCTAAGGATGTTGCTGGCGCCCGTCCAGTTTCTCTTGGCTCCGGGATTGCCTCGTATCGATCACCGCCTGCGGGACGGCTGAGCCGAAACGGACCCGCGCAACCGTCAGCCCGAGTACCGCGGCTGCGCCGGCCTTTTTCAAAGCACGGGCGCAGGCGTCGAGCGTCGCTCCGGTCGTCATTACATCATCTACCAGCAAGATTCGCAACTTGTCAACTTTCGCCCCTTCGCGCGTCGCGTACGCGCCACGTACCGAAGCCCATCGCTCCGTCCGGGAGAGCAGCAGCTGGGGCGGGCGGGGTTTCGTGCGCACCAGCAGGTTTGGCTGGAACGTGAGATTCAGGCGCTTCGCGAGCGGCCGCGCAATCAGCTCTGCCTGGTTGTAACCGCGCTCGCGCCGGCGTATCGAGTGCAGCGGAACAGGCACGAGAACGTCGGCGCTCCAATCGCCGGCGGCGTTCGACAAAACTTCCGCGAGCCGCGCCGCGAACCAGTCCCCCAGCCGCGCCACCTCTTCGTATTTCAGCAGGACAATCGCCTCGGAAAGCGCGTCGTCGTGGATCGCAAAGCTCCGCGCCCGGTCGAATGCGAAGAAATTCACGCGGCAGAGCCGGCAGAGCGGCTGCGCGGCCTGTGCCGTCATGGCGGACGTGAACGGCCGCCCGCAGCAATCGCACATCGGCTCGCCAATCCGCTCGAATCCGCCCAGGCACGCTTCGCAGACCGGCACTCGGCTCGCGTTCGTCAGCGTCCGGCCGCAGATGCGGCATGGGCCGGGGAAGACGACCGAGGCGAGTGCGTCGAGCGCGCCTTTCAAGATCACGGATGCGTTGTAAACCGAGAGAATGCGGTGTGACGCTACTCCAAATCGGCCAGCGGGGAAATCAGCACAAATACGGAGGGGTAACGCTCGGGCCTACAGCAGACCCTTTTCCTTCTTTTCCTGGCAGGTGATGCAGTAGCGGGTCCACGGCACGGCTTCCAGGCGCTTCTGTTGCAACTCCTCGTGGCAGGAAATACATTCGCCGAACGAGCCGTCCTTGATCCGCGCCAGCGCGTCATCGACCAGTTGCAGCAGCGAGCGATCGTTGTGCGTCTGGCCGAATAGGAATTCCTTCGTGTAGGAATTGGCGGCCTTGTCGGCGAGATCGACCGTGGGATCTTCGTCCGCTTCGCGGCCTTCTTGCTGCGTGCGCGCGATGCCCCGCAGCAGCTCTTCGCGCCGCGTGACCAGCTTCTTTTTGTAGTATTCGGTTCGCTTCTTGTCCATTGAACTAGAGCCTACAGCGGGTCCAAACTCCACAACCAAATCGCGCGATTTTAACGGGAACGCCGATGCTTGTCAAACCAGCGGCGACGAGTGCCAGTGTCGCAGTCACAGTTCGATGCGGCATCTCGTCAAAAGGATTCCAGCGGCGCCGCCGTTCAGAGGGACTCTTGCCTAGCGGGAAACAGGAAGTGAATGACCACGGCGGCGAGCGCCAGCACGAGAAACACGAGATAGCTTCCTTCCGGCCCCACCGATCCGCCCGTGAGCCAGCCCGGCCCGTGAAACGACGAATTCAGCAGGTGCCCCTTGGCCAGAATGCCGCTGTCGGGAACAGAATAAAAGTACGTCTCGCCCCAGTCCCACGTGGCGTGCATTCCGATCGCGAACCAGAGGCTGCCGGTTCGCGAAAGCGAGAAAGCGGCCAGCAGCCCGAAAGCGCCCGCCATCACCGCGCCAAACTTGGCCTCGCCCGGATTCCCCAAGTGAAGCGCGCCAAATCCTACGGCCAGGAAACCAGCCGCAGGCCAGAACCCGATCCCGGATGCCAGAGTTGCTTGCAAGTAGCCTCGGAAGGAAAACTCCTCGAAGATCGCCACGAAAACGAATCCGATCAGATACAGCAGACCGTAGCGCGCAGCCTCACCGCCACCGAGCGCCAGTCCGCCGAGCGAAAAACCGTGAAGGCCCGCGATCAGCCCCATCAGCAGCGTAAGCATCGCAAATCCATACGGCAAACCCTCCCAGAATCTCTTCCCGAAGGCCGCATTCCAGGGCAGGCCGTAGTCCGCGAACGAGCGCTTCTCGATTGTCGTCATGATGAGCCCGGTCAGGAGGGCTATGACGGCGGTCAGTCCCTCGCCTAATAGCAGCGTGCCTGGCGTCATTACGTTCTTGTCCGCGCCGGCATGTGCCCTGGCGCGCACCGCGGGAATGCGGGTCACCAGGAACGCCACCGCGACTTGCAGTATCGTGAAGAGCACGACGGCGATCAGCATTCGCCAGCCGGCGCGGATGCCATTGGGTCCTACGAGGATTCTTTGTATGATGGGCCGAGATGCGGGCGATCCGCTGCTTGTCTGCGACGGCACTTGCGATTCTGCTGAAGACGAATCGATTGTCACGGTCGTTCTCCGATCCTGGCGGCGCACCCACCTTTTCTGGCGGGCAGTCTACCAAGAATTCCCCGAATCGGTCTCTACAGAAGCCCGGAAAGTGCCTACCGCCGTGCGGCATGCGAACCCGCGTCCATTTCGGACGCTCCTTCATCAAATGGTTGGCGGCGCAACCGGAATAGCTCCGCGCCTGGTCGGGTTGCGGGGCCGGACTCCGGCTGCTAGAATTCAAAGTCTGCACTGCGCGCCCGGAAGAGCCGCCGTCTCAACCACCCTTCCATGCAGGCACTGGCTGGGCGAGCATGAGAACCACCAGGGAGAAGTATCTTGGCCAAATATGATCTCGTGATCATCGGAAGCGGTCCGGGCGGCTACGTCGCCGCGATCCGCGCCGGCCAGTGGGGGTTGAAGACCGCCGTCGTCGAGAAAGATCCGTTTCTCGGAGGCACTTGCCTGCACGTCGGCTGCATCCCCACGAAGGTTTTCCTGCACCACGCGGACATCTACGACAATTTCAAGCGCGCCGAGGAATTCGGCTTCGAAGTGAAAGACGTGAAGGTCAACTGGACCGCGATGCTCGCCCGCAAGGACAAGATCGTCAACAAGCACGCGGGGGGAATCGCCGCGCTCTTCAAGAAGAACAAGGTCGAATCGATCACGGGGTGGGGGCGCATCGCCGGCCCCGGGCGCGTGTTGGTTGAAAAAGACGGCGTGACAACGGAGTTCGAAACGACCTACACCATGCTCGCGACCGGCTCGGAAGCTCGCTCGCTGCCCGGCGTCGAGATCGACGGCGGAATCATTCTCAGCAACCGGGAAATCTTGCAGCTCGCGGTAATCCCAAAGTCCCTCGTAATCGTTGGCGCGGGAGCGGTGGGCGTGGAATTCGCCTCGATCTTCCGCACGTTTGGCACGGAAGTGACGATTCTCGAGGCGCTGCCGCGGATCGTGCCGCTCGAGGATGAAGACATTTCTCCGGAGCTCGAGAAAGCTTTTAAGAAGAAGGGGATCCGCATCGAGACCGAAGCAAGAGTTGAATCTGTGAAAAGGGACGCGAAAATCGGGACGGTTGCGTTCAAGGATAAGGCCGGAAAGCTGCAATCCGTCTCGGCTGAGAAAGTTCTCATCGCCGTCGGCCGTCGCCCGCTCACGGAGAACATCGGCATCGAGAAGACCAGGGCCAAGGTCGAGCGCGGTTTCATTCACGCCAACGCGTACCTGGAAACCGCCGAGCCGCGTCTATATGCCATCGGCGACATCGTCGCCGGACTTCCCCAGCTGGCGCACGCCGCTTCGATGGAGGGCATCATCGCGGTCGGACGCATGGCTGGGAAGGAAGTGCAGCCGTTTGATCGCAAGCGCTGCCCCAACGCCACCTACTGCGAGCCGCAGATCGGCTCCATCGGCTTGACCGAAAAGCAGGCGCGCGAGGCAGGCTTCGAGGTGAAGACCGGCAAGTTTCCATTCCTCGGCAACAGCAAGGCGACGATCCTCGGCCACCACGAGGGCTTCATTAAGGTTGTGGCAGAGGCGAAGTACGGAGAAATACTCGGCGTCCATGCGATCGGGCCGCTTGCGACGGAAATCATCGCCGAGCCCGTGGCCGCGCTCGGGCTTGAGGCCACGCTCGACGACATGGCGGCCACGATCCACGCCCACCCAACCGTGTGGGAAGCCATGGGCGACGCATTCAATGCCGTGCGCGGCCTCACGATCAATTACTAGCCACGCGGCGCGCGCGGCCTGCGTTTCGAGAAGCGCTTGAAACAGCCAAAGAAAATCTGCTGGGTGCTCGACCGTGGGTTTATCGCCTACGGCCCGGCGTGCGATTTGCAGCGACGGCTCGTCCAGACCCGCAAGGCCGGCGCGATTCCCGACGTTCTGCTCCTCTGCGAGCATCCGCACGTCATCACGCTCGGCCGCAGCGGAAAGCGCGAAAATCTTCTCGCCGGAAAGCGCGTGCTCGAACAGATGAACGTCGAGTTGCATTCAACTGACCGCGGCGGCGACATCACCTACCACGGTCCCGGGCAGATCGTCGGCTATCCGATCCTGGATTTGACCGAGCTCCGCCGGGACGTGGGCTGGTACGTCGAGCAGCTCGAGGAAACTATGCTTCGCGCCACCTCGGATTTCGGAATCGCGGCCAGGCGCGTCGCGGGCCAGCACGGCGTGTGGATCGACGCGCCGTCCGGCGAAGAGAAACTCGGCGCGCTCGGCGTGCATCTGAGCCGTTGGGTGACGTCACACGGCTTCGCCTACAATGTCTCGACTGACTTGCGGTACTTCGATTTAATCGTTCCCTGCGGCATCGCCGGAAAGTGCGTAACTTCTCTCGAGCGCGCGCTCGGCCGCGAGGTCTCGATCGCCGAAGCGCGCAAGCGCCTCGTCGCGCACTTTGCATCTGCGCTTGAGCGGGAAATAGTGGAAGTGGACCGCGAGACACTCGAACAGCGTCTCGACTCGGCACAAAAGCTATCCGGACAGAGCACCGCGATGGTTACCCGATGATCGCCAGGCTGACCGCCGAACAGCACCTCGAGCTGTACTACTTCATGCAGCTCAATCGGCAGCTCGAAGACCGGATGGTTCGCCTCTTCCGCCAGAACAAAATCGTCGGCGGCCTCTATTCAAGCCTCGGCCAGGAAGCGGTTTCCGTCGGCACGTCCTATGCCCTTGAAAAGCGCGACTGGCTCGCCCCGATGATCCGCAATATCGGCGCGCTGCTCGTCAAGGGATTCAAGCCCCGCGATATCTTCACGCAGCACATGGCGAAGTTTACTTCGCCCACTCACGGCAAAGACGGCACGAGCCATTTCGGCGATCTGAAAATCCGCCACGTCGTCTCGCCCATCTCCATGCTCGGCGATCTCATCCCGGTGATGACGGGCGTGGCCATGGCCGGCCGCTATCTCGGCCAGAATATCGTCGCGATGACCTGGATTGGCGACGGCGGAAGCTCCACCGGCGCGTTTCACGAGGGCCTGAACCTGGCGGCTGCGCAGAAGGCGCCGTTTGTCCTCGTGATCGAGAACAATCAGTGGGCCTATTCCACTCCCGTGGCGCTACAGGTGCCGATCCGGAATCTCGCCGACCGCGCTGCGGCCTACGGCATCGCGAGCAGGGTCGTGGACGGCAACGACGTAGTCGCCGTGTATGAAACTTCGAAGGCCGCCGTGGACGACTGCCGCGCCGGGCGCGGGCCCATCCTGATCGAGGTGAAGACCATGCGCATGAAGGGCCACGCGCAGCACGATCCGGCGGAGTACGTCCCAAAGGAAATGCTCGAATACTGGAAGACGCAGGACCCGATCGCGCGCTACGAATCGTATCTCACGAAAAACGCGCTGTGGGACGCGAAGAAGAAATCCGAAATCGATGCGCGCATCGAGCGCGAGTTGGACGAGGACCAAAAGTTCGCCGAAGAGTCCCCGATGCCCGCGCCCGAAACCGCCGAGCAGGGAGTGTATTGCGACGGCTGCCACACGATCGCAGCCGAATGGCGCCGCCCAAAGAGTGAAGTGACGCCTCCCGCGTCCAGCGAGCAAGCTGTCTGGAGAGTCGCCGACTTCGGAGCGTTCAAAGCTGCGCAGGTAGCCGCACCTGCGCCACCGCCGAGGGCCGTCGCGAGCACCATCGCTGCCCCGACACCGCCTGCCTCCACCACGGCGGACGAAACCGGCGTCGCCAAGGAAGTTCCACTGCGCGTTCCCTTTGGACGCGGGCCCAAGGACAGGTCGGTCGAGCTGGAGCGCCGCGACAAAGCCGCCGAACGCCCGCCGCAGCGCCACCCGCACGCCAAACCTCACAAACGGCGGAGGCGCTGACGATGCCCGAGATCACCATGCTCGAAGCCATCCGCGAAGCCCTCTTCGAGGAAATGGAACGCGACCCCGCGGTCGTCGCTCTCGGCGAGGATATCGGCGTGTACGGCGGCGCGTTCAAGGCCACCGAAGGGCTCCTCGCGAAATTCGGCCGCGAGCGCGTGATCGATACGCCCATCAGCGAGACCGCCATCGTCGGCGCGGCCTGCGGCATGAGCTATCTCGGGTTGCGCCCCGTGGCCGAAATGCAGTTCATCGATTTCATCGCCTGCTGCTTCAATCAGGTGACGAATTTCGTCGCGAAATCCCACTATCGCTGGGGCGCGCCCGTGCCGATGGTATTACGAGGGCCTTCCGGCGGAGGCGTGCACGGCGGGCCGTTCCATTCCGCGAATCCGGAGATGTATTTCGTCCACACACCAGGCCTGAAAGTCGTCTATCCCTCGACGGCATACGACGCCAAAGGCCTGCTGAAATCGGCGATCCGCGACAACAATCCGGTCCTTTTCTTCGAGCACAAGTTTCTCTACCGCCGAATCAAGGAAGAGATTCCCGCCGGTGATTACACCGTGCCGATCGGCAAGGCCGTCGTCCGCCGCGAGGGGCGTGACCTCACGATCCTCAGCTACGCGGCGATGGCGCACGTGGCGCTCGAAGCCGCCGCGCTGCTCGCCAAAGAGGGCATCCAGGCAGAGGTGATTGACCTCCGGACGCTCCTGCCGCTCGACCGCGAAACGATCCTCGGCTCCGTGAAAAAGACGAACAAGCTGCTCATCGTCCACGAAGACACGCGCACGGGCGGCATCGCTGGAGAAATCGCCGCGATCGTCTGCGAGGACGCGTTCGAGCATCTGGACGGGCCGATCGCGCGCGTCACGGCGCTCGATACCCCGGTCCCGTACTCTCCACCGCTTGAGGAATATTTTCTGCCCAACGCCGAAAAAGTTGTCGCTGCCGCGCGCGAACTGGCAAAATACTAGTGCTGAACCCAGCCAACTGAGGGGTCATGGGAAAAACGAAGGGCCTCAACAACGCCGAATTCGAAGTCGGTGCCGAAGTCCGCGTCGCGGACCGCGTCTTCCTGGAGAGGTTTCTCGAAGACGGGCAGTACCACAACGAGCTCGAGCCCGAGCAGCTTGAGTTCGCGGACCGCGTCGCCAGGGTAAAATCGGTCGAGTTCTTTCACGGCGGAGATGAAATCTACACGCTCGAAGGGATTCCGGGCGTGTGGCACGAGGAATGTTTGCGCGCTGTTTGAGTTTCGCGAACTGAGGAGAGAACCATGGCTGTCGACGTCATCATGCCCCAGATGGGCGAGAGCATTTTTGAGGGCACGATCACCAAGTGGCTGAAGAAGCCCGGTGACAAGATCGAGCGTGACGAGCCGCTCTTCGAAATCTCCACCGACAAGGTGGACGCGGAAATACCCTCCCCCGCTGCGGGTGTGCTGAAAGAAATCAAAGTCAACGAAGGCCAGACTGTGCCGATTCAGACGGTGGTCGCCACGATCGATGCGGTCGGCGCCGCAGCGGCAGTTCCGGCTTCTGTTCCGGCACCGGCTCCGGCGAAAGCGGAAGTACCAAAGCCTGCGCCTGCTCCAGTCAAAGCTGCGCCAGCGCCGCCGGCAAAGCCGGCTTCTGCTCCCGCGCCCGCAGCAGCGGCTGCGCCGCCTCCGCAGAAGCCCACAGGCAACGGCGACAAGGTTCGCAGCTCCCCGCTCGTCCGGCGAATTGCCCGTGAACACAACGTGGATCTCTCACAAGTGCCCGGGACGGCTGCCGGAGGGCGCGTAAGCAAGCGCGACATCCTTGCCGCTGTTGAGACAGGTGGCGCACGGCCAGCTGCTGCCGCAGCGACATCGCACGCACCGTCGGCTCCACCGCCCGCGGCCGGAGGCGCGCTCGCTTCGGGCGCTCTAGAAACTGCCGTTCCCCGCGAGAAGATGTACTTCGGCCACTACGATGTGCAGCCCATGTCCAACATGCGGCAGAAAATCGCCGAGCACATGGTGCTTTCGAAGCGCGTCTCGCCGCATGTCTATTCCATCGAGGAAGTGAACGTCAGCGGACTCGTCGCACTGCGCGCCAAGATGAAAGACAAGTTCGAGCAGGAGTCCGGAACGAAGCTCACGTACATGCCATTTTTCATTCGCGCTGCGGTCGAGGGTCTGCGCGCGTTCCCGACGGTGAATGCTTCGGTGGACGGCACGAACATCGTGCTGCACAAGGAGTGCAACATCGGAATCGCCGTCGCGCTCGATTGGGGGCTGATCGTTCCGGTTATCAAGAGCGCGGAAGAAAAGAATTTCTTCGGCCTCGCGCGGGCTGTGACGGACCTGGCCGAACGCGCCCGTTCAAAGAAGCTCAAACCCGAGGAAGTGATGGAGAGCACCTTTTCGATCACGAACCCCGGCGTGTTCGGCGGGCTCTTCGGCCTGCCGGTGATCAACCAGCCGAACGTCGCCATTCTCGGCTTGGGCGCGATCGAGAAGCGTCCGGTTGTGATCGACGACGCGATCGCTATCCGCTCGATGGTGTATCTCACGCTCTCCTACGATCACCGTGTTGTCGATGGCGCGGTCGCTCACCAGTTCATGGGCCACGTGAAGCACACGCTCGAGAACTGGACCGAGCCGATTCTGTAGGACTCCCGAGGTCTGCCACGCCGCGCGACCCATGGGGCACCCCGCCCTGGCGGATTGATTTTCAGCCGCCCGCACAACCTCTTCCTTCCGCGGTGGACTTCGCCATCATCGGCGGCGGCTTCACGGGCCTCGCCGCAGCCGCGTGGCTCCGCTCGCTTGCTCCCGAGAAATCCGTCGCCGTGCTCGAAGCCGCTCGCATCGGCGCGGGCGCCAGCGGGCGCACGGGAGGCATGGTTCTGGCCGAATCGGCCGCAGGCGACCTGCCCGGCCTCGGCAACGTTCTTCACTCGTTCGCTGAAATTCTCACGAAGCTCGGCGTCGATTGCGATCTGTCGCTGCCGGGCGCGTGGGAAATCGCCCGCCGCGGCAAGGCGGAAGATTCGCCGATCGAGTGGAACGATTCCGGGACGCTGCGCGTGGTGAATGAAGTTCCCGGCGGCACGCTCGACCCGGGGAAGATGGTCGCCGGGCTTGCGCGCGCCGCGCACGAACGCGGCGCCATCCTCATCGAGAATGCGCCCGTCGAACGCGTCGAGTGGAGCACGGTCGCGGAGTTGCACACCGCGCACGGCTCCTTGCGCGCGGGTAAAGTCCTGTTTGCAACCAACGGTCTCTCGCTCAGCCTGTCGGGCCTCGAAGGCCGCGCGGAACCTCGACTCACTCTCGCGGCCGCGACAGAACCACTTCGAGACGACCAGCTTCAGGCGATCGGCCTGTCGCATGAAAAGCCATTCTACACGGTGGACTTTCCGTATCTCTGGGGTCGCATTTGCCCGAACAAGTCGATCGTGTGGGGCGCGGGGCTTGTCGCGGCGCCAGATTCGGGGCGCGTCGAACAAATCGACATCGCATCGAATGAGCCGGCGCGCATGTTTGCATCTCTCGAGCAGCGGGTGCGCAATCTACATCCGGCTCTCGCGGAGACGCGTTTCACGCACCGCTGGGGTGGCCCAATTCTCTTCAGGGAAAATTGGCGGCCCGTCTTCAGCCGACATCCGGCGAGCGCAAACGCGATCGTGCTCGGGGCCTACGCGGGCCATGGCGTCGCGTTGTCGGTCCATCTGAGCGTGTGGGCCGCGGAAGCGCTTCTCGGCCGCCGGGAGTTGCCAGGCTGGGGCCGCATCGAGTCGAGCTAATTGCCTTGCAGGAAAATGGCTCGGAAGTCTGGTAGCGCTAACGGGAATCGAACCCGTATTTCAGCCTTGAAAGGGCCGCGTGCTAACCGTTGCACCATAGCGCCGGCGTGGAGCCAGAAACGCGAGAGTTTCGATTATCGGGGAAAGCTTCGCGATTGACAAGCCGCGCGGCCGGCCCTTCGCATTGCACCTGTCCGTTCGGACAGTCCTAACCGATACAACGCACGGACCCGGTATTACAGAACTATTACAAAGCGATTCGTGGGACGCTGCTATTCTGACAGTGCAATCGAGCAGCGAAAAAATCCAAAGAAACCTCAAGGGCCAAATGACAATCGACGACCTGGGAAAAGAGTCCGCGAACGATAAAGGAATTAACTGGGTCACCGCGATCTTCATGATGTTGTTTCATGTGGGCGCGGTGGCGGCATTGTTTTTCTTCAGTTGGAACGCCTTGTTCGTCGCGATTTTCCTTTACTGGGTGTCCGGCAGCCTGGGAATCGGCATGGGGTACCACCGGTTGCTCACGCACCGCGGCTATAAGACGCCCAAGTGGGTCGAGTATTTTCTGACCGTCTGCGCCACGCTGGCCCTCGAGGGCGGCCCGATCTTCTGGGTGGCCACGCACCGCATCCATCACCAGTATTCGGATAAGGACGGCGATCCGCATTCGCCGGTCGACGGAACGTGGTGGGCGCACATGGGCTGGATTCTCATGGGCAAGTCGATGCACCACGATACCAAGACGCTCTCCCGCTACGTCCCCGATCTGGCCAAGGACAGGTTTCACGTTTGGATCACGAAGTATCACTACGTACCGATGATCGTGCTCGGCGTCGTGCTCCTCGCGATCGGAGGCCTTCCGCTGTTGCTTTGGGGCGTCTTCTTCCGCACGGTGTTCGGACTGCATGCGACGTGGCTGGTCAACTCGGCGACGCACATGGTCGGCACGCGGCGATTTGAGACGCGCGATCTTTCGACCAACAGCTGGTGGGTGGCGATCCTCTCGTTCGGCGAAGGTTGGCATAACAATCACCACGCTCACCCGACGTCCTCGCGCCATGGACTCACCTGGTACGAAATCGATTTGAACTGGTACGGTATCTGGACGCTCAAGAAGCTCGGCCTGGCGCGGGATATCAAAGTCTACGAACTGGCGCCGAAGGGGAAGCCCGAAGTAGCATTCCCCGCCGAAATCGCAGCGGCCACCGAGCCGGAAAGCGACCTGGTTTCGGTCTAGCTCGTCCTCTTCCGATTGCGCCACGAACCAGGGCGCGCTGCAAACTGCGCGCCTGCAACTCTCCCCGGCTTGAAATATCCCTGCGGCGTTCCGCCCTGTCGTCGCTGTACAATCTCCAGAAGCACCCATGCAAATCACCGCCCGCCGCACGAAAATGGTCTTCTTCCTGATCCTGGGCATCTGCCTGGTTGCGGCAGCCGTGGCGCTCACCGGCAGCTGGATCATCCTGAACTGGCGCGAACGCGTCCTGCTATTTTTCGGCGTCGTGTTCTTCATCGCGATCATCACCGGCCTGATTCTGAACACCACGTTTCTGGTGCGCGAAATCCGCCGCAACGAACATCACGACAGCTTCATCAATGCCGTCACGCACGAATTGAAGACGCCGATCACGTCGATTCGCCTCTATCTGGAAACTCTTCAGCGGCGAGAGGTGGATGAAAAGCAACGCCGTCAGTTCTATCAATTAATGCTGGAAGACACGGACCGGCTGCGGGGAACAGTCGAACAAGTGCTGAAAGCCGGCGAGGTGGGCTATAAACGCGCCGCTGGAAACCCAACAGAAATCGACTTCTGCGGTCTGGTCCGCGAGTCCGTTGAGTTGGCATGCACGCGCCACCATTTGCAGCCCGCCGCTGTGCATTGGCAGCAACCCGCAGGCACCAACGGCTCGAAAATAAGCGTGCAGGGCGATCCCGACGAACTCCGCACCGCGATCCTCAATATTCTCGACAACGCCATCAAATATTCTGGTGACAACGTGGACGTATCGGTTGGTATCGAAACGCCGGACGAGCATCGCGTGCTGCTGCATGTGCACGACCAGGGAATTGGAATCCCGGCCCACGAACTGAAGCGCATCTTCAAGCGGTTCTATCGCGTGGGCGGCCGCTCGGCCTCTCAGGTGAAAGGTACGGGCCTGGGTCTGTTCATCGTTCGCGCCATCGCGCGCGCGCATGGCGGCAAAGTGTTTGCCGAAAGTGGAGGCCACTCCCGCGGCACCACCATCACTCTCGAATTGCCGAGGATCGCGTCGTGAGCCGCGTTCTGGTCGTGGAAGACGAGGCGCATCTGGCCGAAGGCCTGCGATTCAATATCGAAGCCGAAGGTCATTCCGTGCAGGTGGCCGGCGACGGCGAATCCGCCATCGAACGCCTTCTCAAACGCCACGACAAGTTCGACGCCGTCGTGCTCGACGTGATGCTTCCCGGCGTCAACGGCTTCGGCGTCGTCTCCGCGCTGCGCAAGGCCAAGAACTACGTACCCGTTCTCATTCTCACCGCCCGGGGGCGCGCCGAGGATGTGCTCGAGGGGTTCGCGGCGGGCGCCGACGATTATCTTCCCAAGCCGTTCGAGCTGCCCATTTTCCTCGCGCGGCTCCAGGGCCTCCTGCGGCGAAGCGCATGGCTGGCCGGCGGCGATCGTCCGGCTGCCAAAGCTTCCGAAGCAGGCAAGTCTGCGGCGAACCGAGCTCCCGCGGAGGATGGCAACGTATTTTCGTTCGATGGAAAGACGATCGATTTCGACGCGCTCGAGCTGCGCACGAACGGCTCCACGATCCAGCTGACCATGATGGAGGCAAAGCTCCTGAGGCACCTGATCCGCAGCGCCGGTCGAACCGTCTCGCGCAAATCGATCCTGGAAGACGTGTGGGGCCTGCATCAGGACACCGACACACGCGCCATCGACAATTTCATCGTCCGGCTGCGGCGCTATCTGGAGAAGGACCCGTCCCATCCGCGCCACCTGCTGACCGTGCGCGGGGTCGGCTACCGCTTCGTCGCGTAAGATCTCGCCGTCGCTGTTTCATCGTCCCGCCCATCGAATTTCCGGCGTAACCACATTGGCAACTTCCCCGGTTGCTGGCGTTGACACTGCAAAGCCCTCTGTCAAGATTGGTCAGGCGAAACCAATTTTCTCGGAAAGAGGGGAACCTTACGTGACCTCACTGAAGCATACGATTGCGGGACTACTCTGCTTGTTGATCTCTCCGCTGGCCACTGTTTGCGAGCCCCAGAGCGGCGCGCAGCGTGCCGGCCAGATCGACGCCCTGATCCCGGCGGCTATGCGCAACACCAAGGCCGCCACGGTGAAGGAAGAACTCGACTGGAACGATCTTCTCAAGACGGCGAAGACCGGCCGTGTTCGCGCCGGCCTGACGGACGGCTCGATCCTGAGCGTCGGCTCGAATAGCGAGCTTCGCGTGGTGCAGCACGACGGCGCCTCCCAGCAGACCTCTCTCGAGATGAATTTCGGAAAAGTGCGAAGCCAGGTCGAGAAGATCACGAAGCCCGGCGGCAAGTTCGAGATGAAGACGCCCAACGCCGTGATCGGCGTGATCGGCACGGACTTCTATGTGGGCTTCGCGGGAAACAAGACCACCGTGATCTGCTATCAAGGGCAAGTCTCAGTCACTCCGCTCGGCAATGTTCAGGTGGCGAGAAATTTGGGACAGTCTTCGGGAAATTCGATCACCGTGAATGCGGGACAAATGGTCGAGATCACGACCATCATTCCTCCGGGAGGGTTTCAACCGACGGACACGCCTCCGGGCGTGCAGCAGAGCACGCTGCTCGCGACGGATGTGCAGAACAACGTGCCGCCGCCCGGACGCGGAGGCCATGGTGGCCATTTCCTGCGCAACGTGATCGTCGGGACCTCGATGGCCGCGGCGGCAGGCGTGACCGCTGGTGTGCTCGCAACCCGGCCAGGTGGTTGCACGCCGTCTCCCAACGGACGAAAGTGCCCATAATTTCGAGTGTGCGGCCCGCGCGGACGAGACGAACGCTTCCGAGCGCCTGAGTCGCAAGCGCGATTTTCATGACATCGCCGGAGAAGGGCTGGTCCCGCTGGACGGCGTGGCTCGGCAAGGTCACCCTCCGCCAAATCGATCTGGGATTGGCCGTGCTGGTCACGGCGGCCGGTCTCGCGCTTTTCGCGTACTCTGGAATCGGCGGTAATTCCCGCGCCGGGTTCGTATTTCTCCAGAACATCGAACAGCGCTCGTTGGACATGCGGTTCGGCATGCGAGGCGCGCGCCCTCACGATGATCGAATCGTCATCGTGGGCATCGACGAAAAGACCCTCCAGAAAATCGGCTCGTTCCCGCTCCCGCGAAACAGCTACGCGCTTCTGGTCAACCGGTTGAGCGCGGGCGGCGCCCGCGTCGTCGCCTTCGACGCGACGTTCCCGACCCCGGAGACGAACTCCGCGCAGCAGGCGCTCCAGCAGCTTTTGCGCGACCTGGGACCGGGTGCGTCTCCCGCCGTCGTGCAGAAAGTGAAGGATCTCGAGAAAGCCAGCGACCAGGATGAGAGCTTCGCTGCGGCGATCAAGGCCGGCGGCAACGTCGTGCTCGGCCACGTGTTTCTGAACCCTGAGCGCGCGCGATCCGCCGACCCCCAGCTCGCCAAGGCGTACTTCGACATCGTGTGGGCCAAGGCATTTCCTCAAGTCCTGAAAGTGAAGTCCAAGGACGGCCGCGACTTCGACATGAACAAGGCCTGGATCGATAACGGCGGCGTCGTGGCCGCGGGCGCCGAAGCGAACATCACCAGGCTTGCTGAAGCGGCATTGTCGTACGGCTTTCTCGATATCAATCCCGATCCGGACGGCACCCTGAGACACGCCATTCTGATTGAGCGCTATCAGGACCAGGATTTCTTCCCCTCCCTTGCCATGCAAGTCGTGCGCGAGTACGAGCAGATTCCCGACCAGGACATTGCGGCCTACATCGCCTCGAACGGCTTGGAGCGCATTCAGCTCGGCCGCCACTCGCTGAAGCCCGGGCGCGACGGCACCGCGCTCATCAACTACAACGGCCCCTACGAAACCTATCAGCACTACTCCATGTGGGATGTGATGAGCGGCGCGGTGCCGTCCGCGACCTTCCGCGACAAGATTGTGCTGGTTGGAGCAACCGCGGAAGCGATTGGAGACATTCGCAACACGCCCTTCCCGAGCAGCGGCAGGTACATGGGCGTCGAGGTGCACGCCAACATCATCGACGATCTGCTGCACAACGAGGAGAAGGGCCGCGGCTTCCTGACGCGCGGGTTCGACGAAGAGATGATGGATGTGGGCGCGATTCTGGTGTTCGGGCTCGTTTTCGGATTCTGGTTCAGTCGCATCAGGCCGCTGTATTCCACGATTGCATTGGTCGTGGCGCTGGCCGGATTCGCATGGTTCGTCTATTACAGCTTCGCCGCGCACGGGCGATGGCTCAGCTTCGTGATTCCGGCGGGCACGCTGATGGCCAACTACGCGGCCATCACCAGTTTCCGGGTGATCTTCGAAGAGCGTGAAAAGCGGAAAATCCGCAAGACTTTTTCGCAGTACCTCTCGCCGGGCGTGATCGCGCTGATCGAACGAGACCCGCAGAAGTACATCCGGCCGGGCGGCGAGATGAAAGACCTCACCGTGATGTTCAGCGACATCCGTGGATTCACGACCATTTCTGAAGGGCTGACCCCGGATGAGCTCGTCCGCCTGCTGAACGAATACCTGGGAAAGATGACCGATATCATCTTCGCCAATCAGGGAACGCTCGACAAATACATCGGCGACGCCATCATGGCGTTCTGGGGTTCGCCCTATCCGCAGACCGATCATGCGCCTCGCGGCTGCGCGTGCGCCCTGCAAATGGTGCGCGGCCTCGCGAAGCTCAACGAGAAATGGAAAACCGAAGGACGCCCTGCCATCGCCATCGGCGTCGGCTTGAACACCGGCCCGGTCAACGTGGGCAACATGGGCTCCGACAAGCGCCTGTCGTGGACGGTGATGGGCGACAACGTGAACCTGGCCTCGCGCCTCGAAGGAATCACGAAGCAATATCACACGCAGATCGTGATCAGCGAAGGAACCTATCGGCAGGTTGCGGATCAGTTCGTATGCCGTGAGCTCGACAAGATCCGCGTCAAGGGCAAGAACCTGCCCGTGAACATCTACGAGTTGCTCGACGTGGCCGCGGAGCGGAAGAGATACGACTCACTGCTCGCCGAGTTCGATCGCGCCATGGCCGCGTACCGCGCGCAGGACTGGCGAGGCGCGGTGGCGAAATTCAGGCAGATTCTCGCGACACATCCCAACGACGGACCTTCGCAGGTGTTCCTGGAACGCGCCGAGGAGTTTTCTCAAAATGCGCCGGAGGCGGATTGGGACGGCGTGTACGTGATGAAAACGAAGTAGTCTCCGCGGCGCCCGCCGAATCGAGCTGGATCAGTTCTCGCGCACCAGCCCCGAAAAAGTGATCCCGCCTTTCACTTCCTTCGCCTTCGTCCAATCGTGATAGGTGTGGCACTCGAAGCAGCGTGACTCGGCGCTCTCCGCGCCCGCGTGATGGCAGCGCTCGCAGGTGCGGATGCCCGGCACCAAAATGTCGGATGTCTCTTGACTCGTGGGCGCGGCGTGGCATTCCGTGCACCTCGCGAGGCGATGCTGCTCGTGGTTGAAATTTGCGTGCGGCAGCCAGCGCGCCGGGATGTTCGATTTCGCGACCGTTGGCAGGTCCGCGCCCGCGGAAAAGTTCAGCGCGTGGCACTGCTTGCACGTCTTGCGCCACAGAAGCTCCTCCGCCTCCCCGACGCGCTCCGCCACCCACTGTGGAGGAGTCAGCACGCGCACCGGCGCGGGCAAAGGCTTCTGCGCCAGATTCCTGCCGGGGGCGGTCTCGCGCAATTCGGCCGGATGCGTCGCGATGTATTGCTGAAACTCCTTCACCACAAATTCGTGAATCACTTCGGGCGTATCGTGCGGCACGCCCTCTGCGAACCGCTTGTCGAATTGCAACCCGTGGCACGCGGCACAATGCTTCGCATAGGAGATGGGCGCCATGTAGGCGCGAGCCGAGACGATCAACGGAAGGTCGGACTTCGACAGCGCCGGCAGATCGGATTTCTGCGCCGCGAAAGCCGCGCTCGGCTGCGCGGAGCTGAAGCGCCACGCATCCGTTGAATTCGCCGGCCGGTGGCAATCGTCGCAATCCATCTGCACCGGACCGTTGGGTCCGGCGAGATTCCTTTTCAGGTGCACCGCGTGATTCAGCTTGATCGTTCCCGGATCAACGCTCCCGGCGCGCACGGCCGCGAATTCGGGATGGTGGCCCGTGCTGAAGTCTTCGATGTCGCGCGCGAAATGCGTCTCCGCGCCGCTGGTTCGCAGGTTCGCGTGGCACTGCGTGCAACTGGCATCCGAAGTAGCCGCGAGCCGCAAGCTACCGCGATGCTCCATGTGGCAGGACGCGCACTTCGGCGTGAACGTCTGGTTGGCGTGATGGATCGGTCCGTCGTGGCAGGCCAGGCAGGCGCGATCGCTCGCCTTGGCGCTGAAGAAGCCGGCCAGCTCGAAATGGCAGGCATCGCATTTCGCGGTCAGCACGGCGTGCGCGGGCGACATCTTTCCGCCGCTGTACACGCGCTTGTTGCCGGTCAGCCCGTACCAGGCGATCCACGCAAGCGCGAGCAGCGGCACGGAAAGGGAAAGCCAGAAGCGCCAGCGTCGGAAGGGATGCGGGTGCTTGAAATAATTCAGGTCGATGCGCTGCGCTCGTTTTTTTGTCGTCCGCTCTGCGCCGGCCACGAAGCCTCGTTTCCAGTCCCGTCAGTAACGCAATGCCACGATCGCGTGCACGCAGCCGAGGAGCAGCAATGCCAGCGACAACGGAATGTGCATCATCAGCCAGCCGTGCAGCCAGTGGTGCAGGGTCACCTGGCGGCGCAACTGGCGCTCCTCCTCGCAAATCTGTTCGAGCTTCCTCGTGACGTCGTGCGCCTCCGCGGGAAGCAGCGTGCGCAAGCCCTCAAACGTGCTGTGCGCCCGCTCCTTGTCGGAAAGCAACTGGTGCCGCGCGCCGTGGCTTTGCAGGAAAGGGCGCATCTCGCGCATGTAGAAGCTGCGAAGCGCCTCCGTTCCCTCCTCGAGCGCGACAGCCGGCTCCGCCGTCGCGATCATTCCGCCGCCTGCTGACGCAATCACGTCCGTAGGGCCGGATGCCGCACCCGCAAGCCTGTCGGCATCCGCAACGAGCTGCTCGCGAACGTGATCGACCTGCTCGAAAATCGTCTCCGATGGAACCTGGATGGTCATCATGTGCGGCATATAGTGCTGCAACGCTGCGCCGAAAACTCCGCTCGCGACCACGATGATCAGCAGCACCATCAGGACGCTCGTCAGCGGCCCTCCGAATCGAAAGCCGCCGTGAAACAAAACGATGGGAAGGCTCAGAAGTCCGAGCCACAAGTGGCCGCGCATCCACGTCTGCGCGCGGCCGAGTCTCCAGACCGGAAGCTTCTTTCGTCCCGCGAGCAGTCCGGAAAACACCATGAAAGCCGAGCCGACGATTCCAAACGTGAGCCCGATCGCGCTGCCGCCTCGCGGGCCTGAAGGCGAATGCAGCGCGTAGGGAATATAGACGGCTGTCGCCACGCCCAGAATAACGAGCGAGGCCGCCAGCCACTTCCTGTGTGTATGGTCGATGCGCACGATTTTGGAACTGCCGGGCCAGCCGGAACTTTCCTAACTCTTCTGCGTCATGCTCGGAGCCTGTCCCAGCAGGCTCGCAAAGAATTTTCTGGGATCCACGCGATGCGCCGCATCATGCGGGCACGCGTACACGCAGCTCGGCTCCTCGTAGGCCGTGCAGAGATCGCACGACGTGGCCTTCTGCTTGACCACCGCCTTCTTCCGTCCGGGACGCTCCGGATCGTCGGCCATCACGTTGAACGGGTGCAGATTGATGTTTCCGTACGGGCAGTTCTCCGCGCACAGCCCGCAGCCGATGCACCAGTCCTCGATAATCACTTCGAGCGAGTTGCGCCGGCGAATCGATCCCACCGGACAGCCGACCATGCACAGCGGGTCGAGGCACTGCCGGCAGGAAGTCGCCACCAGATAGTGGTCAAATCGCAATCCCTCGCGCACCAGCCGCGTGATGCCGTCATGCGCGTCGGCGCAGGCCCGCACGCACGCATCGCAGCGCGTGCAGCTGTTGAGGTCGAGCAGCAGCAGGCTCTGCGCTTCCATCAAGCCCTGCGCGAGGAAATTGTCGAGCGGCACGCTCTGCACCACGGAGAGCCGCTGGCGATTCATCTGCGCGCGATCCTGATCCACGGCTTCGAGCTTCCGGCGTATTTCGGGAAACTGCTGGATCATGCGGCTGAAGTCTTCCGCGCCGATGCGGACCAGCTCCACGTGGTCGAGTGCCGTGCAGGTCGCCGTGCGCACGTCGCCGGCCAGCAATCCCGTTTCTCCGAAATAGTCGCCGCGCGAAAGATAGGCCAGCACCATGTCGCCGCCCGGATGCGCCTGCGACACCTTCACGAAGCCGATGCGAACCAGATAAAAAGCATCCGCGGGCTCGCCCTGCCGGCAGATCACCTGGCCCGGCGAGTAGCGCAACAGCTCCACCGTCTCGCGCAGGCTGCCGATGAATTCGTCGGTCAATGCCGCGAACACAGGGACGGAGCGCAGATGGCTGTCGAGAGCGCGGCGGCGATACGACTGGTCGAGCTGCGCGCGGAAGTTCTTGTTCCGCTGCATGATGTCGAGCACGTTGCGCAGCATTTCGAGCACGGTGCAGTCGGTTTCGGCACGGACGGTCGCCGAGCGCGGGTACAGGCTCATGCAAGTCATCTCGCCGAAGAGATCGCCGGGGCCCAATTCCGCCACGGGATTGTCGTAGCTCAGGTCCATC